>JAEEGL012546257.1_pt1 | contig 10481 bp, 16 predicted proteins | sample 9134231 | NCBI WGS metagenome assembly JAEEGL01 (sample SAMN16246548, study PRJNA631951) | gut metagenome | biome: gut microbiome; feature: rumen; material: fiber-attached | host: Bos | place: Iran: Karaj | collected 2018-10 | reverse complement strand
CTAATAAAGAAATATCTGTTAGTACAGTCCAATCTTTATTTTTTTTATTTGAAACTTGTAAACTCACAAAATCTTTTTCTTTTTTATCATTTTCTTTTTCTTCTTTTTTTATTTCTTTATATTCTAATTCTCCATCTACTTCATCAGTAACTAATTTAATATTAGATTTAATATCATAATTATTACCAACATATATGGTTATATTATCTTTTTCTATATTTATTTCAGGTCCTTTAGTATCTACAACTTTAATGTTTGTATATATAGCTTTCATTATATTATCTTTGGAGATAATATATTCTACTTCATGTGTACCCAATTCTTTTGTATTTATGCGGCTTATAGTAATAACTTTTCCTATTGGTACCCTCTCAACAAAATCCATACCATTAAATTCACTATTATATTCAATAGTATTATCAGAGGCAAATTCTACATTCATTTTATTATAAACATCAAGACTATCCATAGTACTTGTAAAAGATCCTCCTAATGTTAAGAATGGAACCATAGTAATTAACATTACTTTTCTCGCCCTTGAATTATTCTTTTTATTTCCTTTTCTCTCTTTCGAGAGGGGATCATTAATTCTTTTCATTTTAAACATCTTCTCCTTTTATTAGAGGTAACAGTATGTTATTTTACATTAAAAATAGAAAAAAGTCAAATTTTTTTGTTTTTGACTTCTTTTTCTTACACATATTATATGTAAAATTACTAATAATTATACATATTTATATTAGAATAATTTTCTTCTAGAACCATTTTTATAATCATTTAAATTAAAACCATTTTCTATAGCTATTTCTATTAATTCTTCATCACTAGCCTCTTCTACTTCGTTTAAATTCATTATAGCTAAAGGTGATGCATTAAACATAGCACTACCAAAATAATCTTCTAAATCTTTTCTTAATCTATCTATATCAATATTCATCTTGTATTTTCCTTTTCTTTTAGTTTTATCATTTGATAATGAAATTCTGTTTCCATGCTAGGAACAAAACCTAATCTTTTATATAATTCTCCAACTGGATTAGATTTAAAATACTGAATATGGATATTACTATTTTTATGTTCTTTCATAATATTTTTTAGTAATTTTGTCCCAATACCCCTACCTTGATATTCTGGTATAATACAAATATTTCCAATTATATAGTTTCCATTTTCCATCTCAATACCATTATAAAAGCCAATACTTTTATTATCCATCTCTATTATCCATGTATTATCAGCTGTCTTCTTTATATATTCATCAAAATATTCTCGTTGTTTTTCTTCATTCCAAGAACCAAAGTACTCTATAACATACTTCTTATAAGCATTCTTTTTTGTTTCATATACAAATTCTCTATCCTCTTCTTGATATTTTCTTAAATTTTCCATAATATCACTTCCATTATTTATATTCTACTAAATCAGAAATATTCTTTCTTATCTTATGTAATGGACTTGGAGGACATAATTTGGCTTTATATCCTAAAGGTAATAGACATACTGGTACCAAATTATTAGGTAAATTAAATTCTTCTCTTAAAATTTTCTCATCAAACCATTCTATCCAAATATTATCTACTCCTAAATTAGTAGCTTCTAAAATCATATGTGTAGCTACTATAGATGAGTCCATTTCATATGTAGAATAGTCTCCTTTTTTATAAGCTTTATCTTTATCACCACATACTAATAATATAGTACTAGAATTATATCTACATTTAGTAGCTTTATCTATTTTTTTTATTCCTTCAAGAGTATTAATAACAAATATCTTAAATGGTTGTAAATTTTTAGCGGTAGGAGCTATTCTACCAGCTTCCAATATTTTATCTAATTTTTCTTGTTCAAGTTTCTTATTACCAAATAATCTAGTAGATTTTCTTTTTTTAATAACATTCTCAAATTCCATAATTATATTATCCATTCCTTAATATCTTTAGTTAATACCATATCATTAAAAGTTTTTCCTGATATAAAATTTAAATTAGGATAACTCTCTTTTAAATCTTTTAATGATCCAGCAAATGATGATCCACCACTAGTTACAAAAACATAAATACTTTTTCCTTCTAAATTATTTTCTTCAAGAAAAGTATTTATTATTCTAGGAGCAGTATACCACCATACTGGAAAACCTAGTATTATCTTGTCATATTTTTCTATATCCTCTACTTTATTTTTAATTTCTGGTCTACAGTTCTTATCAGACATCTCAATAGTGGTTCTACTACTTTTATCTTGCCAATTTAAGTCAGCATTCGTATAAGGACTTGCTGGTTCTATAGAAAATAAATCCCCATTTACTATCATGCTAATATCTTCTGCTACTTTTTTTGTTGTTCCGGAAGCAGAAAAATAACTAATTAATATATTATTCATAAATATCCTCCAAAATTATTATATAAGATTTTATATAATTATAACAAATATTTTAAAAAAAGTGGAATTTATTTTCCACTTTTTTCAAAATAAAATAATTCTTCAAACTTTTTTTCCAAAGCTATACATAAAATATAGGCTAATTTAGCAGAGGGTTCATATTGACCTGTTTCTAATGAACTTATAGTATTTCTAGATACTCCAATCAGATCAGCTAATTCTTGCTGAGATATTTTTTTTTCACTTCTTACTTCTTTTAATTTATTTCTTAGTACTAATTCCGTCTTCATTTAAATAACTCCAAAATAGTTTAATATAGTCATAATTGTAACTATCCCCCAAAGAATAGAACACGTAATATGAAGAATTCTTCTTTTCTCTAACTTAATGGCTTTATAACCATATAAAACAGTACAATATAATGCTATTATTGAGTATAATGTATAGTTTTGACCTTTGCCAGTAAATATTTCGTAGCAGTAATAAACAGTAATTAATATTAGCATAGTCAAAACAGCGATTTTACACCCTCTTGATTCAACTTCTATTTCATATACATCTCTCTTTTTATTTTCTTTTCTACTCATCTCAAGTATTTCTTCTTTTTTCATATTATATCTCCTTTGCCAAGTGTCCTTGGTAAATATAATATATCATATGCAAAGTATACTTGTCAAGAATAAATTGTTTTTTTTACTATCCTAATATTCATTTAGATTAAAATCCATAACTTTCTCCGATAAAAGGAACAGATTCATAACCATATTTTCAACATGAAATTCATTACATTATACTTTGAGTATTACCCTCTATTTTATATATAGAAATCCATAATATCTTCCAATAAAGATTAATATAAATAATGATATATTAATCATTAAAAGAAGTATAATATGACTCTTTCGTTCTTGTACTAGATTAGCAATAAATTCTCTAATTAAAGCATTAGTATAAAAATACCATTTTGTTTTACTACCAATTCCTTCACATTCAATACCTTGATTATTAGCGATTACACCACTTCTAAAAACATGATAATTAGTGGTAGCAAAACTTATTCTTGCAGCTTTGTTTATTCCATCAATCTTATTTTTAGAAAATTTCATATTTTCTATAGTACTTGTAGATTTATCTTCAATAATTATTTGTTTATCTTTTATGCCTTGTTCTATTAAATAATTTTTTATTGCCATAGCTTCGGCCATTACTTCATCCAAACCCTTTCCTCCAGATGGAATATAAATAATCTTCTTTCTGGTAACCTCATATTGCCTTTTTCCAAAAGCAATAGCCTTATCTACTCTGGCTTTCAATAATGGAGTTAATGTTCCATCATTATTGATTTTAGCTCCCAAAATAATAATAAAATCTTTATCAAATTTAGGTATATGATTAGCCGCCTTAATATTACAATATAATGTTGCAATAATTAGTGTATATAGATATGATAAAGTGGCATTTATACATATATCTAATGTAAATTTAATAAATTGTTTATCTGTACCAAGTAATAATTTAGTAATAACATAATATATAGTCTGACTACCAAATAGACCCATTATAGATAAAAGGCCAAGGAGAACTCCTAATAGTTTTTTAGGATTAAATCCTTCTTTTTTTATTAAAACTATATTGGTAATAATACTATATAACGATAAAATGATTATACAAGGAAGTGTTAACATGGCAAAATAAGAAAATGATTTTAATGTATTAATATAAATAGAAGTTATGTTTAAAACACTCCAATTTTGAATCAATAAATCTATTTGTCTTAAAATATTTATATTAATAAATATTAACAATCCTAAATTCATTATAATTGAATAAGAATATTTTTTACGTTCATACTGTTTCCTTATATAAAGCGTACATCCTATTGATATCCTTATTAAGAATAGTATTAATATTATTTGTATTGATTTACTTAAAATAACATTATTTTGCATATCTGTTTTTGATAAAATAATAGTAGATAAGATTATAAATAATAAACTAACTATTAAATATATTATTCTTCTTTTTTTCATAATAAACACTCCAACTATATTGTATCATAATTTTTGATAACTAAAAATCAGGAACTTATCCTGATATATTATTTTATTAATTTTTCAAATGCATTAGCATTTAATATTGTATTAGAAATAAATTTCCCTTTATAAAAATTAGCCCAATTATTAAATACACAAGGAACATTCTTAGCTTTTTCTAAAGAGTCTACCTTTATAAAATTAAGTTTAATATTTTTATCTTTAGCATAGTCTGATAGTTCTTTTACTTCATATTCTACATAAGGACACTCATTAGAATAATAAATAGTAAAGTCTTCATCGTCTATTTCCATTTCTCTTGCTGAATCACTAAATTTAGGTACTTCTTTATCATTAAATTTAAGTACCATTAATTGATAATCGTTGATAGTATCTACTACCTCAAAGCCAAAATGTAAAAAGAATTTTTTATCTCCAATAAAAGGTTTTTTCTTTTCTGTTACTATTGTACATATACCATTCATACCCTTTTCTTTGGCATCATTAATGGCATATTCTAATAGTTCTTTACCAATACCTTTTCCTTTAAAACTACCAGCCACCCATAAACAATAAATATATAGATAATTTTTACCTACTACTGGTGCCCATGCTGTTTCTATTGGTTCATATTCAATAAATATCTTTCCTCTTTGGTTTAATTTTCTAAAAACATGCCCATCAGATAATTTGCTTTTAATCCATTCCTTTTTCTTATCAACACCATTCTGATGTTTTGGATCACCAATAGCACAACATATGTGTTCATTATCGATATTTTCTTTATTTAAATTAACATATTCATTCATAATACTTTATACCTTTCCTATTATATTTTTCTACAATTCTAGTTATATCTTCCAAAACCTTTATTCCATAAATATAACCAATTCCTCTTTGAAAATATATTTCATTATTTCTATAGCATATAAAACTCCAAGCATCACCACCATAAGCCTCAACTTCTACATTAATTAGTATAGCCTTATCTATTAATCTATTCAATTTATCATAATCTTCAAAACTAATTTTACTTTCCTTTTTTATTATTTTATCTTTCATATATTCAGTTATAATATCCATTGTTTGATTAGAATAAATCTTATAGGTAACTTTTTGCCAATCACCATGTGTGATCTCACCAAAATTATAATGATTAATTTCAATCATAATATTTATTTCCTATTTTTAATAATGGCCATAATAATTAACCCAATTATTAATTCAAAAAATGCTGCAATAAAAGCATAATATTTATAGGAATAATCACTCAAATAAATACATACAATAGTAACTACCATTACGAATAATATAATTAATACTCCCATTAAATTACTTTTCTTATTCATTTTAATTCTCCTTTTCTATTAATTAACTATAATGTCTCCACTAGTAGTTTTAATTTTTAATTCTATATTACTTTTGCGATTTGATTTTTTAATTCTTACATCTCCACTAGTCGTAGACTCTGATACATAACAATTACTAATATTATTTTTTACTTTTACATCTCCACTAGTCGTAGTTATGGATGAATTTTCTTTAATGTTTAATTCTCCTAATGTAACATCTCCACTTACTGTTTTGATAGCTATTCTATTATTAACTTTCTTTATACGTATATCTCCACTTGTTGTACTTAATAATGTAATATTACCTTCTTTAATTTTAATATCTCCACTAGTAGTTTTAACATATATACTATTAACATCTAATAATGATACATCTCCGCTTCCTGTTACTATATCAACTTCATCACCAAAATTAATATTAGTGGTAGATTTAACGTCTCCACTAGTTGTTGTTATGTTAAGTTTTCCATCATAGTTAGATGGTATATATAATACTAAAGTTCTATTTATATTACAAATGCCAAAACATGCATTATCATAATTTCTTTCATCTAAGTGAATACTATTTTCTTCCTTAATTATTTTAGGATTATTCTCTGTATTACTATAATATTCTAACCTAATATCGTCTTTGCTTTCCTTTATTTCTAAATCCGTACTATATGTAAGTAAATTAATAGTTTTAATACTATTTTCTTGAATAACCATACTGTCCACTAATTCTTGAGTAGAACTATTAATATTTAATAGTGATTTAATACTTATTTCTTTACCAGATATTTTTATTTTACCAGTAAATAATAAAATTAATAATACTACTATTAAAAATAATTTAGCTAATTTTTTACCAGGTCTATCATTTTCCATATCTATACCTCCATATATAGTATATCATAAAAAAAGAAGATTTTAATTATCTTCTTAATTATTTTTCTATTATATATTTTTATTATTTTCTTCTCTCCATTTTTGATAATCTTTTATATCATCTGAAGCTCCGGCTTTTAAACATACTAATAATACTGCTACATCATCCAAGTATCCCGCTCCAGGTACTACGTCAGGAACAACATCTATAGGAGATAATATATATATTAGTGCACTAATTATACCTGCAATAGAACCTAAAGGTATTTCAGTATATTCACCTTTAATATAACTTCTTACTAAAGATATCATAGCTGGTACTATAGAAAAAGTATCCCCAACAAATGGAATCTTTTTTAATTTTCTTTCTAATTTTTGTAATATTTCTTCTACTTTATCAGGATCTTCTAATAATTTTTTTGCTTTTTTACATCCTTTTTCATATTCCTTTGTTGCTTCTTCTTCTGTTATTCTTTTATCTTCCATAACTCCTCCACTATTTTTTATTAAACCATCATATGTATCTAATATAATGCTTTCAAGTAATTCTTGATTATCTATATTGTCTACTAAAAACATGGGTTTAGCATTTTTATATGGAATTGCTTCTTCCATATGATATTTCTTATTATTATCTACTATTTTCACAAGTAATCTATCATCATATATTCCCCCAAATAATATGCCATTATAATATAGTAAATATTCTCCCATCATAGGTCTACATGTAATACCATTTAATGACTCTAAATTATCTAAAATATACTCTTTATAATCTTTTGTACTTGCCATTATCTTTTCTTCTTTCTAATTAAATAATTACCCCAAGCGGCAATAGGTCTATTTATATTGACAGATGTGCCACTTTCATAATAGTCAATTAGTTCTACATTAGAATCAACTTCTTTAAGCATACTTTCAAATATCTTTTTAGTTATATAATTATAATATTTTCCATCTTCCACTATAGACTTATCACCAATCTTAAAGCAAGTATATATTATACCACCATCTTTTAATGCTATAAGCATTTTATTTAATATATTAGGTAACTCTTCTCTTTCTACATGTAATATAGAAGCACAAGCCCATATTCCATCATATAGGTTTTTATCTGATAGTTCTTCAAATTTCATACATTTAACTTCTTGTCCTATATATTCTGTAGCTAATTTACATAAGTTTTCTGATCCATCTATAGCCATTACTTTATACCCACGTTCTAAATAATACTTGCTATCTCTACCAGAACCACATCCAAAATCTAGGATATATGCTTTCTTTGGTAGTAAATCTAAAAACTTATCATATGCTTCTTGCATATCACCATATTTAGTCTGTTCACAATATTCCTCTGCATTATCATTATAGTATTTTAATGTATTATATTTTTCCATATAAGCACCACAATATTATTATAACATAAAAACTCAGATTACTATCTGAGTTTATTTTTATTTTGTGAATTCTACTCCATTAATATATAATTTATATCCATTTAAATTAATGTTACTACTTGAACTATCTTTATTTGTTAAGCTAGTTACATAGCTATCTCCTGTTAAAGTAATTGTGCTTGATTTATCTAATGTAATATTTACATTGCCTTCTTTACTATTATTAATAGTACCTTTTAATGAAGAATTATTAGATAATTTCATAGTTAATTTTGATATTGAATCGACAATAATATTTCCGCTTACTTCTTGGCTAGTTAAGTTTAATGTAACTATTCCACCATTACTTCCTGAATTACCCCAAGAATCTTTTTGGATTCTTAAGAAGTTTCCATCACTATCATTATTAATTATTTTATTATTTTCTAAATTAATTTCGGCTGTTGTATTAGTTACATAAAAGCTATCTCCTTTATTTGTCGTTATAGTAGAATTCTTAGATGAAAATATAGCCTTACCTTCTGCAGCATCTCCACTCATAGATTGATATAAGAAGATATTTTTATAAGTAGTAGATTGTCCATTCAAAGTGTTATTAGTATCTGTTAATTCTACATTTTCTAATGTAATACTATTCTTTCCTTCAATAATAGCTCCTTCTGATGCTGTTGAAATTAATGTAGCATTTTTAACAGTTATATCAGCAGTAGAATAAATAGCAGGAGATCCTTTTCCAGTTGTTTTATATGTACCTTTATCCACTACTACTGTACCACCACCTCTATCAGATCTAATAGCAGCACTACTTGTTCCACTAGTATTTATAGTTAAATTAGTGGCATTCATAATTCCACCACCAGTGGTCATAATACCACCAGAACCATCTTTACTAGTTGTTATTTTAGAATCACTAATATTTATTGTTGTATTATCAGATGATGAATTATTTGTAGTAGCAGAGCCACCATAACTAAATACTCCATTAGCTCCAGTAGCATCAGTTACAATAGTAGCATTTTTTATTGTTAGATTAGCTCCATTCTTGGCAATTATAGCTGAATTAGTTCCATAAAAACTAGTATTATCTCCACCATTAGAATCACCTGTTTTATTTACAGTAATATTTGATAAAGTAGATTTAACACTTCCTGATACAGAAATAACGTTTTCATCTTTTGTAGTAGATTTATATTCCCCGCTTTTTATATCTTCATCTTTAGTTATTTCTTTCATGGAAGAATATTCTACATTAGAACTATTATTCATACCAGGTGGATTACCATTCATACTATTATTATTTTTTTTGTTATCACTTATAATTAAGTACCATAATGAAGATAGAATAATAACTAAAATAATTATTATAACTAAATACGATAAATTCTTTTTATCTTTCATAGTATTCCCTTTCGTATTAATTATTACTTGGTAATTCTGGTGGCTGACCATTTTCACCACTTGGCTTTTCTGGTGGATTACCTCCAGGCATTTGCATCTGATTATTGCTATTAGTATTGCATGTAGTAGCTTTACTATATACATAGAATGCACCAGTAGCAATAACTGCTCCGAACAACACACCAATTACAAATAGTATAATTTTATCTTTCATTTTATCACTCCTTCAATCTATAATAATATTATCATATATTTTAATTTAATGTAATAGTTATTTTTTTCTTTATATTCATTTCTACTAGAATGTTATTTTATTTATTTTTTTGTTCATCAACATATAAAAGGAATAATTAAATCCCACAAATAATTTCATTATTTCTCCTTACATCCTCATTTTCTAGTAAAACTTCTACTCTAGTATTATTTTCTTCATCTGTATAAAACATAATATTTCTTTCATCACTAATTATTTTATTATAATAACAAAAAAGACTCCTAGTAGGAGTCTTATTTATTTTTCAATATAACCACTTATTGTTTCAGTATACATATCGTCTGTTATTGGTTGATATTTAGTTCCATCATATTCATCCGTAAATCCATTATATGTTCTATATACTTCACCTGTATCAGTATTATAAACTCTTTCATATCCAAGAGTAGCATCACTTTGCTTTTGACTGATAATATCATAAGAATTACTTCTCTTATTCCAAGAGTCCATTATCATATCTGATATTTCATCATATATTTTAGCATTAGCTTTAACAGTAGCTACATTAGTTTGTTGTTCTCTATTAAAGCCAGTCATAAAGGCATCAGTAAATTCAATAGTAGATAAACAATGATCATATACTGCTTGCCAATTATTAAATTCACTATCTGGTGCATACATCATAATATTATGATAAGAATTTAAAGGTGCTAAATCTAGGCCAAACATATAATATGAACCTGCATCATATATAGAAGCTGTAAATAATCCTTGCATAGGTTCATTTTTATCATTGACAAATTTACCTCTAATAATATCTCCGCCAAGTTCTGTTTTACCT
>JAEEGL010914064.1_pt1 | contig 10481 bp, 6 predicted proteins | sample 9134231 | NCBI WGS metagenome assembly JAEEGL01 (sample SAMN16246548, study PRJNA631951) | gut metagenome | biome: gut microbiome; feature: rumen; material: fiber-attached | host: Bos | place: Iran: Karaj | collected 2018-10 | reverse complement strand
GAGCTGGACCTTGACACCAAATATAACGAAAAGCTGGAACCTTACAAGCAGGACGCAGCTTCGGTCTCCGCGAACAACGGAATGGAAGCGGCGCAGGAACTGGTGATGGGCAACGGGTATTATGCGAAGAAAGAGGAAATCCGCACAAACCTGAAGAATGCCCTGGAAATGCTGGATGACGAGATGTCCGCGGCCCGCCGGAAGACATCCGCCGAACTGACGAAGGACCTCACCGTGACCCGGATCCTGATCGCCCTACTGGTTGTGGTGCTCCTGCTCCTGGTTCTGGTACTCGCCACCCAGTGCACCATCCCGCTGCTCACCGCTTTCCGGTGCAAAGAGAAGAAGGAGCATATCCCGATGATCGGTTCCAGGGAATTCAGGGCTTTGTCTGCCAGTTATAACGAAATGTACGACAGGCTTGAGCTCCGGCCGGACAGCGACGTGACGGACGAAGGAAATCAGCCGGAAGAAGAAAAGTGAGGCACTTTCCGGATTACGCTCGGGGAGGAAAGACCATGTATCATGACAGAATCCGCATTACCCGGCTGATGATCCTTCTGGCGGTCGCGCTGTGCTGGGCTCTTCAGGCCGCCGGGGCAGAGACCTGGTATGTGGAAAACGAATGGAACTATCTGGAAACCGCCATGGACATCAGCGGCGGCATTCCGGAGGATGCGGACGGCGCCCTTGCCCGGATCAGGCGGAACGGCGTGCTTCGGGTGGCCGCGGATTTTGAATCCGCGCCGATGAACTTCCGGGATCCGGACGCCGGCGGAGACCACCGCTATGCCGGTGTGGATATGGAACTGGCCCGGATGATCGCGGAAAAGATGAGCGTTAAGCTGCAGATCGTTCCGATGCAGGCGGTTTACAAACTCCCCGCACTGATCGAGAATCAGTGCGACCTGACCATTTCCGCCGTCCCCTATACGCCGGCCAACGCTCAGTATTACACGCTGTCCAATGCATATGATCAGCCGGCGGAAGAAACAGAATTCGGGATCGTCATCCGTGAAGAAGACTCCGTTACCTCGCTGGATGATCTGAAAGAGAAGATCATCGTCACGCAGAGCAGTTCCCTTGGAGAAGCGTTTGCCGTGACCCGGATCAGCAACTACCGGGAATTCCGCCGGGTCCCGTCCGCCCGGGCGGTCTTTGATATGGTCCGGGAAGGACAGGCGTTCGCCGGGATTATCAGAACCGATCTGGCGGAGCTGTATTTCGAGAACAATCCGGGCCACGGACTGCGCCTGGCGGAACTCGGGGAAAAACTGAAGTTTGATCCGAAAAATGAAGCGCAGTATCTCGGATACCGGGTCGCGGCGAAGAAAGGCGAGACGAAGCTGATTGCTTTCGTGAACGGCGTGATTGCCGAAGCGGCCGAAGAAGGAAAGATTGACGCGTGGCACCGTGTGGCTGAAGAACGGGCCGGAGAACTGGGACTGTTCGGAAAATAACAACCGGGCAGGACGCCAAAGGGAGTGAATGCGGATGAAGAGCAAAACGGCCGGGACGCTGGGCTTCTCGCTGCTGATTCTGCTTTTTCTGGCTTTAAATCTGGGTGGCAATCAGCTTGCATCCGAACAGAACTGGCCGATCTGGCTGGATTCGGTCGGAACGGTTCTCTGCGCATATCTGTTCGGCCCGGTATGCGGCATAATTGTCGGCGTCACGTTCAATCTGCTGCTGACAATCCTCTATGAGGTTCCGTGGTATTACGCGGCAGTCAGTATCATGATCGCCCTGGTCGTCGGCATCGCAGCCAAGCGGAAAAAGCTGGATACCCTGCTGGATACGCTGACTACCGGCGCGATGCTGGCTGCCACGGTTACAATTACCGCGTATCCGATCAACCTGCTGAAGACCACCGGGGCGAGCACCGGCAACGAATGGGGAGACGCGGTGATGGGCTTCCTGGGAGAAGCCGGAATTCCCACATGGGCCGGCGTCCTGATCGGGGATATGTATGTGGAGCTGATGGACAAGCTGCTGATCCTGATCGCTATGTTTATCATCGTCCGCATCGTCCGCTACATACTGAATCGCGTCAGGGCCCAGAGGGAACAGCGCGGGAAAAAGGGCGGCAGAAAAGCTGTCCGCGCGGCCTCGCTGCTGCTGTGCGCGGCGGTCGCCCTGACAGCGGCAGCCGGATGGACCGCTTCGGGCCGTGCGGACACGGCGGCGCTGAAGACGTCCGGCACCGCGGACTACAACAATTACGTCAAGACAATCTATTCCACATCCAACGGCCTTCCCATCGGCAAAACAAACGATATCGCGATGACGAAGGACGGCATCCTGTGGATCGGTACCTACGCCGGACTCTACCGTTACAACGGGCGTGAATTCCAGCAGATGAACGAATTCGAATCAGTCCGGAACGTGAACTGCCTGTATGTGGACGAAGAAGGCCGGCTTTGGATCGGCACCAACGACAACGGCCTTTCCATCATGATCAACGAAGAGATCGTCAACGTGATCGACAAGGACCGCGGACTGCCGGCCAACTCGGTCAAATCGATTATCCGGAGCACGGACGGCTATTACTATATCGGCACTACTGCCGGGACGCAGGTGCTGACGCTGAATACCGGTCTGCAGCGCGTTGGTATCATCCCGGAAGTGATCTGTGCGAACCACCTGGCCGCGGATAAGGACGGCAACGTGGCAGCCGTGACCCAGGAAGGTATTCTGTATCTGCTTCGGAAAGGGAAAGTGGTGACTTCCATCCGGCGGGAGGAAGATAAGCCTGTTTTTACCACCTGCGCCTTTGAACCGGACGGAACCCTGCTGGCCGCAACGGCCGGTGACAACATCCATCATTTCCGGCTGGACGGGTATTCCCTGACAGAGCTTGGATACCGGGAATGCATCGGACTGAACAACATCAAGACGCTCCTGCGGCTGGATAACGGGGAACTGTTTATCTGCGCGGATAACGGCATCGCCCATACCGCGGCGGAAGATCCCTGCCGGACGCATTACGAGAATAAATCGGCGATATCCCGGGAGGACGATTACGAGCGGATTTTCATTGAAGGCTTCAACAATTCTATCGACAATATGCTGCTGGACTATCAGGGAAATCTGTGGTTCACTTCCTCCCGGCTGGGACTGCTCCGGATGGCACCGTCTGATTTCCTCGATCTTTACGGCAGCATTGAAGGAATGGAAAGCCGGGTCGTGAACGCGGTCGTCGAATGGGAGGGCGTCTGCTACATCGGCACGGACAAAGGCATGGATGCCGTGGACAAGGACGCGAAGAAGCATATCAAATCGGGCAACGCTCTGCTCGACCTGCTGCCGATGGACGTTGAAAACCCGAACCGGATCCGCTGTATGATGGTGGACCGGAATAACCACCTGTGGATATGTACCTACAGCAGGGGCCTGTTTGAAGTTGAACCGGACGGGGAGACCCACTGCTATGATCAGAAAAGCGGCACATTTGAAGACAAGACGCGCGTCGTCGCTCAGCTGTCGGACGGCACAATCGCAGCCGGGGGCAACAATATGCTGTGCTTTTTCCGGGAAGGGGGATCCAAACCGGAGGTCACCATTACCCGGCAGACCGGGGGCTTCAGTACCATCCTGTCCATCGCCGAAATGGCGGACGGAACAGTTCTGGTCGGTACGGACGGCGACGGACTGGCTGTGATTGAAGGCGAGGAGCGTACGGTTACGTCGATTCTGACCCGGAGCAACGGGCTGAGCAGCGAGGTTATTCTCCGCGTGATTCCCGATACCGTGAACGGAGGCACCTTTATCGTTACCAGCAACGGCCTGTGCTATATGGAACCGGACAGGACAATCCGCCGGCTGAGCAATTTCCCGTACTACAACAATTATGACATCTGGGAAAAGGATGAAAACACGCTGTTCGTTTTCTCCAGCGCCGGCATCTATATCGTGGACCGGCAGGAGCTGCTGGAAGGAAAGGAACCCCTGACCTACGATCTGCTGGACGTGCGGCGGGGCCTGAACGGCAGCCTGACGCCGAATGCGTGGATCTGGTTCGGCGAAGAAAAAAGCGAGCTGTATCTTCCCTGCGATACGGGCGTGTATGTTCTCAACACGGCCAACATGTCCGGCGGAACGCAGTATTACCGGATGAACGTATCCGGAATCAAGGCCGGAGATACCGTGTACCGGGCGGAACGGAACTCGGTCACCCGAATCCCGCGGAAATACAACCGGATCGAGATCCTGCCGGAAGTAATCAATTACTCCGTTCAGGATCCCAATGTGGGATATATGCTGGAAGGCTTCGACGAGGAATGGACCGTTGTTCCGCAGAACTCGCTGAGTTCCATCGTCTATTCCAACCTTCCGACTGGAGACTATATTTTCCATCTCGCGGTGATGGACAACCAGAACAATATCCTTTCCGAACGGACTTATCCGGTTTCCCGCGAAAAGGAAATGTACGACAACAACTGGTTTATCTTCTATATTCTGTCCGTTCCCATGTTTACCGTATTCTGGGTCACATGGCTGCTGCTCAAACGGCACGAGATGAAGGTCAAGGCACAGCTGGCCGAAGCCAACCGCCAGGTTGAGATGGGCAAACAGACAGTCAAGGCTATCGCGAACGCGGTGGACGCCAAGGACGTCCGTACCGGCGGTCACAGCACACGCGTCGCCCTGTATTCCGGTTTGATGGCAAAGGCATACGGAATGGACGAGAAGCAGTGCCGAGAAATCGAATGGGCGGCGCAGCTGCACGACATCGGCAAGATCGCCATTCCGGACGCGATTCTGAACAAGGATTCCCGGCTGACAGACGAGGAATACGCGATCATGAAATCCCATACCACAAAAGGCGCCAAGATCCTGGAGGACTTTACACTGCTGGATCACGTGACGGAAGGCGCGCAATACCACCACGAGCGGCCGGACGGACGCGGCTACCCGCAGGGGCTGAAGGGCGAGGAGATTCCGCTGTACGCCCGGATTATCGGTGTGGCGGACGCCTTCGACGCGATGACGGCGAATCGCGTCTACCGGAAACAGATGGACTTCGGGTATGTGCTGGGCGAGCTGGAAAAGGGACGCGGTACGCAGTTTGCACCTGAATTTGTGGACATTCTGCTGCATCTGATCCGCACCAACGAGATCAACCTGAATGAACTGTACGGCATCAAACCGGAAGACGCCGCGCAGGCGCAGGAGGCGGAAAAGACAGAGTCCGGCGCTGACAAAGCCGCGGACAAACCGAAGGAAGAAGCTTCCGGAGAAGGAGGCAAGGCATGAAAAAAAGATGGATTCTGACCGCTGTCGTATGCGCGGCTGTATTGCTGGCAGCCTCCCTGGCGACTGACTTCTGGAACAGGGAACCGAAAACGGAAAAGGTCAAGGTGGGTTTCATTTACGCCGAGGACGCGAGCACTCCGTATACCGCCAACTTTGTGCGGGCGCAGCAGGCGCTGGAGGAGCAGTATGGCAGCCAGGTGGAGGTTCTGTACCGGAGCAACGTACTGAGCAGTGACGCAGAACGGCCGATGCTGGAACTGATCCGGGAGGGATGTACGATTCTGTTCATCAACCTGGATACAGAAATTCCGGTTACACTGGCCAGAGAATACCCGGAAGTGACCTTCTGTCAGATTTCCATGCCGGACGTCAGCATCGAGGGAACGACGGAAAATTACCATACGTTCAACGGTGAAGTGTACCAGGCGCGGTATATCAGCGGCATCGTAGCCGGTATGAAGCTGAAGGAACTGGTGGAGAAGAGCGCGGAAGCCGAAGGGGAGCCGCTGGATCCGGAAAAGGGACTGATCGGATTGGTCGGCGCCAATTCCACCGCCGACGGCGTAGCCGGCTATTCCGCTTTCCTGCTGGGCGTACGCAGCGTGGTGCCGAACGCGACCATGCGGGTGCGCTATACGGGCAGCTGGGGTAACTACGACGCGGAAAGGGAAGCGACGGAAAGGCTGATTGATGAAGGCTGTCTGATCATTGCGCAGCATGTGAACACGTCCGCTCCGGCGGCTGTGTGCGAAGCCGCGACGCAGAAGCTGGGATACCCTGTCTACCATGTAGGTTATCATACCAGCATGCTGGATCTGGAAGCGCCTTCCTGCGCGCTGGTCAGCATCCGGACCAACTGGATTCCCTATGTCACTGAAACGGTTCAGGCGTTACTGGACGGCCGTAAGATTGAAAACGCCGTACACGGCAACGTGCATGGACGGGACATGAGCGCCGGTTTTGAATACGGATGGGTGGAAATGCTGGACCTGAACCAGTATATCGCCGCGGAAGGAACAAAAAAAGCGGTCGACAAAGCGATCGAGGATCTGAAAAAGGGCAGGATTAAGGTATTCAGCAGCAACAGCGACTGTATCGGCGTAAATCCCAGAAACGCGGCGGAAACGATCAATCTGAAGGAACAGGAATATATTGAAAACGAGTATTCATCGGTTCCGTCCTTCTCGTACCGCCTGGAAGGCTGCGTTATCCTGGAATAACGTTTTTATTCGGGATGGTAAACAATGATTCTGAACAGGAGGAGAGCAAACGCTTTCCTCCTGCTTTTTTCAGGAAAATGTTACAATTCGAAACAAATTTATTAAAAAGTGTTGACATATGAAACATTTTGCGATAGAATAACCGTGTCAGGAGGGATCAGGCATGAATTACGGCGAGATGATCCAGGCCCGTCGCAAGGCGATGGGGATGAACCAGACTGAGCTGGCAGTGAAGGTCGGCGTCAGCCGGAATACGGTTGCCGGTTGGGAGACGGGGCATTCCCGGCCTGACCTGGACACGCTGCCCGCGCTGTGCAGCGCCCTGCGGATTTCCCTGAGCCGTTTCTTCGGCTGCGAAAGCCGTAAGACGGAGGAAGAACGCCGCGTGCTTGCCCTGTATTCCGAGCTGGAGCAGGGGGACCGGGAGGTCATCACCTGGCAGATGGAAGCGCTGAGAGACCGGCGGGCTGCGCAGCGCGAAGCGGAAAAAGCGCTGCCGGCGATGCCGCCGAAAGTGGTTACCCTGTTCCGGAACGACCTTGGCGCCGCAGCCGGTTTCGGGGCTGCCATCGGGGAATCCCAGGGTGAAAAGGTGACGCTGCTGGCAGACAGCGAAACAGAGCAGGCGGACGAAATCATTACCGTATGCGGCAACAGTATGGAGCCGACTTTTATGGACGGGGATCAGGTGCTGGTCCAGCACACAAAGAATCTTCGCTTCGGAGAGATCGGAATCTTCCTGGTGTATAACGAGGGATATATCAAGGAGTATCAGGAAGACGGCCTGCATTCGCACAACCCGGCGTACCGGACCATGAAGTTCCGCGGGGACCAGATGGTGCGATGCCTGGGGCGCGTAATCGGCAAACTTAAGCCGGAACAGGTTCCGAGCATACAGCAGTTGCAGGCGCTGCAGCGGTAAAGAGAAAGTACGTGAAAAGGGGACGAAGGAATATGAAGACAATGAGCAGCTCAGTTATCAAAGCCATCAACGAGGCGCTGTACTTTACCGCAAACCGGAAATATGAAAAGCCGGAAATCCGTCCGTGGCAGTATGTGCAGATGGAATATGAACGGGTCGGTATTACGCCGCCTGCCCGCATTCCTTCTTTTGAGAGCATCGACGACGCGCAGATCTGGATGTGCCTGGACGGGAATTACAACGCGCGGCTGCGCGAAGTAGCCTGGCCGGTGGCTGTTTGATCAGGGGGTAGGTTTCAGGTATCAGGCGTCAGGAGACGGGAATGCGAGGAGTCAGGTTTTAGGCTTTAGGTTTCGGTCTTAGGAGACAGGAATGCGAGAAGTCAGGTGTCAGGTGTCGGGTACGGGCGATAGGGGACAGGTTTCAGGTCTCAGGTGTCAGGAGACGGGAACGACAGAGGGACAGCCCGTTTTAATTATCCGGAATCAGCAAGCACCGGCATCAGGCCGGCTCTTTTCGTATTTGTTTTATTGTCTTCCGTAAATCCTGATCCCTGATCCCTGAGACCTGATACCTCATTAATCCCGCAGGGACTGCTTCTCGGCGTACATGGCCTCGTCGGCTTTGCCGAGGTAGTATTCGGCTTCGCTCTGGATGGAGGCGACGCCTCCGGGATTCGGAACGCTGCGGTAACAGCCGATGCTGACCGTGATCGGATAATTTTTTCCGGCAACCTGCCGGATTTTTTCTATTTTCTCCCGGACGAGATTGATGTAGGTGAATTCTTTGACCTGATCATAGTTTCTGGCGAGCACGACGAATTCGTCGCCGCCGGTACGGATGCAGATTTCGTCTTCCGCAGCGCACTGCTTCATGGCGTCGGCAATTGCGCAGAGGCAGAAGTCGCCTTCCGCGTGGCCGTAATGGTCGTTGACGTATTTCATGCCGTTCATATCGATCAGAAAGACGGCCAGTTCCGTTCCGGCGGAACGGCATTCCTCATAATAGGTTTCAAAGAAACGGTAATAACCGCGGCGGTTGTACAGCCCGGTCAACATATCGGTCTGATACAGGTACTCCAGCTCCCGGACCGTATCTGTCAGCTGGTTCCGCAGGAACCAGTTCACCAGAACGGTGCTGATGGAAACCAGCCAGGATTTGATATGCAGCTGGCCCATTTCCTTCAGGTTTGCGCTGACAATGAAATATCCGAGGAAATATTGCAGATGGTGAACCGGGAAGATATAGTATGGTTTATCGTCATCCATCATTTCAGGCGGCAGCAGCTGCCCCTTCGGCAGGCGCTGACGGAGCACCGGCTGTCCGTCGCAGATCCCGCAGACCACGTCGAAGGTTTCCGATTGCAGGGAATCCCGATCCTTGATCAGCTTTTTCTGGTCCCATCCGTGAATCAGGCACAGAACGGCATCCCTGAAACCGTTTTCCTGCAGGCAGCCGTTTTCGATCTCGTTGTATATATCGTCCGCGGTGATTCCCACGGCGCCGCCGAGGATCAGGTTCGTATTGGCAAGCGCGAGGTTTTCCAGATTGGTAACCATCCGGATATATTTTTCCCGGACCATATCCTTGCGGACATAATTCAGCGGTTCGCATCCGCACGACTGGCGAGTACAGAGCGTACCCGGGACAGCGACGACACGGTCGACGGTTTCCCCGCGCAGGAGGCGCAGCAGCATTTCCATTCCGGTATGCCCGACGCGGAAGAAGGGCTGGGCGGACGTGGTCAGGGAAGGATCGTTGGACTGGGCCCGCATGATATCGTCGTAGCCGGTCACAAGCACGTCCGTCGGCACCTGGAAGCCGCGGCTTTCGAGCGCCTGAATGATGCCGATTGCCGTATAATCATTGACGCAGACGATGGCGTCCGGTAAATCTTTCGCGCCGTGCTCCGCATACCGGGCCATGATCTGTTCGACGATCTCATCCCCGCATTCGGGACGAAGCGTACCATAGAAGATCCGGTCGTCACCGCAGGGAAGGCGATGGCGTGCCAGCGTATTCCGGAAGATATCGATCCGTTCCTTGCAGAAGGAACGTTCCAGCGGGCCGGCCACATGGACAAAATCCCTGCACCCGTGAACGGTGATCAGATGCCCGATCACTTCGGAAAAGGACATGTCCTGGTCGTTGACGATATTGCAGGTCCCTTCCCGGACGGTTCCCAGCGTAACGACCGGGCAGGGAGCTTCCCGTTTGAGCCTGTTGATGGGTTCGATAAAGGAACCGGTCATGTACGTATCAAAGGAAACAAGCGCGTCATACTCTTTCAGATCCGGAAGAAGGTATACGACAAACTCGCCGATATCATAATCCTGATACCGGTCATAGTTCTGGCTGGTGTGGTTATCCGCGAAGCTGGTAAAGAACAGGATCTTGAGGTTTTCGCCGCCGGCGGCGTCCAGGAGACCTTCCACGGTCTCCCGTACCATGTCCTCATACAGAGCTGAAATAAATACAGCGATCTTTTTCGTTCCATTTTGCCCGCCTGCCTGTCCGCAAAGCTGTCTCCCTGACGACGATGCGATATTTGCGTTTCATTTTTTTTATTATATCCGAATCGATATGGATTTTTCAATATCTGAATTTGAACGTTTCAGATTCCCATTGACGGAAAACGGACGGGAGGGGTATAGTGGTAGCAGGAAGGAGCTGAATAACATGCTGTTTATCGGAATCTGCGGGGCGAGCGGAAGCGGAAAGTCCACGCTGGCGCACGCTCTGAAAGACAAACTGGGAGAGGACCGCTGCACAGTGCTGCAGCAGGACGCCTATTATCTGGACCATCCGGATCTGACGTTTGAACAGCGGGTCAAGCTGAATTACGACGAACCGGACATTTTCGACCACGACCTGCTGCTGGAGGATATCCACCAGATGCTGCGCGGCGGCGGGATTACCCGGAAGGCATACGATTATTCCCTGCACCGCAGGAGCGACCATCCGGAGGAGATTATCCTGCCGAAGGACGTGCTGATTCTCGAAGGGATTCACTGCTTCCACGATAAGCGCCTGACAGATCTCATGTTCCTGAAGCTCTATATGCAGGTGGAACCGGATATCTG
>JAEEGL010573316.1_pt1 | contig 10481 bp, 8 predicted proteins | sample 9134231 | NCBI WGS metagenome assembly JAEEGL01 (sample SAMN16246548, study PRJNA631951) | gut metagenome | biome: gut microbiome; feature: rumen; material: fiber-attached | host: Bos | place: Iran: Karaj | collected 2018-10 | reverse complement strand
CGCAGTCCGTCATTGATGAAGTTCTTCGCTATTACAGCAGTGTGAATTCGAATATCCACAGAGGCGACTACGATATCTCCTATGAAGTATCAAAGGAATACGATGAGATCAGAGAAAAGGTTGCCCGCTTTATCAATGCGGAAAGAAAGGACTGCATCGTCTACACCTACGGTGCCACTTCATCGCTGAATACCGTTGCAATTAATTTCGGGCGTAAATTTCTAAAGAAAGGCGATGTTATTCTCACCAGTCTGATTGAACATGCCTCTGATATTCTGCCCTGGTTCAAGGCTGCCGAAGAGTCCGGCGCCGTCATAGAATATATTCCGTTTCATGATGATGCGACTTTTGATATGGAAGCATACGAAAACTGCTTCAGAAATGGAAATGTCCGGATCGTCGTCCTTCCGCAGGTATCAAATGTCATGGGCTATATCTATCCGATCAGGGAAATTGCCCGTATAGCGCACAAGAACGGCGCGTATATTTCTGTTGATGGAGCTCAATCGGTTCCGCATATTCGAACAGATGTTCAGGACCTCGATGTCGATTTCCTCTCTTTCTCGTCTCACAAGATGCTGGGACCATCGGGAATCGGCGTTCTCTATGGCCAATATGAACTGCTTGAACAGATGGATCCGATCTTCTATGGAGGCGGATCCAATGCCCGTTTCTATCCTGACGGATCAGTCATACTGAAGAATACACCGGAGAAATTCGAAGCGGGAACCCCCAATATCGAAGGTGTACTGGGAATGGGAAAGGCGATTGAATATCTGGAAAATATCGGCATGGACGAAGTGGAAGAATACGGCGCTATGCTGGGAAATTATTTTATTGAAAAGCTGGACAGGATGGATCACGTTGAGGTCTATAATCGCGGTACAAGAGCCGGAATCGTCGCTTTCAATCTGAAAGGGATCTTTGCCCAGGATGCTGCATCCTATTTCAACAAGATGGGCATTGCCGTCAGAACCGGCAACCATTGCGCAAAAATGCTCGAAAAGGTCATCGGCGTAAACGAGACGATCCGCGCTTCATTCTATATCTACAACACAAAAGAAGAGATCGACCGCTTTGTCGATGTCATTAGTGAAACTACTTTGGAGAAATGTGTGGACAGTATATTATGATGGATAAAGAAATTAAAAGAGAGATCATGTTGGATCACTACAATCATCCGAATAACAAACAGACAGTCGATGATGAAAATTATCGCTTCATTCATAATGCGTCGGATTCGTGCATTGACGACATCACTGTTTTCATGTATGCACAGGACGGTGAGATCAGGGATGTCAAATTCGATGGAATCGGCTGTACGATCTGTACGGCTTCCACAGACATCATGTGTGATCTCGTTACAGGCAAGACCTTTGCGGAAGCAAGAGAGATCATCAGGGAATACTACAACATGGTAGACGATAAGCCTTTCGATGAAGACAGGCTTGAAGAGGCGAACGCATTTGATACACTGTATCAGCAGGCCAACCGCATCAAATGCGGTACGATCGGCATCCATGCGATTGAGGATCTGATAAATGAATTCGACAAATAAGGACATACTGAATTCACAGGATGACTACAAGTACGATTTCAAGGACCGCGATGTCACGATTTTCAATACGGGCAAAGGTTTGAACGAAGAAGTCGTCAGAGAGATCTCCAAGGCGAAGAATGAACCCGAGTGGATGCTTGAGCTTCGACTCAGGGCTTATCGCAAATTTTTGGAGATGCCTCTTCCCAAATGGGGCCCCGATCTCTCCGAGATCGATTTCAATGATTTTACATACTATAAGAAACCCTCGGAAAGAGTTGAAAAGACCTGGGACGCAGTTCCCGAAACGATCAAGAACACTTTCGAAAAGCTGAAGATCCCCGAGTCGGAGCAGAAGTTTCTGGCCGGTGTATCGACGCAATATGAATCGGAAGTCGTCTATCACAACATGCTTGAAGAAGTCGAAAGCAAGGGCGTTATCTTCTACGATACCGATACCGCGCTCAAGAAATGTCCGGAACTCTTTAAGGAATATTTCGGAAAGGTCGTCTCTTATGCCGACAACAAGTTTGCCGCACTCAACACGGCTGTCTGGTCCGGTGGTTCCTTTATCTACGTTCCGAAGGGCGTAAAGCTCGAGAAACCTCTGCAATCCTATTTCCGTATCAATTCAGACCAGATGGGACAGTTTGAAAGAACGCTGATCATCTGCGATGAAGGTGCTGATCTGCACTATGTGGAAGGCTGTACAGCGCCGAAGTATTCAAACGATTCCCTGCATGCGGCAGTCGTTGAGATCTTTGTCAAAAAGAATGCGAAATGCCGTTATTCAACCGTACAGAACTGGTCGGCAAATATTCTGAATCTGGTCACAAAGCGCACTCTGGTAGAAGAAAACGGTATCATGGAATGGATCGATGGAAACGTAGGATCGCATATCAATATGAAGTATCCGGCATGTATTCTCGCAGGAGAAAACGCAAAAGGCGTATGCATTTCGATCGCGGTAGGTTCCTACAGACAGATTCAGGATGCCGGTGCGAAAATGATACATCTTGCGCCTCATACTTCTTCGACCATCATTTCCAAGTCGCTGGCCAGAACAGGCGGCAAGGTTAACTACCGAGGCATGGTTTCTATCGCAAAGGCAGCCGAATATTCCAAAGCCAAAGTTGAGTGTGACACGCTGATTCTGGACGAAAAGTCTTCTTCGGATACGATTCCGACAAACATCGTTTCAAACAACACATCGACGATCGAACATGAGGCGACCGTCTCGAAGATCTCCGAAGAACAGCTCTTCTATCTGATGTCGAGAGGTCTCACTGAAGAAGATGCGACACAGATGATAATTCTCGGATTCATCGAACCGTTTACCAGAGAGCTGCCGATGGAATATGCCGTCGAACTTAATCAGCTGCTGAAGATCAATATGGAAGGAGCTATCGGTTAGCTCCTTTTTGATATAATTAGGATATGTATCTGATTGAAGTCTATGTTACAAATGCCAGTCTGAACGTCAACCGCCCCTTTACCTACATTTATAAGCAGGCAATCGAAAAATACTGCCGGGTGAAGGTTCTTTTCAACAGGTCGGCAAATACTGCGATCGTAAGTGACTGCAGATATACGGAAAAGGACTCAGATGAACTAAAGAGTGAACTGGGATATACGCCGCTGGAGATCGTTGAGGTCATTGACGAAGAGCCCGTCATGTCAGAAGAACTGTTCAATCTGGCGATATGGCTTTCAAAGACGACGGTTTCTCCACTGATCTCCTGCCTGAATTCGATGCTTCCGAAAGCATTGAAGACATCCCGAAACTTAAGCAGCCCTAAAATGATCAGCCGTTTTCATAAACATGAAGGTGATTTCAGTTTCACAAAGAGACAGAAAGAAATCTACGATCAGCTCTGTGAAGGAATGGAAAGCGCGCAAGCACGCAGGCTCTCCGTTTCAATCATAAAAAAACTGATTGAAATGAACGCGATCAGCGAATATGAAGAAGAAGCCGTTTTTGTCAACAGTGAGATCGACCGTACGGCTTTTAAAACGCTTACCTCAGATCAGCAGAAAGCTTTCGATCGGATCATATCGAGCGATAAGATGGTTTCACTGCTTTTTGGTGTGACCGGATCGGGCAAAACGGAAGTCTATCTTCATCTGGCAAGACATTTTCTGGAAGAGGGAAAGGATGTTCTTATTCTGGTACCGGAAATCTCTCTGACGCCTCAGATGATCGAAAGAGTCAAGGAGAGGTTTTCCGATGTCGTCTTTTATCATTCGGAACTGTCGGATCAGGAGCGATATGAACAGTACAAACGTGTCAGAAACAAGGAAGTCAGAATCGTCGTGGGTACCCGCAGCGCGATCTTTCTTCCGTTTTCCAGCCTCGGCCTGATCATCATAGATGAGGAACATGATTCTTCATATAAACAGGACAATGTACCTTGTTATCATGTCAAAAATGTCGCTTTCAAAAGGGCGATCGATCATCATGCGAAAGTGCTGCTGGCTTCAGCAACGCCTTCTCTGGAGTCCTATACAAGAGCACTGAAAGGTGATTATCAGCTCCTGGAACTGAAGGAAAGGATCAATCATTGCTTCCCGCAGATCGATGTCATCGACCTTAACAGGCAATTGAGAAACAATGGCTCATACATCATTTCAAAACCCTTGAGAAATGAGCTTGAACTCTGTCTTCGCGACAGGAAACAGGCTATCATACTGCTGAACCGCCGCGGTTATTCGCCGATCGTCAGATGCAGCGAATGCGGCAGTACCCTGATGTGCAACGATTGCGATACGCCTTGGAATTATCACAAGGATGAAGGCGTTCTCAAATGTCATCAGTGCGGCAGAATCTACCGCATTCCTGACCGTTGTCCGAACTGCGGTCATAAGCCTCTGCTTTTCTATGGCTTTGGCACAAAAAAAGCAGAAGAGGAACTTGCACGTCTTTTCCCATCAGCAAAGATCGAACGCATGGATCGAGACAGTGTCGGCAGAAAAGGTTCACATCAGTCGATTCTCAAACGTTTTGAGAACCATGAAACCGACATTCTTATCGGAACACAGATGATAGCGAAGGGGCTAGATTATCCGGATGTCACCCTGGTCGGAATACTCAATGCGGATGCCGGTCTGATGCATCAGGACTACAATTCGGCAAAAGTTACTTTTGATCTGCTGATGCAGGCTTCGGGGCGCTCCGGACGGGCAGCTCATGAGGGCAAGGTTCTGATACAGGCGTTCAATCCGGAACACTACGTCATCAAGGCGGTTCTCTTACAGGACTATGGCTTTTTCTACAACATCGAAATGAATTACCGAAACAAGACATCATATCCGCCATACTCGCATATTATAGAGATCATGCTTTCGGATGCCGATCCTTTAAGAATACACAGGTCCGCTGACGATATCTACGATTCTTTGAAAGATCTGCCGTTCAAGATCTACAGGCCATATGAATTGGGGAAAGTGAAGAAACAGCTTCGATGCCGTATTCTCATCATGGGAAAAGACCTTCTGGCGATGCTGAAAAGTACCCACGAGGTGATCGACGCCTACATTGCAAAGAGAAATGTGTCGCGTGTTAAAATTGATGTTGATCCTTTGTATCTGGAGTAAAAATGGAACAGCGTGAACTTGCTTTGAACATACTTTGCAGAACGATTGAAGAGGAATCTTATTCGAATCTTCTGATGAGGAAAGAACTCAATAAGATCCCGTCTTTAAAACGCGCTTTTGTAACCAATCTTGTTAACGGTGTCTTAAGAAAATACGAGTTTCTGAATTATCAGTTTGAAGAGGAGATACATAAATCGACTTCACTTCGCTGCAGGCTGATTCTGTGCATGGCGATGTTTGAGCGTTTCTTCCTGAAAGAGAAGGATTATGCGGTCAACAACGAATATGTGAATCTGGGTAAAAACAGGTATGAAAAGGCCTTTATCAATGCCGTACTTAGAAAATGCAACACATTAAAACACAGCGACGATCCCAGTATCGAAGCGTGCCTGCCCAAATGGATCTACAGCCTCCTTGCATCGCAATACACAGAAGGTGAGCTGAAAGAGATCATCAGGATATATCAGCGGATTCCGGAAGTGACTTACCGTATCAACAAAAGAAAGTGCACATTTGATGATCTGCGGGATCTTGAAATCGAAATACTGGATGAGGATCTCTTCAGAAGCAAGAGAAATCTGCTGGAAACATCACTTTATAAGTCGGGATGGTTCTATGTACAGGATCCGAATTCCGCATCTCTGTACCGCCATATGGACCTGAACAGGGATGATGTCGTGCTTGATGTATGCAGCGCTCCCGGATCAAAACTGTTCAATTGTCTGGATATTATAGAAGAAGACAATGCCTTTGCCAACGATATTCACGAAAACAGAGTCCAATTGATCAGAAACATGGCTGACAGGCTGGGATTTGGCAATATACATTATTCCTGTGAAGACGGACGAAAACTGAAAGATACACTGGATGTTTGCTTTGACAGGATTCTTCTTGACGCGCCTTGTTCGGGACTCGGTGTCATCGGCAGAAAACCGGATCTGAAGTTCCACGTCAGGCCAGAAAGCCTCGATGAACTGCAGAAACTGCAGATGGAGCTTCTCTTAAGCATGGATCCGCTCTTGAAGGAAGAAGGCATCCTTCTGTATTCGACATGTACTCTAAACAAAAAGGAAAACAGCAGACTTGTCCGTCAGTTTCTTGAGAAAAATGTCAACTATCTTCTCCTGGATGAGGAAACGATCATCAACGACAGGGGAGACTGTTTCTATTATGCTAAGATGAAAAAGGAATGAAGATGCAATCGATATACGGGCTTTCTTTACAGGATCTGGAGAATTATCTGCTTGAACATGGGTTCAAGTCTTTTCACGCAAAGCAGATCTTCCGCTGGCTGTACCACAAAAGGATTGAAAGTTTTGATGAAATGACAGACATCTCCAAAAAAATGATCGATCAAATGAAGAATGATTTCGAAATCGAACCGCTGATCATCAGGGAGATGCAGGTATCAAAGGACGGAACAAAGAAGTTTCTCTTTGAAATGAAAGACGGTGCACTTGTTGAATCGGTGCTCATGATATTTGAGTACGGATTCAGCGCCTGTCTTTCCTCACAGGTCGGATGCAATATGGGGTGCAGTTTCTGCGCTTCGGGTCTATTGAAAAAGCAGAGGGATCTGAGTTCGGCGGAGATCGTCGCCCAGGCGCTCATGATACAGCGCGAACTGGACAAGGACGGCCAGCGTCTCGGCAATATCGTCATGATGGGAACGGGAGAACCGTTTGACAACTACGACAATGTCATGAAGGCGATGTCGGTCATAAACGATCCCTTAGGCATAGAAATCGGTGCAAGGCATATCTCGATCTCCACCTGCGGAATCGTTCCGGGAATCAGAAGATTCGCCAGAGAAAACCTGCAGTACAATCTTGCGATTTCTTTGCACGCTCCGAATAATGAGCTCCGAAATGAACTGATGCCGATCAATAAGGCGTATCCGCTGGAAGAGCTGATGGAAGCGCTGCGTGACTACTGCAGCCTCAACAATCGACGTCTGACTTTCGAATATCTGCTGCTGAAAGGCGTCAATGATTCAGCGAAAGAGGCCAATGAAATCAGAGATCTTCTGAAAGGGATGAATGCCTATATCAATCTGATTCCCTACAACAAGGTAAAGGAAAAGGATTTTGAAACATCGAGTGATGAAAATGCCCTGCGTTTCTATGATTTGCTGAAGAAGAATCATGTCGCTGTGACACTGAGACAGAAAAAAGGCGACGACATCGATGCCGCTTGTGGTCAACTGCGGGCAAAGAAGCTAAAATAAGAAATATGGAATATTACTGTATTACGGATACCGGACTCGTCAGAGAGAAAAATCAGGATTCCTATATCGCCATTTCCAACGCTTATGGTGATTTTCTCGTACTTGTAGCTGACGGTATCGGCGGAGGCAAGGCCGGTGAGGTTGCAAGCGGAGAGACGATCAAGTATTTTGACGACCAGTTCAGGCAATCCGGTCCATTTGATAAGATCGAAGATGCGATCAGCTATATGTCTTATCATATCGGCTGCGCAAACAGACACGTCTATGACCTTTCTTCGAAGTATGTTGAATATGACGGCATGGGAACGACATTGACAGGCATACTGATCACGTCTCACGGCGCTGTCAGCATCAATTGCGGTGATTCCCGCGTTTACGGATTTATAGATGATCTATGTATCCACCTGACTTCCGATCACACGCTGGTCAACCAGATGCTTGAAAAGGGACAGATTACTTATGAAGAGTCGCTGAATCATCCGAAGAAACACTATCTGGTCAAGGCAATCGGAATTTTTCCCGTGTGTTCAGCTGATGTTCACAAAGTAAAGGACATGGAATATTATCTGGTCTGTTCCGACGGACTTCATGCCTATGTGAGCGATGATGAGATCACGAAGATCGTCATCGATCCGATACGAAGCGTCAGGCAGAAGGCAGAAGATCTTAAGGATCTCGCATTGCTGAAGGGTGGTTATGACAACATCACCATCGTTCTGGTAAGGAGGTAACTTATGTCGGATTATATCGGCAATCGTTACAGAATCGTCAAACTGATCGGCAAGGGAGGCATGGCAGATGTCTATCTTGCTTATGATATGATTCTGAAAAGGGAAGTCGCCGTCAAAGTTCTCAAATCTGACATGGCGGACGATGATACGGCTCTGGAACGCTTCAAGCGTGAGGCGGGAGCCGTCACCCAGCTGTCTCATCCCAACATCGTCGATGTATACGACGTTGGTGACGACGGCGACAGGCATTATATCGTCATGGAGTATATCAAAGGATATACTTTGAAACAGCTGATCAAAAAGAGGGGACCGATTCCCTATAAGGAAGCGGTCTGGATGATGAAACAGCTGGCCGGTGCTCTGATGGAAGCCCATCGAAACAACGTCATACACAGGGATGTGAAGTCTCAGAACGTCCTGATCAAGGATGATGGAACGATCAAGCTTTCAGATTTCGGAATCGCCCTGGCCAACGGTGCAATGCAGCTTACGCGCAAGGACTCGGTTCTGGGTTCAGTTCATTATCTTGCACCTGAGCTTTCCAAAGGAAAACAGGCTTCGATGCAGTCGGATATCTATTCTCTCGGTATTGTCTTTTATGAACTTCTGACGGGTGATGTGCCGTTTAAGGCGGATAATCCTGTCCAGGTAGCTTTGATGCATATCAAGAATGAGATTCCCTCTGTCAGAAGCATCAATCCTGAGATCCCGCAATCGGTTGAAAACATCATAGTCAAAGCAACTGCCAAGAACCCAAACAGCCGCTACAGAAACATCGCATTGATGCTTCAGGATCTGAATGAATGTCTGAAAAAGGAACACCGAAATGATCCGCCGGTCACTTTATCTTCGAATACAAAGACTGAAAAAGAGAGCGTTCATATTTCCAAACTGGCGGATGATCATCATACAGGCGGCGCAAGTTTCACATCAAAGGCTTTTCTCGTCGCAGCGACGCTGATGTCGATACTTATCCTCCTGATGGTCCTTTATTTGACCGGCATCATCGGCAACCGCAGCCGTTTTGTCGAAGTACCGGACCTGCGGAATATGACGGTCCAGGAAGCGAAGGACCTTCTGGCTCAGCAGAATCTTGAAGTGGATGACTCCAGGATCACCTGGGTCTTGTCTGATGATACGGAAAAAGACCACATCATATCTTCAAATCCGGTTGCCTTCGAGGAAGTGGAAATCGGTACAAAGATAAAGCTGACTGTATCGAATGGACTTTATTCAGTATTGGGAAATTACGTAGGAAAGAATTATGAGCTGGCCAGGGATGAACTGCAGGAACTTCATTTCATCGTCAAGACCGTTCCGGTTGAATCATCACAGGAGGCCGGCACTGTCGTTGAGCAGTCTCTGGAACCGGGAACGAAATTCGACGCATCGCAGAACAACGAGATCACTATCCGCTATGCGATGGAAAACAAGGAGATCATTCTTGCCGATCTGATTGGCTGGGATATCGCAAAAGCTGCCCAGTATCTGGAAGAGAACAACATCGATTTCATCCTTTCGGAGGAAGACCGTTCTTTCTTCAGCGAAGAGGAACTGACAAACAGCGATGTCAATAAAGTTGTCAAAACGGTGCCCGAACTTGGAAAGGCATTCAACAAGACCGATGATCTGCGCGTCATAATCTATTACTACACAGTGAGGGAGGATTAAAGATGATTATTTCACCATCCGTATATTCTATGCATTTCGATCATTTCAATGAAGAAATGGAAGCACTCAATGAGAGCGTTGAATGGATTCATTTCGATGTTATGGACGGTCATTTTGTGCCAAACCTGACTTTTGGACCCGGAATACTGCAGACGATCCGCCGAAACAGCGACCGATTCATGGATGTTCATCTCATGGTGTCCGATCCCGATTACTACAGCGATATATTCGCCAAAGCGGGCGCCGATTCTATCGTATTCCATTATGAAGCCTATAACGACATCGATAAGTGCGCTGAGCTGATCGATAAGATTCATTCGATGTATCTGAAAGCCGGAATCTCGATCAAGCCGAAAACACCGGTCGAAGAGATCTTTCCGCTCCTTGACAAGATCGACATCTTTCTTCTGATGTCCGTAGAACCGGGTTTCGGCGGCCAGTCCTTTATGGAAGATTCACTGGAGAGGCTTGAGAAAATATCCGCATATCGAAAAGAAAACGGCCTGAATTTCATTATTGAGGTGGATGGCGGTGTCAGTGACCGAAATGCATCCAAGCTTTTATCAAGAGGTGCCGATGCACTGGTAGCCGGTTCCTATGTATTCAATGGGAACATCAGAGAAAATGTTGCTAAACTGAGAAAATGCGAATAGGGGAGATGAAAATCTCCTTTTTGCATAAAAAAACTTCCTTGCGGAAGTTATGCTGCCTTTGCCTGATT
>JAEEGL017166542.1_pt1 | contig 10482 bp, 11 predicted proteins | sample 9134231 | NCBI WGS metagenome assembly JAEEGL01 (sample SAMN16246548, study PRJNA631951) | gut metagenome | biome: gut microbiome; feature: rumen; material: fiber-attached | host: Bos | place: Iran: Karaj | collected 2018-10 | reverse complement strand
CGTCTGACTTATCAATAATCATTCCTATCTTGTCATGCGCACGCAAGGCGCGTACTATCCCTAAGCTTAGGCCTGCGCGCCTCCCCTCCAAACCAAGCGAGTCTCCCCATGGCGCAGAAAAAGAACACCTTCATCTATCTCGCTGCAGCCCTCCTCTTTGCCGGAGGTCTCGGCTGGCTCGTCTTTTCGGGCCTTTCCGAAAACAGCGTCTACTTCCTCAACGTGGCCGAGGCCAAGGCCCAAGACCCCGCCAAGCTGGCCAGCGCCCGGCTCTTCGGCACCGTTGCGCCCCAGGGGCTCGCCCGTCCCGACGGTGCAGGAGACCTGCGCTTCCTGCTCGAGGACAAGGACGACAAGGCCGTCACCCTCGCCGTGAGCTACCGCGGCACGGTGCCCGACACCTTCAAGGAGGGCGCCGAAGTCATCGTCGAGGGCGGCATGCAGAAGGACGGCTCCTTCAGCGCCAAGACGCTGATGACGAAGTGCCCCTCCAAGTACCAGAAGCAGAACCGCCAGAAGCTCTAGTTCCACAGGCCTCTTCCACAGGCTTCTCTCAAGGCATTTCCAAGGACGCGCCATGTACTTCTTCGCCTACGCCCTGCTTCTTGCCGCGCAGTTCTGCTCTCTTGCCTGCGCGGGCCTGGCTCTCATCCAGATCCGGCAGCGCCAGATCCAGGATGCTTCCCTTGCCGAAAAGGGACACTGGGCCGTCACCGCCTGCCTGCTTCTGGCCTCGGCCCTCCTGCTGCACGCCCTCTACTGGAAGGACTACCGGCTCGACTACGTGGCGAGCTACACGGACAACATTCTGGATCTCTTCTACCGGCTGACGGCCTTCTGGGCGGGACAGCCCGGCTCCATGCTCTTCTGGGCCCTCGCCGTGTCTGCCATGGGCACCGTCTTTGCCTGCACGCGGAGCTGCAGGAGCCTGCAGCCCGAGACCAGGCTCTGGTTCTGGGCCTTCTTCCACGTTGTCATGGCCTTCTTCGCCCTCATCCTCACGGTGTGGAGCAATCCCTTCGCCATGACCCTGCCGGCGCCTGCCGACGGCAGGGGGCTCAACCCCCTCCTGCAGAACCCCGGCATGATCATCCATCCGCCCCTGCTCTTCCTCGGCTACGGCGGCTTCACCGTTCCCTCCTGCCTGGCGCTGGCCATAGCCTGCTCGTCGCAGGGCGCCCTCGAAAAGCCCTGGCACCGCAGCTCCCGGGCCTTCTGCATCGCTGCCTGGAGCTTCCTCACGGCCGGCATCCTGCTCGGCTGCTGGTGGGCCTACATGGAACTCGGCTGGGGCGGCTACTGGGGCTGGGATCCCGTCGAAAACGCCTCCCTCATCCCCTGGCTCGTCGCCACGGCCACCTTCCACACGCTGGCCATGGAGCGCCGCGGAGGGCTGCTGGCCCGCACCAACGTCTTTCTCATCAGCCTGACGACCATCGCCGGCTTCTTCGCCACCTATCTGGTGCGCAGCGGCGTCATCGACTCCGTCCACGCCTTCGGGCAGAGCCCCGTGGGCACACCCCTGCTCGTCTTCATCTGCGCCATGCTCCTGCTCTCCGCAGGGATTGCCTTCCAGTCGCCCCGCAGGGGAAGGGGACTCGCCAGTCCGGCAAGCCGGGAAGGCCTGCTCCTGCTCACCGTCTGCACCCTGCTGGCGCTGGCTTTCGTCATCCTGCTCGCCACCATGTGGCCCGTTGTCAGCAGGCTCTGGACCGACGCTCCGCAGGGGCTGGACGCCAAATTCTACAACAAGGTCTGCCTGCCTTTGGGAACGCTCATCGCCCTGGCGCTGGCCCTGTGCCCCCTTCTGTCCTGGAAGGGGAACTTCGACGCCAGAAGGGGCCTTCCCGTCCTCGTCCTGGCGGCAGCGGCAGCCGGCTTCTGCGCTTTCCTCGGCTACGCCCAGCCCCATCCCCTGACGGCGACCTTCGCTGCCCTGGCGGCCATTGCCGGCCTTGGACTCTTCCTGATCCTCAGGCTGCTCGGCAAGCCTGCCTCCGACTTCAGCCTCGGCGCGCTTGGCTGCCATATGGGCCTTGCCCTCTTCGTCCTCGGCGTCGCCTTCTCAGGCCCCTACAAGAACGAGGCAGACCTCGCCTTCGCCCAGAACGAACCCCAGACGCTCGGCTCCTACGAGCTGGTTCTGAAGGGCCTCCAGCAGGGCCGGCAGCCCGGCTACGAATTCCTGCTGGCCGAAATCGAAGTGAGGAAGAACGGCCGCGCCGTCGGCGTTCTCAGGCCGGAAAAGCGCGCCTACGACAAGTTCGGCGGCATGTTCTTCACCGAAGTCGACGTCATTCCCAGCCTCGGCGAGGAGCTCTACGCCTCCCTCTCCGGCCTGGACGGCCAGGGAAGGGCCATAGCCAAGGTCAGCATCGAGCCGCTGGTCAACTGGCTGTGGATAGGCGGCGCCCTCCTCTCCCTCATGCCCCTGCTGGTTCTTCGCCGGCGCAGGTCCAAGGCGGAAGCGCAATGATTGCGCTCAGGCATGTTGCCAAGACCTTCGGCGCGCGCCTGATCCTGCGCGACTGCACGGCCGAGTTCAGGGAGGGTTCCGTCTCGCTCGTCACGGGCGAAAACGGCGCCGGCAAGTCCACGCTCCTGCGCATCATTGCCGGCCTCTCCCAGCCGAGCTCGGGCAAGGTTTCCTTTGCGCCTGCAGAGCCCTCCATAGGCTTCCTCGGCCACCAGACCTTTCTCTATCCGGCCCTGACGGCCCTCGAGAACCTTGCCTTCTGGCAGAAGGCCCACAGCCTTCCCGCCGGCGAAGCCGCCCTGCTCGGCATGCTGGAGCACGTCAACCTCGCCCGGCACGCCCACGAGCGGGCCGGCGTCTTCTCCCGCGGCATGGCCCAGCGCCTGAGCCTCGCCCGCATCCTGCTCCAGCGTCCCGACGTCCTCCTGCTGGACGAGCCCGGCACGGGCCTCGACCAAGCCTCGCAGGCCATGCTCGAGGAAGAGATTCTGGAGGCCAGGAAGCGCGGCGCGACAGTCGTATGCGTGAGCCACAACCTGGCGCGCGCCCGCGCCCTTGCCGACTGCGTCTGGCGCATCCGGGAGCGGCGCCTTGAACTGGAGGACGCCCAGCCGGGGGAGGCGCGGCCATGACGCGCCTTGCGCTTGCCATGGCGCTGAAGGACGTGCGCCTCACGCTCTTCCGCAGCGCCGGCCTCGTCCAGGCCCTGCTGCTGGGGCTGCTGCTCGTCTTCATGTTCTCCCTCTCGCAGAAGGCGGGCGAGCGCGTCTCCGCGCAGACGGCGGCCACTATCTTCTGGCTGGCCTCCGCCTTCTGCCAGGTGCTCGTCTTCAACGCCGTCTACGCCTACGAGGAGACGACAGGGCAGCGCCTGGGCCTCCTGCTTGCGCCGGCGCCCCCGGCCGCCGTCTGGCTCGGCAAGGCCTTGGCCGGCTTTGTCCTCATTTTCCTCAGCCAGCTTGTCTTTCTGCCGGCAGCAGCCGTCTTTCTCGCCCAGGAGCCCAGCGGCCTTCTTGCCGAAGGCCTCGCCATGCTTGTCCTGGCAGACGCCGGCCTGGCCGCGCTGGGATCCCTGCTCGGCGCGCTGGCCCAGGGGCAGGCTGCCAGAGAGTCGCTCTTAAGCCTTCTCGTCTTTCCCCTGCTGGTGCCGCTCCTGCTTTCCGCCATCTCCGTCTTTGCGGCCGTCTTCGGCGACGTCCCGCCCGGCGGCGTCGGCTCCTGGCTCGGCTTTGCCGGCGCCTTCGACGCCATCTTCCTCGGAGCAGGCCTCCTGCTTTTCCGCTTCATCTACACTGGAGAAGAGTAATGCGCGTCTCCCGCTTCCCCTGGACGCCTGCGCTCCTTGCCGCCGGCGCAGGCCTCCTGGCTGCCTCGCAGTGGCTCGTCTTCGCCTACGCTCCTATCGAAGAAGTCATGGGGCCCATACAGAAGATTTTCTACATCCACCTCCCGCTGGCCTGGTGGGGGCTTGTCAGCTTCTTCGTGGTCTTTGTCTGCTCCATAGCCTGCCTGGCGAAGAAGGATCCGGCCTACGACAGGACGGCGAGGGCGGCCGCCGAGATAGGCGTCCTCTTCACGACGCTCTGCCTCGCCACGGGCATGATCTGGGGCAGACGGGCCTGGGGCGTGTGGTGGACCTGGGATCCCAGACTCTCCACGGCGCTCGTCATGTGGTTCGTCTACCTTGCCTACCTCATTCTGGAGTCCCTCGGCGCCTCGCCCGAGCGCAGGCGCCTCGTTCGCTCCGCCGTCGGCATCGTCGCCTTTCTGGACGTGCCGCTGGTCTTCCTTTCGGCGCGCATGTGGCGCTCCATCCATCCGGCGGTCTTTGCCAGCGAGTCCGGCGGGCTCGAGCCCGAGATGAAGCTGGCAGCCGTCTTCTGCACCCTGGCCATGGGCGTGTTCTGGCTCGGCCTCCTGCTCTTCAGGAAAACCCAGCTCGACCAGGCCTTCCGCATCGACAGGCTGCTCTTCCGGCTGGAAGAGCACGGAGAACAGCAATGACAGAATCCTGGATCATGTACGCCGGCATGGCCGTCTGGGCCGGCATCGGCCTCTACGCCGCCTTCCTCGCCACGCGCCAGCGCGCCCTGTCCAAGAAGATCTCCCTTCTGGAGGAGCTTGGCAATGACAAGACGATGTGAGCAGGCGACGATCGCCTTCCTCCTTGCCGGCGTGCTCGCCATGCTGGCCTGCGCCCTCTACGCCCGCTTCACCCAGCCGTCCATCGTCAAGCGCGTGCCGGCCCAGGTCCAGCAGGCGCAGACTGGAAGCTCTCCTGAAAAGGAGCGCATTGCCGCCCTCATGGCTCAAGCCGCGCAGAATCCGGGCAATGCCGACACCCTGCTTGAGCTGGCCCAGGAGTTCATGTCCCAGGGCCAGCCGGACGCAGCGGCCGGCTTCCTCGACAGGGCCATGCTCGCCGACGTCGCCAATCCCATGCCCTCCTATCTGCTCGGCTACCTGCGGCACCAGCAGGGCAGGGAGCAGGAGGCCTGCGAACTCATGGAGCGCTCGCTTGCCATCAAGGACCAGGCCGCCGTGCGCGCCAGCCTTGGCATGCTCTACCGCTACTACGCCAAGGACAATGCCAAGGCCGAAGCCCACTGGAAGCGTGCGCTCGAGATGCCCGACCTCGAGGCGGAGCAGAAGAAAACCATCGAGTCGGAGCTTGCCAAGCTCGCGCAGGAGAAGGGCGCCAGGCCATAGGCTCCCCGTCGTCCCGCCCTTTTCTCCCGGTCACGGCAGGTTTCGGGCCCTGCCCGGGATCGTCCGCTCCGGAATCGCGCACTGCGCGCGGCTCTTGATCCTTTGCAGAGCGGGTTGTAGAAAAAAACTTCAACAAACGCTTCAACTCGACGGCCTGCCGTTCCGGAGTCTCCATGCCAAAGCAGCCATCTCCGCGGCCCCTCTCCAAGACGGGCGACGAGCCTGGCATCCCCGCCTCTGCCGCCGGCAAAGCCGGCAAAGGGAGCGTCAGCCTCAGCCGCGGCGCCTTTGCCTTCATCCTTGCCTGCACCTTCCTTGCCGGCCTTGCCGCCGGCTCGCTTGTCTTCCAGGCAATGGACCAGAGCACGGCGCCAGCGCGGCAGACGGCCACTCCCGCCCCCAGAGACTCCCTGCAGGCCCAGCAGGCCCAGGTGCAGACCAGCCGCGACGCCTCTTCCCCCATCGCGTCTCTGGAAAGCCAGGCTGCCAGCCGCCCCAACGACAAGGCCGCCCTCATCGCGCTCGGCAACGCCTACTTCGACGCCGACCGGCCGGCCGACGCGGCCTCCGTCTACGAACGGGCCCTCGCCCTCGATCCAGCCAATGCGGACGTGTGGACCGATCTTGGCATCATGTACAGGGCGCTCGGGCGCTACGGCGACGCCGTCAAGGCCTTCGAAAGGGCCCTGGCCGAGGTTCCCGGCCACGTCAACGCCCAGTTCAACGCCGGCGTGGTCCGCTACTTCGACCTCAAAGACAAGGAAGGCGGCCGCAGGGTCTTTGAAGCCCTGCTCCAGCAGCACCCCGGCGCCAGGGCACCCGACGGCAGGGCGCTTGCCGACTTCCTGAAGTCGCTGCCCTAGCCCCGCTCCCCTTCCCACGCCTCTTTACAAGCCTCTTTCCCTCTTTTGCTGCACGGCGCGCCCTGCGCGCCAAGGGACACAACAAGCAATGCGCTCTCTCAAACTCTTTTGGCAAAGCCTCTGCCTCCTTGCCTTCCTCAGCGCGGCATGGACGGCGCAGGCTCCGCTGGCAGCCCCCAAGGCGCCGGCGGCCCAGCCCGCTCCGGCGGCCAAAGCCGAGCAGAAGCCGGCTCCCCTCATCGATCTCAATGCCGACAGGCGAGGCGCCCAGCGCCCCGGCGCCCCCCAGCTGCCGGGACAGCCTGCCCCGCTTGCCCAGTCTGCTTCCACTCATCCCGGCATGCCCCGTGCCAATCCCTTCCTGCAGAACATGGTGCCGAGCGCGCTCAAAGACGAGAACCTCAACCTTGCGCCCTACCTCTTTGTCCTGCCCGACCCCGAAGGCAGGCTGGACATCGCCAAGGCCGCCATGGTGGACCGGCCGAAGCCCCAGGCTCCGGCGTCCGCGGCCACCCCGGCCCAGCCTCAGCCTGCGCCCACGCTCGAGGATCTGGGCAAAGACACGGGCCAGCTCTCCTTCAAGCCCTACCTGCAGCAGAGAAGCCAGACGGGATTTGCCGGCGCCTCCTCCGGTCCGGTGTGGTTCCGCTTCATCCTGCAGGAGCTGCCCGAGGGCGCCCAGCCCAAGACCTACCTGCTTGACCTTGGCGACGCCATTCACGACAGGGCGGTGCTCTACACGCCGATGCCCGGCGCCGACGGCACTCCCGAGTGGAAGGAGAGCCTGCCCGGCAAGCGCGGCGTCATGCTCCTGCCCGAAGCCGGCACCACGCCCCTCGTCTGCTACCTGCGCGCGGACAGCATGCCGAGCGTCTGGTTCGCGCCCATGCTGCGCACCCCGCAGGACGCGGCGACCTCCTTCGAAGGCTACTACCGCCCCGGCGCCATGCTCATTCTGGCCGTGGTTCTCGTCATCTGCCTGCTGCGCGCCTTAAGCGAGCAGGGGCTGTGGCGCATCTGGGCCTTCCTCTATCTGGTCTGCGCCCTGGCCCAGGCCTGGCTTGGCGTGCGCACCGTCAACGGCCCCATGGACTGGCAGACCGTCTGCGCCCTGGTGTCGCCGGGACTGGCCCTTTTCTTCTACCCCATGGCCGCGCGCACGCTCATGCGATGCAGCGAAAACTCGCGCCTCTTCGACTGGCAGTACCTGCTCCTCTCCCTGCCGGGCCTGGCATTGGTGCTCCTGCCCCTCGTGCCCAGCATGCACTGGATTTCCCGCTACGCCGAATACTGGCCTCTGGGCCTTGCCCTCTTCATTCCGACCACGCTGGCGGCCTGCCTCTGCGGGCTTGCCGGCTCCTTCAGGCTCCTGCTCGGCTCCATCATTCCGCCGGCCGCCGTGTGCGCCGGCATCGTCGGCATGAAGTCCGGCTATCCGCCCCAGTTCCTGGCAGCCCTGCCGCTCTGGGGCACGGCGCTCGGCGCCCTTGTGGTCATGGGGCTTCCCCAGCCCTCGTCGCTTGAAAGCGCCGGACGCCGGGGCAGAGAGGCCATGCCGAGACTCGACCAGGCGCCACGCGGGCAGGCAGCGACTACGGCCGACGGATTCCTGTCGCTGGACGGCCAGACCGGCATGCCCCCACAGGGCGGCCAGGGAAGCGCCGGCGGCCTCGACCTGAATCTCGAAGGCGCCGTGCCCGCCCAGGCTACGCCTTCCCAGAGCGCGGCGGCACCAAGTGCGGCGACACCAAGCGCGCCGGCGCAGCGCCAAGCTGCCTGCGCCCCCCAGGCGCCGGCAGAACTCTCTCTGGATCCCAAGGCCCACTACGCCCCCTATCTGGAGGCGCCGGTCAAGGACATCATGGAGAGCGCCTCGGCCCTCGCCTCCGAAAACCTGCCCTCGAGCTCCAGGGAGCGCGTCAACGACATCCTCTCCTCGGCAGGCGCCATTGCCGGCATCGTCAAGGACGGCAAGGCCAGCGCAGCCAAGGCTTCAGACCGCACGAGGCAGGACTTCGAACTCCAGAAGCTGCTCCAGCGCGCCCACGATGCGGCGACCGAAGTCTGCGCCAAAAACGGCGTGGGGCTTTCCTGGTACATGTCCCCCACGCTTGGCCAGCATTTCACCGGCTACGGCAAAGAACTGGAGCGCGTGCTCCAGAGCCTGCTCAAGACCGCTGCCAGCGCCATGCAGAAGGGCTGCCTGAGGTGTGCCGCCAGGCACATGCCGGGTTCTTCGGACGCAGGCGAACTGCTCTTCTCCATTGCCGCCTCCGGCAAGGGCGCCGGCATCCCCGATCCGCTCTCCCTGATGCAGGCACGCGAGCTTGCCGTTGCCGCAGGCGGATGCCTCGGCATGGAAAGCCGGCAGGACGAGACCAGCGTGACCTTCACCATGCGCCTCGACAGCGCCCAGAGCCAGCCTGCCCAGACAGCCGGCTCCGCCGTGCCCGCAGGGCCTGCGCCAGCTGTTCCGCCCGCAGGCGCTCCCAGCCAGCCCTCCCCGGTACCTGGCCCGGTACCTGGCACAGCACCTGGCCCGAAGCCTGCCCCGCAACCTAGCCCGGAACCTGCCCCCAGGGCGCAGGCGCCCGTCCAGCCTGTCCCCAGGCCAGCTCCCCAGCCCGCCATCGCCCAGGCAGCGCCCCAGCGCCCTGCCAGCGGGGGCGCCAGGGCGCAGGATGCCGTGCCTTCCGGCCAGGCCAAGGCTCCGGGACTCAAGACAATACTGCTTGCCGACAATCCGAACATTGCTGTACAAATTGAAAACGTCCTCTCCCGTCTGGGCTGCCAGACGCGGGCTGCCAGGGCGGCCAGCGACCTCTACAACCTGCATGAAACCAGCCCTGCAGAGATGCTCATCCTGCAGGGAAGATCTGCGGATCCCAAGCTTGCCGGCACCCTGAATGCCGTCAAGAATGCCTGCAGGCTCCGCGGCCTGCCCCTGCCCACCATTCTGGCCGTCACGCAGGACGAAAGCACGTGGCACGCTCTGGCCAAGGCAGGATTCACCCACGCGCTGACGCTTCCGCTTGACGAGGAGGCCCTTGCCGGCACCGTCTGCGAAGCCCTGCAGGCACGGGGAGAAAGGACGCCTTCCCCTGCGGCCGCACCTGAACGGACAGCTCAAGGCTCGTCCGGGGAGGCCGTTCCCAACCTCTTCGGCGAAGCCCCCGCTCTCGGCACAGCCCCCCAGGCCGCCCAGAACAGCGACCCGCTCAGCCTTGATATGGACTTTGGCCAGCCGGTCAAAAAAAAACTTTAACGAGGGATGACGGCGGAAACGCCCCCCTTCTGGCTCAGGAACTCAGCCAGGCCGTCCTCAAGGCCAGGCAGGGATTTGCCGCAGGCAACCTCGCAGCCGTCGAAGAGGCCTCCATGGCCATCTCCGGCGTCGCCAAGGCCTGGCAGCTGCGGGCGCTGTCAAAAATAGCCTTCCTGGTCGGCCAGGCAGCCGGTTCCAGGGACTTCGCAGCCGTCAAGGATCTGCTCCCCGTGCTCTGCGACGCTGTGGAGCGAATCATCCAGGAACTGCGGATCAACCGCTAAGGAGACACCATGTACAACAAGATTCTCATTCCCGTCGAAGGCCGCGAAGGCGCCTGGAGAGCCATCCGCTCCTCAACCCAGGCCGTGCCCCTGCTGGCCGAAGGCGGCGAAATCCTCCTGCTCCACGTCGAAGCCCCCGGCTCCCAGCTGGTGGCCGGCGAAGACCGCAAGAAGCAGAAGGAAGAGGACGAGGCGCACGGCAAGAGCCGCCTGCAGCCGGTCAAGGACTTCCTCGAGTCCAAGAACATCAAGTACAGCCTGCTCGTGCGCAACGGCGTCATCGCCGACACCATTGTCAAGACCGCCCACGAAGAGGATGCGGACCTCATCGTCATGTTCACCGACGGCGTGCAGAACATCTCCGAACTGGTCTTCGGCTCCATCACCCAGCGCGTCCTCAAGAACACCGACATCGACCTGCTCTCCGTCCGCAAGTAGGCAAGCCTTGCTCATTCTAGCCGTTCAGATCGGCGTCCTGTGCTTTCATCTGCTGGCATGGGGCGCCGTTTTCCATGCGCTCATGACCAAGCGCGATCCGCGCTCCGCCTTCGGCTGGTCCGCCATCTGCCTCATGGTGCCGGTGGTCGGCGTGCTGCTCTATGTCGTCTTCGGCATAGGCAGAACCCAGAGCAGGGCCTCCATGCTCATGCGCGCCATTGCCTCCAGGGAGCCTGGCTACGCGCACCCTGCGCCAAGGCTTGCGGAGCTTGAGAACCTTCCAGCCAGCATCCTGCGCATGGCCAAGCCAGGCCTCCACCTTACAGGCCAGCCCGTTGCCGGAGGCAATGCCATAACGCCCCTCGTCAACGGCAACGCCGCCTATCCGGCCATGCTTTCCGCCATACGCCAGGCCCAGCGCCACGTCTTTCTCTCAACCTACATCTT
>JAEEGL016550438.1_pt1 | contig 10482 bp, 10 predicted proteins | sample 9134231 | NCBI WGS metagenome assembly JAEEGL01 (sample SAMN16246548, study PRJNA631951) | gut metagenome | biome: gut microbiome; feature: rumen; material: fiber-attached | host: Bos | place: Iran: Karaj | collected 2018-10 | reverse complement strand
CCTGATGCGGCATTTCCAAGAAGATCTGGCTTTGGGTATCCGACTGAAAACACCCTATATGGTATTCCATGTGTCGGATGTATCCTTAGAGGAAGGGTACACTTATCGTTGGCTCCATTCCGACATGGAGGTGCTGGACGGGGCGATTGAGTTTATCAACCTCCTGTTGGACGGTGTGGAGCCCACTTTCGATTTTCTGGTCGAAAACCAATGGTGGCCCGGTTTTACCTTTACCGAGCCTGAAAAGACGGAATATCTTCTGAGCCATATCAACTACCCGCGCGTAGGGATCATGCTGGACACCGGGCACCTTATGAATACAAATTGGCGAATCCGCAGTCAATGGGATGGCATTCAGTACATTCTTGAAATGATCGACAAGCATGGGAAACTATCAAAATCCATCTACGGCCTGCACTTCCATCAATCCGTCAGCGGGGCTTACTGCCGGAAAAACGTGGGCAAACTGCCTGAAGATTTCCCCTTGAGCTACTACGATGAGTTTTCCCGCAATTACACCCATATCCTTCAGATCGACCGGCACAAGCCGTGGACTGAGGAAGAATGCTGCCGCATCCTGGAGCGCGTCCAGCCCAAGTATCTGACCCACGAGCTTGCAAGCAATGCCTATCGTGGGAAAACATCAGCCCTCCGGAGGCAGATCAACACAATCCATAGAGGATATTTTTTAAGCTGAATACGCTGACCGAAGAACAGTCTATCGAGCGAAGAAAAAACCGGAATCAGCCCAAACCGTCAACGGGTAATCCTTTTCTGGATCGGCTCATTAGCGGTGGCTGGTGAAGCATTGCCCTAATAAATTGTTGCGGTATGTCACAAACAGATATCCTCTAGGGACTATATAAATTGGACGTGTTGGAGGCAATTTCTTGCACAGCCAAAATAGTTTTCTGGAGTGAATCGTTTGACTGGCATATACGAAAAAACGGAGTTATGGAAGCAAAGCTTCCAACGAATACCGCTCCGTCACAGAGAATCGGAACGCAGATAGCCGAAAGGTTGTCTGCGTTCTTCGTATTCAAGGGCATTTTCGATATGGACCTCCGCCCCATTGGAACACAACCGATGGAGAACTTCTAAATAATTGGGAATCAACCGAAGCACATTTCCCTTACTCCGCCAGAGCGCCTCCCGTTTCTGAGATTTGTTCCAACACAACTCAGAAACGGAGGATACGGTCATGGCAAAAAGCGATCCATACCACCCGGATTATAAGAAGGTTTATGCAGGCACCTATATTTCGCCTGAGGTGATGAAAGTTCTAAAGCAAAGTGATCGGAAGATGGAGTACATGGAGGTAGACATCAAACGGGGAAGAAAGAAAAGGCGGAGGGGAAAGCCCCTTGAAAACTACGACCATGGCAAAGAGATCTCGTTCGATAAGTTTTTCGAGGATAGCATGGTTGAATTTGTTTCTCCCGAATTGTCACCTGAAGAAATTGCCATATACCGCGACGAGATAATGAGGCTCAGAAAGGCGTTATCTGCGCTTAAGACAGACGAATTTGCATTGGTTCAGGCGATCTTCTTTGAACGAGCCTCGGAGAGCGCGCTGGGAGACGAAAAAGGCATTTCCCAGCAAGGGGTGAGCAAAAATCTCAAGAAAGTCCTCAGAAAACTGAAAAATCTCATGGAAAACTGAAAAATCTGGTTGTGAACCCCCTCACTTGGCGGGAAGAAAAGTGAGGGGGTTCTCTTTTCACTGTCCTCCTCACTTGCTCTTTGAAAAGTCCATATCCGGCAGCTAAATAACATCAGCGAGTGAACCCATAAAGGGGACAAGCGATGCGGAGGATGCGCCAAGACCACCTGCGGGAAGTCTCATTGCTTTTCGTAAACGACGGCCAAACAAGGTGCCCAGCGGGTCCATCCATCCAAAAGCAGCTCTGGCAGGCTGTTTCGCCATGACCTCACTCGCCTACAATGGTACCCCTGCCCAGCCACAGTTCACACAATGGGGGCAGCTCGGAGAGATCCTCGGAGGGGTTAGAGTCCCGGAGCGCGGCGCCAGCCGCGGTTTAGCCGTCCGCCCAAGCCTGGGGAAGTAGTGTCGAATACGGGCAAAGCAAACAAATCTCAGAAATGGTTCGGGGCCGTGCTGCGTATAAACACAGCGCGGCCCCTTATATAGAGGTTATGGAAGAAAGACATATTCTGCGCGGGGATATCTATTACGCCGATCTGCATCCGGCCATCGGCTCGGAACAGGATGGCATCCGTCCCGTGCTGATCATACAAAACAACATCGGGAATCGGTTCAGCCCCACGGTCATTGCCGCTGCCATTACCAGCCGTCAGAAAAAGAAACACCTGCCCACCCACGTACCTGTGGGACAGGTGCCGGGAATGCATCCAAATTCGATCATCCTGACGGAACAGATTCGGACCTTGGATAAAAGCCGGCTCTTTGGTTATATCGGAACGATCCAGCCGGAGGTCATGCGGGCAGTAGATCAGGCAATCAATATCAGCGTGGGGCAGGAATAGATGATGCGATGGCAGATGCCTTACCATGACAGAAAACTGCACCGATCAGAATAACATACAACAATTATGGAGCCAATGGATAGGATTGAATTGCCGAAATGTAAGCCGGACTTCTCGAATGCTTTCTCGACCTTAAGCAGAGTTTGTCGTAATCCTTCAAAAATCTGCCGAAGTATGTCACAAAATGCCCTTCTCATGGGATTATATGAGCAGAAGGGGGAGGATGCCTTTGCGGACATAGAAAGGTCACACTAGATGAGGGTTCTTCAAAAGCAGTAGCAAATATAATCAAGGAGGAAGAATAATGAAAGAAATCTCTTTAGTGTTTGATGGCTATTGGAGAGAGGTGAAGAAAGCAAGTGTTCCAGAGAAACCGGGGATATACTGCGTCTATACGTGTAAGTATAATAGTGTGGAGAAAACAGTATCGCAGTTAAATCTCATTTATATCGGCTCGTCTGAGAACGTCAATAACAGAGTGTGCACCCACGATAGACTGCCTGAATGGGAGGAATACCTGGAAAAAGGAGAAACGCTTTGCTACTCCTATGCACAGACAGAGAAGAAAGATATGGTACATATCGAGGCGGCTCTCATCTTCTGCCACAAACCGCGTTTCAATGATGAGTATACCAAATCCTATCCGTATGAAGATATGAAAATCAGCATTTCTGGCAAGGCATCTGGTCTGCAAAAGCTGGTTCAAGTATCATCGTCTGAAAAGTAAAGTTCTTTAAAGGAAAACAGGACTTGCAACCAAAAGGAGTGTCGCAGGATGGAAATCTAGCGGCACTCCTTTTCTGCATCAAGGCAGTCGTTTGCGGAGAAATAGTGAAGCCAGGTATCAGAAAGGGTGGAAATCAATTTGACAATAGCAGAATTTGCATACCAGGTCAGTACATCAGGAGAGCTTGTAATCCCTTCTGAAACGATTGCCGATATGATGCTGAAGCCCGGCGATACGATTCATGTCGCCTTTATCAGCAAAAACGGAAAAGCAAATGATTTCAGAGAATTGTTCCTGTCAGAAATCGGTTTAGAAGGAATCAAGGAGACAGAATCGTCCATTCAAATCCCAACTCAACTTTTGGAGCAGGCAAATATATCAGTGGATTCAGATTTGCAGATCGCATGCTTTGATGGCCTTATCGTAATATGCAAGGCCGAATCGCTGGAGTTAGAAGAATTGAGCGAAATTTACGAGCGAATGAAAATAGCCCAAGAGTTCGTCGAATATTACGACTATGGCGGAAGCCTTTCAAGCATCAAGGACCAACTTATTGACGTAATACGATACTATGAGGAAAGCGGGGATAAGCAATGACGAAACGGTTTGTCATTGAGCCGGAAGCGGGGGAAGCAACTGCTGTCTCTAATCGAAAAGACGTGGGTATTACTGTCAGACTCGCGTTTGCAATGGAGCCAAATCAGAAAGCCCCAGAACTGATCCGAGAACTCCTCCGAAGCTCATATCTCAAACGAATGGTGAGGGAGAATGACCACGAATTATGAAAAAACGCGTCTATTGCCTATGCCGTGTTTCTACAAAGGGGCAAGTAGAAAAAGATGACATTCCCATGCAGAAGCAGAAATGCCATGAGTTTGCGTCAGAAAACGACTGGATAATCGTGAAAGAGTTTTCTGAAAAGGGTGTGTCTGGCTATAAAGTGTCTGCGAAAGACCGTGACGCCATACAGGAGATGCAGCATGATGCCGCACAGGATAAGTTCGATATCCTTCTGGTGTTCATGTTTGACCGTCTTGGCCGGAAAGAGGATGAGACTCCCTTTGTGGTGGAATGGTTTGTTCAGAATGGGATTGAAGTCTGGAGTACCGTCGAAGGGCAGCAGCGTTTTGATAATCATGTGGACAAGCTGATGAACTATATCCGATACTGGCAGGCTTCCGGCGAGAGTATCAAGACTTCGATCCGAACAAAGACCCGCCTCGGACAAATCGTTCAGGAAGGACGCTTTCGTGGCGGCTGCGCACCATACGGATATCAGCTCGTAAAGAAAGAGCGAATTGGGAAGAAAAACCGGGAGCTATACGACATCGAAATCAATCCTGAAGAAGCTCAAACGGTGCGTGAGATCTTTCGCTTGGCCGAACAATACGGCTATGGCGGCAGAAAGATTTCCTCTGAACTCAGAGATCATGGGATCATCAACGAGCGAACCAGCGAGCCTTTCCACTATTCTTCGATACAGAATATTCTGAGGAACATCATGTATACCGGAGTGCTGAGGAGCGGCGAAACCTTTTCGGATATCTTTCCCGAATTGCAGATTATTTCACCGGAACAGTATGAGCGAGTGAAAATCGGTCGTGAGCAGCGTTCTTCCGACTATGAAAAGAAGTGCGAAATGGCTTGGCAATCTATGTCTACGGATACTGACAATCAGGAGGGAGCAGCCATTCGCCCGAATCGCATCTACCCAAAGAGAAACAGCGGGAAAGCATTACTGTCGGGAAACATCTTTTGCGGTCACTGCGGTGGCCGCATTTTTGCTACGACCGCACGAAGCGCTCATCATCCAACGAAAGACGGCGTGACAGTTCGAATCCCCATCTACAAGTGCTACAACAAGACTCAGCACAAGGAAGTGTGCGATGGGCCGACGACTTACAGAGCTGAAAAGGTGGATCAGGTCGTTGATGCTCTTATAAAAGGCGTCTTTGAGAAGTCGAAAACGATGAATGAAAGTACATTCTTTGATGACCAGATTCGGGAAACAAAGGTGAAGTATGCTTATAGGCTCAAAAGCGCAAAAGCTGAACGAGCCAAAGCTGAAAACGAACTTTCAAAGTGGGAAGATCTGATGCTTGATTCTATTGAAGGAAACTGCGTTTTTACCCCGGAACAGATCAAAAGCCGCATGGATGCGCTGCGGACAACCGTTTTAGCCGCCAATGACAAGATCCAGTCGCTGGAGGAGTCGCTGTTCGATGCTGAGCAACTGGCCAAAGAAATAATGGAACAGCATCAGAGAATCCTGAGTTGGGCAGATATGTATGCATCGGCATCGCCGGCGGAGAAGAAGATAGTAGCCTCATATCTGATAAAAGCTGTGACGCTGAGCCGCGGGTATGACCTCCAGGTGGAGTTCCAGATCAACGAGGCGCAGTTTTTGCAAGGAATGGAGATGGGATGATTCTATGGGGCCTCCCGAAGCAGTACTGTTTGCTGCGATCCGTATGAAGTCAGAACTGCACTTAATCTCCCTTCGGGATTAGTCTTCCAAAATGACATATCGGGAAAGCGAGAAACTCCTTTTGTGCCCCTTTGGGTAATTCATCAAAGCACAGCTGTGCTTTGTTAATGTCATCTAAGAGCAGATAAGCGCCACATCGTATAGTGGAGGGTTTTTCATCTGTGAGCTTGACTAATTCAGATGTTTCTTGAGCAGAAAGCGATCGTTTTCTTTTTTTGATTTGTAATCGATTGAGCAAAACAATTGAACTACTACCTGTTTCCTCATTTGAATCAAGCCAGTCGCATATTGTTTCTGCTAAATCAAGGAGGCGCAAATCCTTTTCTTTTTGCTCATCATATCCTCGTAGTACGTTTAATAACAATCTAGTCGTATTATCGGTCAACAACGGGTGATGCGGCATTTTGCGGATGTCTTTCTCAATGGCTTCGTAATCCATGTTGGATGTGTGAATAAAGTTTTCTTTATCAAGCAACAGAAATTGAGACACTGGTATTGGATTACTTTGGATTATATCATCATTCGCAAAAGCAACGGTATTTCGCTTTTCAAAAAAGCTTTCCAGTTTATAGTATCCATCGCTTTGCCTTGTCGCCCATATTAGAATTGCAAGATTAGCTATTCTAAAAGCCCCATGGATAGTATTGTCGGTCGCATTTGGAAAATCGATTCCTTTATTGTATAGCATGGCATAAACAGAATTCCTGAGAATAATCTCATCTTTTTCTGAGAGGTCTTCGCAGCACAGTTCCTCTGTTACGCCTAAAAGATCCAGAGTTTTCTTTACATCCTTTTGATATTGTAGGCTTTTTTTGTATTTTATCAGTATGTTTTCCGGTACTCCATCCAATGGAAGCTTAACACCGCCTAGTGTAATTTCGTGGTTTTCCAACATAGCAACAATACATGAGGTGTTGTGAATAACATCAGACAATGTCCCTTTGATTTTGAACTGCAAAACGAGTCTGTCGTTTTGGTCATCCCAAGACATCCTGATTCCTTTTCCGACGCAGATTATTGGAATACCCTTTTCGTGTAATACTTTATATGAAGCGTAATACTCTTTTTCTTTAACCATGACCTTCCCAATTACAGGGATTATTATAGTAGCATTGCTTATTTTCTTAATCGGAATTTCTATATCTACACCTTTCGGTTTTGCATACAAGTAGAAGTCATGAGTAGAGAGGTACTTGCCTAAGCTGTCTTTGTTAGGCCCAATTCCTGACGCGCCAAAGGAAAGTGATTCAATGCTTGCGCCATTACTTTCCAACTGTTCGAGAGAACCAAGCTCTTTGCCGATAAAGCTCGTCTGTTTGCGTGAGTCAGCGATGAAATTTAGAAAGATTGAGATAACCTCACTGGGGTTATTATGAGGGAATTTGTTCAAAATAATCGATATGCTTTTTTGCTGTCCAGCATTATCGAGCATTCGCTTCAAGTCGAATACGTGGAGTGCAGAATAATAGATATTTGCGGTACCTGTGGATGTATCAACACTGATTAGAAAAAATACACAACCTCCGTCATTGTAGTAGTTTCGCAAATCCGCGACATTACAGGAAAATGATGCGGTGTCAGATACAATCGCTGCTCCGGTTCCTTTAACCTGAATTGGTGCACGACCTATCAAGTTTGCCTTTTTTCGTGTCTTATCATTGTAGATAAAAACGGTCCCATCCCAAGAAGGCGTTCTATCATTGCTATCAATAAACGAATCCAAGACTTCACATCGTAGCAATTCGCCCTTTAGTGCATTTACTGCGGTTTCCTCAATCCTTTTGTTATTGAATGTGGCCACTTATGTATCTCCTATATCTCCCTATTTCACTTCCAGAATTTGGCTTTGCTGTCCTCCCCCACTGAGCAAATATGAGTGAAGATCGTATTCACCACGATCGGCTACCATTTGCCGTACAGGTATTCTCCTTTTTTTCGCCATCTCAATAATGGCGGTCCGGTCTATTTCCGAGCACTGTATGCCAAGATAAATGCATGAGATGGGAGGCATCTTCGCATAACGGCCCATTTTTGATGAAATAAGAATACGCCATTCACGTTCATATTCCCAAGCCTTGTCCTTGGAGAGAAGCGCCATCATAAAAGAACGTTTCGCTTCCATCAGGTTTTGATCTGTGTTATTTATAATGGCCTTCCAAAAAATCTTTGGCCGAACATCGGTGTAAATTACAGGTAAAGGAAGTGAATCATCTGGTGCTTTGGCGAAATCGTATTCAATACAGAAGCCCTGGTGACTATCAGCATAATGAGACCACATTAAACGATTCTTGTAATCTGCACATAAGCAGCCAATGAAAAATGAATCATTGAGAAGCTGCGCTGCTTTCTGGCTCAAATGCGTCATAGTTGAATCTGCTTTTTCCAAAGCCTCTTTGGAGTGATTGCTATGTTGACGACTCAAAGACAGAGTCAGGCCGATTTCATCTGAGTCATCTTCAATGCGATTTGCTTTTGCGAATTCACTAAGACTAACTTGCTCATTTGATAGTTTCATAATACCGCTTGGAGACAAGTTCGATAGCATTTTCGAATACAGTGAATCCGTATAGGCGAAAGATTCCTTTAATTCAGTATCAGTAAGTATTGGCCGGACTAAATCTATGATCGTATCAAAATGCTCCAGCAAGTAATATCCTTACTTATCTTCAGTATCAAGTAATCCTGAAGTAGCGACAGTTAAAAGATCATTGAGTTTTTCGCTGCCTTCCCACGCAAGAAAGATTCTTTGTTCTGTGTCGGAAAAATCGGAAAGAGTATATATACCAGCACGATATTGGAGGAATATTCCAAGAAGACTTTCAATTTGATCAAACTCAATTCCGAATTTTGCCTCTGCTAGCGAACGAAAGTCGACACCCATCTTACAATCAAAGGGATCATTAAAGGAACTTGCTTGTGCACAGAACATCTCTTGCGATTGGAGTAATTCAATCGCATGGCTACTTTTAAATGATCGGTATTTATAAAGCTTTCCCCCGTCAGTATCGGACATGAGTAAGTCGCGGAGATTCCGCTGAACGTCGTGACTTGCGGTTTTATCAAAAAGCCTACCAATGATCTTATTTAGTTCATCGCGTTTTTTCTCGTTGGATAGCATAAAGCATATTCCTTTTCTGTATTCTGCTTAATTCGTCAATCCTTTAAAGTGGTGACAGGCACGACATAGACGCCGTCTTCGCGTTGATACGCATAGGGAGAGGTTCCGGTCAGTACCATCAGAAATGCTGGTTCTTTCATTTTCACGGTATCGATTTTTTCGGCCACGGTCTTCAAAGTCTGAGCGCCTTCTTCAATTAACTTGTCGCCGCCAAGCTTTATCTCTACCAGGCCATAATTACCATTGCGAAGATGGATAACTGCATCGCATTCCAGTCCCTCCTTTGTACGGAAATGGTATATGCTGCCGTCCATTGCCTCAGCATAGACGCGAAGATCTCGGACACAAAGCGTTTCGAAAAACAAACCGCAGGTTTCCAGGTCATTTATCAAGTCACCAGGACCAACACCCAACGCCGCTGTAGCAATTGAAGGATCCACAAAGTACCGAGTATCCGACGTGCGAATTGCCGTTTTGGAACGAAGATTTGGACTCCATGCGGGGCAATCCTCTATAACAAATATCTTTTTGAGGGCATTGGTATAGGATACAACAGTATCTTTACTTAGTTCCAGATCGTCGTTGATGTTGATGTCTTCACATATTGTTGTGTTAGGCGCCTGAGATCCTTGATGCCGAGCCAAGGAACGCATAAGCAAACGTGCTCTTGTTTCATTGCGTGTAACTCCGTCCACGCGGCTGATATCTGATTTTACCACAGCATCCACATAGTCAAAAGACTGAACCAAGGCATCCTCCCCTTCCAAGAAGGTCGCCTGCGGCCATCCACCACGGCAAATAAGAAAGGCAATATCCTCAAGAGTCTTACTGTTTTCAGCAAACAGTGGCTCATCTGAAGAAGAAAACAACGCTTGCAGGCTTACTGCACCAGAAGAATCACCCGATTCAAACAGACTCATCGGCCGCATTTTGATCCATGCAAATCTTCCGGTTCCGGTGTGGTGAACTTGTTCCATTTCTGCCGGAACAGCTGAGCCCGTCAGAAGGAAATGCCCAAAACCATCACGATGGTCGGCTTCAAAACGCACGGCATCCCACAGCTTCGGAGCCAATTGCCATTCGTCAATGAGTCGCGGCGTTTCACCCTGGAGAAGGGAACGCGGACTGATATCTGCCAATTGCAGGTTTTGTTTTACACGATCAGGATCACTCATATACAGAATGCTCGCAGCATGTTGCTCACAGGTTGTTGTTTTCCCGCACCATTTCGCTCCTTCAACCAGAATTGCGCCTTTGTTTCTAAGGCGGAGCTCAATGGCTTTGTCCACGATTCTCCGTTTGTAGTTTGCCATAAGCATAACCTCCGATAAAGTCTAGCAGAATTATACGATATGATCCTGTCGATTTCAAGACAATCCTGCGAATTGGCGATATATTATCCTGCGAATTGGCAATATCACAACCTGTAGTTTGGAGCTTTCCAGCGTATTGAATACTTAATCGCTGAACCACAATGAGATTCCAAAAATCGTTTTCCAGGAACTGCAAATCATTTTGTCAGAACGGACTGAACGGATGAGCGGCAATAAGTAGTGTTCTTCCAATCTCACAGAATGCAGAGATACAAACGCAACTACGAAAAAACATGGCAGGGTTGTATGTATTCAAAAGGGAGCGGAT
>JAEEGL016046083.1_pt1 | contig 10482 bp, 8 predicted proteins | sample 9134231 | NCBI WGS metagenome assembly JAEEGL01 (sample SAMN16246548, study PRJNA631951) | gut metagenome | biome: gut microbiome; feature: rumen; material: fiber-attached | host: Bos | place: Iran: Karaj | collected 2018-10 | reverse complement strand
GACACCGATCGTTGCGCCGGGAGTCTGGACGGCGGCGGCGTGGAGCAGGCCTGGCGGCAAGGCCAGGACCGGGGCCTCACCCATCTTCATGGCGATCGCCTCAAACTGCGGAAGCTCTTTCAGAGCCGCAAGCGAATCACCCATGCCGGCCATACCGAAGAAGATAAGGCCGAAGCCGAGAATGACATTGCCGAAGTAGACGAATCTGCGCTTCTTGGCAAAGCAGATGAGCATCGTACCGGCAAAGACGATGAACATTGCATATTTTTCAATATTGATGGAAATGAGGAATGAGGTGACCGTCGTACCGATCGTTGCACCGAGAATGATGCCGGCTGCCTGATTGAGCGTCATCAGTCCCGCCCGGACAAGGCCGATCGAGATGGCCGATGTTGCCGAACTTGACTGCATGATGATCGTAAGCACGATACCGATCAGAAGTCCGGAAACCGGATTTGATGTGTACTTCTGGATATAATCCCGCAGCTGGTCGCCGGCAACCGCCTTGAGTCCGTCGCCCATGAACTTGATGCCGAACATGAACAGACCGAAACCGCCGAGGATCATTCCCCAGTTCAGTGCTCCAAGTGACATTAATAGTGTCCCCCCTTTTTCTTCTGAATTGAGAGTTGCAGTTAAATGATACCGTATATTCCGCGCATTATGTCACAAACAAAAATAAAAATCTGTGAATGAACAACCGGGATTCCCCCGGTTTGCATCACAGATCTTCGGCTGTTGTGATCTTTTTGTTCGCGTAACTGCCTTCCACCACCGCGATTTTCACATCGGAGCAGTGTTCGACGATCGAGCAGTCATCCGTTGCCGCAAAACCCTCCGCCCGTGCTTTTTCCATACATTCCATGAGCAGCTCCGTGCGGAATGCCTGCGGGGTCTGCGCCGCCATCAGCGTATCCCGCGGCAGGGTCTGTTCGATCCGGTCACCGTTCACGATCTTGATCGTATCCTTGCAGGGAACCATGAGGCATGCGGCCTCCTCCGTCTCCATGACCTGCTTCAGTTTCTGCAGACATTCGTTCGGAAGAAACGGACGTGCGCCGTCATGCACGAACACCGTATCGCAGAGCACGGCTTTCATGCCGTTCCAGACGCTGTCCTCACGGGTCTCCCCGCCCTGGACGATCACAATCTTTCCGATCGTGTCCGGCCCGGTGTAATGATAGTAGTCCTCCGAATCGGTCACGACCACGATCTCTCTGCAGTCCTCATCCGCAAGAAACACATCCATGGTGTGCTCGAGAATGGTTCTTTCATCTTCCATCCGGTAGTATGCCTTATTGTATCCGAGGCCCATGCGTCTTCCCGCGCCGGCTGCTACGATCAAAGCTGTGTATTCCATCATGTCTCCATTATAACAAGAAGAAAAAGCTGCATCGTGCAGCTTTATCCTGTAACTGTATGTTCAGCGGGCGCTGTGTCCGCAGGATCGGCGTGTTCGTCTTCATACGTCCCCGGTCGCCGCACCGCGCATCTGCCGGTGCTGTTGCCTGAGCAGCGGATAAAAACGAACTCCCTGCCAAGTCTTTGCAAATCCCCTGCAGGACGGATGTCCTGCCTCCTGGCATGCCACAACTATAACGCACGGAATCCCGGGATGCCACCCCTTTTTTATTTTTCTTTTTCAGATCACACTGCCGAGGGCGCCGTAGGACACGATCGTCATGATGACTGCCGCAAGGAAGATTCCCAGCAGGATCGAAAGACTGGCGCGTTTGAGATCCATATCAAACAGCGAAGCGACAAGCGCTCCGGTCCATGCGCCGGTGCCCGGAAGCGGAATGCCGACAAACAGGATCAGGCCGAGCTGGCCGTATCTGTCGATCTTCGGCTTGTTCTTGGCGGCCTTTTCTTCCATCTTCACAACGATCTTTGACATGTGATGATCCGCCATCCAGTGGAAGATCTTTTTGATGAATAACAGAATAAACGGAATCGGAAGAATATTGCCGAGCACACAGAAGAAAATAGCCCGCCACATCGGAATCCCCAGCATGCTTGCCAGCAGCAGTCCGCCGCGTTCTTCAACAAGCGGGACCATACTGACGATGAAGACTGCCAGTTCCTTTGATATATACTGCCCGATCGTATTCATAAACCAGGTAATAAAACTTTCCATAACTGTTCTCCGTATTTGCCACATCATTCTACCCGATTCCTCTCATATGCGTAAACGCAATTATTTCGGACCACTGACGATTGAGGGATCCGGGTTTATAATTTGTATGCACATCAGGAGGTAGCTCCCATGAAAATCAGACTGCTTACTGCTGTTCTTCTCGCCGCATCCGGCCTGCTGGCCGCCTGCGGAAAACAAACGGCAGAGACCCCTGCGGCACCCGCTCCGGAAGAGCAGACACCGGAACCCGGCCCCGCTGCGGAGAACATCCCTCTGGAAATGGATCCCGTTTTCCTCTCTACAAACGCAAAGATCAGCCGTGAGGAAATGGAGGCGCTCGGTTTTGAATTCGGCGACAGCCTTACCCTTTCCTTCAGCACCGGACTCGTTCTCGACGACATTCCGTATCACGACGGATATTACGTCAAACCCGGCAATCCCGTTGCGGTTTCGTATCCGGGACTTCCCGACCTCAATATCGCCCTCAATCTCGGGGACGGAAGCTGGGATGTCTATGGTTTTCAGGAAGGCGACACCGTATCGGTACGTCTGAAAGAGAAAGGCAGATATCTCAATGAGCAGAAGACATTCGCGCAGTCGCACTCCGATGACATCAACGATTATGAAAGCGCGGAGACCTTCGCAAACTTCCGTTCGCTTTCCGGCGGCGAAGTCGCACCTGACCTCATCTACCGCTCTGCCACGATGACGAACAATTCCATGAACCGTGCGGATGTAGTTGATGATCTCGCAGAACAGTACGGCATCAAAACCGTTCTCGACTATTCCGACACGGAGGAATCGCTTGCCGGCTTCCGCGCGATGGATAGCTGGAACTCCGATTACTTTGACGCACTGTACGAAAAAGGCTCAGCACACGTACTCGGGCTCGGCGTCAATCCCGCGTCGGAGGAATTCCACAAAGATCTCTCGCAGGCGCTTTACGGCATGATCCTGGAAGAAGGTCCGTACCTCTTCTTCTGCACGGAAGGAAAAGACCGCACCGGATACTGCGCCGCATTGATCGAAGCGCTCTGCGGGGCGACCTATGACGAGATGCTTGCGGACTATATGCTGACATACGAAAACTATTACGGCATGACGAAAGAATCTGCCCCCGAACAGTGCAGGGCTGCGATCGACACCTCGTTCGACCCGATCATGCGGATCATGTTTGAGGTCAAAGACGATGAAGATCTGACGACTTTCAGCTACGAGGAGCGGGCCCGTCAGTTCCTGCGCGAAGGCGGTCTTACCGACGAACAGATCGATGAAATGCGCCGCGTATTCACCGGCGCCTGAAAGATGTTTCTGCGGCTTTTCGCTGTCATCGGCGAAGAGCCTTTTTTATATAAAAAAGCCGGCAGACAATCGTCCGCTGACCCGTTCTGCGATCGGAACTATCCGAAAGGAACTGTGCTGTCGCTTTTACTGCTGTTTACTGTAATACTGTTCCTTATTCTCATACATCCGTCTGTCTGCATCCTTCAGATACTGCGCCGCCGGAACAGAGGGATCATCGCATACCGAACATCCGGAACTGATTGATATCATGTACGGCTTTTTCTGTGCTTCACACGCAAGCCGCGCCGCTTCGCTGATCCTCTGAATCGGAAGATTCGGGTCCGTATCTTTCGGCAGGCTGCAGGCAAACAGAAACTCATCTCCCCCGAAACGTGCCGCAAACGCATTGAATTCAGGCGCAGTACGCTTGATGCACTGTGAAAGAATGATCAGTGCCTGATCTCCTTCCGCATGTCCGTACGTATCATTGATGGATTTGAATGCATTGATATCAATCATATACAGGTACAGCGGATGGTCCGGAGAAACACCGGACAGTTTTTCGAAAAGGTAGTCTCTTGCTTTGCGGCGGTTGTTCATACCGGTCAGCTGATCACTGTTGATGCTGGATTCCTGCATGTTCACAAAAATAACGTTCAGCACACCGAAAACCGCGATTGGAAGAATGGAAACCGCTTCAAACGCATTGTCTCCGGCAGCACAGGCAATGATAAGCAGAATCGCCGCAAGCAGTGTCCGGATCGTCCGTTTCTGAGCATCGCTTTTTGCCTGCTTCAAGCGGATCAGACAGATCACGATTAATACCAGAAAATAAATATGCGAACATAAAACGAAGACGAGAAAACCATTTTCATAGACCATCCGGTTGCCCGGGGTGACCGAGATCATCCAGTTCGTCCATACCGAAAGGATCAGCCCGCCTGTTTCAATCAGATACGGAACCGGTGAGCAGTATCGGATCATTTTATTGTTTAATAGCTCCGGCGCCGTCCGGACCATGATGAAGAAGTAGAGGATATACCCGACCGTCGCAAGATTCCCCATGTTCAGAATGCAAAGCACCCAGAACACTGTGCGGGAAACGTAAAGCACTCCGTATTCAACAAGGCACCACAAAAGCGCAATCACCAGAAAGAAGAGATATTCGATCAGAAGCGCACGGAAAACAACATATTCATCCTTACGCGCGATATCCGGACTGAACTTTGCGAGCATGTATACCGCATAGGCGAAGAAGAACAAATGCTGAAGCGCATATACGGTCAACAGATCGTTCATGTGTCTGCACCTCCTTTGGGAAAGTGATCCTGTAAACTAATGATACGCCGTAATTTTCCCATTCTGAAAACATGCATCGCAAAACATGCATGTTTTCCGTTTTTGGCTATGAAATCACCGCTTCATCGGTTTGATTCGGTAAGAACTGCAATACTGTATGCGGGCAGGTGCAGTACCCGGTTTTCATAAACAATCTGTTCTTCATTCGTGATCAGCACCGCTGAAAGATTCAGATCCTCATTCAGACCGGACAGATCCGCGTCTCTGCTTTCCCCGCGCAGATTCATGACGATCAGAACCGGATCTTCTCCGTCGGCGTAACGAATGAACGCTGCGACAGCATCATTGCTGATCCAGCCTGCAGCTGCCGTGCTGCCCCTTGCGATAACCGGGAAGGATTTCCGCACGCGGATCACTTCCCTGAACCACTGATAGATCGAGGACGGATCATTCTGCTGCTGAGACAGCGGAGGAAACGGCATCTCAGCTGCGTCCATGCCGTACGGACCGGTGCACATGCCGGCCGCACTGCGGTCATAATCCCAGTACATCGGCGCACGCTTGTTTTCATCCTTTCCGGATCCGGTCATACCGAGTTCCTCTCCGTAATAGACAAACGAATTGCCGCTCATGAGAAGGCTCATCGCATACGCCATCTTTACTTTCTCGGCCGTGTTCTCCCAATAGTATCCCGCGCTTCTTCCCATATCGTGATTGGTATAGAACGGCGCATCGATATACCCCGGATTGACGGCAGAGAATGTTTCCTGCGTCCAAATCATTTCCTGCACAAATTCATCCGCCCGGCGTGTCCCGTTCAGCACCGGACAGATGATTCCTTCATTGCCGGAAAACGGGAAATCAAACAGAGAATCAATGCCGCTCCGGTACAGATCCGCGATCGACTGCCGGTCCGTCCATGCCTCTCCCACGATATAACAGTCCGGACGGACTGCCCTGCAGGTGTCGGTGAACCACCGCATGAATTCAACATTGGACTGCGTATTCCCGGTATAGTAACTCGTCACGGCATCAAGACGAAATCCGTCCACGCCTTTTGTGAGCCAGAATGAAACGATATCCCGGATCTCATTCCGCACCGCCTGCGAGGAAAGGTTCAGATCCGGCATTTCCGACCAGAAGCGCGCCTCATAATACCAGCCTGTGCCGTTCAGCTGCGCATAGCCGTCCTGCGGCTGGTTGGAGAACAGATAATAATCCGCATACGGACAGACCGCGGTATCGGGCGTACTGCCTGCAGGAAGCGAACAGTAATACGCTGCAGCGTTCTGAAACCACGAATGACCGGATGCCGTATGGTTGACCGGAAGATCCATGTAGACTTCCATTCCGCGTTTATGACAGTCATTCAGAAGCGCCTCATAGTCCGCCATCGTACCGAACTGCGGATCGATCGCGCAGTAATCCTTCACATCATATTTGTGATAGGTATCGGATGGCTGTACCGGCGTCAGCCAGACCGCATCAAAACCGAGATCCTGAATGTAATCCAGTTTCGAGCGGATCCCGTTCAGATCTCCGATCCCGTCGCGATTGGAATCGCAGAACGAGTACACAAAGATCTCATAGGTCGTGCGGTAATGATCTGCCCGCTGCTGCGGCACGAGACTGCTGTTGAAGGTGAACATCTGACCAGAGGAAACAGCAGACCCCTGAGGATCTGCTGTGAGTTGGTATGGGCATCCCCTGACAAACACAAGGAGAAGCACTGCTGCTGTGATTTGCAGAATTCTTTGAATCGTTCTCATTTCAATACTCCGGACATGCCGTCCATACAGGAACGGACATGTACGGATAAACACTACAGATCTTAATCCTCAAAGTCAAACGGATATGACTTTCTTCCGTTCGGGATGCTTGTGATCCGGTTGCCGTATTTGAGCACGGCTTTCCGCAGGGCATCGGGAATTTCGATCGTTTTCTTTTCCGGCTTTTCTTCCGGCTTTCCGAATGACAGAAGAAGATCAAGGATCTTCATCGGATCAAACGGATTGGTGCTGTCCGTGCTGCCGGCCGGTGTTCCGCCGGTGAAAAGATCAAACACATTGTAGGCGGAATTGTTCTCCATTCCCTTCGGAAGTGTGCCTGCCGTCATACTGTTGACATGCTCAACATGGCGGATCTGAATATCCGTCAGCTGCTCGCCGTCAAACACCGGTACAAGATTGTATGCATCCATGTCCAGGCGCTCCCGTGTGATGCGGAAAATATCAAGCTTTCCGTTTGCGTTGATCGGAATGTCATCCACGATCACAAACTGCGTCGGCAGATTACCGGCAGGAATCGCTTTCTCTGTCACATAGACATCCACAAACGCCTGGCGGATCGCCTCAGCCGTATCCGGTCCCTTCTTTTTCGGAACCACATAGAGCACCGGCACCGAGTCATGAATGCGCTTATCCATGACCGGAACAACCGCACAGGCACTGATTGCTTCGCGGGCAGCCATGCACCGGTCCACGATGCCGGAATCGAATTTCTTTCCTTCATTGTTCACAAAGTATTTGTCTGCTCTTCCGGCAAACGAAATACTCTGATCCTCATTCACCCGCACCAGATCATTCGTGCAGAGGAAATCCTTGCCGTCGATCTTTGTGTATTCAAACAGCACAACACCGTCCAGCTGATTGGATGCGCGGGTATCCGACAGTTTGTAAAGCAGGCCGGTGCGCGGACCGTCTTCAAGCCGGTAGAACTTTCCGTCATTCTCATCCTTGATCCGGATGCTTTCCGGATCATCGGCGAAGCCGAGGATATCCTTCTTGTTGTCTTTCGGCGCAAACATCGGTTTTCCGCCGGCCTCGGACATGCCGTAGCCAGCAATAATATCGTATTTGTAGCCGTGTGCGCGGAAGAACTCCCGGTACGTATCCATCTTTTCCGGAGAGATGTATCCGCCCGAAATGCCGACGACTTTCAGCGAGGAGAAATCAATGTCATCAATGTCCGTGCGGGTAAGCCACTTATCGATCATGAAGCCGGTAATCTGCATGACACTGATGTTGTAGTAGTCGATCGAACGGATAAACTTCGGATGCATGAATCCGAAGAAGGTCAGCACGACCGTATCCCCGTAACAAAGCGCGGAGTGAAACTGTCCGGACAGCGCCATGATGGAACTGAAATCAAACAGCCCCACCAGGTTCATCGGTTTGCCGTCATCAGGGCCTTCCACAAAGGAGTGAAATCCCTTCGGTATCAGGTTCATCGTGTCGTTGAACACCTTGTCCGTAAACGGAAGAAGCTTTCGGGTTCCCTTCGTAGTGCCGGAGGTATGCGTGATAAACGCGAGCCGGTCACCTTCCGACGTGTCATAGCGGATCGGTTCGTCTTTGAACTTTTCGAACAGGTCCTCCATGAAAACCGTATCCGGTCTGCGCTTCAGCATATGATAATTGAACTCATTGTAGATGAGCTCTGCCGGACCTATGCAGGGACCGCCCATCAGCGAATGCATCAGGATGACATTGCGGAGGCCGAATTTTCCTTTTATTTCTTTGATCTCTTCCCAGATCTCCGGTGTCACCATGATATCCGTGATGACAAGATCCGTGATCTTCTCCTTTTCGATCATATCCTTCCACATGCCGTTGGGCAGGAAGTCCGGATAGGAGAACAGAGACACTTCCGAACCGGTCATGTTCAGCGCATACAGGGCAAACAGCGGCTCCGCTGTGATGGCTCCGCACAGCGCAGTACGTGATTTGTTTTCAAACCCGATGCCGAGTCCGGAAAACACTCTTGCGTAACGGTCCCATTCACCCAGCATCTGCTGATAGGTATAGCGTCTTGTACAGTCGATGACGGCTGTCTTCCCGAGATTTGCCGGATCCCAGGAAATCCGTTCCTTGAGATTAGCCCAGACTTTCTGTCTGCTGATACTGCCGTCCGCAATCCGCTCATCAAGCTTCTTTCTGGCTTTCTTCACTTCATCGGAAGGCATCCTTGTTTCCATGCGGATCTTAGCCTGTTCCTCAAAGAACGCCAGCATCTTATCCGTTCCTTCTATGCTTTTGGGATGTTCCGGATTTGTGATCGGGAATATATGCTGGAGATCCTCATCGCCGAAATACACCAGCTGTGAGGGCCGGCCGGCTTCCTTCAGCGCATTATGAAAACGGATGGAGTAATTGTTGAAGGTATCTCCGCAGCTTGTGAGAAGGAATGCCGGAGGCATGTTGTGAAGAATCTCCGGATGTTCGATATTCATGTACTTCAGGAAATTCTGATCACCGCGCTTGCTGCCGTAGATCTGATCCTGCAGCATTTTATTCGTATAGAACATGCCGCTGAGGAAACCCACCGCCGCATACGTCATTCTGGACGGTTTGTATCCGATCGCCTTCTGCAGCTTCTCCGACCCGTGCATTGCCGAAACATACGCGGCAAGATAGGCGCCTGCACTGTCCGCAACCAGGAAGATGCGGTTGAAATCCACATCATAGTCCACCAGCATGCGGCCTACGATATCCATGCCGGCGCATACATCATCCAGCTGCTGGGTGAGTTCTGCCTTCGGCGCAAGCCGGTATTCCAGCGAGAATACGAGATATCCCTTATGTGCAAGCAGACGGCTGTAAGGACGCTCCAGACCGCGGTCGCCCATGAACAGACCGCCGCCGTGAAGAATCAGAATGACCGGCAGATCGGTCCCCGGTTCTGCTTTCGGTTTGAAGATATCCATCGCAAGCGCAACTTCATCACGGTTGACATATGCGACATTGAGCGTTTCCTCAACATCCTCATACATGACCGACTCGGAAGCGCCGAACACCTTCATCATATTCATCATGTTCATGCTCTGGGACCGTTCGAGCATGGCACGCACAATCTCGCGTTTTATTACTTTGCCGATTCCTTCATTATTGTTCATAACAATTCTCCTGCCGGTCACTCCGCTTTCTGGTCCGGCACAGCGGAAAATACAAAATCGAGCACTTTCTGAAGTTTCTGCAGGTTCTCGGGGGACATATCCATTTCCATCAGCTTAGCAAGCATCTCCGGAGGAATGTTCATACTGCCGAGCTTGAATCCGCCGGCAGGAGCTGCTGCGCCTGCCTTCTCCTGCGATCCATCCTCCTGCGCATCACTGTTCATATTGCGCATGTTCATCATGAACTGCATCATCTGCATCGGCATCATGAACATGTTCTGCATGATCATCATGTTCATCATGAACATCTGCTGCATGAACATCATCGGATTCATGTTCATGCCGTTTTCCGCATTCACTTCAGGATTCCATGCGGGCATGGTCGGAAACGCAAACCCGGGCTGATCCGTTTCTTCGGTTTCTGCCGCACTGTCGCTGTTCTCCGCCATGTTCATCATGGCCACAAACGGATTCTGGCTGCTGTTAAACATATCAAACATATCTCATCAACTCCCTCTATCTGTTGAAGAATTCGAATAAACCAAGCGCAGAGCGTCCTTCCATTCCTTCCGGAAGGGTGCCGCCGGTCATATTCAGTCCGTAAAAGCAGAAGAGCGGTTCTGCCGATATGGATCCGGCAAGACCGACGCGGGATTTGTTTTCTGCCGTAATTCCGAGCGCAGAGATAACGCGTGCATAATGTTCCCATTCGGTGAACATCTGCCCGTAGGTGTATTCTCTGATCCAGCCTTCATTGACGAACCGGTCCTCGGTATTGCGTTCCCTGACGTAGCGCCACACGGACTGCTCATTGATACTGCCGTCTTTGAGACGTTCCGCCGTATTCAATTCAGATCAGCTCCCCTCT
>JAEEGL015289409.1_pt1 | contig 10482 bp, 6 predicted proteins | sample 9134231 | NCBI WGS metagenome assembly JAEEGL01 (sample SAMN16246548, study PRJNA631951) | gut metagenome | biome: gut microbiome; feature: rumen; material: fiber-attached | host: Bos | place: Iran: Karaj | collected 2018-10 | reverse complement strand
GACGCCATCGAGCTGTTTGAGGAATACGGGTGGGACTGGACCTACCACGCCTTCCGCGAGTCGCCGATCTGGGATGTGGACAAGGAGGCGCCGGAGGGCGTCGCCAGCCCGAAGTCGAAGGACATGGTCCCCGCCAAAAAGGAGACGGCCCGCAAGCGCGTCCTCTTGGAGGGCTTTCGCAAGTGATGATGCCCCGCGAATGCTTTTGATAATTTGAAAATGAATGAGGTGAACTAGAATGGTCTCAAAAGATGATTACGTCAAATTCCTTGCCGAAGTGCGCAAGGTCTCCGGGATTGGAACGCTCTCTCCGGATGAGTCCGGGCTGGTGAGCGTCCGGGTTGACGACGCCTACAACGTGAACTTCCAATTCGTCGAGGCGACGGGCAAGGTGCTTTGCTTCGTCGAGGTGGCCGAGCTGCCGGTTGACGCGCCGAAGGCCGTTTACCGCGACCTGCTCGTGGGCGGGCTCTTTGGCAAGGACACCGCCGGCGGCTACTTCACCCTTGAGCCTGAGACTGAGACGGTCGTTTACAACTTCTTCTTCGACCTCGAAACAGCGGCGAACGACATAGAAGACTTCATCTCCACCATCGAAAAGATCCTGCAACTCTGCGACATCTGGGCCGAGCGCATCAAAGGCAACCTCGCCGACATTGGCGCTGAAACCGCCGACCCCAGCCCTCTCAACAACCACATGTTCGTCCATGCGTAAGACAATCCCCTTCTACCACCATGGCGCAGCTTGAACACATCGAGGCGATTGAGAAGCGGCTTTGGAGCGCGGCGGACACGCTGCGTGCGAACTCCAATTTCGCAGCGAACGAGTTTTTCATGCCCGTGATGGGGCTTATCTTCCTGCGCCATGCCTACAGCCGCTATCTGGCGGTGCGGAACGAGGTCGTCAAGTCGCTTCCGTCGCGCGGCGGCAAAACGCGCGCTCTAGTCAAGGAGGACTTCTCCACGAAGGGCGCCGTCTTCCTTCGTCCAGAGGCGCAGTTCGACTATCTCGTGAACCTGCCGGACTCCGCCAACCGCGCCGAGGCCATCATCCGGGCGATGGAGTCCATCGAGGCCGACTACGAATCCCTCAGGGGTGTCCTGCCCAAAGAAGAATACAACGAACTGGACAACGAAATCCTCGGGCAGCTTCTGCGTAAGCTGAACCCCGAAGAACTCAAGAAAATGTCGGGCGATGTCTTCGGCCGCATTTATGAGTATTTCCTCACGCAGTTCGCGGGCACCAAGGCGCATGACGGCGGCGAGTTCTTCACGCCAGTCTCGCTCGTCTCGTTCATCGCCAAGGTGCTTGAGACCGATTCCGGCATCGTGCTTGATCCGGCCTGCGGATCCGGCGGCATGTTCGTGCAGTCCGCGCGTGTCGTTGAGCGGCAGAACCAGAACCCATCCGAGAAGCTGACCTTCTACGGCATGGAGAAAAACGCCACGACGATCCGCCTGGCCAAGATGAACCTCGCCGTCCACGGACTTGAAGGCGACATCCGCAAGGCGATCACATATTACGAAGACCCGCACGAACTCATCGGCAAGGCCGATTTCGTGATGGCCAATCCGCCGTTCAACGTCGACGAAATCGACGCCGACAAGATCAAGAGCGACCCGCGGCTTCCCTTTGGCCTCCCGAGCGTGAACGACAAGGGGAAGGTCTCGAATGGCAACTACGTTTGGATCAGCTACTTCTACAGCTACCTGAACGAGACAGGCCGCGCCGGTTTCGTGATGGCGGCGGGCGCGGAGTCGTCAGGACGCGGCGACGCGCTTGTGCGCCAGAAGCTGATTGAGACGGGCGTCGTCGATGTGATGGTCGCAATCCGCTCCAACTTCTTCTACACTCGAAGCGTGCCGTGCGTCCTGTGGTTTATTGACCGGAGGAAGGCCGGTCAATCCCTTGACCGGCCTTCCCCGGGGCAACCCTCACCCCCGCCCCCTCTCCCAAAGGGCGAGGGGAGAGGTGCGATGTCTATGGATAATGCTCCCTCTCCAGCAGGGGGAGGATCTGGGGTGCGGGCCGTGAATTATCGCGGTGGATATGATTTCTCGGGATTGTTGAATAGAGTTCGCGAGTTGCGATCAAAGCAGACGCCGGCTGAAACGCTGTTCTGGGAGTTGGTTCGTGATCGTCGGTTCATGGGATTGAAGTTCAGGCGGCAGCATCAGTATGGTGATTACGTGCTGGACTTCTATTGCGATTCCTGTAAGCTTGCCGTGGAGTTGGACGGCGAGATTCACGAGAGCACCAAACAGCATGACCGTAAGCGCGATGCTTACCTGACTTCTTCCGGAATTCATGTTTTGCGCTTTAAAAACTCTGAGTTGTTCGACTCCCCAGAGAAAGTATTCGACACAATTCTCGCCGAGGATAGAGTTGCAGAAGCAGCCAATCACCCCTCGCCCTCTGGGAGAGGGGTCGGGGGTGAGGGCGACGTAGCGCCGCTCGATAGGCGGCGCTACGTCCTGATGATTGACGCGCGGAATGTCTATCGCAAGGTGACGCGCAAGATCAACGACTTTTCTCCCGAGCAGGAGCAGAACCTCGTGGCGATTGTCTGGCTCTATCGCGGCGAGACGGAGCGCTACAAAAAGTTGCTTGCCGAATACAGGAAGAACGGCGAGGACAAGGCGGCGGAGTGGCTGGAGGAGCGATTCCCTGAAGCGAAATACCGCGATGTCGAGGGGCTGGTCAAGGCCGTCACGCGCGAGGAGATCGAGGCGAACGACTGGTCGCTTACGCCTGGGCGCTATGTCGGTGTGGCTGAGACGGACGACGGCGACGAAGACTTCGCCGAAAAGTTCGCGGCGCTCCACGAGGAACTGCGCCAGCTCGACGCCGAGGCGGCGAAACTGGCGAAGAATATCGACGAGAACTTCGGGGAGTTGATGGGATGAAAAACGAAGTATTGCCAAATGATTTCTCATCGACGGTCAAGGACATCAAGCTTGCCATTCTCCAGGCGAGGGCGAGGGCGGCGCACCTCGCGAACGCCGAGGCGCTGAAGCTCTACTTCTATGTCGGCGGCTACATCTCTAGAAAGACGCGCAACGCCAAGTGGGGTTCTGGCGCAATCAATGCGCTCTCAGAACGGTTACAGGTGGAACTGCCGGGGCTGAGGGGCTTTTCGGCAACGAATATTAAATATATGCGCCTTTTCTTTGATGAATGGGCAACATGGTTTGAGATTCGTCACTTACCAAGTGACGAAAATCGTCAGACGTTATCTGACGACAACGCATTAATGCCAATTCGTCCGTTGCCAAGTGACGAATTGACGGAGGAGCAGATTGCTGCGTTTCTATCAGTCGGTTTTACGCATCATAGGGAAATATTGAATAAATGTACCACCTATGATGAGCGGTGGTATTATATCCTTTCATGTGCAACGGGTCTTTGGTCTGTTGAGCAACTTCTTGAGCATCTTCGTGCCGACGACTACCATCATATCGGCGCGTTGCCGAACAACTTCGAGAAGACGCTTTCGCCGATGGCGTTGGCGACACAGGCAGTGCGTTCGTTCAAGGACGAATATCTTCTTGATCTTGTGAATCTTGACAATGTTGACGCACGATATGGCTACGAGACCGATGAGCGCGTGTTGTCAAAGTCAATGGTTGCGAACATCGAGAAGACGATTCAGACGCTTGGCGGCAACGACTTTTGCTTTATGGGGCGCGAGAAACGCCTGGTGCTTGAAGACGATGAGTTTTTTGTCGATCTGCTGTTCTTCCATCGGGGACTGAAGGCGATGGTGGCGATTGAACTGAAGATGGGCGATTTCCATCCGGGATATCTCGGTCAGCTCAACTTCTACCTTGCGGCGCTCGACAAGCTCATGAAGAAGCAGGACGAGAATCCGACGATAGGGCTTCTGCTCTGCGAAAAGGTGAACAAGCCTGTTGTGCAGTTGGCCGTGCAGGGTTATTCAAAGCCTATCGGCATTGCAACCTATCAGGCGCTTCGCAACATCCCTGAACCCTACAAGACGCTTGCGCCGGTAATCGATGGAGTCCGCCGTGTGCTGGCCGAAAGCGCGGCAGAGAGGAAGCCGCGTAAGCGCCCAGTTCGGAAAGGAAAGAAAAAGGCATGAGGCGTGGGGCGACAGATGCCGAAAAGGTCTCACGCGGAGGCGCGGAGACGCGGGGCGGAAGGCTGGGAGGGCGCGGCTCCGTCCGCGCCATGAATCCAACGTCTCACGCGCCGTGGCCGAAGGTAAAGCTGGGGGAAGTTGCCGACTTGGATCTCGGCAAGATGCTTGATCAAAAGAAAAACAAAGGCATCAAGCGAAAGTATCTTGCGAATATTGATGTAAGATGGGGTGCGTTCAATCTGGATGGCATAAAGGAAATGCCGTTTATGGATTCTGAACTTGAGCGTTATGGTCTTAAGTTTGGCGATATTGTCATGTGCGAGGGCGGTGAGCCAGGGCGTTGTGCCATCTGGAAAGAGCAAATGCCCGGCATGATGTATCAAAAGGCTCTTCATCGGATTCGCCCTCATAAGGGATTAGATTACCGTTTTTTGTATTACCATTTCTTGCTTTTAGGCCGTAAGAATGGATTTGCGGGGCTTTTCACGGGATCAACTATAAAGCACATGCCGAAAGACAAATTGGCTTTGGTTGAAATCCCTCTTCCCCCGCTTCCTGTCCAGCGTTGGCTCGCCGACATTCTTTCCGCGTATGACGATTTGATCGAGAACAACCGCCGCCGGATCGCCATCCTCGAAGAGACCGCCCGCCTCGCCTATCGCAAATGGTTCGGCGGTGTTGAGGGGCGCACCGCCACGCTAGGGGAAGTTTGCCATGAGGTGCGGCGCGGGGTCAGCCCCGATGCGATCGCGCCGGATACACCTTACATCGGCTTGGAACACATGCCTCGCCGTTCGATATCGCTCTGCGAATGGGACTCGGCGCAGAAGGTCACAAGCACCAAGCTTGCCTTTGAAGCCGGCGACATCCTCTTTGGCAAGATTCGGCCATACTTCCACAAGGTTGGCATTACTTTCGTTGAGGGGGTTGCCTCTTCGGATGCGATTGTCATAAAGCCTAATCGCCCCGAACTGTTGGCATACGTGCTTATGACCGTTTCAAGCGATGCGTTTGTTGCGGCGGCCTCGCAGGGCATGAAGGAAGGTTCCAAGATGCCTCGCGCCGATTGGAAGCAATTGCTACAATACCCAGTGGCGCTTCCCGATGACGAAACCCTTACCGGATTCAACAGGGTGTTGATCCCGATTCTTGAACAGTTGAAAACGCTGTGTTTTTCCACCCGTAATCTCGCCGCCTCCCGCGATATGCTATTGCCGAGGCTGATGAAAGGATTTTACAACTAAAGGAGTCATCTATGGACGCTAAGATAATTAAATGTTTTATCGCATCACCCTCTGACGTTGTGGAAGAGCGGAATGCGTGTGATGAAGTTATTGAATCGATTAATAAATCAATAGGCGATTCTCACGGAGTTCGCCTAGAAACGGTACGGTGGGAAAAAGATGCCCATGCTGCAATAGGGACGGATGGACAGGACGTAATAAATGAACAATTACATCCAGAAGATGCAGATTTCTTTATAGGTATTTTCTGGACACGATTTGGCGCGCCAACACCACGTGCCGAGTCTGGAACGGAAGAGGAATTTGAACGGGCATATAAAAGATGGCAAGAATCACACAGTAATAAGATTCAATTTTATTTTAAAGAGGAGAACCCATCGTATGATGAGCTGAACGGATGCCAATTTGATAAAGTTAAAGCATTTAGAAATCGAATTAGCGCATGTGGTTGTTTTTATAAGACATTCAAGACTAAAGAAGATTTTATAAAACTTCTTTCTCAGGCATTGCAAATAGAAGTTGTTAGCATGGTTGAGAATGCCAATGCCGAAGCCGAGAGGAAAACCATTCAAGGAATCTTAGACAAGAAATTAAATGATTCATTGGAGGTTTTTTCTAATCCAAATATAGTTTGGATAGACAGAAAAGTATGCGAGAGCAAAAACCTTACGGATTCTTTGATACAGACATTTGATAAAGCATATGAAGCATCTATGATCTTGAATGATTCCGACTCTTATGTAATTAAGGCTCCTCCGCAGCATGGCTTGACTTGCCTTGCTCACTATTTGCGTGCTGAAGCTTGGCGACAAAGCAAAGCCTATTTGTACATTGATGCGGAGACAATAAGGTTACGGAGATTTGATGACATAGTTCAAGAACAACTTGATATGTTCAAAGGGGCGGCGATTTCAGGTGTCATCATAGATGCTTGGAAACCCGATATGACGAATTCAAAAAAAATATTAGAAGTAATTAATGTTAGATTCCCCGGGGTAAGGATAATAGTTATGATGCCTAGTCTTGAAACTCTTGAAGCCTTGACTATTCCCCCTGTAAAAATGGATAGAGAAATAAAGTGTTTGCATTTATTGCCTCTAGCTAGAAGTGGCCTCAGGAAGGCCATCTCATCATACGGATTAAAACTGAATGTAGATGAAGATTCCGTATTGAATAAAATCATCCAAAACATGGAAGATCTTAACATACATAGAACGCCCATGAATTGTTGGACCTTATTAAAGGTCGCAGAAGAAAACTATGACATTGGGCCAGTAAATAGAACAGAAATGCTGGAAAGAGTCTTGTTTGTTTTATTCAATCTGAATGATATTCCAAGTTATACAACAAAACCAGACGCAAGAGATTGTGAACGTGTTCTTGGAGATTTCTGTGAAACATTGATAAAAGAATTGCGAACTGAATTTACAGAAGATGAATTTCGGAAGAATACTTCGGCCTTCATTGAAAATAGTCTAATTGACCTTGAAATAAGTTTGCTCTGGAATATTCTTACCACAAATAAAATAATTGTTCATGTATATGGGGCATATTACCGATTCGCGGCATCTTTTTGGGTGTTTTATTTTGCCGCAAAACGAATGGAACAGGATGCTTCGTTCAAAGATTATGTTTTAAGCGAAAGACGGTATGCACAATATCCAGAAATAATTGAATTTTACACTGGAAGTGGTCGTGACAAGGCCGACATTCTTGAACTGTTAGATAAAGACCTCGTCGCAACACGTGATATTATGGCCTCTAAGTTTGATTTTCCACGAAATTTCAATCCCCTTAATGTACTAACGTGGAAATCATCCAAAGATGATGCTGCGCATATGCAGAAGATAATTAACGACGCAGTCAATAAATCAAATGTACCAACAGAAATAAAGGATTGTTATGCTGATAAAAGTTATAATTTTTCCAAACCATACGATCAATCCATTCATAATTATGTCGAAGGGGCATCATTTTATCAATTCATTCAACAAATTCGTGCCTTGTCACGAGCCTTGCGCAATAGTGATTATGTGTTGCCGGAGTTGAAATTACAAGTACTACAACGTATTATTTCTGGCTGGGTAGAAATTGCTAGAGTTTTGTTTTTTATGACCCCAACATTAACAAGACTTGGACGAGCATATTTTGAAGGCTGTGGATTTTATCTGGATGATGCTTTCATGAAGGGTAAACCAACTGACAAAGAATTGTTTGTTCGTATATTGCAAGAATGTCCTCACAACGTTCTCATGTTGGTAAAAGACGATCTCTCATCTCAACGTCAGTCCTCATTATTATACAAATGGGAGGGAACAAATAGTAATGCGTTTGCACATCATATGTTTATTCTTTATTTGATTGCGGAACAACCACATGAGTGGGAGAAGAAGGTGCGCACCTATATTTCAACGCTTGGTGGCAATTCATTCTACCTATTAAATACTTTCATGGCTCTTAAATACTACAAAACATTCGGATACATTTCTGTGGCGACAGAGGAACATATGGCAATCCTTATTAAAGAGAGTATGGCAAAGCACCTGAATTGTAATACATCGAAAATTGACCCAAAAACGATACCTGAAAATGTTAATAAAGATGTGTAATTTGTTGTATCCAACCTTTCCGTGAAGAGTGCGCCATGACCTACCGAATCTTCATATCCAGCGTGCAGCGCGAGTTCGCGAAAGAGCGCAAGGCGCTTGCGGAGTACATTCGCAAGGATGCCATTCTTGGGCGGTTCTTCGACGTGTTCCTGTTTGAGGAAGTGCCTGCGCAGGAGCGCACGGCCGACGATGTGTATCTTGGCGAGGTAGATGTCTGCGACATCTACCTCGGCATATTCGGCCGTACTTACGGCAACATGGATGCCACCGGCCTCTCGGCAACGGAGCGGGAATACAATCGCGCGTTCAAGCGGCACAAATCGCGCATCTGCTTCGTGATGAAGTCCGACAAGCCCGCCGAAGCGCAACAGGCCGCGTTCATCGCGCGTGTCAACCAGGATGTCGTCCGCAAAGGCTTTCAGAGCTATGACGACTTGCGGACGGGCGTGTATGCGGCTCTTGCCAAGTATCTCTCGGACAAAGGGCTGATCAGCGTATTGCCTTTTGACGCATCCTATTCGGCTGACATCGCGTTAAAAGACCTGAGCGTAGCCAAAATGCGCGACTTCCTCCGTACGGCGATGGAGAAGCGCCAATTTCCGCTTCCAGTCAATTCGTCGCCGGAGAAATTGCTGACGGCATTGGAGTTGCTTGACGACGAGGGGCGCATTCTCAATCCCGCCGCGTTGCTCTTTGGCAAGCGTCCGCAAAGGTTCTTCGTCACTTCGGAAGTGAAATGCGCCCAGTTCTACGCGGACCGCGTTTCGAAGCCGATGGCAGACCACCAGATTTACACCGGGGATGTATTTGAGCTGGTTGATCAGGCGACCCGGTTCGTGATGACGCATGTCTCCAACTGGGTGGGAACGCGCGAGACCGGCGACACGGCCGAGGTTCCGACGAAGTTCGAATTGCCGTATGATGCCGTGAAGGAGGCCATCGTCAACGCCGTGGTCCATCGCGACTACACAAGCAACGCAAGCGTTCAGGTTATGCTTTTCAAGGACCGTCTTGAGGTGTGGAGCCCGGGACTGTTGCCGCGCGGCATGACCGTTCCAAAACTCTTCAAGGCGCACAAGTCGATCCCCGTGAATCCGCTTCTGGCACGGGCAATGTACTTGAAAGGCTACATTGAGAAGACGGGAACCGGCACGGAGGACATGATTGCCAAGTGTGCGGACTGGGGCATTCCAGCGCCGGAATGGATAGAGGACGACGATGATTTCCGCGTTGTTTTACGGAGACCGGTTGACTGGAATGAAGGTGCCTCTGAAAGCAATGGTGTTGTTCCTCGGACTACCCAGCAGACTACCCAGCAGACTACCCAAGAAACTACCCAGCAGACTACCCAAGAAACTACCCAGCAGACTACCCAAGAAACTACCCAACAGACTACCCAAGAAACTACCCAACGGACTACCCAAGAAACTACCCAACAGATTTCCAATAGAAGGCTTTTGCAACTTGTTCCCCCGGGGAACATGCGTAACATTGTTTCGCTTGTGATGAAGAATCCGCATATAAACATAGATAGGATGGCGGAAGTGTTGGGGTTGACCTCTAACGGCATAAAGTATCACATAAAACGGCTTAGGACGTTTATTACGTTCAAGCATGTTGGGGCCTTGCAAGCAGGCCATTGGGAGATTGGCCCGAAGGAGACCCCATGAACCCATATAACGAAGGTAATCTGGCATGGTGACGCGCGAACAGGCTGTTGAAATGTTGCGCAGGGGAGTCGGACGCAGCGACATTGACTTCCGTGATGGTCAATGGGAGGCCATCGACGGCGTATTGAACCATCGGCGGCAGCTGGTGGTGCAGCGGACGGGGTGGGGCAAGAGCATGATCTACTTCCTCGCCGCGAAGTTCCTGCGCATGGAGGGGCGCGGCATGACGTTGCTCGTCTCGCCGCTCCTCGCCCTTATGCGGAACCAGATCGCGGCGGCCAAGCGCGTTGGCATTGTCTGCGACACAATCAATTCCACGAACTGCGCGCAATGGCCGGAGATCGAGGCGCGCGTCGTCTCCGGGGCATGCGATTTCCTGATTGTCGCACCGGAGCGCTTCGCCAACGATGAATTCTGCACGAACATTCTGGAGCGGATCAAAAACCAGATCGGACTCCTTGTGGTCGATGAGGCGCATTGCGTTTCGGATTGGGGGCACGATTTCCGCCCTGACTACAAAAAGATATCAAACCTGCTCAAAGCCCTTCCGCCAAACATGCCCGTTCTGGCGACGACGGCAACGGCGAACATGCGGGTCGTTCGTGATGTCGAGGCACAGTTGGGAGGGCGCGTTGATGTTTCTCGTGGCAGTCTCGTCCGCAAGAGTTTGTTCCTGCAGAACATCCGTCTCCGCACGCAGGAAGAGCGTCTGGCATGGTTGGCGGAGACGCTGGGAAGCAAGATATCCGGCTCGGGCGTCATTTACGCACTGACGAGCCGCGATGCTGAACGCGTTGCCAAATGGTTGCGACTGAACGGGATTTCCGCATATGCATACCATGCGTCGGGCGACGGT
>JAEEGL015257204.1_pt1 | contig 10482 bp, 8 predicted proteins | sample 9134231 | NCBI WGS metagenome assembly JAEEGL01 (sample SAMN16246548, study PRJNA631951) | gut metagenome | biome: gut microbiome; feature: rumen; material: fiber-attached | host: Bos | place: Iran: Karaj | collected 2018-10 | reverse complement strand
TGAAAGACTACTTGCATCTCAAATGTCATCTGCTGTATACGAAACGATGGCAGTAGATATCATGGCAAATGATTATGAATTTAGAGCGAACGGCTCAAAGATTAAATTTGCTGGATTTATGAGTTTATATGTAGAAGGAAATGATGACTTTCTAGAGGAAAAAGATGTTATTCTTCCAGATTTAAAGGCAAGTCAAGTTCTAAACTTGGTTTCATTAAACCCAGAACAACATTTTACAGAACCTCCTGCAAGATATACTGAGGCAAGTATTGTAAAGACTTTGGAAGAAAAAGGAATTGGACGTCCAAGTACATATGCTCCAACAATTACTACTATTATAGATAGAAGATACGTTGAAAAAGAAAAGAAAACACTAAAACCGACTGAACTTGGAAAAGTAGTAAATACACTTTTAAGTGATAACTTCAAAGACATTGTAGATATTGAATTTACGGCTAATATGGAAGAAAAGCTTGATGAAATATCTGAAGGAAAAATAGAGTGGAAGAAAGTACTTAGAGATTTCTATGGACCATTTAAAGAAAATTTAGATATTGCATCACAAAATCTTGAAAAAGTTCAGATAAAAGATGAAGTTTCAGACGTTGTTTGCGATAAATGTGGAAAAATGATGGTATATAAATTAGGAAGATTTGGTAGATTTCTTGCATGCCCAGGATTTCCTGAATGTAGGAATATTAAACCAATTATTCAAAAATTATCAATACCATGTCCAAAATGTGGAGGCGAAATTCACATTAGAAAGAGTAAGAGAGGTAAAAAATATTACATTTGTGAGCATAATCCTGACACATGCGATTTTATTGCTTGGAATGGACCAGACAAAAACGGAGTTATTAAACCTGCCGATATAAAAAAAGACGGCGAAGAAGAAACAGAAAAGAAGCCAAAGACAAGAAAAACAACGAAAAAAACTAAGAAAAAATAAAGAATTTAGAGACCTTGAGCAATTTTCAGGGTCTCTTTTTTAACCAGGTTTTTGGGGACAGGTTTTTGGGGACACGACGGTCACACCTGCTCACCAGGTTTTTGGGGACACGTCATCGTGTCCCAAAAGGAGAAAAAATTCTCCTCAATGTCGTGTCCCCCAAAAACCTGGTGAATAAAAAACAGCAAAAAGTTTACGAAAAGTAGTGACATAATGCGAATAATATGATATAATTTCTTCCGGACGACAAAAATAACGGATTTTCCCGGCAACTGAAGGGAGGATGAGACTGACTGCCGGCTGCTACAACACTGTCAGGACTTGCTAAGGAGGCAAGAAAAATGGCAACGACTTTCAACAGCGCGAACCACGTCCAGCGGATCATCAAGAACATCAACCGCCAGGTGATGCCTGGTGGGCCTCAGGAGGCTGCGTTCAATTCCCTCACGGATGAGGAGAAGCAGACTTTCCGGAAGGACCTGGAGCGGATGCTGAACCGTATCCACGAGGAGGAGCTTCCGCGGACGCGCATCTACGTCACCAACGACGAGCGTGCTCGCTGGTGCGCAGGTGCTCTCCGGAAGGGAGCCATGGTCATCAAGAATCGGTACTCGATTCTGCTGGAGACTGACTGCATGAGCGAAAACGGCGAGGGCCTCGTGGTTCGTGTCGTGCTGAATGCCACTCCAATGCGGGATCGTCTGAAGGACTTCTTGAAGTCCATGGGCCTTGGCGACGTCAAGCCGCCGGTGATCACCAAGCTTCTGACGTACGCTGACACCAAGGGAGGCATCACTTTTCATCAGGTGCTGAGGAGCACGTTTGATGAGAAGTACTCCTCTCGGACCACCGTCTTCAGCCTCAGCGAAATGCGTGACGCCATCTTCGACAAGGATGAAGTGGTTGTCACCTGTGACGCTTGGACTAAGATGGTCAACCTGAGCCTGCCTGCCAATGGCGATAAGCCGTGGGGCTTCCACTGGGTGAAGGACGAAGCGGGTAACCGCACTGACTCCTTCTTCCGGTTCCAGCTCTACGGAACGCTTTGGCGCGAGCCGAGGCGTGAGAACATGGCGTAAGCCAAAAAAGGTTCCCTGCACAAATTGGTGTGCAGGGGGCTTTTTTTTTATTTTTTTTTTATGATATAATACATCAAGAAGTATTTATAATAGAAAGAATACTACTATTTAGGATGTGAGGATATGAAGTTTCTTATAGCAGCAGGTGGAACAGGTGGCCACATAACACCCGGTATCTCAATAGCAACTTGCCTTAAGAATGAAGGACATGAAGTTATTTTTATAGGTACGGAAAGTGGGATGGAAAAAGAGCTTGTTCCAAAAGCAGGATTTAAAATAATATATATTCATGCTTCAGGATTAAGTAAGGGATTAGCATATAAAATTAAGGCTATTCACAACTTGAATCATGGAATTTCTGAATGTATTAATATAATAAATGAAGAAAAGCCAGATATGTGTATAGGAACTGGTGGATACGTAACTGCACCACTTATGTTTGCAGCAAACAAACTTAAAATACCAGCTGTAATTCACGAAAGTAATGCTTTGCCTGGAAAAACAACAAAAATGTTTGCTGGTAGCATAAATGAGGTTTGTGTAGGATTTCCAGAAACTAAAAACATACTAAAAAAAGGAAATATTGTTGTTACAGGAAACCCAAATAAAATGTGTCTTAGCACTATATCTAAAGAAGATGCAAAATTAAAGAATAATATAAATGGAAAACTTCTATTGATATTCGGAGGAAGCCAAGGAGCTAAAAAAATAAATGATACCATTTGTGAAATAATTAATAATAGAATGTTTGGGGACTATAATGTAATTTATGCAACTGGGCCAAAACATTTTAGCGAAGTATCAAATAAAATCATTGAAAACTTTAACGGAAGTGGTGAACTAAAAGAAGTTAGCGAAGACGAGATTGTTCTTTGCCTAACAAAAAGTTCGGTTGGAAGTTTGACATTTTCTAGTGGCATAGACTCAATTAGGACGATATCTGATATAGGTTCGAAAAAGGTCATCATTAAAAAGTTCATATATAATATGGATGAAATAATGAAGGCGAGTGACCTAGTTATTTGTAGAAGTGGGGCATTAACATGTACAGAAATATCTGAGGTAGGAGTTGCTTCGATATTAATTCCTTTTCCATATGCAGCAGAAAATCATCAATACTATAATGCAAAAGTTATCAGTGATATAGGTGCAGGGTTAATAATAGAAGAAAAGGACTTAAATACTAATGGGCTACTTTCTAAAATTGACGAGATTATGAACGATGACAATAAATTAGTAGAAATGGCTGAAAATAGTAAAAAGCTAAAAACTGGAAACCCAGTTGAAAATATTAAAAATGAAATATATAAGATTTTGAAAGTGCAGTAATTTATAAAGGAGTGATGAAGGCTTATGCCGAAGAGTGTAATTATTGCCGAAAAGCCTTCAGTTGCTCAAGAGTTTGCAAAAGTACTAAAGGTTAATGGAACAAGACGAAATGGTTACATAGAGTCAGATGATTTTATTGTTACTTGGTGTGTAGGACATTTAGTAACAATGAGTTATCCAGAGGCATATGATGAAAAACTAAAACTTTGGAGGTATGATACTTTACCATTTATTCCAAAGGAATGGAAATATGAAGTAATAGAAAATGTAAAGGCTCAATACGAAACGGTAAAAAGCTTACTAACAAGAGATGACGTTGATACTATTTACGTTTGTACTGACTCAGGAAGAGAAGGAGAATACATATATAGATTAGTAGATAGCATGGCAAATGTAACAGGGAAAAATAGAAAAAGAGTTTGGATTGATTCTCAAACAGAAGAAGAAATCCTTCGTGGTATTAAAGAAGCAAAAGATTTATCTTACTATGATTCACTTGCTGATTCTGCATATCTTAGAGCAAAGGAAGATTATCTTATAGGAATTAATTTTTCTAGGTTATTAACTCTTTCTTATGGCAAGAAAGTTGCAAGCTTAAACGGAGAAGAAAAAACATCTATTTCTATTGGTAGGGTTATGACATGCGTACTTGGCATGGTTGTAGAAAGAGAAAATGAGATTAATAATTTTGAAAAGACAAAATTCTATAAAGTAATTGCAAACTTTGAGAATGGTATTAAAGCAGAATGGAGAAACGTTGTAGATATTGAAAGAGAAAAAGAAAGATGCGATGTCTTAAAAAAAGCAATTGATGAAAACATGCTTTACAATGATAATGGCTTCAAAAATGAAGAAGATGCTAATAGTTTTATTGAATATTTGAAAGGTACAAATGGAAAAGCAAAAGTAATTGAAAGTTCAAAGAAAACACAAAAAGAAAACGCACCACTTTTATATAACCTTGCAGAAATACAAAATGATTGTAGTAAGAAATTTAAAATTTCTCCAGATAAAACGCTTGAAATAATCCAGGAACTTTATGAGAAAAAGCTTGTCACATATCCAAGAACCGATGCAAGAGTTTTATCGACTGCTGTTGCAAAAGAGATAACAAAAAATCTAAATGGTTTAGCAAGGTTTAAAGATAATGAAGAAGTTGTTAATGCAATTAATCTTATGAAAGAGAATAAATATAGTACAAACATAGTAAAATCAAAGTATGTTAATGATAGTAAAATTACTGACCACTATGCAATTATTCCAACAGGTCAGGGGCTTGATAATTATTCAAAACTTTCTGAATTACACCAAAAGATTTATGTTTTGATTTGCAAACGTTTCTTAAGCATCTTTTTCCCACCTGCAGAGTATACTAGAATTGCACTTACAGTTGACATCGCTGAAGAAAGATTTTTTGCAAGTAGTAAAGTACGTACAAATCCTGGGTACCTAGTGCTATATGATAATGATAAGAAAAGCAAAGAAACATCTGAAGAGCAAAGTGAAGAAGAAACGGAAAATGAGACAGATGCAGAACTAATCAAAAAAATAAAAAAAGGGCAAGAACTTGAGATAAACGATTATAATACTAAAGATGGTGAAACAACACCTCCTAGTAGATATTCATCTGGTTCAATGATTTTGGCAATGGAAAATGCTGGAAAACTAATTGAAGATGAGCATTTGAGAGAGCAAATAAAGGGGACTGGAATAGGAACTTCTGCAACTCGTGCAGAAATAATTAAAAAGCTAAGTAGACTTAATTATATAGCTATAAATCAAAAGAGCCAGACCATTACACCAACGAACAAGGGAAACTTAATATATAAAGTTGTAAAATATACAATGCCGGATATGCTAAATCCGGAACTAACTGCATCATGGGAAAAAGGCCTGTTTATGGTTGCAGAAAAAGAAATCAAAGCTGATGAATTTATGACTAAGCTTGAAAAATACGTGCGAGACAAGGTTGCCAAGGTTAAGCAGAATATGTGGGGCTAGTAAAAGTCAATAAAATAGTATATAGTAGTTCATAACAAAAGAAGAGGGTGGTGATAAAATGTCTAAAACAAAGAAAAATACAATTGATGAAGAAAGTAATGTCGGTAAAAAGGTTTATGATTTTGAAAGCGATCCAAATGACTTTTTTAAAGGTTCTGGAAAACTTAAGAAAAAAATGGTAGAAGACGAAGAAGTTGACGATGAGGACGACATTGAATATGATGAAGACGAGCCAAAAAGTAGAAGCAAAATAACTAAGATAATATTTGTATGTATATTGCTTTCAATAACGTTTTTGCTAGTTTGGGCATTTAATTCACCAACATTTATAATTAATGAGATAACAATCTATGGGCAAGAACTTAAGTCATATGAAGAAGTTCAAAACATAGTTCAACATTTAAGTGGTGAAAATATATTTCTAAAAGACTTAGGAAAAGTTGAAACTGAAATACTTAAAATTCCTTATGTTAAAACAGCAAAAGTTAAAAGGTCACTACCAAGCAAAATAGAGGTGTTTTTTGAGGAAAGAGCACCATTTGCTATGGTGAAAAAGAATGATGAATACTTTATATTAGATCAAGAGGGCTATATAATTGAGATTGATCTTGTTGATAATGTCTATGACATACCGACTATTACTGGATTAATAACGGATTATGAAGTCAGTGGAGACCAAATATCAAGTATAGATGTGGCTAAGCTAAAAAATATCGTGTTTTTATTAAATTGCCTTGATAATACGAATTTTGAGTATAAAATTAATAATATAGATTATTCTACAATTGATGGAATATCGTTCAGTATTGAAAATACAGAACTTGCTGTAAAATATGGTGATTTAAATAAGAATGAAGCCAATGAAAAACTAGTATATTTAAAAGAAATAATAAAAAAAGCTATAGAACAAAATTTATCTGGTACAATTGATATAACTAGTGATAAGTACTACGAAAAAAGTGTTCTTATAAATAATTTATAAAATAGAGAAGGTGTTTTTTTGAAGAAAGAGTACATACTAATAATTTCATTAATTCTGTTTGTCACATCGTTTTTAATTACCTTGCAGTTTAGAACAATTACAGAAAGCGAAAATGAAATAACAAGACTAAAAAGAGAAAATGAATTGCGTGATGAAATAAACGAGTGGAAAGATATGTATGAAGCGACCACATACAAGATTACTGACCTTGAATCAAAAATAACCGACTATAAGAATGCGGCTTCTCAAAAAGATAAAACAGTAGAACTTCTAAATAATGAAATAGAAGATTTGAAAATTCTTGCTGGAATGGTAAATCTTGAAGGCGCAGGAGTTATGGTTACATTAGATGATACGAGGGCTATTAATCAAATAGCATCTGATGTTGGATACTATGATCCTAACGCATTTGTAATTCATGATTCTGACATTCTAATGGTTATTAATGAACTTCGAGCTGCAGGAGCAGAAGCTATTTCTATAAATGGGCAAAGAGTTCTTGCTAATACAGAGATTAGATGCGTTGGACCAGTTATTCAGATAAATGGTATTCGTTTAACAGCGCCTTTTAAAATATCTGCGATCGGTTCACCAGACATGCTTGCAACTTCATTAAAGCTTAGAGGCGGAGTTGTTGACACGATTTCTCAAGCTAACATTGATGTTATAATAGAAAAATCTGATGCAATTGTTATTCCAAAGTATGACAAAGTTTTGGAGTACAAGTATGCAAATCCAGTAGTTGAGGAGGAGTAATCAGGATGGTATTTTTAATAATTGCGTGTTTACTTGGTATAGCTTGCCGGAATGTGGGTTCCTATTATTCCTTATGAATTTGCAAAATATTCAGCAATCGCTATTATGGCGGGGCTTGATAGCATTTTGGGTGCAACAAACGCTATGCTAAAAAACAAATTTGATATTAGCATTTTTGTTTCTGGATTCTTTATCAATTCAGTTATTGCAATGGTTTTAACGCTTATTGGTGAAAAACTTGATGCTAATATTTTCTTGGCAGCAATATTTGTTTTTGTTTACAGAATATTTAATAACTTCTCGTCAATACGAAGGGAGTTAATTGAAAGACACAATCAAAAAAAGGTTAAAAATGAAGAATAAATTTGTTACATCACCTTCAAGAAGGTGATGTAATTTTTTTGTAATTACGACGTAATAAAAGCGTAATAATTCTATTGACTTTTAAAAAAGATTATACTATTCTTAAGTTGCTAAAAGTTGTAGTAATGGAGGTGTGTTGCAGTTGGCCATCGGGGACGTAATAGTTGGAATAGATATTGGTACCTCGAAAGTGTGTTGTTGCTTAGGCCAAGTTAACAAATTTAATCAAATTGAAATATTAAGCTCTGCAAGTTGTGATTGCGAAGGTTTCAAAAAAGGAAAATATGAAAGTGCAGAAGGCATAGCTAGAGCCATTAGATTTGCAATAAATGATATAGAATCGAGTTGCGAGTTTCTCATTAAATCAGCATACGTGAATATAATGGGAAAGTTCGTTGAAATATATAGCACGAGATATGGAATAGAACTTAAAGATAAATATGATGGTGTAACTCAAAATGATATTGATGAAATAATTGGTGGAGTTGGAAGCATTAATTTTCCAGAAGAATATCAGGTGATAGATATTGTTCCAGTTAGATTTATAACTGATACAAAAGTTACTACTGATCCAATAGGAGCATTCACAAAAACTCTTTTGGCAGATGTAGACGTTATTTTATCTAAGAAAGAGACTGTAAGGCAAATTAGCAATATAATGCAAAAAGCAGGGCTTCAAATAGATGGTATTATTGCAAATGGATACACACTTAGAGATTTAGTTCTTGAAAAAGACGAAAAACAAAATGGTGTAATTCTTCTTGATGTACAAAATGAAAATATAGATATATCTATTTTTAAAGATGATGGAATTATTTATTCAGATTCATTACCAATAGGTGGAGATACAATAACAAATGATATTGCTACATCGTTTGGTGTTTCTGTAGAAGAAGCAAAAAAATTAAAAAAACAATATGGTCTTGCAGATGTTACATATATAGATCATGACTATAATATTAGATTAAATACAGACGATGGTGAAGACAGTATTGTAAAATGTTCTGAACTTGTTAGCGTGATTGCATCGAGAATAAATGAAATATTTGGAATTATAAAAGATACCTTGAAAGAGAATAAACTAACAGATAACGTTAATAGTATGGTTATATCGGGGCCGGGATTTACAAATATAAATAAGATAGATAAAGTTGCGGAAAAGATTTTAAGGATTCCTGTAAAATTTGGCAATCCTAAAACGGCAAATTTAATAAAGCCGGATTATTTAACAGCGTATGGCGAAGTCAAACATGTTGCTAGTATTAAGCACAACAAAAACATAGGTAGCACGGTTTTGATTGACAATGATTCATCTTTTTTGGACACAACCATTAAGAGTTTAAAAAAGATTTTTGGCAAAAAAGCCAGTAAATTAAATTAAGTAAGTAGGAGGATAATGTAGTGTACGAGGAGTTAAATAATAAAAACTATGATAACGAACCAAGCTACAATGGAACAGCTAATATAAAAGTAATTGGTGTTGGTGGAGCTGGTAATAACGCTGTAAATAGAATGATTGAAATGGGCGTTAAAGGAGTAGAATTTATCGCAGTTAATACAGATAGACAAGCACTTGAAAAATCACAAGCACCAACTAAAATTCAAATTGGAGAAAAAATAACAAGAGGACTAGGTGCAGGAAGTGATCCTAATATAGGAGAAAAATCTGCCGAAGAAAGCAGAGAACAAATTGCAAATACACTTAAAGGTGCTGACATGGTATTCGTTGCTGCTGGAATGGGTGGCGGAACAGGAACTGGCGCAGCCCCAATAGTTGCTGAGACAGCAAAGGAAATGGGAATACTTACAGTTTCAGTAGTAACAAAACCTTTTGCTTTTGAAGGTAAGAGAAGAATGCAAAATGCAGAAAGAGGAATAGCAAATTTAAAAGACAGAGTTGATACACTTATTGTTATTCCTAACGATAGATTGCTTCAAGTTTCTGAAAGAAAAACTACAATGATAGAAGCATTTACGATGTCTGATGAAGTACTTCGTCAAGGCGTTCAGGGAATTTCAGAATTAATTGGAGATTCAGGATATATCAATCTAGACTTTGCAGATGTTAAAGCTATCATGCTAGATACAGGACTAGCCCACATGGGAATCGGAAGAGCTAGTGGTGAAAACAGAGCCGAAGAGGCAGCAAAACAAGCTATTAATAGCCCACTTCTTGAATCATCTATTGAAGGAGCAAGAGGAGTTATTCTTAATATTAGAGGCGGAAGTGATTTAGGAATATTCGAAATAAACACTGCTGCTGAACTTGTTCAAAAAAGCATTGACCCAGATGCTAACATCATTTTCGGTGCTATGATTGATGAGTCAATGGGCGATGAAATCACTGTTACAGCTATTGCTACAGGCTTTGACAAGGAAAGAATACCACAATCTTCTGTAGAAAGATTCATAAAAGAGACATCGGCAAAAAGCAATAGATTTTTCGATGGCAAAATAATTAAAGAAAAAAGTAATTTGGAAATTCCAGATTTTGTAACAAAAAAGAAGATTAACTATGATGAACAATAGAAATAATTGATTCGCAACAAATCTCCAAACTGCCTATAAATAGCATGCTTGGAGATTTTTTGTTTCGATTATGCAGGCAAAAATATAGGGCGATTTTTAGCATTAAATTTGCATGATTTTTATTTTAAAAAAATATTAAAAATTTTTTAAAATAATTGTTGACATTACCTATATTAAAAAGTATAATCAAATAGCTGTTTGACAAGAACAGCAATTGAAGCGAATAAATGATGACATGAAACCTAGTAATGACAAGAGTTTAATCACTTCAACAAAAGCACATTGAAAAGTAAACAATGAGAGTAAGAGAAAACCAAGCGTAATTCGTGAAAACGAAATTAGAAACAAATCGTACTAAAAGTACAAATAAAACCAAGAGTATGGATACTCAAAAAAGAACTTAATCGGAGTAATCCGATCGAATTTAAATTTGAGAGTTTGATCCTGGCTCAGGAGAAACGCTGGCGGCGCACATAAGACATGCAAGTCGAACG
>JAEEGL014956137.1_pt1 | contig 10482 bp, 8 predicted proteins | sample 9134231 | NCBI WGS metagenome assembly JAEEGL01 (sample SAMN16246548, study PRJNA631951) | gut metagenome | biome: gut microbiome; feature: rumen; material: fiber-attached | host: Bos | place: Iran: Karaj | collected 2018-10 | reverse complement strand
TACGATGGCGCCAACAATCTTCAAACTTCAAGTTCGGAAATCAACCGCACCACGCAGACTCTTTCGCAAAATGCTAACCAACAGGCAGCTAACGCCGACAGCATTGTTCAGTCGATGGCTCATATTTCTGACGAGATTCGTCAAAATGCCGAAGTTTCTAAACGAACCGGCAAGATAACACGAAAGATGAAAAACGATGTTAACGCCATCAGCACGGCTCAGGAAGAGAGTTTCAATGCTGTAAAAGATATTTCAGAAAAAATCGACATTATCAACGATATTGCTTTCCAAACCAATATTCTTGCTCTTAATGCCGCTGTGGAGGCTGCCCGCGCCGGCGAACACGGAAAAGGTTTTGCAGTTGTGGCTTCCGAAATTCGTAAACTTGCCGAAAAGAGCAAAAAATCAGCAAACGATATTATCTCAGGTGCTCAAACGAGCGTAAAAGCCACCGCAAAATCAACATCACTTATCAATAATATTCTTCCTGAAATTGACCAATGTGCTATGATGATAGAGCAAATTGAGTCATCTGCCGATGCGCAAAACTCTACAATTCAGTCGATTGACATTGCTGTTAAGGAACTCAACAATTCTATACAAGGAAACGCCGCTGCAAGCGAAGAACTTGCAGTCAGCGCTGAGGAACTTAATGGACAGGCAGAATTGTTCCGTCAAAATGCGGGAGTATTTAAGTTTTAGTGGCAATGGCAATGCTCATGTTCTTCTTCATGGTCGTGGCAATGGCAATGCTCTTTGCCACGGATTCTGTTGATTACAAGAGCGTTGATTAACAATGCAGCGAGTATTGCTGTTGATGTCCATTCAATCCAATTGCCGCCATCTTCGCAATGTGTGGTGCTAACGAGGTTGGTTGTAAAGTCCATTATGCCGTTAAATTGCATAAAGTCGATTGCTGCGCCAAATATTATTGAACCTAATATTATGGAAGCCAAGTAGATAACCAAAGTTTTTGTACCCATAACTTTTCTAACTACAAGCAACGAGGCCATATTGCACGCGGGACCAGCCATCAAGAGAACCAACGCAGCTCCGGGGGTAAGTCCCTTTAACATAAGGGCTACGGCAATTGGAATACTTCCTGTGGCGCATACATACATCGGTACGGCTATTGCCAAAACCAAAAGCATCGACAAAAATGTGTTGCCTTGAAATACTTTGAATGCCTCTTCGGGAACAAATACCGTGATTAATCCCGCAACTATCAAACCTATAATCAGCCACTTGCCAATATCTTCCATCATTTCTACATAACCGTATTCAAGTGCAGTTTTGATTTTCTCACCAAATGATTTTTTTCCTTCGTGATGTTCTTCGTGTTCGTGGCAATGACATTCATGATGTTCTTCTTCGTGTTCGTGGTAATGACATTCTTCTTCTTCGTGTTCATGACAATGACACTCGTGATGTTCATCATGTTCGGAATGAGGCTTGTTGTCATTGTTTTTGTCGAAAGTGTTTACGAGCGACCCACCAAACAGTGCTGTAATCAATGCTGCAATGGGTCTTATAATTGCAAAAGGCAATCCCATAAGGCTTGATGTGGCAATAATCGAATCCACGCCAGTTTGTGGAGTTGCAATCAAAAACGATGTGGCAGCACCTTTTGATGCGCCCTCTTTTCTAAGCGACATTGCTGTGGGAATAACCCCGCACGAGCAAAGCGGTAGCGGAATACCAAACAGAGTAGCGTTCAAAACTGAGCGGAAATTTGGCTTAGCAAGGTATTTTGAATAATACTGTTGCGGAATAAAAGCGTGCATAAGTCCCGCCAAAAGGAAGCCCAAAAGCAAATAGGGCGACATTTCGTTGATAATGTGGATAATCTCTTGCATAATGTTTATGTTTTATGGTTTATTATGCCGCAAATTTATAGCGCATGTTTTGCAACTGAAAGGCAAAATCGATTAATCCCCACAATTAGGTATATACAAAAAAAATCCGATAGGGGGGTATCGGATTTTGGCGGTTAATAGTATTAACTAAAGGCTGCATAAAAAACTAAAACAATAAAAATATGAATATGAGTGTGTTTAAAATGATGTTATTTGAGCTATAGTTTCTTTCGTTCTTTCTTTTATGTCTCTCTTATGTTTTACCTGCTTTTTATTTGTTTGCTGTGATGTGTTTTTTATCGTTTTTATCGCTTCTATTATCGTTTAAGCATTGAAGTAATTTTCTTTTCTTTTTACGTCACAAATTTACATTGTTATCGGCAATGTTGTGTCTATTCATTTTGTTCATTTTGTGAATGAATGTTAATTTTTTTGTAACTCTTTGGTACTCAGTAGTCCACAAGCTGCAAAAATATCTTCACCTCGTGATGCGCGAATGGTGGTGGTGATGTTTTTGGCGTTGAGTATTTCTTGAAATTCTTTGATTCTGATTTCAGATGACGATTCAAATTCGCTGCCCGGATGTGCGTGGTAGCGTATTAGATTTACTCTCGACGGTATTGGTGAAAGCACTTTGGCAAGCTGTCGAGCGTGTGCCGGTGAATCGTTAACTCCCTTTATCATAATGTATTCGGCAGAAAATCTTCGCTGATGGCGGAAGTCGTATTTCTTTACAATGTCGATTACTTTTTGCAGAGGATTGGTGGCTTCTATGGGCATTATCTCTACTCGCTGGTCGGGAAATGCATTGTGAACGCTTACTGCAAGATGTACGTCGGTTTTTTCGATAAATTCGTCAAGATGTTTTATTAGACCCACGGTTGATAGGGTTATTCTACGAGGACTCATTGCAAATCCATAGTCGGCTGTGAGTATTTCTAAGGTAGACAATACGTTGGCGAGATTGTCTAATGGTTCGCCCATACCCATAAACACCAGATTTGTGAGCGTGGAATAATCCGGAAGGCTAACTATCTGATTGAGAATTTCTGTGGTAGAAAGATTGCCTCCGAAGCCTTGCAAACCAGTGTTGCAGAATTTGCAACCCATTTTGCAGCCTGCTTGTACCGACACGCATAATGTGGCACGATCGCGGTCGGGAATGTAAGCTGCTTCGATAAAACGATCGTTGCAAACTCGGTACAGGTATTTTTTTGTACCGTCGGTCGAAACTGTTTCTTTTTCAGGAGGATACATACCTACAATATAGTTTTCTTCCAACTGTGCGCGAACTTTTTTCGACAGATTGGTCATCTGTTCTATTGAGCTCACGTTTTTTTTGTATAGCCAATCTGCAATTTGTTTTGCTACAAATTTGGGTATGCCTAGTTGGGCTGTAATATCTGTAAGTTGGCTCAGGGTAAGACCTAAGAGCGATTTTTTATCGTCCATTTTTGTTGCGTTTGTAAAAGTCGCCGAATTTTTCTTTTAGGTAAGCCTCTTCGGCGTAGTATTGTAAAATAATTTTGTATGTTTTAGAGTCGAAATACTCGTTGATTCTTGAGATGAATTGCCTTTGCTTGTTGAAGAAAAATACCGAAGGAAATGTGTAACTATTGTTCATAAGAGCTGTTGTAAGTTGGTGCGGCATTCCTTGTCCCAAGCCTGTGAACGTTTGTCCAAACACTTTTACGGTATCTTGCGATGCAGCGTAGAATTTTACGGGATAGTAGTTTTTGTTGATATAATCGCATAGTTCGCTATCTTTGAACACAGTTTGTGTGGCAATGTTGCCTGATATTGAGTATTTTACACCTGCAGGAAAAAAGTCGATCCAAAGGTCTATCATAATAGGTTTCGGGTCTTTTTCCGCTTTTTTAAACGCTTCTTCGATCGAAAGCCATTCGATTTTGCCGGTAGTGTCGGGCTTTAGGGCTTTCTCAGTATTTTTGATTTCTTCGGTGTAAACTTTTGGAAATGTGAATATAAAGTCGTTTTTGAATGTTTCCGGCGATGCGTTTCGGCTAACGTTTTCCGAAAAATATACCAACAGAGGTTCTATGTCTTTTGGTTCCATATATCCGGGCACCGGCATAGCGTTAGAGTCGCGGTCGATGTATACGATAGTGGGGTAGGAGAGCCGTCCGTGAAGCAATTCTATCGCAAGTTCGTTTACTTTGCCGTTGCTCTTGTGCTCTTTGTTTCTGAATTTTATAGTGTCGGAAGTTTCTGCATCAAACCTTATGGGGTAAAAGTTTTGGTTGATGTAATTTGCGATGTTTGGATTAGCGAATGTTACCGCACTCATACGTTTACACCAACCGCACCAATCGGTATACACATCGATAAGAAACGGTCGATGGTCGGTGCTGTCGAGTTTTTCGGCTTCTTCAAAGGTTAGCCATTTCACCTCGACTTTTTGTTGAGCATGAATATTTTGCAATCCGAGTATCAGTATCGCTGCAATTATTATTATCTGTTTCATAATCTATATATATAAGGTGTAGAAATGTATAAAAAACGCCGTGTTAAACGGCGTTATTGCAGTGTATAATGTTTTTTAACTATTAGCGAACCTTCATCACAAGGCGGAATCCTGTGAATGGGTTGGGCAGTTTGTCGCTACCGTACTCGTCATCGGCTGCAATCTGCATATAGTATCCGTAGCTATGCCACGAACCGCCTTTTACTTTGCCTTCTGCGGTAAGTTCTGCAGCGTTGCCAGCCATCTGATACAATCCGTATTTGTTTGGTGCATAAGATTTTACTGGTACAAGTGTGGTTTGGTAAAGAACGTTATCGTCGAGAATTTCAACGTTGCCGGTTTCTTTGTTGAGTCGGATGTTTTCTTCGCCGGCTACGTGGAAGTTGGCACACCATTCACCTTTTTTATTGCGTAAGAATTTGCCGTCCCAAGGGTACATAGCGTTTTCGGTTCCACCTGCAGCAGCTACAATCCATTCGCTCTCGGTGGGCAAACGGAATTCTGCATTGTTGAATTTAGCACCGTTGTATGCTGCGTAAAGTTTTGTAAACCAAAGGCAGAATGTTTCGGCAGCTTCTTTGGTGATGTTTACTACCGGATATTCGTTCCATTTGCCGTCGGTGTGGTAAGATTTGGAAGCTGATTCAAAAGCTTCGCTTAAGCTCATCCAGCCTTCGCCGTTCACTTTGCAAGTTTCGTAAATGTCGTTAAGACCGTTGTCTTTCAGATCTTTGAGAAACGCGTTGTAGATACCGTTGGTGGTTTCGGATGTGGAAATGTAGTATCCACCCGCCGATATGTTCTTGTCTACCGACTTGTATGCGCTTTGACCTACTTATTTCATTCCGGCTTCTATAGCCTTGATGTTGTTGAGGTTTGCGGCTGCAGATTTGCTAAAGTCGATTTTGTCTAATCCGTTTTTTTGTCCAAAACAGATAGTTGCGCAACACAAAATGGTTGCTAACATCATTATTTTTTTTGTCATATCGTGTGTGTTTAATTAAACTCTAATATTTTCACTACGCAAATTTCTTGCAAATTACTGAGAAATAAAAATTTTTTTTATATTTGTGTCAAAATTATTTTAATAAACAACACAATGTCAGAAAAGAAATCATTGGAGACTGTATGCGTACAGTCGGGCTGGCAGCCCAAAAGCGGTGATCCCCGCGTGCTGCCTATTTTTCAGAGTACTACTTTCAAATATGAAAACACTGCCGCTATGGCCGACCTTTTTGATTTGAAGGCCGAGGGGTATTTCTACACACGTTTGCAGAATCCAACCAACGATGCTGTGGCTGCTAAAATTGCTGACCTTGAAGGCGGCGTGGCTGCTATGCTTACTTCCTCGGGACAGGCTGCAAGCTTCTATTCTGTTTTCAATATCTGCGAGGCTGGCGACCATTTTGTCAGCAGCAAGAATATTTACGGCGGAACCTACAACCTCTTTTTGGTGACTATGAAGAAGCTCGGTATTGAGTGCACTATGGTTGACTCAGACGCTTCAGAGGAGGAAATATCTAAGGCATTCCGCCCAAATACCAAATGTCTTTTTGCCGAAACTATCTCTAATCCTACTTGCCATGTGCTTGATTTTGAAAAATTTTCGCGTATTGCAAAAAAACACGGTGTGCCGTTGATCGTTGATAATACTTTTGCCACTCCTATCAACTGTCGTCCGTTTGAATGGGGTGCCGACATCGTAATACACTCTACCACTAAATATATGGATGGTCATGCACTTGCAGTGGGTGGTTGTATTGTTGATAGCGGAAATTTTGATTGGGAAAAATATGCCGACAAATTCCCCGGACTTACACAGCCCGATGAATCGTACCACGGATTGGCCTACACCAAGGCTTTTGGCAAAAAGGCTTTTATTACCAAAGCTACTGCACAGTTGATGAGAGATTTAGGTTCAATTCAAAGCCCGATGAACGCATTTTTGTTGAATATCGGTTTGGAAACACTTCACTTGCGTGTACCCCGTCATTGCGAAAATGCTCAGAAAGTGGCTGAATTTTTGGAAAATCATCCCAAAATTGCTTGGATCAATTATAGCGGTCTCAAGAGCAATCCTTACTACAAACTTGCTCAAAAACAGTTTGACGGCGGTCGTTCATGTGGCGTTCTTTGCTTTGGTATTAAGGGTGGACGTGAAGAGTCGATCAAGTTTATGGATAGTCTCAAGTTTGTTGCCATTGTAACGCATGTGGCAGATGCCCGCTCGTGTGTGCTTCACCCCGCAAGTCATACTCACCGTCAATTAACCGACGAGCAATTGATAGCTGCAGGTGTTCAGCCCGACCTTATCCGTTTCTCAGTGGGTATCGAAAATGCTGACGACATTATTGCCGATATCAAGCAGGCGTTGGATAAGATTTAGTTTGGCAATAATTTTGTAAAAGTCAAGTTATATATAAGACATTAAAAAAACTAAATTAACACCAGCATGAAAAAATTATTAATACCATCAGCACTTTTGGCGGCAATGTTGTCGTTTCCCGGTCTTACACAGGCTCAGGATCCCGACATGTTCGACCTCCTTTCGCACTTCCAACTTACCGACGAGCAAAACTCATCGCTTTTAAAGCTTCAGGATGATATCACCAAGGGTGAAAAATTTGTGGCACAGGCTGAGTCGCAAGACAAAGCCAACGGTAAGTTTCTCAACAGCAGCAAAAAAGGCAAACTAAAAAAAGGCGAGAAAAAATCTGCCGAGGCCAAATCGCTGCGTATCAAGGCTACCAAACTCTACGAAAAATCGTACACTTCGCTTTACGATATTTACAAACAAGTGATTGAAGGTTCTGAGTTTATATACCCGAGCGACAAGAGCCAAGCCGATTCTTATTTGAGCGATGCTGAAAACGACTTGCAAGACGGCTCTGCTAAACTTTCGCCTTACGGAAAACTCACTGCTAAATCGCTGGAAACCAAAACTTACAGCACTTTAAAATCTGATATGGCTTCGTGCAAGTCGAAATTCCAAAGTGCAGGCGACAACTGCTACAGCGCTCTTAAACTTCTTTACACTCAAGAGGAACGCAAAAATCAAGAAGCTGCAGCTGAACAATCATTTTGGAATTCTACTGTTGCGGTTAACACTATTGATGCATACAAAAAGTACATCAACAAATATCCCAACGGTAAATATGTGAGCGAGGCACAACGCCGTATAGCCAACCTTCAGAATGCCGGACGTCAAAGAAGAGTTACTTCTGACAATCCCGACGAGGGTCTTGCTTATCGTATTCAGATTTGCGCCGACAAACGTAAATGGAGCCAACGTAAACTTCAACGTCTTTACAAGGGCAACCTTAAAATCGACGAGCGTCAGAGCGATGGTTTCTACAAATACTGGATCGGATGCTACCGCAGTTACGAAGAGGCTCAACAAGCTGAAATGGGAATGAACCTCAAACAGTCGTTTATCGTTTGTTTCAACGACGGACAACAAATTCACGTTACAGAGGCTCAACAAATTGAAGCTAATTTGATTGATTAGTTTTAAAAAGTTTAGTTCATAAAAAAATGTCCGAAGCAAATTGCTTCGGACATTTTTTTTATCTGTTGTTCTTTTATATTTCGAATGCTAAAAGTGTGATGTCGTCGGTTTGCATCTTGTCGCCTTTCCAGTCGAAGATGAATTTTTCCAACGCTCCTTTTTGTTTTTCAAACGGCATTGTGGAGAATTCCAAGATTTTGTCTTTAAAGTTCTTAGACATAATTTTGCGGTTAAACTCTCCACCGTTTTGGTCGGTACAGCCATCAGAATAGAGATATATTTTGTCGTTGGTTTGCAACTGAATAGTTACAGTAGAAAACTTTTTGTCTAAAATAAAATGTCCGATAGGCATTGAGTCGCCTTTGATGGTTTGTATTGTGTTGTCGCGAACCAATACCATCGGGCGTTGTGCGCCGGCGTAATGACCTAAACCGGTAGTTGCATCGTAGATAAGCAGAGCAATGTCCATACCGTCGTTGCGCAATTGTCCATCTTGGTCGAGACCGAGAGCCGAGGTCACTTTTTTGCGAAGTTCATCGAGAATTTCACCCGGCAAAATGTCGCTGCCCTTATGATCGTTGATGAGTTCATTGAGGAATGAAAGTCCCATGCTGGCAAGTATAGCACCCGGAACTCCGTGTCCTGTGCAGTCGCCCATAGCGGCAATAATAAGGTTGTTGACTTTTTTGGCGAAATAGAAATCACCGCCAACGATATCTTTTGGATGATATATTACAAAGTAGTTGCGGAAAATACTGTAATTAGGCGCTACTGCTTGAACCATAGCAGATTGCAGACGACTTGCGTAGTTAATGCCCGAAGTCAACTGATTGTTGGCAGCTGTGATTTCGTGGTTTCGCATCTCTAAAAGCAGTTTCTGAGCGGCAAGGTCATCGTTGATAGTGCGCAACTCCTCGTTGAGCATATTAACGTTTTCGCTTTGAACCAGAATTTCCTCTTTTTGCTGCTGCAACGCCTCGTTTTGCATCAAAATTTCAGATTTTTGAGTTGCAAGTTCTTCGTTGAGTTGTTTGAGACTGTTTTTTTGCTCAAAGAAGTCTTCCATCATACGCGAAATTATACCAAACTCGTTGGTTTCGTCTTTGAGAGGTATGATGCTGTCGGTTTTTTCTGATTTGAATGATTCGTCGATTTGCGAAAGCGGCTTGGTAACTTTTACCTTTACGTAAAGCATTATGGCAAAGAATATTCCAAGACATAGGAACGAAATTAACAAGAAAATCGGTACAAACTGATTTAATTGTTTCGAAAGCATATCTTCGTAGGCAAAGCACATATATGCTACATGTTTTTTAGTGTAGTCGAGCATTTCGCGATTGGTAACTGCCATAGGATCAAGTTCTTCAATCTTTTGAGCATATTCTTTGTCGTCTTGGGCAATAGTCATAGTCATACCACCAAGGGCAATGCTCATACCTTTTACATCTTCTTCGGCAATTTCTTTTACCATAAACATATAGCCGCGGGGTTTTTCGTTGCGACTGTTGATGCTTGCGGCAGAAACTAAGCACGTGCCAAAGTATACAAATGTTTTACCTTCAAATTGTGCGTAAAAATGCGGGAAAAGCTCTTCGTTGAACAGATTGCCCATATCTGGACCGGCAAAGGGAAAGAACGTAATATGATCCATTCCTTGGGCATAGTTGATATATTTGATGGTGCCGAGAGTGTCGAACATTGCCACGCAAGCCGAACTATATCCATCGAGCATATATCCAATATTGTCGTTGAGCCATTTATCGTTACCTTCGCACATGGCTTGATAGCATTCGTCCCAAGCGGAATTGTCGTGTACAATGTTGGTGTATTGATGGTAGGTAACGCTAAGTACTCTGTCGATAAGCATTTCCTTATCTTTTTTAGAATATTCGCGCACGGCATTTAATTGTCGGTATTGAAAGATATAATAAAGTATTAGAGCAATTATCATTATTACTGCGCCTAATAGTGCCACGCGCAATATGCCCGATTGTACCGTCTTGGAGTTCATATATTTAATTGTAAGGTTGAGTTCTATTTTTTCTTTTTTAATAACTCAAATATACAAAAAATAATCCAAGGTGTATTCGATTTTGAGATTTTTTTTTGATTTTTTTATCTCTCCACATTGATAACCACCATCTCAGGTCTGCACGTGGTTCTTATTGGCGGACCCCATGTGCCGTAGCCGGACGAAACGTAGTAGTCGGTGTTGGTGCGACGGTGTTGTCCAAACGAACATTCGTAGATGGCTGAGGTGAGGAAGTTTAAGGGAAATAACTGCCCGTGGTGAGTATGTCCCGAAAGTTGAAGGTCGATGCCGTTTTGCTCCGATTCGGGGAGATTGTAGGGCTGATGGTCTACGTTGATGAGGTAGTTGGTGCGGTCGATATTTTCAACTAATGATTCTAACGATTTGCAACCGTGATGTTTGCTATCAGGATGGAAACGCTCTGAACGGTCTTCGCGACCAATAATTGTTACGCCAAGGGGCAGTTGCACAGTGGAATCGCGTAGCACCGTTACGCTGTTTTTTTGCATAAATTCGTCGGCAGTGTAGACATCGCCAATCCACTCGTGATTGCCATTTACGGCATATATTCCGTAGCGTGTTTTGATTGAGCGGAGTATCG
>JAEEGL014699508.1_pt1 | contig 10482 bp, 9 predicted proteins | sample 9134231 | NCBI WGS metagenome assembly JAEEGL01 (sample SAMN16246548, study PRJNA631951) | gut metagenome | biome: gut microbiome; feature: rumen; material: fiber-attached | host: Bos | place: Iran: Karaj | collected 2018-10 | reverse complement strand
GAACTCAGCTTCCCGCCTATGAAGCAGCCGTAACGCTCAGCGGCCTTATATGAAAGATTACTATTACGACCTGCACATTCATTCCTGCCTGTCGCCCTGCGCGGATGACGATATGACTCCAAACAATATCGCGGGCATGGGCAATGTTGCCGGGCTCGATATAATGGCACTCACTGACCACAATTCGGTGCTGAACTGCCCCGCTTTCTTTTCCGCCGCGCGCAAAAACAATATTATTCCCATTGCGGGTATGGAGCTTACAACCTCGGAGGAAATACATATAATCTGTCTTTTTCCTTCCTGCGAAAGCGCTCTTGAATTCGGCAGAGAGATTAACGGGAAACGCACTCTCATAAAAAACAGGCCCGATGTTTTCGGCAATCAGCTGATAATGGACAGCAGCGACGAGGTGACAGGCGTTGAAGAAAACTATCTGACAAACGCCGTATCAATATCGGTTGATGAGGTGCCGCAGACCGTCGCGAAGTACGGCGGAATATGCTACCCGGCACATATTGACAGGGAAGCAAACGGAATTATAGCCGTTCTCGGCACGTTTCCCTCTGCTCCCGTTTTCACAGCAGCGGAGTTCCGCGATGAGGAAAACATACCTGCTTACCGCGAAAAATATGCGCTGTTAAAAGACCTGAACGCCGTGATTTCGTCTGATGCTCATACGCTGTGGCAGATAAACGGCAAAGATCACTCTGCCGCGCTGGACGGAGAAACAGAAGAGGAAATAGTAAAAAATCTTTTCGAAAAGCTGAAAAACAGATGAAAGAACTTTCGCTTAATATACTTGATGTTGCGAAGAATTCCGTAAAGGCCTGCGCAACACAGATACATATAAACCTTGAAGAGACAGAAAACCGTCTTGTGCTGACAATCACGGATAACGGATGCGGTATGAGCCGCGAACAGGTTGCGAATGTGACTGACCCGTTTTTCACCACCAGGACAACCAGAAACGTCGGCATGGGCATTCCGCTGCTCAAGCTCGCCGCGGAGCAGACGGGGGGCAGCTTCGAAATCACCTCGAGCGACTCTCCCGATGACCACGGCACTCAGCTTTCAGCTTGGTTTTATACGGACCATATAGATTTTACACCTTTGGGTGACATCATATCGACGCTCACCGCGCTGATAGGCGGTTCACCCGATATTGACTGGTTTTTCACTCACTCCGCGCCGGGAGGCACCGTGGAGCTGAGCACGCCCGAGCTGCGAGAAGTGCTCGGGGATGTGCCTCTTGACAACTACGAGGTATTAAAGTGGATTGAGGAGTATCTCAGGGAGGGCTACAATTCAATTCACAACCAATAAACAACAAACGACGGAGGAAGATTATTATGAAGTCATTGGCAGAGCTTGCCGCAATCAGAGAAAAAATGAAGGATAAGGTTGTCCTTCGTGAGGGGAGCGGCGACATAAGAGTTGTTGTCGGTATGGCAACATGCGGTATCGCGGCAGGGGCAAGACCTGTGCTCAACGCCTTTGTTGAGAAGGTTAATGAAGCCGGCCTCACGGATAAGGTCACCGTATCACAGACCGGATGCATCGGCGTTTGCCAGTTTGAGCCTGTTGTGGAAGTTTTTGAAGCAGGCAAAGAGAAAGTCACTTATGTAAAAATGACTGCCGAAAAAGCGGCTGAGGTTGTTGAAAAGCACCTTAAAGGCGGAGAAGTCATTTCCGAATATACAATTACTAACGCTATCTCATAATGGAGGTTGAAAGCTTATGATTCGTTCACAGGTTTTGGTCTGCGGCGGTACGGGATGTACTTCTTCGGGCAGCAAAGCGGTACTTGCCGCTTTTGAGGAAGAAATAGTAAAGCAGGGTCTTGATGAAGAAATCAAGATTGTTCCCACCGGCTGCTTCGGTCTCTGCGAAAGAGGCCCCGTTGTTATTGTTTATCCCGAAGGAACTTTCTACAGCAGAGTTCAGAAGGATGACGTGGCGGAAATAGTTGAGGAGCATCTTCTCAAGGGCAGAATAGTCGAAAGACTTGTTTACAAGGATGTCGCGGAAGATGTAAAGACCGAGCTTAAAGACGGTTTTGACCCCTCAAAGGTTTCTCTCAATGACACAATCTTCTACAAATCACAGAAGAGAGTTGCTCTTCGCAACTGCGGTGTTATTAACCCCGAAAGCATCGATGAATATATTGCTGTTGACGGCTATGCGGCGCTGGGCAAAGTGCTTACCGAGATGACTCCCGAAGAAGTTATCAAGGTTGTTTCCGACTCAGGCCTCAGAGGCAGAGGCGGCGGAGGATTCCCCACAGGCCGCAAATGGAGCTTCACTGCCGCCAACCAGGCTGATCAGAAGTATGTTGTATGTAACGCCGACGAGGGCGACCCCGGCGCGTTCATGGACAGAAGCGTGCTTGAGGGCGACCCCCACTGTATAGTTGAGGCTATGACAATCTGCGGCTACGCAACAGGAGCCACAGAGGGCTATATCTATGTGCGCGCGGAGTATCCCATTGCCGTTAAGCGCCTTGAAATCGCTATTGAGCAGGCGAAGGAATACGGCCTGCTCGGTGATAATATCTTTGATTCCGGATTCAGTTTCAATCTTCATATCCGCTTGGGCGCAGGCGCCTTTGTGTGCGGTGAAGAGACTGCCCTTATGACTTCAATTGAGGGCAACAGAGGCGAGCCCCGTCCCCGTCCTCCCTATCCCGCTGTAAAGGGACTGTTCGGCAAGCCCACCACCGAAAACAATGTTGAGACATTTGCCAATATCCCCCAGATTATTCTCAAGGGAGCCGATTGGTTTGCTTCAATGGGCACCGAGAGATCAAAGGGCACCAAGGTGTTCGCTCTGGGCGGTAAAATAACCAACACCGGTCTTGTTGAGATTCCCATGGGCACAACTCTGCGCAAGGTTATCGAAGAAATCGGCGGCGGCGTACCCAACGGCAAGAAATTCAAGGCGGCTCAGACCGGCGGACCTTCCGGCGGCTGTATCCCCGCAAGTCTTATAGACACCGAGATTGATTATGACAATCTTACCGCTATCGGCTGTATGATGGGTTCCGGCGGACTTATCGTTATGGATGAAGACAACTGTATGGTTGATATAGCGAAGTTCTTCCTCAACTTCACGGTTGACGAATCCTGCGGCAAATGCGCTCCCTGCCGTATAGGCACTATGAGAATGAAGGAAATCCTTGAAAAGATTACCGAAGGCAACGGCACTCTTGAGGACCTTGACAAGCTTGAGGAGCTCGCCCTTTATATCAAAGAGAACTCCCTTTGCGGCCTCGGTCAGACAGCCCCCAACCCCGTGCTTGCCACTCTCAAGTTCTTCAGAGACGAGTATGAGGCTCACGTTGTGGATCACAAGTGCCCCGCGGGCGTGTGCAAAGCTCTGCTCAACTACACAATCATAGCCGACAAGTGCAAGGGCTGCACCAAGTGCGCGAGAAACTGCCCCGTGGGAGCAATCTCCGGTCAGGTGAAGCAGCCTCACGTTATTGACAATTCAGTATGTATCAAGTGCGGAGCCTGTATGGACAACTGCAGCTTCGGCGCAATAATCAAAGGTTAAGGAAGGAGGAAGATACAATGGAGAATATGGTAAATATTAAAATCAACGGCGTTCCCTATACTGTTCCCGCCGGCATTTCGATTCTTGAGGCGGCAAGGTACGCCGGTATCGAAATCCCCACTCTCTGCTTCCTTAAAGAAATAAACGAGATAGGCGCCTGCCGTATATGTATGGTTGAGGTTAAGGGTGCCCGTTCGCTCGTAACCGCCTGCGTTTACCCCGTAAACGAAGGTATGGAAGTGTTCACAAACACCGAGAGAGTAAGAAACAGCCGCAGACATACCCTTGAGCTGGTTCTCTCCACTCACAATAAAAACTGTCTCACCTGCGTGAGAAGCGGCAACTGCGAGCTTCAGAAGCTCTGCAAGGAATTCGGCGTTGAGGATGCCGACCGTTTCGCAGGCAGAATGCCCGATTTCGAGTTTGACGATTCCGCGGCTCATATGATAAGAGACAACAGCAAGTGCATTCTCTGCCGCCGTTGCGTGGCCGCCTGCCAGCTGCAGGATGTTGCCGTTATCGGAGCAAACGCCAGAGGATTTGACACTCACATCAGCTCCGCGTTTGATAAGGATCTTGCGGATGTTTCCTGCGTATCCTGCGGCCAGTGTATAGTTCACTGCCCCACGGGCGCGCTCAGAGAGAAGGACGACACGGCAAAGGTTTTCGCGGCCATCAACGACCCCGAGAAATTCGTTATCGTTCACACCGCTCCTTCAATTCGCGTAACCCTCGGCGAAGCCTTTGGCATGCATATGGGTACAAACGTACAGGGCAAGATGGTTGCAGCACTCAGAAGGCTCGGTTTTGATAAGGTGTTTGACACCAATTTCACAGCTGACCTTACCATAGTTGAAGAAGCAAACGAGCTTGTTGAAAGAGTAAGCAACGGAGGCACTCTTCCCATGATTACCTCCTGTTCACCCGGCTGGATCAAATACTGCGAGCATTATTATCCCACAGAGCTTGATCACCTTTCAACCTGCAAGTCTCCTCAGCAGATGTTCGGCGCTACAATCAAGACCTGGTATGCCCAGAAGATGGGTATTGACCCCAAAAACATCGTCTGCGTAGGCATTATGCCCTGCACAGCAAAGAAGTTTGAGGCTCAGAGAGATGACCAGTCCGCTTCCGGATATCCCGATATAGATTACGCCCTCACCACAAGAGAGCTCGCGAGAATGATTGAGACTGCCGGTCTCTTCTTCCCGAAGCTTCCCGATGAGGAGTTTGACAATCCTCTCGGCGAAGGCACCGGTGCTGCTGTTATTTTCGGCGCTACCGGCGGCGTTATGGAAGCTGCCCTGAGAACAGCGGTTGAGACCATCACAGGCAAGGAGCTTGAGGATGTGAACTTCACCGAGGTCAGAGGCACAAAGGGCATCAAGGAAGCCACTTACAATGTAAACGGTATGGAGATAAAGGTATGCGCTGCAAGCGGACTTTCCAACGCCAAGAAGGTTATGGACGAAGTCAAGGCCGGCACATCCCCCTACACATTCATTGAGATTATGGCCTGCCCCGGCGGCTGCGTAAACGGCGGCGGCCAGCCCGTACAGCACGCTGTTGTGCGCAACTTCTATGATCTCAAGGCCATCAGAGGCGCCGCTCTCTATGAGGCGGATAAGAATCTTCCCAAGAGAAAGAGCCACGAGAGCGAGGCAATCAAGACAGTTTACAGCGAGTTCTTCGGCAAGCCGGGCAGCCACAAGGCCCACGAAGTGCTTCATACATCTTATGTTGCCCGCCCCAAATACAAATAAAAGCATAACCGGGCTTGCCTTCGGGCAAGCCCCTTTTCTTGAATAAGGGGGACATAATTTGGACAGAGGCAATATAATTCTTATAGGTATGCCGGGCTGCGGCAAGTCCACCTGCGGTGTCATAGCGGCAAAGGTAATGCTTAAAAATTTCTTTGACACGGATTTGCTTCTGCAGGGGATTGAAAGAAGCCGCCTGCAGGATCTGATTGACGCTAAAGGCACGGATTATTTTTACGAAGCGGAGGAAAGAGCCATCCTTTCGCTGAATATTGAGGCGAGTGTAATCGCAACCGGAGGCAGCGTAATTTACTCCGAAAAAGCGATGGAGCATCTGCGCTCTATGGGCAAGGTGATTTATCTTCATCTTGAGTATGAGACGATGATGAAGCGCATTCATAATTTCACCACAAGAGGCATAGTCGTTAAGCAGGGGAGCACCTTGCAGGATATGTATAACGAGCGCCTGCCTCTTTACAGGAAATATGCCGACGAAACCATAGTGTGCGACAGCAACACCGTGGAGGAAACGGTTGAAAAAATAGTGCTTCTGAGCGAAAAAGACGGCTGAACGGCCTATTTTATTAAAAAATCAAAATAATTATTATATAAATATTTGCAAAATTAAAACAATATGCTATAATACAATGAATACTTATTTTTAAGGGTGGTTTCCGTGGCGGAAGAAAAAAACACTTTTTCCGGCGAAGAGCAGGATATTATCATAGGCCGCAACTCTGTTGCCGAGGCGCTCAGGAGCGGCAGAGAGATTGATACCCTGTATATTGCCAAGGGTGACAGGAGCGGCTCAATCGGCCTTATAATCGGCCTTGCGCGTGAGAGAAACGCCGCTGTCAAAGAAATTGACAGGCGCAAACTTGACGCCATGTGCGGCGGAGCAAATCATCAGGGTGTCGCCGCGAAGGTTGCCGCCCACGGATACTCAAGCGTGGATGATATCCTTGCCGCCGCTCAGGAAAAGGGCGAGCAGGCATTTGTGATAATCTGCGATGAGATTGAGGACCCGCACAATCTCGGCGCTATCATCCGCACAGCCGATGCCTGCGGCGCGCACGGGGTGATTATCCCCAAGCGCAGGGGAGTATCTCTGACCTATGCTGTCGGTAAAGCCTCGGCGGGCGCGCTTGAATATGTGCCTGTTGCGAGGGTGACTAATCTTGCGTCGGCGATTGACGACCTCAAGCAGAAGGGCTTCTGGATTTACGCCGCCGATATGGGCGGCACTCCCTGGAACGAGCAGGATTACAGCGGCAAGGTCGCCCTGGTTATCGGCTCTGAGGGCAGGGGCATAAGCCGCCTTGTAAAAGAAAAATGCGATTTTACCGTTTCCCTGCCGATGAAGGGAAAAATCAATTCTCTCAACGCGTCTGTCGCTGCGGGAATTCTTATGTATGAAGTAATCAAGAACAGATAAAGGGTGAAAGTTATGAGCGATTTTATCGGCACAAATTCAAATAACGACGAGCTTGACGCCATACTCAACGAAGTGAGGAGCGGTGAATTCACATCCGTACCCGCCGATGAGAAGCCTTCAAAGGAATGGTCGATGGCCGATATTGATCGGCTTATTGCCGATGCTCAGGGGGAGGAGTATATCCCCGAGAGCCCGCACTCCGACGCGGCTGAAAAACTTTCACGCTTCTTTGCGGAAGAATATGACGCGAATATGTTTTCAATAAAGCCCCTTGAAGCCGAAAAAGAGGAGCCGGAGGATATTTCATCCGGCGTTGAGGAGGTTGAGGGGCAGGAAATGCTTTTCACCGAAGAGGATGATTTTGACGCCGACAGCTTTGAGCTTGAAGCCATAGAAATCAGCGACGATGAATACAGCGACATTTATTCCTCATCCTATCAGCAGGAGGCCGCGGAAGATACAGGCGAAGCCCCGCAGGAGGAGTCCGCCGAGCCCGATGAGCCGGAAGAGGATAAGATAGTGGATTACAGAGAGCGCTTTTTCAAGAAGCTCACTCTTGAGGATATAGGTTATGTTCCCGAGGAGGAGCCGGAGCGCGACGGTCCGATAGACCTGAGCGGAACCGTGCTTTTCAAAAATGAGGAAGACAGAACGGACGCGAATCTCGAGCCGATGCCCACAATCAAGGCAGCGGAGGATGTCAGAGATTCCAACGCCGAAAAGACCAAGATAATTAAAGAAGGCACCAAAATCGAGCCCGCAGCCGGTTCAAAAGCGGACAGCGATGTTGAAGGGCAGATGGTGCTCACCGGCTTTACGGATATTCCGGAGGAAGCCATACCCGACCAGGCGCGTGAGGAAGATATAGAAGAGAGCCTCTGGAAAAAGCGCAGGCAAAAAGCAAAAGCGTTCAAAATCGAAGGCCTTGAGGATGATGATTTCAGCACGGGTTTTGAGGATATCAGCTCCGTATCGGATGTTTTCACCCCCGATGAATCTGAGGATGACAGCCCCGAGGTTGTATCACTGCTTGACAACGTCGGTGAGTACAACGAAGTGTCCGACAGAAACAGGATTCATCAGAAGCTTGCCGCAAGAGTCAAAAAGACAATGTCAGGCGTGATAGTTTTGGGCATAATAGAGGCTGTTGTGCTGCTTCTGGCCGTCCTGCCTCCGCTTACGGGCTTTTTCAACATAGACTCGTCACTGTTTGTAAGCGACAGTATGATTCTCTGCGTCATCAACGCCGTGCTTATTATAGCAGCGGTCGCTTTTGACAGCGACAGATTCTTTGATGCGGTTACAGGCTTGTTCAAGGGCAAATTCACGGGCGACACCGCCTGCGCAGTAGCGGTTGCCGCAGCGCTTATTGAAAACACACTTTCGGCAATAACCAAGGCTACCACCCCCGTATTCGGAGCAGTAGCGATTGCCGGCATACTTATTAACAAAATAACCGACGCGATTAACGCCCGCAGGGTTTACAGCAACTTCCAGGTTTGCGCATTCAACTATGAGCACGGTATGCACGCCGTGCACGCCTTCGAGAATGAGAACGAAGTGTTTGAGCTCGGCAGAGGTCTGCTTATGGGCAACGCCGAAATGCTCTATTCATCCAAGGTTGATTTCCCGCTCAATTTCATAAAGAATTCCGATGACAACGGTGAGGATAACAAACAGCTTCGCATTATGCTCATTGTTTCGGCCGCTGTTTCGTTTGCGGCAGGTCTTGCCGTAGGCATCAGGCAGGGCGGATTTATGCCGGGCATAGGCGCTTTCACAGCTTCAATCTGCCTGAGTATGCCCGTATTCGGCAGGTTTATACCGGCATTTATCACTTATATACATAACCGCAGCCTTAACCACGAGGGCACCATGATAGTGAGCCTCAACGCCGCCGATAAAACTGCGAGCGCCAACGCCGTTGTGCTTGACTCCGCCGATATATTCGACCAGGGCCACTGCACTATGCACGGTATGAACTATTTTGAGAGCATGAGAGTGGATGTGGTGCTGCGCTACGCCGCCGCAATGGTTATCAAATCCGGCGGCCCTCTCAAAGAATGTTTTGAGAAGGTTGTGGACGGCAGAATGGATATACTGCCTCCTGTGAGAGAGCTTGTTTATGAGGATAAGATGGGTATATCCGCAAGGATTTACGAGCAGAAGGTGCTCCTGGGCAACAGGAATATGCTCATCCATCACAATATAGAAGCCCCTGACAAGGCGGAGGAAGACAGATACCAGAAGAAGGGCAGGAAGGTCATTTATCTCGCGGTAAATGAAAAGCTCGCAGCTCTCTTTGTGGTGAGCTACAGCGTTGACGAAGAGATGAAGAACTATCTCAGACAGCTTGAGAAAAACGGCATCCAAACCCTTGTGCGCACAAATGATGTGAATATCACCGAGGAGCTTATTTCGGAGAGATTCGGCATAAGCACCGGCAATTTCAAGATTCTTTCGTCAGTTGCGGGCCGTCTTTACAAGAGAAGGAGAGACGCCGTGAGCGAGGCGCTTGACGCCGGAGTTATCCACGACGGAGAGCCCAGAAGCATGCTCAAGGCCATCGCCTCCTGCTGCACAATGGCAAGCAGGAAAAAGTTCGGCAATCTGCTCCAGTTTGCTCTTATTCTTATCGGAGCCGTGCTCACTCTTCTTATCGGCATAGGCGAAAACGGACTTTCATCGCTCGCTGCAGTCGGCGTGCTTATTGCCGAGATAGTAATCGCGGTTATTGCGCTTTTCCCCTTCAATCTTATAAAAAAAGACAATAAAGACTAAAAAAGCCTTGACAAACCGCAATTAATATATTAAAATCATTGCACAACAAAGCAGAGCGTTGCTCTCACCTTCCGGGCACAGACCCGAGTCGGTCAATATCTTTACAGGGGCGTATTGCCCTGTGATGTTGATTTTACGCGAGGTGGAGCAATCCGCCTCGCTTTTTTACGGAAACCTGTTTTCCGGATTTACCTTAAATACTTTATGGAGGTGCTTAGTTATCAGCAAGCAACAGGAACAGCAGATCAATGAAGAAATCCGCGATTCAGAGGTCAGGCTCATTTCCGAAACCGGCGAGCAGCTCGGTATTATGAGCGCTGAGGAGGCGTTTGCTCTCGCTCAGGAAAAAGACCTTGATTTAGTTAAAATTGCGCCTATGGCGACTCCGCCCGTGTGCAAGATAATGGATTACGGCAAGTTCAGATTTGAGAAGGCAAAGAAAGAGAAAGAAGCAAGAAAAAATCAGAAAATCATCGAAATCAAAGAAATCCGACTTTCTCTTAACATTGACACTCACGACTACGATTTTAAAATCAAAAACGCAAGGAAGTTCCTTGCCGACGGCAACAAGCTCAAGATTTCAATCCGTTTCAGAGGCCGTGAGATGGCTCATCCCGAATTAGGTACGGAGATTATGGACAGGGCCGCAGAGGACCTGGGCGATATCGCCGCAGTGGATAAGCCCGCCAAGCTGGAAGGCAGACAGATGCTGATGTTTATGTCTCCTAAGGTAAACAAGTAAAAATAATTAAGGAGGATATATTATGCCTAAGATCAAGACTCACAGCGGCGCGAAGAAGCGCTTCAAGATTTCAAAGACCGGCAAGCCCATGCGTGCCCACGCTTACAAGTCACACATTCTCAACAAGAAGAGCACCAAGCGCAAGAGAAATCTCCGCAAGGTCAGCGTAGCCGACGAAACCAACGTCAGGCAGATCAAGAGACTTGTTC
>JAEEGL013735266.1_pt1 | contig 10482 bp, 10 predicted proteins | sample 9134231 | NCBI WGS metagenome assembly JAEEGL01 (sample SAMN16246548, study PRJNA631951) | gut metagenome | biome: gut microbiome; feature: rumen; material: fiber-attached | host: Bos | place: Iran: Karaj | collected 2018-10 | reverse complement strand
GAGGTCGGTGGGAAGCGTTTGGCCGTCGCCGGCGAGCGCGCCGTAGAAGGGCGAGTGGGTCGTTCGGCCAGCATTGGGCTCCTCCTTAGTTGTGGCAATCATCTCGGTGATCGGTTCGTTGCTGTTGTCGAAGGTATCAGCAAGCTTGTAATACTTGTCAGCCATATGGTCCATGTTTTCACGGATGTATTTGCCAAAGACATACCAGTCGTTGGCATCGGCGATGATGTAGGGTTCCGTCTCCGTGCCTTTGCCCGCGAGGGTGTTAACCACTTTGAAGCTGGCGGTCTTCCGGCCGAAATAAGAGTCTTTTCCCGTGACGGTCAGTGTGTAATTGCCGGTGGCGTTGGGTGTGGCGGGCGAATAGCTGACGGTGTAGTGGGTATCCTTTGTCAGCGTGTGCCCGCCCATATCCTTTACAGTGAAGTCGGGCGAGATGACGCTGCCGGTGTGTGGATAGTAATGTTGCAAGCCCTCAATGGTGGCGTAGTCCAGGTCATGATCGGCGCTGTAGCTGTTGCCGATGATCTGAAGCTCGGACAGCTCCATCCGCCAGCGCTTGTAGCTGATATTCTGCGCGATCTGAATCTCTTCAGGGCCCTGGATGGCGGTCACCTCGAAACGGAAATACTGGAAGGGCAAGGTGTTGCCGGTTTGCCAGTAGTCGGCGGTTTTCTCATTATCTACAGGCAGTGGCGTATCGCCACTCACGGTGGCGAGCACAGTCCAATCGGCGTCGTCCGCATGCTTCTTGCCCATCAGCGTCCACGATTTCGGGCGGCGGTTCGGATGGTCTTTCGTATTGATGGCAGTGCGCAGGCGGTAGCCCTTGAATACGATAGGCGCGGCGGAATGGAACTCGACGAACTTCGTGGTGAAGCCGTAGTCGTCGTCCGTCATCCAGTAGGTGTAGAGGAAAGGCTGTTGAGCCCATTGGGGAACAATGACGTTGTCCACGAGGTATTCGTAAGTGTAGGTAGACGGTGTCGCGCTGCCGGCTGTGGCGGTGTAGAAGCCCTCGCTGTCGAAGAGGGTGTAATTCTGTCCGCCGTGGGTGATGGGAGTGTCGGCTGCGGCTTTCTGTCCGGGGAGCATCGCCGCCAGCGTCAGCAGCGCGGAAAGGATGTGTTTGCCTGTGATCGTTTTCATCAGCGTTGCAGATTAGGAATTGGGGATGATGAAAAGATCGCCGAAGTCCTCGACCGACTGGCAGACGATTCTTTCGAATGAAACTGCGATGACCTCGATCTTCGGGGCCTCGTAGGGTGTCTTGGTCGTTTTCATGGTCAGGATTTTCGTTACAAAAATAACGAATTCCCCGGTCATGTTTGTCCATTTCCGTTCACAAAAAATGTTTCTGCGTTAACAAACGAAAAAAATGCCTAGAAAACTTTCTGCAGAAATTCGCCGATTCGTTCCAGCCAGGTGTAGCTGCCGGTGCCGGGAGAAGCCTTCTGCTGGAAGCAGTGCTCCCGCGTGGCCAGGGTATGGAGCTCACTCTGGATCCCCATCGCCCGGAGTTTTTCCCAGACTTTGACCGAGTTCATCGCCGCGTAGCCGTCGGCATCGCCGTGAAGGAGCAGCATCGGGGCCGTATCGTTGTCGAAAGAGAATTCAGGTGCCAGTATGGCCGTATCGTCATTGCCACCAGTGGTATTGTACCATTCCAGTCCGTCGGTCAGGGCATAGGCCGGGTAGATGCCGATGCCCCACTGGACGTTGCAGGGAAGAAGGTCGATCTCGTCGACGGGCCAGTAGGCCCGGTGACGGGAAGACGTGACGCCCATCAGCGTGAGATGTCCGCCGGCAGAAGATCCCATGATGCCGATGCGGCCGGGATCGAGTCCGTAGTCAGCGGCTTCGCTCCGGACCACGCGGATGGCCCGCTGCAAATCCTGCCAGGCGCTGGTATGCTTGGCCAGCCCCTCAGGACGCGGAGTGCGGTACTTCAGGGTGACGACCGTGATGCCCTGCGCATTGAGATAGCGCCGGGCCGGGGCCACTTCGAAACCGTCCGGATCGTTGCCTACATAGGCGCCGCCCGAGTAGATGATCTGGATGGCGCCGGTGCTGCGGTGCTCCGGAATATACCATTCCAGATAAGGCGTGCATTGTTGCTCCTGTGCATTGGGCATCCGGCCGTCCGGCCAGAGGTTCTCCTTCTTATAGCGGGTCGGAACCAGGTCTTCCGGATAACGGTCCGTCAATGCCACCTCCGGCGCCACGGGACCCAGGAAACCCAGCTGGGTCATGAATTCCAGGCCGCGTTCGAAACCGAAGGCCCCGTGTCCTTCGCCCGGATACAGATGCAACTCAGCTGGAATGCCCATTCTTCTCAACTGCCTGTATACCCATGTCGATCCATTGGGAGAATAAACATCCGCGCCGCCATGGTGAAGGCTCATCGGGCAGGTATTGGCGTCGAAGGGGAAAACCGCGCTCATGTGTACGTCCGTTCCGTAGCCATCGCGCGTGGCGGGCGTTCCCGCTTCGCTGTCGGTCGTGACATAGGCCGGCGCGTGGACGATGGCCCAGTTGATGTGGCAGGGAAGCGTGTCGAGGGCGTCGACCGGGTCGTAGGTCTGTGTCAGCGAACCCGTGGCCAGCAGTAGCGCCAGGTGGGAGCCGGCCGACATGGAGACCACGCCGATCTTTTCCGGATCGAAGCCGCATCCGGCAGCCTGGCTCCGTACCAGGCGGACGGCGCGCTGTCCGTCTTCCCAGGCCGTCTGGTAGATGGGAAGGCCTTCCGGGCGGGGCGTCCGGTACACGAAATTCACGCACTGGATGCCACGGCGGGTCAGTTCTTCCTTCCAGTAGGCGATCAGATGCATGTCGCAGCAGCATTCATAGGAGCCGCCCGAAATCAGGATCATGCACACGTCTTTCCGCAGAGAATCGGCTGGAGCGTCGAACCACTCCAAATAGGGCATGCGGTGCGCGGCGGGATCAAAACCCGGCGCCGTGGATTCGTCGGTCATCGCAGCAATCTGTCCGGGCTGGGCATCGGGCATCCGTCCTTCCGGCCACAGGGCCTCCCGCTGCTGCGCCGACAACGTCAGGCCTTGCAGCAGGAGAAAGAAGAGAAACATTCTTTTCATCTGAATCAATATTGAAGCAAGGTGACGACGCCGTCCATCGTGGAGATCAGGAGCCGGTCGTCCGGGAGCGGAACGATGCTGTTGAGCATCGCGACGGAAATCTTGTGGATCCAGGCCAGGGAGCCGTCTTTCGCATTGAGGCAGAACAGGTTGCCCTTGTCAGTGGGAACGAAGACCCATCGGCCGTCGGCGCTGCAGGCGCAGGGCGTCGGAGCGATCTCGTAGCCGAAGCCCGGGCGGGTCTCCCAGCGCAGCTGGGCGTCCGGAGCTGTCGTGGAATAGGCCTGCACGCTGTCGAACATCGTCTTGACATAGATCGTAGCGCTGTCGGGCGACAGGGCGATGGACTCACGGCCGCCGGGATGGACCCATAGTTGCTCGCCGGTGCGCGCATCGAGCGCATAGGTCTTGCGCTCCGGGGTAACCAGGAAAATCTTCCCGTGCGACTTCACCGGATAGACGGCGGCGGGAGAGAACATCCGCGAGCCTTTCGTCTGCCAGGTCCACTGCACCTTGCCTGTGCGCGGGTCGAGCGAATAGAGCGTGTTGGCCCAGTCGCCGAAGACGACTTGTTCGTCGTCGACATAGGGCTTGCACTCCACGAATCCGGCGATGCCGTCGCGTGCCCAAACCAGCTTCCCACTGCGTACCTTCAGTGCCCGGAAGACATGGTCGGAGGAGCCGACATACGCGATGCCTTTATGGATGACGGGCGTAGCCAGGACAGATTTGTCGCAGCGGTGGCGCCAGCGGAGCTTGCCGTTCTTGAGAGAAAGGCAGTAAATGTACCCGTCGGTGGAACCGATGACCACCCGGTTCTTCCAGACAGCGGGTGTCGAGAAGACCTTGCCTTCGGTCGTGAAACGCCAGACCTCACGGCCCGTGCGGCTGTCGAGCGCCTTCACGGCACCGGCTTCATTGGCATACAGCACAAGCTTCCCGGCAGGGACGGCGGCGCAGCCGATGTCACCCTCATCCTGGCTGCGCCAGACTTCGGTGACCTGGGGGAATTCCCGGTTCACGCCGAATTTTACGAAAGGATAGTTGAGCGGGAGCCCGTAGGGGTTGTCACGGCCCGCGGCCCGGTCGGGTTCGTATTGCGGCGTGTCGGTGAGCTGCTGGGTGTACCAGGGTTCGCGGGTAAGGGGAGTGACAGGGTTCCCTTCCTTGTCGACCAGGATGCGCTCGCGGGCGGTAAATACGCCGTCGGCGATGTCGATGATATTGTATCCCACTTCCTTGCCACGGTCGGGCGAACGGCCCAGGATGCCCGGGACGCCCTCATAGTTCAACGCCCGGTTCTGGTGCCAGTGCCCGCCGATCAGCAGTTGGATGTTCCCCTTCTTCAAGGTGTTCATCACCTGGAAATAGTTGAGGATGGAGGTATCCTGCGGATAATGGTTCACAAAAATGACGGGCTGATTCTTCGGCGTGGCCGTCATGATCGAATCGAGCCACATCAGACTCTCGTGCGGCAACAGGGCCGGCGCCATCCGCATGTTGGGACCGCTGTTGCAGCCCAGGAACTTGATGCCGCCTGCATCGAATTCGAACTGTTCATAACCATACACCCTGGCGAAGGTGTTGCAGCCGCTCTCCGACCATTTGGCGTCGTGGTTGCCCGCTACGATCCAATAGGGATGTTCCAGCCGGTCGAGCATCTCTTTGGTCATCGCAATCTCGGTGTCGGCGCCGAATTCAGTGATGTCGCCGCCGAAAAGGGTGAACTGGATGTCGGGCTGGCTGTTGATGTCGGCGATGCAACGCAGCAGGTTGTCAATGCGTGGTGAACCTTCGCAGATATGGATGTCACTCAGATAGGCGAAGCGGACAGGCGTCGTCTGCGCCGTGGCAGAAAGTGCCGTCGCCAGCGCAAGAAACAGAAGGTAAAAACGTTTCATTGGCTAGGACAAAAGGGAAAGCAGATATTGTCCGTACTGGTTCTTGCTCATCGGCAAGGCCACCTCCCGCAGCTTTTCGGCCGAGATCCAGCCGTTGTTGTAGGCAATTTCCTCGAGGCAGGCGATTTTGAGTCCCTGCCGTTTCTCGATGACTTCCACGAAGGTGGATGCCTCGGCCAGCGACTCATGCGTACCCGTATCGAGCCAGGCGAAACCGCGCCCGAAGGTCAGTACCTTCAGTTCCCGATTCTGCAGAAAGACATTGTTGACCGACGTGATCTCCAGTTCTCCGCGGGCGGAAGGCTTCACGGATTTGGCCACCTGCACGACTTTGTTGGGATAGAAGTAGAGTCCCACGACGGCATAGTTGCTCCGGGGATTTGCGGGTTTCTCTTCAATGCTGTCGGGATTGCCCTGGGCGTCGAACGACACCACCCCGTAGCGCTCCGGGTCCTTGACCCAGCAGCCGAACACGGTTGCCTTGGCGTGCTTCTCCGCATTTTCCACGGCCTTTTCGAGCAGCGCCTTGAAGCCGGAGCCCTGGAAGATGTTGTCGCCCAGGACCAGGCAGACGCTGTCGTCGCCGATGAACTCCTCCCCGATGAGGAAAGCCTGCGCCAGACCGTCGGGAGAAGGTTGTTCCGCATAGGAGAAGCGGACGCCGCAGTCAGACCCGTCGCCCAGCAGACGTTTGAAGCCGGGCAGGTCGTGCGGTGTCGAGATGATGAGGATGTCGCGGATACCCGCCAGCATCAGCACCGAAATCGGATAATAGACCATCGGCTTGTCATAGATCGGGATCAGTTGTTTCGAGATCCCCTTGGTGATGGGATAGAGGCGGGTTCCACTGCCGCCTGCCAGTACGATGCCTTTCATTTTATGACCATTTATATTGTTCTTCGAGGGGCTGCAGGCCGGCGAGCTGGAGGAGACGGGCGACGAAGCTGTCGACCAGCGTGGCGAGATCCTGCGGGCGCGCGTAAAAACCCGGAGCGGCCGGGGCGATGATGGCGCCGGCTTCCGTGAGGGTCGTCATGTTCCGCAGGTGGATGAGGTTGAAGGGGGTCTCGCGCGGAACGAGAATGAGCGGGCGGCGCTCCTTGAGTTGTACATCTGCGATGCGGGCAATGGCGTCGTCGGCGGTGCCGGCGGCGATGCGTCCCAGCGTACCCATGGAGCAGGGGAGGACCACCACCACGTCGGCGGCCGCGCTGCCCGAGCAGAAGGGCAGGTCGAAACGGTCGTTCTCCAGCAGGGAGAAACGGCCGGTAATAGGACCGGAACCCAGTTCGTGACGCCAGACCTCGCGGGCCGTATCGGTCATCAGGAGATGGATCGCTACGCCGTCGAGGGTGGCGGTCCGCTCCAGGAAGCGCTGCGCGTAGCAGGCTCCGCTGGCACCGGTGACGGCCAGGACGACGTTCTTACAAGTATTCATCGAGCAGGATCTGCCTGAGTTTCTCCATGCCCACGGTCGCGGGCTCCTGAATCTGCGTGAACTTATTGTAATCCAGCCGGATGGGCTTCGGGTCGATGAGGAAGATGGGGGTGCCGGGCTGCACGTAGCGGAAAAGCCCGGCGGCCGGATAGACGTTGAGCGAGGTACCGATGATCAGAAGGATGTCGGCCTCCGACACTTCGCGGGCGGCGGGCGTCATCATGGGCACGGCCTCGCCGAACCAAACGATGTGGGGACGCAGCTGTACGCCGCGACTGTCGGTGTCGCCCAGACTGACGTCACGATAGCCGACATCGACCACCCCGCGGGTGCCTTCGCCGATGTCCTCCCGGTCTTCGGGACGGACCTTGGTCAGCTCGCCATGCAGGTGGATGATCTTCGTGGAGCCAGCCCGCTCGTGGAGGTTGTCCACGTTCTGCGTGACGACGGTCACCTCAAAATAGCGCTCAAGTCCGGCGATGATCTTGTGCGCCTGGTTGGGCTCGGCCTTCTCCAGCTGGCGGCGGCGTTCGTTGTAGAACTGGAGCACGAGGCCCTTGTTGCGGTACCATCCTTCGATGTCGGCCACGTCGGCCACATTGTAGTTTTCCCACAGGCCGTCGCTGTCGCGGAAGGTCTTGATTCCGCTCTCGGCGCTGACACCTGCGCCCGAGAGTACGACGAGTTTTTTCATAGGCATTCGGTTGGATTCCGGGTCAGGTCCGGAATGTCGTTATACAAAATAGTAATGGCGCAGCCAGTATTCGAACAACGGGTCGGTAAAGCGCGCGTTGTCTTCTTCGTCGAAAGTCACCAGTTCCCGCTTGGCGAGGGCTTCGCGGCTGCGGGCCACACCGGCCGAAGAATTGAGCCGGTACCGTTCCATCACCTCGGCACTGCTGAAGCGCCGCACGCCGTCGACGATCGCATGCAGGAGGTTGATCTGGTTGACCGTCATGTCGAAGAGCCATTGCTTGAAACGCGGGGTATGGACGGCCAGCAGTGTATCGCGCGCCTGATTGACCGTCACCCGGCTCACATAGCCGGCAGGCAGGGCATAGCAGTTGGCGCACAACTGCTTGACATACCACATGTTGCCCGACGATATTTCCCAGATGGCCAGCGCTTCCTCCATTTCGATGACCCGTCCCAGGCTGAGGAAACTGGAGCGGATGTAGTCGCACACCAGTTTCTTGTCGAGCGGCTGCAGGGGGAGGGTGCGGCACATGCCGTAGAAACATTTCCGTTCCTCGAAAATGCTCTTCATCGCATTGACGAAAGAACCGGTCAGCAGGTAATGTACGGCCTTCTGCTTACTCCAGACCTTTTCGAGCTGATCCAGCCGGAACTGCTCGTCCTCGATGCGGAGCATATTCTGGAATTCCTTGAAATAGACCACCAGTTGTGCGCCGGCTTCCGCTGCGATGAGGGCCGGCAGGTCGAAGACTTTCTTGTCGGGGATATCGTCGAGCTGCACCTCGAAAGGCAGCAGGGTGCCGCGGTTGATTTCCTGGGCACAGGTCCGCATCTTTTCCCGCCAGAGCGCGACCAGATCTTCATAGGTCCGGATGCCGGTCAGGTCGATTTCGCAGACGATCAGGCGCCCCTTCTGCTCGATGTAGCGGTCGATGGCCTCGCGGACGATCGTCTCCTTGCCGCTGCGCGCCTCCCCGTAGAGAGCCAGGCTGCGGCCACCCGCTTCGAACACCGACATGACGGCGTCAATCTCTTCGGTACGGCCTACAATGCTGCGGCCGGCAGGGATCTTGTCGAAGGCGAAAGGAAGTTCCATCGTTCGGATTTCAAAAAAAATCCGGCTGGAAAGCCGGGTCTTTTGCTATAATTCTTCAAAATTGACGTCGGAGAAAGAACCCGGCGCCTGTTCGGAAGAATCGGTGGGCTCTGCCTGCACTTCCGTGCTTTCGGCAGGAATCCGTTCCCGGATATAGTTCACGACTTCCTGGAGACCGTCGGCGAATTTGTCGAAGTCCTCCTTGTAAAGGAAGATCTTGTGCTTGTCGTAGACATACCTTCCGTCACGCTCCACCCGACGCTTGCTTTCGGTGATGGTGAGGTAGTAATCGTTGCCCTTGGTGGCCTTCACATCGAAAAAGTAGGTTCTCTTACCCGCTCTTACAGGCTTTGAGTAGACATCGTCCCCGTTCCTTTCCTGGTAGCCTGCATTGTCATAATCCTCGAAGTACATAGTCTTTGTGTTTTTAAACGTTTTTCGATAATCTCCTACAAAGATAGATTTTATTTTTGAACGAAACCACTTATCTTTGTAAAAAATTCTGAAAACTTTGAAATGCTCTCTCGCAGATTGATCCGTATAAAGGCGTTCAAGACCCTCTTTGCCTATGAGGCCTCGCATGCCGACAATCCTGCCGCCGCCCAGAAGACCCTGCTGGAGTCTTGCGACCAGGTCAAAGACCTTTACTATTTCATGCTCAACATCTCCGCGTCGCTCATCCGTGTGGCCGAAGACAAGATCGCAGTGGGCCTGCAGAAATTCCATCCCACGGAGGAAGAAGCGCATCCGAACCTCAAGTTCGTCCACAACCGTTTCGCCGCCCTGCTCTCCGACGACCCAGAGTTCGGCCGTTACTGCCAGAAACGCGGTCTCTCCTGGGGCGAGTACGAACCCTTTGTCAAGCATGTATACAATTCCCTGATCACCAAGGATTATTACCAGAATTACATGCGCTCCGGCGAAGATTCTTTCGAGGAGGACTGCCAGCTTTTCTCCTGCATTTTCCAGGATGAGTTTGAAGACAACGAAGAATTGGCATCCATCCTGGAAGACCTCTCGGTGCTCTGGGTCGACGATCTGGCTTTCGCCCTGAACGCCATTATCGCCGGCATCGACGAGACGGCCCGCAAGCATCATATCCTGCATCCGAACACCTTCCTGAAGGAAGATGACAAGGAGTTCGCCCTCCGCCTGCTCGCCGAGTCGATCGCCCGCTACGACGATTATTTCCAGCTGATTTCGGAACACCTCGACAACTGGAAGTCCGACCGCCTCGTGTCGACCGACGCCACCCTGATCGTGATGGGCATCACCGAAGCCGTGGTCTTCCCGACCATTCCCGTGAAGGTGACCATCAACGAATACGTGGAAATCTCGAAATACTACAGCACCCCCAACAGCCGTGTCTTCGTCAACGGCATCCTCGACCGCATCATCCAGGAGAAGATCCGGGAAGGCGAGGTGGTCAAGCAGGGCAGGGGACTGTTCGAAGAATAATAACCAAATACTAGATAAGATGAACTTTTTTGCAATCAACTTCCTGCAGGCCGCCCAGGGCGGTCAGGGCAGCGGCTTGACGATGCTCCTGATGCTCGCGCTGATTTTCGTGGTGATGTGGCTGTTCATGATCCGTCCCCAGCAGAAGCGCCAGAAGGAACTCAACAACTTCCGCGACAATCTGAAAAAAGGTGACAAGGTGGTCACCGTCGGCGGCATTTACGGCACGATCGTCGAGGTCAACGACAACAAGGTGATGCTCGAGATCGACAAGGACGTCAAGATCAAGGTTGACAAGGCTTCCCTGGTCAAGGACTTCAGCGAAGCGCAGCAGCAATAGCGCCCGATGCGGGATTTCCGGCTTTTTCTCGTCTCCATTCTCATTGCCTGCCTGGTGTGGGTGATGCATACCTTTGCGCTGGAATACTCGGCCACGATCCCCTGTACCGTGCGGGTGACCACCAGCCTGACGGGCTATGCGCCCAATGCGACGGCCGCCGAGACCGTGCTGCTGCGCGGAAAGGCCACGGGATTCAATATCCTGGGCCTGCGGAAGACGGGACGCAAGCCGGTGGAACTCGACATCACGGTCGAACCCCGGCATTTCAAGGAAGTACCCGATGCCGAAGATACGTTCACGCTTCCGATCACGGAGCTGCGGGAACGGTTGGGCGAGCAGATGGGCGACCATTTCTCCATCGATTTCATCGATGCGGAGCAACTGACCTTTACTTTCGAGCCCCAGTCGTTCGTCAAGGTGCCGGTGGTGGCATCGGTCGACCTGGATTTCCG
>JAEEGL013214406.1_pt1 | contig 10482 bp, 7 predicted proteins | sample 9134231 | NCBI WGS metagenome assembly JAEEGL01 (sample SAMN16246548, study PRJNA631951) | gut metagenome | biome: gut microbiome; feature: rumen; material: fiber-attached | host: Bos | place: Iran: Karaj | collected 2018-10 | reverse complement strand
GCTAGAAATTTTCTTCGTCGAAGCTGTCTTCACCGAGAAGATCAGGTGCCGCCGGCTTGGCTGCCGGTTCTGCCGGAGAGGGACCACCAAAGCCCAGGTGCTCCCGGAGCTTTCCTTCGATCTCATCGCGAAGGGCGGTGTTGGAATCCAGCAGGTCGCGGACGCGTTCGCGACCCTGTCCGAGCTTTTCGTCTCCAAAGGCGAACCAGGATCCGCTTTTGTCAACGATGCCGGCTTCCACGGCCATGTCGAGGATCTCTCCCGACCGGGAGATGCCCGTGCCCCAGACGATGTCGAAGGCGGCCTCGCGGAAAGGCGGGGCCATCTTGTTTTTGACGACCTTGACCTTCGTGCGGGAGCCATAGGCTTCGTCCCGGTCCTTGAGCGTGCCGATGCGGCGTATGTCGATGCGCACGGAGCTGTAGAATTTAAGCGCGTTGCCGCCCGTGGTCGTTTCGGGGCTGCCGTAGCCCATCTGGCCGATCTTCATGCGGATCTGGTTGATGAAGATCACGCAGGAGTTGGATTTGTGGATGGTCCCCGTGAGCTTGCGCATGGCGTGCGACATGAGCCTGGCCTTCCCGCCGACCTGGGTCTCCCCCATGGCGCCGTCGAGCTCCGCCTGGGGGATGAGCGCGGCCACGGAGTCGACGACGACGAGATCCACCGCTCCGGAACGGACGAGCATGTCAGCGATGTCCAGGGCCTGCTCGCCGTAGTCGGGCTGGGAGATGAGCAGTTCGTCGGTCTTGACGCCGAGCCGCGCGGCGTAGGAAATGTCCAGGGCGTGCTCAGCGTCCACAAAGGCCGCCACTCCGCCCATCTTCTGGCATTCCGCTATGATGTGGAGGGTCAGCGTCGTCTTTCCCGAAGATTCGGGGCCGTATATCTCGCATACGCGGCCGCGGGGCATGCCGCCTATGCCGAGGGCAAGGTCGAGCCCTATGGAGCCCGTTGGGATGACCGGCACCCGCACATGCGCATTGTCGGAGAGCTTCATCACCGCTCCCTGTCCGTATTTGCGCTCGATGGTGTCCAGTGCGGTGCCCAGAGCTTCCCTGCGGGCATCCTCCGGGGAAAGGATAGTTTTTTTCGCCATGGCTTCACTCTCCTGAATTTCAAGTGACGAACATTTTAGCAAAAGGCTCCCCCGTGGGCAAGAGAAACACTTGCCAGCGCAGGCGTTGGAAATTACTATCGCGCCATGGAACGATATGATGGGATCGCGCTTTTTTCCGGCGGGCTGGACAGCCTTCTCACGGCACGCCTGCTCATGGAGCAGGGGCTTGCCATCAAGTGCCTGCATTTTCATTCTCCTTTTTTCGGCAGTCCCGGCCGCGTGCCTCATTGGCGCGCAGTGTACGGGCTCGATATCGACGCGGTCGATGCGGGCCAGGGATATGTGGAGATGCTGAAAGACGGCCCCGCGCACGGTTTCGGCAGCGCCATGAACCCGTGCGTGGACTGCAAGATCTTCATGATGCGCCGCGCGAAAGAGCTCATGGAGGGATATGGGGCGTCGTTCATCGCCTCCGGCGAAGTGCTGGGGCAGCGCCCCATGTCGCAGCGCCGCGACACGCTGAACATCATCCTTCGCGACGCCGGCGTGCGCGGGCTGCTCCTGCGCCCCCTGTGCGCCCAGCATCTTGAACCTACCCAGGCGGAGCTTTCCGGTCTGGTCGACCGCTCCCGGCTGCTGGGATTCAGCGGAAGGGGACGCAAGGACCAGCTTGCCCTGGCACAGCGCTTCGGCATTAGAGAGATCCCCACTCCCGGCGGCGGCTGCAAGCTCACGGAAAAGGAGAATACGCGCCGCTTCTGGCCCGTTCTGCGCCATGTCGCATCGCCTTCCGTGGAAGATTTCCGCCTTGCGGACATCGGACGCCAGTTCTGGCACGGCGGCCGCTGGCTGAGCATCGGCAGGCATCAGCAGGATAACGAAGCCTATGCCGGCTTGCTTCGTCCGGGCGATCTCCTTTTCAAGGTCGCAGGTTTCCCCGGGCCGCTTGCCGTAGGCCGGCTCGGCAGGGACTGGAGCGAGGGGGATGTGCGTGACGCCGCCGCTCTTGTCGCCTCATATTCCCCCAAAGCCTGCCGCTCAGCGCAGGAGGGCATCCCCGTTTCGGTCAACGCCACCCTTGATGGACGGACCGTCCGCATCGGGGTCGTCCCCTCGCGCGAGACTCCGTTCCGCGAACCGTCGTGGGAAGACGCGCGTGAAGAACTGTACGCCCTGCGCAAGCCGGGGAAAAGCGGCGGCGACTGACGCCGCGCATGACAACCATCAATATCTAAGGACGGAGGCTCCATCGTGTCCGAACAACGACCCAGCGCGGCCGAGTACCTGCGCAAGATACTGCTTTCTCCCGTGTACGACGTGGCACGCGTCACACCTCTTGAATACATGGAAAAGCTGTCTGAGCGCATGGGCAGCCGCATCCTTCTCAAGCGCGAGGACCTGCAGCCCGTGCATTCCTTCAAGCTGCGAGGCGCATACAACAAGATCGCCCGGCTCCCGGAAGAAGCCAGGAAGCGCGGCGTCATCGCCGCCTCCGCCGGCAACCATGCGCAGGGATGCGCTCTTTCCGGCAGCAGGCTGGGGGTGAAGACGACCATCGTCATGCCCAGGACGACGCCCGACATCAAGGTGGATGCGGTGCGCCGCTTTGGCGGCAATGTGGTCCTGTTCGGCAGCAGCTTCGACGAAGCCTATGCCGAATCCATGCGTCTGGCGGGCGAGCAGGGGCTCACCCTCATACCGCCTTACGACGACCCGGATGTGATCGCCGGGCAGGGCACCATAGCGCGTGAGCTTTTGGAGCAGGACAGCCGCCTGACCCATGTCTTCGTCCAGGTGGGGGGGGGCGGTCTGGCAGCCGGCATGGCTGTGTATATCAAGCAGATATTGCCGCAGGTGAAGGTCATTGCCGTGGAGGCCAAGGGATCGGCCTGCTTCAAGGCTGCCTGGGAAGCCGGGGAGCCTGTGGATCTGGAGAGGGTCTCTCTGTTCGCCGACGGCGTGGCCGTGCGGCGTGTCGGCGTGGAGACCTTCCGCGTGCTGCGCGAGAACATCGACGAGGTCATCACTTGCAGCAACGATGAGATATGCGCGGCTCTCAAGGACATTTTTGACGACACGCGCGCCATTGCCGAGCCGTCAGGCGCCCTTTCGCTGGCGGGGATGAAAAAGTATGCCGCCGCTCACGAACTGCGGGGCGCGCGCATGGCAGCCATCCTTTCCGGTGCGAACATGAACTTCCACACCCTGCGCTTCGTGTCCGAGCGGTGCGAGGTGGGCGAACAGCGGGAAGGCATCATTTCCGTGGTCATACCCGAGCGTAAGGGCGCCTTTCTGGAACTGTGCAAAAAGCTGGGCAACCGCATGGTCACGGAGTTCAACTACCGCGTGAGCGACCCTGACCGTGCGGAGATATTCACTTCGCTGCGCCTGAGCGGCGGCATGGCCGAACTGGAGAAGATCATCGCCGATCTGCGTGCCGGCGGCTACGTGGTCACCGACATGACGCGCAACACCTTCGCCAAGAGCCATGTGCGCTACATGATCGGAGGCAAGGCGCCCGCAACGGTGAAGAACGAGCGCATCCTGAGCTTTCAGTTCCCTGAGCGCACGGGTGCATTGCTGCAGTTCCTGGAAACGCTGGGGACTCGCTACAACGTGACCCTTTTCCACTACCGCAACCATGGAGCGGAATACGGCAGGGTGGCCTGCGGGTTCGAGGTGGCCCCGGAGGAGTTCGAGGAATTCCGGGCCAACCTCGACAAGGTCGGCTACGCCTGGTGGGACGAGACCGGCAACGAGGCCTGCAGGAAGTTCTTGACGCCGATGGGATAAGGGGATCGTCCGGCAGGAACGGATCCATGAGCAAAGGCCGGCGTCAGCCGGCCTTTGCGTTGGTCAGTCATGGACGGGCCGTAAGGGATGCTTCATCCATGCGTCTTCAGATAGGACAGGAGCCGAACCGCCGCGTCCTGCGGGATGGGCTCGCCGATCTTCCATGTCCAGACATGGCCGCCTGTTTCCAGGGAGGGCAGCTTGCCCTGCAGTCCTTTGCGGGCGATGAGCGGCAGCTCGGACATGATCACGACGGCATACTGCGTTTGCGTCTCGCTCATCGCAAGGCGCAGGTTTTTTTCCGTTTCCGCTATGCGTGCCGGATGGGAATCCCAGATGATGATCGTCTTGCCGTTTTCCATCGGTCCGGTCATCAGGACTGCTTAAGTTCTTCCATGTAGTCGCTCAGCAGGAGCAGCAGGTCGCGCGCCACGTCAGGATGCTGATCGATGACGTTCTCCAACTGGAAGGGATCCTGTCTGCGGTCGTACAGTTCGTCGCTCTCCGGGACTTCCGTCGTGCTGTTGGGCGCGCATGTCCACTGGTCGGCGCCGTCCAGCGCCATGATGGGATGCTCCCGCTTGGGAAGACCGGTTTCTGTGTCTGCTTCCTTCGCCTGAGCGAAGCCTTCGACCCACTCATCCATGTAGCCCTTGCCGCCGACTTCCTTCAGATAGCCCGTGTCCACGCCTTCGCTGTAGAAGCTGGCGCCCATGCTTTCGTTGTCTTTGTTTTCCGGCTGCAGCCAATGGATGTAGCTCCAATCGTCGGTGAATATCGCCCATCCGTAGCCATGGTAGCCGGCAATGGCAAAGTCGCGGACTTTCTTCACTTCGCCCCGCACGAGCGGCAGGAGCGACTTGCCTTGCATTTTCGGATGCACGCCGATGCCGAGCCAGTCGCATACCGTGGGAGCCACGTCGCAGCTCTGCACGAAGGCCTTGATGCGCTGTCCGGGCTTGATCCCCGGTGCGCGGAGAAGCATGGGCGTATGCGCAAGCTCTTCATAAGGCCACGGGCGCACCTTTTCCATGAGGCCGTGCCCGTGCTGACCGTTGCCCAGGGGTTCTCCATGGTCAGAGACCATCATGAACAGCGTGTCGTTCTCCAGTCCGAGGCGGCGCACCGCATCCAGCAGCCTGCCCAGGCATTCATCGCAAAGGGTCACTGTTTCGGCGTAGAGCATGCGGATATGGTTGAGCTGTGCCTCGGTATATACGCCATCGACGAGCCCTTCGAAAGGATAGGGTTCGGGCTTGCCCTTGTAGTCCGGATCATAGGGGCAGGGACGTCCCTCCGTCACCGAAGGCGGATACCAGGGCTCATGCGGGTCGAAGGAATCTACCCAGAGGAAGAACTGCTTGTTCCTGTCCACTTTTTCCAGATAGTCGATGGCGTTGGTCACGGTCTGCCAAACGATATGGTCTGTTTTGTCCTTCCAGGTCTGGCGCTGGCGGAGGAAGGTCGTCAGTTCGGTGATGACGCCCTTGCACGCGGCTTCGCCCATTTTTTCCTCATAGGCTTTGGCAGAGCCTGCGTCGTAGAAATTTTTGGGATCCAGGTGGATCAACTCGTCGAAGTCATAAAAATAATCGCCTTCGTGCCCGTGGGTGAACCAGACCTTGTCGAATCCTCTGGTATAGCCGAATTTCGGAAGGCGGAAGTTGGGGCAGTCAAAGATGAGGGCGGCGTCGATGGGGCGTCCCCAGCACAGGTCGGCGATCGTGGTGTCTTCGGTGGAAAGCCCGACCCATCCGGCCACGGGGAGCGTGTAGCGGCCCGTGAGCATGGCCCGGCGGCAGGGGACTGTGGGCAGTCCTTCGGTGTAGCAATTCTCAAATAAGGCGCCTTCGCGGGCCAGGCGGTCCATGTTGGGCGTTTTGATCCAGTCGTTGCCGTAGCAGCCGAGGTAATTGAACTGCAGGCTGTCGAACATCATGACGATGGCATTCTTGGGCATGTGCACCTTCTTGCGGTTTAAAGTATCTCCGGCTCAAAAGGAGAAAGAAATGAGCAGGAATGTCGCGATATAAGCAAGAAGCGTGCCAAAAACGCCAATAATGAGGGGCGAGGATGATGTTTTTAATTTAGTTATATTAATTCACATTGTTATGTAAAAAATAAAATCCTGGCCTGACGTTTCCGGAGTGCGGCGGAGAAAGGATAAGCTCAAACATGAACTTTTCAGCTCAAATATGAACCATATTGTAATATATCGTAATAAAAGCAATAATATAGAAACATGGGTATTAAGAGACATTTTTGTCGTTTTTGCTCAGCGGCGGGAAAGCTTGTGCTGGCGGATCTTTCGCTTCAGCGTGCTCAGCGAGATCCCCAGCAAGGCGGCGCTTTGCTCGAGCCGGCCGCCGCAATTCTGCAGCGCTGATGCGACAGCGCTTTTTTCTGTGCAGGCGATGGCCTCGGCGAGAGTTGGGAAGTCGCTTCGGCAGTCAGCGCTGTTCACCTCGGCAGCTTGCCTCCCCAGGCTGTCCGCCGCGGATTCCCCGAAAACGAGGCACCGGTCGAGGAAGTTATGGAGTTCGCGGATGTTGCCGGGCCATGGATATTCCATGATGCGCCTGTTCACTGCGGGGGACAGCGTTCGCTGTATCCCGTGCTTGTCGAAATAGCTGCGGATGAGCAGCGGGATGTCCTCCATCCGTTCGCGAAGGGGTGGGATGTCCATGGCGATCACATGCACGCGGTAGTAGAAGTCCGGGCGCATTTTTCCTTGGGCGACCAAGTCGTCAAGTCTCCTGTTCGTGGCGCAGACGAGCCGGAAATGCGATGTCCTGGGCTTGCTGGCGCCAACGGGAGTGTAGGTTTTCCCTTCCAGCACTCGCAGCAGCTTGACCTGCATGGCAAGAGGGAGCTCCCCTACTTCGTCAAGGAACAGCGTGCCCCTGTCTGCGGCGGCGATAAAGCCTTCCTGGCTGGAAACTGCACCGGAGAAAGCGCCCTTCACATGACCGAAAAATTCGCTTTCCATCAGCGTTTCCGGGATGGCTCCGCAATTGACAGGCACGAAATGTCCCTTCCGGCCGCTCAGCAGGTGCAGCGTGCGTGCGGCAAGGTCCTTCCCCGCACCTGTTTCCCCGTAAAAGATGGCGGCGGCATCGCTGCGCGCGGCAAGGCGGATCTTCTCATGAAGCAGGCGCATTGACCTGCTGTTGCCGACCATGCCGCCGAGACGTCCGTCGCTTTCGCCTGTCAGGTCTTCGAGGCGCCGGTTTTCCTGCCTGAGCAGCAGTTCCTGTTCCTTTTCCCGGGTCACGTCGGTGATATGACCCTCCAAGTACAAGGGAGCGCCGTCGTCTCCGCAGAGGCACCGGGCTTCTTCTCGGAGCCATTTGACGGTGCGCCTGTCCGCACAAAGGATGCGGTAGCTGAAGACCACCGGCAGGCGCGACCGGATGGCTTCGTCCGTTTTTTGCTTGACGTATCCCAGGTCTTCCGGAAGCGCGCATTGTTCGATGGTGTTGGCGCCGAGCATCTTTTCCGGGACGATCCCGAAAATGGAGAAGCAGCCGTCGCTCACGACCTCAAGGCTGAGCCTGTGTCCTCCCCAAGGGGCCGGCCCCAGGATCTTTGCCCGCCAGGCGAAGCCGGGCAGGCTGTTGTAGAGGCTTTCGTAGAGGGATGGAGAAGCAACGGGCATGCCGGGAGCCATGTTTTTTGTCTGTTCGTGGCTGAACATCGTTTATGTCCGTGTGTCCGGAGCCGGCGGAAAGGTCAGGAGCAGGAACGGCAGTCAGGAGGTTCGTGCCGGGTGATCTAAACCTGCTCCCTGCCCAGCAGCGCCCGGGCGAAGGCGTGCGGGTCGAAGGGGCGCAGATCTTCCATTTTCTCGCCGAGGCCGACGAAGGTGATGGGCACGTCGAACTGGCTAGCTACGGCAAGCGCTACGCCGCCCTTGGCCGTGCCGTCCAGCTTGGTGAGGATGATCTCGTTGACTCCGCTGCTTTCCTTGAACATTTTTGTCTGCTGAAGGGCATTCTGCCCGGTGGTGGCATCGATGACAAGGATAGTGCGGTGAGGCGCTGCCGGCATCTTGCGGCCAAGCACCATGCGTATCTTGTGCAGCTCGTCCATGAGATTGGATTTGGTGTGCAGCCTGCCGGCGGTGTCTATGAAAAGCACGTCGTAGCCGCCCTTCATGGCAAGGTCCATGGCTTCATAGGCAACGGCAGCCGGGTCTGAGCCCATGCCCTTGGCGTGGAAATCCGCGCCGATGCGCTTCGCCCATACTTCCAGCTGCTCAACTGCTGCCGCACGGAAAGTATCGGCAGCGGCGATGAGCACTTTTTTCCCCTGCATCTTTTCGCGGTAGGCAAGCTTGGCGATGGTGGTGGTCTTGCCCACGCCGTTGACGCCCACCATGAGCAGGACTTCCGGATGATCCAGGCAGGCGATGCGCCTTGGCTGCTTGAAGACGGACTCTACTTCCTGCTCCAGGAGGGGCATCAGCGCGTCGGGGCTGTCTACGTTTTCGACCCTGGCTCTCTCCTTAAGGCGTGAGACCAGCGCAAGGGAAGGCTCAGCACCCATGTCGGCCATGATGAACAGTTCCTCCATTTCATTCCAGAAGTCCTTATCGAGCGCTTTGTGGCCGGACAAAAGTGCGGACAGTCCCTGGCCCAGGCGGCTGCGCGTGCGTGCCAGTCCGCTTTGCAGCTTGGCGAAGAGCCTGTCGCGTTCGTCTTCCTCGTCTTCCATGTCGAGGGCGAGAGCCAGCCGGTACTGGAGTTCTGAGCGGAAATCCTCGAGCCAGTGATAGTCCATGTCATCCAGCCAGGCGCGGAATTCATCCATGAAGCGGCGCGCTTCGCCGTCGGGCGTCTGCAGGGCACGGAGGAGGAAGGCAATGCGCTGCCAGAAAAGATCGTCGGCCTTGTCCACGCCTTCCAGGATGATGGGCAGCCATGCCGAGAGCCTGGGCTCCGCCTTTTGCAGTGCCAGGGCCATGTCTCCGGTGTCCGGCGCCAAATCCGGAAGAGGACTTTGGGAAGACGCCTGCCCGTCATTTTTTCGCGCAGGGGACGCAGCGTCGGCCTGCTTTGGGGCAGATTCTCCCGGACCGGAAAAAAGCTTTTTAATTTTCGAGAAGAATCCCATGCTGACTCCCCGCTTAGCGGCTGCCCGGAATTTTGATCTTTTCGCCTGTGCGGACCTTGGTATCGGCGTCCATGCCGTTCAGTTTCATCAATGCCCCCGGCTGTACGTCGTATTTGCGGGCTATGCTCCCGAGCGTTTCTCCTGGTTGGACCACATGGATGCCGCCGGCCTTTTTTGACGGGACAGGCGAAGGGGATCCCATCGCTCGCTGAGGGGCGGGGGCCTGTTTGTCCGGAGTCTGCTGTGCGCGTGACGGCGCTGAAGGCGAGGGGCGCACAGCGCCGCCTGCGGGAGGAAGCAGTATCTTCTGTCCGGTCCGGATGTTTTTCAGCTTTGCCGCTCCGCCGTTGGCGGCATAGATTTCGTTCAGGGGCACGCCGTACTTGCGGGAGATGCCGTTGAGGGTCTCTCCTGCCTGCACGGTATGCGTCGCGGGCCTGGAAGCGGCGGGGGCGGACTGTCTGGAGACGTCCGGCGCCGCTGCACGGGAGGGTGCGGGCTGCGCTGCCGCAGCAGCGGGAGCGGACAGATAGATCTTCTGTCCGGTCCGGATGTTTTTCAGCTTTGCCGCTCCGCCGTTGGCGGCGTAGATGTCGTTCAGGGTCATGCCGTGCTTGCGGGCGATCCCCGTCAATGTCTCACCTGCCTGCACGGTATGTGTGGCGGCCTTGGCGCTTTGGGGGCTGGCGGGCTTTGCCGTCGCCGGGGGCACGAGGCGCAGGACTTGCCCGGAGCGCAGGTTTTTCAGCTTTGCCGCACCGCCGTTCGCAGCCTGGAGGCTTGCCAGGGTCATGCCGTATTTTGCGGCGATGCCTGCGGGCGTTTCCCCCCTGCGGACGGTATGCGTTTCTGGCCGGGCCGGCTGGGATGGACGGGCAGAGGAGGGCTGGCGGGTCTGCCTTGACCGCTTCTGCAGGATGTCCTGCTCCAGTTCTGCCAGTGCGGCGGTCACATTGTCTCCGTCATCAACGGCGGCCACCATGGTCTCCTGCGCGGGGTTCCTGGGGATGCTGGGAGAAACGGATCCCGCCCGGGATGGCAGGCGTATCCGGCGTCCTGCCCCCATCGATCCGGGATTGAGCTCGGCGATGATGGATGCCGGTACCCCGGTCACCCTGCTTATCTTCGCCGGGGTGTCCTTTTTGCGGACGGTGTAGTACGTCCAGCCTGCTCCGGATACCGTGCCGGAGAGCAGCTTGCGGGCCTGGGATTCCCGGTTGCGCGGGACATACACGGTGACGGCGCGGTTGGCAGGAGAGATGGAGCGCAGGAACTGAGGGTTGTACGAGAGGAATTCCCTCCATGTCATGCCCAGGCGCCGGCAAAACTCCACGAGGTCCGTTGCCGGTCTGGCAGTGAGTCCTACTGCAGGCATGAGCGCAGGATGCCTGGAGTCGTTCGGCGCCGGTTTGAGACCGAGTTCGTCCGCTCCGCGCACGACTTTGGCTATGGCCAGGAAACGAGGCACGTAGAGGCGTGTTTCTTCACGCAGGCGCAGGTCGTAGGAAAGATGT
>JAEEGL013074667.1_pt1 | contig 10482 bp, 6 predicted proteins | sample 9134231 | NCBI WGS metagenome assembly JAEEGL01 (sample SAMN16246548, study PRJNA631951) | gut metagenome | biome: gut microbiome; feature: rumen; material: fiber-attached | host: Bos | place: Iran: Karaj | collected 2018-10 | reverse complement strand
GATTATTATTGGGTGAAGGTGGGTTCTGACTGTAAGACCTTTCGCTATTCGGACTTCAACTTTGGCGGCGAGCTGCGCCATTATCCCTTTGCCGATGAGATGACCCGCGACTGGTTGCATGGCCCAAAGGGAGACCTCAACCGACGTATTGCTGAGGATTGCGACGGCATCGCCACCGGCCTCTATGAGTACGAGATGTGCTACCGTCCCTTCTTCCCCGAAAAGACACGCTTCATCCCCTTCCCCATCAACCGCAACTCTATCACTCCCGCAGACACACTCAACGCTACGTCCTCCACCCTAAACCCTCAACCCTCCGCCCTCAATTTCTTCCTCGGTATCCAGCGTTCCCGCTCTGCCTACAAAGGCACCGACCTGATGCACACCGCCCTCCTCCGCCTGCAACGCGATTTCGGGCCTGAACGGGTCTGTATCCAAATTGCAGAGAACGTGCCTTTTGCCCAGTACCAGCAGATGATGAACTCCAGCCATGTCATCCTCGACCAGCTCTACAGCTACACCCCCGCTATGAATGCCCTTCTGGCTATGGCCAAAGGACTCATCGTCGTGGGAGGAGGCGAACCCGAGCACTACGAGCTCCTCGGTGAACACGAGCTACGCCCAATCATCAACGTCCAACCCACAGAGCAGGACGTTTACGACCAGATAACCGAGCGTCTCCTCTCTGGAAAAGAGGATATTCACCAGCTGCAACTCGACAGCATCGAATATATCCGACGCCACCACGACCATATTCTTGTGGCCCGAAAATATCTGGATTTCTACAACAGCCTCAAGGCCAGCCGCCAGGCACCTCTGCCTCCAGCGGCCGTATAGCTACTCAGCAAATGTCCCCACATCACTACAGGCTTCAGCGGATGAGCTATCACCTCATTCGCCAGAATTCTGTACTTCTCTGCACCCTTTCTGTTTTTCTCCTTCCGCAGCTGTCCTTCCATGATTCTTGCCCTGAAATACAGCGCACGCATACATCGTCCCCGCTCCCGCTGAGTCAGCGATTCCGCCGCCTTCACTTCTTCTGCCGCAATCCTCATTGTCTGCAAAGTGCCCTCCAGCGTCTCGCTGAAATTGCCGCCGCTGACGCTGTCTGAATGGACGTCGATATGATGATAGGGGCGCGATGTCAGCCACACTACTCGCGGTTGATGAAGCAGCACCCGCAGCCCCAGTTCCCAGTCCTGCCACACACTCAGCCGCTCGTCCCAGCCACCCAGATTGCGCAGCCATTGCGTTCTGAAGACCATGCTTGCCGTGGACCACATTCCATTCATTATCTGCGTTTTCGGAGCTGTGGACTTCTCATAAGCCCTCACGTTCACCACACCATCCACTTCCTGCTCCACAGGCAGAAACAGCACATCTGTTTCCTCCTGCCCCACCGCCTGCGCTATATCCTCCAGCGCCTCGCCGCTGAAGAGGTCGTCACTATCGAAGAATGCCACATATTCCCCACGAACCTCCGCCAGTCCACGGTTGCGGGCTGCATTACCGCCAGACTTCAGTTCCTGAAGCACCACTACATTCATATGCTCTCCTGCCTGCCGTTCCGCCCATTGGTTGCAAACATTCAGACTATCATCCGTAGATCCATTATCCACAACTATAACCTCAATGGGCCTATAGGTGCTGACCACAATGGAATCCAATGTCCGAGTCACACAATGTGCCCGGTTCCGAACTGGTACAACTATGGAAATCAAGCCCTTCATTTATTATTTTCCTCTTAAACTACTTAAACTCCGAAACTCTTAAACTCCTTAAACTCTTAAACACCTTATACTCCCAAAACCATTAAATCACCACTTATACAGCCCGTATATATTTTACTCCGTACCAGATATTTCTGAATATGGGCATCATGTTCGTCTTGTTCCTTACAGCCAGACTCACCGCTTCGCGGAGGCTTCTCAGCAGCGCCCTCCACAGCGGCAGCTGAACACCATACACAGCGCCCTTCGAGCGTAGTACCTTCACGTCCAACACCCTTCGTCCTGTGGTCTGAGCTGAAGTCGAAGCCAACACTTCCGGCACCATCTGCACCCTCAGTCCTTTCTTCACCGCCTCGCCCAGGAATACCTCTTCCTCGCCGGCACACAACCGTTCGGAACCCAGTCCGAACCGTTCGTCGAATCGCAGCCCCATTACCGCCACCCGACTGCGGAACGTCATCTCCACAGAGCTCGGATAGTACCAGCGCTCCCTTTTCCGGAAATCTGTCCTTACAGCAGGATACCTCTTCAGCCACCCCTCTGCTGTTCTCACCCTCAATAGCGCCACATCCAGCTTCGAGTTCTCCTGATAAATCTTTCGCAACTGCTGAAACACTCCGGGCTCCAGACGCTCATCATCGTCTGCTATCACAAATACCGCATCCTCCAACCGATCTGACAGCAGACTCATAGCCACCTCTATTCCACGGTTCCTGCTCCTGCACAGTCCCTTCCCCTCCATAGGCTCCACCACCACATCACCCCTCTGTGCTACGAAAGAATCTTTCAACGTTTCAAAATTCAACCCGTCCTCCTCGCTATGTTTCAACATTTCGACTTTAAAACTCCTCTGCCACACCACCACATACTTCACCTCCTCTTCTTCGGGTAGCATCACCTGCGGCACCCGTCGAAGTCCCTCATCAATCGTGGATATGATGACTATGATCTTCACTCTTTATACATTAAACAGGTTCACGCTCCTGATCACTCTCTCCACCTCATCTTCGGTCATCAGCGGCGATATGGGCAGACTCAACACCTCTTTGTGTATCTGCTCCGTGATGGGCAGTTTCAGTCCTGCCAGCTCACTCAATGCGTGCTGGTGATGCGGTGGTATCGGATAATGCACGATGGTCTCTATCCCTTCATTCCGCAGCCACTCCTGCAGTTTGTCGCGATAACAGCAGCGCACAGCGAAGACATAGAACACATGTTCCATCTCATCTTTCGGCATACTCGGCAACAGTATCAGCGGGTTATCTATTTCCTTCAGATACCGCCGAGCTATCCACCTCCGCCGCTCGTTGTCGGCATCCAGCCGAGGGAGCTTCACATCGAGCACAGCAGCCTGTATCTCATCCGAGCGGGAGTTCATCCCAGCCACCTCGTGCACATATTTCTTTGCCGAACCGTAGTTTGCCATCTTCCTAACCAGTTCAGCCAGCGTGTCGTCGTCAGTGGTCACGCATCCTGCATCGCTCAGCGCTCCCAGATTCTTGCCAGGATAGAAGCTGAATCCAGCTGCGTGGCCCAGATGACCTGCCTTCTGGTCGCCGTACATAGCGCCGTGGGCCTGTGCTGCATCTTCCAATACCAGCAGATGATGTTCTTGCGCAAAGGCCGTGATGGCTTTCATGTTGCATACCCTTCCATACAAATGAACAGGCATCACCGCCACTGTGCGCTCTGTGCGAAGCGACTCCAGCTGTTCTGCATCCAGCAGATAATCCTCTATGGAGACCTCTGCCAATACAGGGGTCAGCCCAGCCTCCTTGATGGCCAAAATGGTGGCAATGAACGTGTTCGCCGGGACGATAACCTCGCTCTGTTCGTCCCACAGGTTCAACTGCTTACAAGCGCGCAGCATCAGGGTGAGAGCTTCCAGTCCGTTGCCGCACAACACACAATGCCGCGCCCCCACATACTCTGCGAAATGCTCCTCGAAGGCCTTAACCCGTTCTCCCTGAAGATACCATCCGCTCCTAACCACCTGCAGCACCTCGTCAGATAACTGCGGTTCAAAACTTGCCGTCACCCGCTTCAGGTCCAGAAACTTCACGGGTTTCTGCTCCACTTCATGTCGCTCGGCCATCTGTTCTACCACGGTGCGGTCCATCACCAGCTCATACGTGTCGTAACAAACCGAACGCGCTCCGAACCCTTCCTTCTGGAATATCAGGCCCTCGTTCAGGTACATGCCTCCACGCTCTGTCGAGATACCGAAATCCACATAACGCATCTGCTTGAAGCGCTCGTTAATCAGGTGGCGAAACAGCAGATCCAGCGCGCCCAGTTCCTTGCCTTCGTCCGAGGCCGCAATATATTGAATATGTGCCACATATTTCGTCAGGAACACCACGCAGCCCGCCATCACTTCCTTCTCCTGCCTCACAAGAAACAGTTTGATCTGTTGGGGAAAGCGCGACATCAGCAACTGCATCTCATCCACCGTATGCACAGGAGCCACCCCATGATGGCGCTCCAGCACCTCGGTCAGGATATCCCAGTACCTGCGCAGCGTAGGCCAGTCCTCATCAGACATTCGGTCGATGTACAACCCATTGTCAATGGCCTTCTTGGCACCACGCAGTCTGAGCTTACGCATCTTCAGCGGATTCTGCATCATCACCGCACTGCTCACTCCGCGCGACTTGAGCTTGGCTCCCGCACGGAATAGTGCATACAGATCCTCCTCCGCAGCACAACTATAATATATATAAGGTATGGTCTTATACACCAAATGCGTCGCCTGCAGATAATCCATATACCAGAACAGCACCGCCTGCATCAGCTGCAGCACCTGCACCTGGGTGGCATCTTCCGACAACAGCAGGCCGCCGTAGGTCAGTCCCTGGTGCGACCAGACCGTACGCCGGTCCTCCTCCCAGTTCGCGGGGAACAGCCCCACCAGCTGGTTGTCTTCGTAAATCATGAGCGAGCAGTCTGAATACCGGTCTGAGTGGTAGTCCATGAAGCTGCGCTCCAAGAGGAACGTCGCATTCTTCGAGCTACGCACAAAGGCGTCCCACTCCTCTGCCTGCACCGCTGTATATTGTTTTATCTCCATCAATTCCCAAATATGAATTCTTAATTCCTAATTTTCAATATCTAATTATTGCAATTTTCAATATCTCAATGCTTCAATTTTTCTTCTCTCCATTGCTCTTCATCATGCACATACCCCTTCGCATTATAGCGCTCACTCGCCAGCACCAGGCACACCGTGCCTGGAGCGAAGCAACGCAATTCACACCACACTCCCGCGGGAATCGTGATGCCCTGCTGGGGACTGTCCAGTTGCACTACCACGCTGCGTTCACCGTCGTTCAGCTCTATTTCCACGCTGCCCGCCACCGCGAACACCACCTCGTGACACGTCCAATGCGCATGACCACCACGCTTCTGCCCGACGGGAACATCCGTGATCCAAAACACGCGAGCCACCTCAAAGGGGATCTCAGCACCCCCCTCTCCGAACGTCAGGCTCCCTCGGGCATCCTTGCGTTCTGGCAGCTCTATCCACGTCACTCCACGTGGCAAAACACCTTTTTTTTCCATTTTTCATCAGATTTTGGTGCAAAGATATATTTTTTCTTCCAAATTTCTTGCACAATTCGCAAAAAACATCTACCTTTGCACCGCAAAACAGAGGAAGAGTCCTCTTCTGCCACAAAAAATGACAGATTTTTGCACAAAAAGAAGCTTAGGAAGTTTGGGTGAGTGGCTGAAACCACCAGTTTGCTAAACTGACGTACGGGTTACCGTACCGGGGGTTCGAATCCCCCAGCTTCCGCAAAAGACTTTTTACTTCACTACATAAAATTGTAAATAGTAAATCGTCAAATAATAAATATGAATGGCGCTTTCGTCTAGCGGCTAGGACACATGCCTCTCACGCATGGAACACGGGTTCGATTCCCGTAGGCGCTACTAGGGAACCTTTCCGAAGGTTCCCTTCTTTTTTCAAAAAGCATGGCTCGCTCCTACTTTACCAAAGAGAAATCAGCCAGCCAGCACAATGAAAGGACGAGTTAATCCTCGTTAGCGCTCTTACATTACAATCTAATAGCCAATAAGTTACGTGTAACTCAAAGGCACTTAAGATTGCGAAACAATCACTTATACATACTCTTCTCATAAGGCCAGTTAACCAAATTATTAACTGCGCTCTTTGATTTGTTTTCAAGCGGTTTTAAGCGGTTTGAATCGGCTTATTTTTGTTACAGGTTTTGTTACAAGTAGCTGTAACAAAGCTGTAACAAAAATATTTGCCCCAAAATGAGCCAAATTCAGCCCTTAGACCCCAAAAGTAGTAAGATTTAATATCTTTTAACTTTTGAAGCGGATTCAATCAAGAGCCCAAAAACCTACGTAAGACTATGAGAACGAGTCATGTAGATGTCATTTTTGACAAAAGAAAAAGAGTTGCCAAGTGTGGCAAAGGATTGGCTGAGTATCGCCTTTATCTGGCTGATGGGGTCAGAAAGTACATCCCCATCGCTGAAATTACCCCATCTGAGTGGGAGCATTTCACTGAGAGTTTTGTTATCCAGGAACAGATCTCGAAGTACGAACAAATGCTTTCAGCTATGGAGTATATGGGAAAACCTCTCACCTTGGATAACGTCAATGAGGTTCTTGGCGTTGAAACAAGGAAGACTAAAGCTGAGAAACAGAAAGAAGAACGTGAAAAGAAGGCGAAGTCCAAGAACAGCTTCATCCTATTTTTCTATGACCAGCTGGCAGCAGAGAAGATTCAGCGACGCACCGTACAGGCACGCGAAGTAGTATATAACTCATTACTTGCCTTTGGCCGCATCAAGAACTTTGAGGACTTGACCCCTGCCAACATCCTCGACTACCACAATTGGCTTCAGAAGGACGGCAAGCGCAAGGCCACTACCCTGAAGCACTATCACAAGCGTCTGCACCGCTATGTGCTAAAGGCTTTTGAATACGGCTATATCGACCGTGACCCCTACAAGCTTGTGAAGATACCTACTGGCCAATATGAGGAGCGTCGCCCTCTTAATGAGGATGAGATCAACCTACTTCGCTCCCTGCGCCTTCCTCTAAAAGAGGAAAAAGCCCGCGACCTCTTCATCTTCTCGTGCTTCACTGGCCTTGCCTACTGTGATGCCCAGCTCTTCGATTTCCACACAATGACAGAGAAGGAAGGTGACCTCTATTACATCGATGGAAAGCGTCTGAAGACTGGCTCCACTTTCTACACTCCCATCCTCGAACCTGCTATGGAGGTGCTGCAGAAGTACAACTACCGCTTACCCCGCATGAGCAATCAGAAGCTCAATGACTACCTTCACTTGGTTGAGAGCCGTGCATGTCTGAATAAGAAGATGACTTCTCACGTTGCCCGTCACACCTTTGCCACCTGGGTCCTGGCACACGACGTACCCATTGAGAACGTTACCCGTATGCTTGGCCAGAAGGATGTCCGCACGACTCAGGTGTATGCCAAGATCCTCCCCACCACCATTCAGCGGCACGCAGAGACTTTGAATAAAAGCATCAAGAGCCGTCCGACAAGACCAAAGGCAAGGCCGAAGCCACAGCCACAACCACAACCTGAAGCCGTCATTCAGCCCGTCAACACCTACAGCTACTCCTACGACAACAATTCACTTTACATAATTTTGTAGAAAACACCTTTCATCTTCCGCGACATTCCATTTTCCGTGAATGTCGCGGTTATTTTTTCACAGATGTAACGGAAGCCGTCAATATGGAAGATGGCTCGTGGATTAGGTACGTGGTCAGACAGGAAGGAGAATGTGTACTTCTTCTTCAGGTCCACGTTGTATGCCGGATAGTTGATGGCATCCCGCCCATCGAACCGCAGGGATGACGGATATTGCCTATAATGCCAGTTGGCATCTATCATGATCGTATCCACCCAGGGCATCGGCACCTCGTTCTGTGGAACCTCTCCGTCCCAATAAGCAAGGTATATCTTATCGTAGTATTCCTTCACGCCTTGTTTCTCCCCCTGTGCAATCATTGCCAGCGGAAACGGATTCACCAGCTTGGAGGCATCGTTTGCTCCAAGATTGTCCTCTGCCGTCTCGTCGTAGTTGTTCATCTGTAGGAACAGCATGAAGCCGTGTTCCGCGTCCGTCTCATCCAGCCATGCGGGAACCATCTTCAGCTCATCGACCTTCTCATCCTCTTCACCCGTCATGCTGCGGTCACCGAATATATTGATGGGAACCGGAGCATAGTTGCGAGAATAGACCCAGTATGAGCCACTTGGCTGCACCTCCCCATTCTGAACTACCACCCCTTCCCTCGTCACCATCGACGTATTGCGGAAAGCGAAGTACGTATCCACTGAGCGTACATAGTGGATGGCGTTGATGAGCTGCATGTTCTCTTCCTGTTCCTGACTGTCGTTATACTGCATGATCAGCGTATGCAGGTCATGGCAGGTACTGAGGAAATCGTTCATCGTCGCGTATGTCCTCACCCTGTCCCACAATGTCCTCAGCACCCACGGGCTGGAATAATACTTCCAGGCATTGTGGTCGCAGTCTGCAAACTGCCTTTTCCTTGCAGGCAGGAACTTGTCATTATTCTCCGAGGATATATCCACCTTATATTCATCAATGACCGTCTCGATGACCTCATCATACAGCTCATGTATGATGCTGGAGGTATATTTGAACGTCACCACCTTGTTCTTGTGGTCGATGTCAAATTCCGCATTCAGCAGCCGTTCAATCTGACTGAGCAGTTCCGTAATGCTCCAATGCGGCATCGCTCGGGCAAATGAATACACTTCCCATGCCCCGGGCAGTGTATTACAGATGAGGATAAACCGATGGTACGACTGTTCCCAATCCGTAAAGTCGTAGGTATATCCCATCGCCATCAGGATCTGCTTGACGGCATAGATAAGGAACGGCTGGAAAGACAGGCGCATCGAGTTCTGTCCGTTGCCGTATCGATATACCCAGGTGTAGTTCCCATGGTCGCCATCATACCTTGCTTCATTCTGTATATTTCCCGAATAGCTGTTGACCCACGGCAAGGCAGTATAGGTGATGAAGTTATCTCTTATTGCCCACACTTGGCCGGGCGCGAAGTTCCTTGCCAACCCTCTCGGGTACTGGCCCCACTCAAATTCATTGATGAAGGTATTGTCAAAAGTACGCTCGAAGTTCTGCGCCGAGCGTCCTTCCAGGAACTGTGTCTTCACCTCCTTCTCCGTTACCTCCGTGATGGTGACAACACCGCTTCGGTACAGTGAGCCGTGCATCAGGACACAGTCATATACCGTTGTGTCCTTGGCCACGTCCTTTCGGTCAATGTTGCCGAAGATGGCGCGGTTCTGCGGACAGTCGGCCAGCGGAAAAGTCATTGTCAGCGTATAAGAATCGCTGCCTGTGAACAGTCTGTTCTCTGAGATATAATCGAAGCTGCTCCCCTTCTTCAGGATGGCTTCCTTGTCATCTATCAGTATAGTCATACCTTAAATCTTTTACGTGCGCGTGTGCGCGAATCATTATATTATCTCTGTGAGCGTGGTGTCTTGTTCCGCATCAGGTTATCATATTCCTCCTGAGCCTGTTTCGTCCCCTTATCCCCCTCAACCGTGTTAACAGTGACAAACGGCTCATTCAGTCTGCGGTTCAGCTTGTCAATAGCCGACGAATAAGAAGCGATGGCCGCTGCCGTTGCCGCCATCGTCTTCTGCAAGCGTCCGTCCGTGCTCTGAATGGCAATGACTGCCGGAGCCGTTATAGAGCGCGAGACATCTTCACTGCGCAGTGTACCGATTGTGTTGGTTCTCTGCGCATAGTCCAGCGCATCAATCATCGGACGTGCCACTGGCGAATTGACCAGCGCCTGTGAAGCCACCCATTCCCCTGCATGGACTACGCCAACTTCCATGTCCTTCGGTCCCTTGGGCGTATAGCCACCTTCGGCATATCCCTGTGCCTCCGATGCCTGTTGCTGTTTCTTGATGGCCGCTATCTGTATAGCACCTGCCGCCACGGCCATAGCCGCTGCAATAGGTGCCAGGATATAGCCAATCATAGGCACCTGTGCCGCAGAACTGTAGGCATTGATAGCCGCCATCGCCGTCTGTGCCACGGCCTGAATCACCTGCATGGCAAACATCTTTCGGTTTGCCTCGTTCTTCATCTTGGCTATCTCCTGTTCCTTCTCCCGTTCCAGTTTCTTCACCTTGTACGTATTCCCCTCGGCAAAGGAGATTTCAGCATCGTAGCGACGTGTGATGGCCGCAGTCTGTATCTCCAATTCAGACTGTATGATGTCCGACAGTCCGCTGAAGATGCTGCTCATGCCTGACACAATCGTATCGAAGCTTTCAAGTATGGCCTGCCCTCCGTCTGAGTCCATCCATTCGACCACTGCCTGTGTACTCTTCTGCATCCCATTCAGCTCTTCCATGCCATACTTGCGTATCAGTGCAGCCTTGGCTTTCTGATACGCCTCTTCGATGCGCAGTTTCTCCTTGGCATTGTTTCCGGCAAGGCGTATCTCATCCTGATACACCTGCTGCAATGCCGCCAGATCCTGGGACAATGCCTGCTGCCTCTCTGCGAGGTTCAAACCGAAATAATCCTTCTTGATTTTCTCTAACTTCTGCTGGTGTTCCTTCTCTTTCTGCTCATACTCCCTGCGTCTGCGCTCGGCATCAGCCAACAGCTTACTATGATAATCCTTCTCAGCCTGTAGACGTTCCTTCGTTCCTTCCTGATAG
>JAEEGL012926044.1_pt1 | contig 10482 bp, 8 predicted proteins | sample 9134231 | NCBI WGS metagenome assembly JAEEGL01 (sample SAMN16246548, study PRJNA631951) | gut metagenome | biome: gut microbiome; feature: rumen; material: fiber-attached | host: Bos | place: Iran: Karaj | collected 2018-10 | reverse complement strand
GTGAGGGTACGAAGGGCGATCCAGCTGGCGATCGACCGGGACGAAATCATCCGGACGGTACTCAGAGGGGATGCGGAACTGGTCGACGGGATCTTCCCGAGAGGACTGGAAGGCTTCTCAGAGGACAACCAGGGATGGCTCGGCATTCTCACGATCTCCACTGGCCACCTCGTCTCGGCGAACGCGGGGCACGAGTATCCTGCGATCTGCCGCAGAGGCGGGAATTATGAACTCATAAAGGATGTGCACGGGCCGGGACTCGGCCTGTTCGAGGGCGTCGAATACAAGAACTGGGAGGGAGACCTCAGGCGCGGAGATCTGCTTTTCCTCTACACGGACGGCGTACCGGAAGCCACGAATGAGGCGTCAGAGCTCTTCGGAAACGACCGGATGCTTGCGGCGCTGGATCTTGGCAAGAAACAGGAGACCCTGCAGGAGATGCTGGACATGGTCAGGCTGAAGATCGATCTCTTTGCGGGCAATGCGCCTCAGTTCGACGATATCACGATGATGGTGATAAGATACAAGGAATGACCGGGCTCAGGCAGCGAATGACATAACGGGAACTGAATTTATGCAGACAAAAGAAAAGAATCCGATGCTCACCGGAGTGATCTGGAAACAGGTCCTTCGGTTCTTTTTCCCGATACTGATCGGGGTGTTTTTCCAGCAGCTTTACAACACGGTCGATGCCGTCGTGGTCGGCCGCTATGCCGGGAAGGCGGCGCTGGCCAGCGTAGGCGGGTCTTCCGGCCAGATCCTGAACTTCATCTTCAGCTTTTTTATGGGGCTGTCTACGGGTGCGACCGTCATTATCGCGCATGCTTTCGGGGCGAATCATCCGGAGCGTGTCGACGATGCGCTCCACACGACGTATGCTTTCGGCCTGATCGGCGGAAGCATTTTCGGCGCGATCGGTTTCCTGTTCACAAAGCCGCTGCTGCGCCTGCTTCAGACGCCGGCGGATCTTATGCCATCGTCGGTCCTGTATGTCAGGATCCTGATGGCGGGACTTGTGTTTGCGCTTCTGTATAACATGTGTTCCGGCATCCTCAGAGCGGTAGGAGACTCCAGAAGGCCGCTCTTCGTGCTGATAGGCTGCTGCGGTGCCAATATCGTCCTGGACGTCCTGTTTGTGGCCGTCCTGCGGATGGGCGTCCTCGGCGCGGCGATCGCAACGGTGCTCTGCCAGGCCTTCAGTGCCGCGGTGACGACGTGGCTCCTCGTGAAGAAGACACCGGAATTAAAACTCAGGCTCTCCAGGCTCCGCATTAAACCGGACGTCCTGAAGAAGATCCTGTCGATCGGCCTGCCGACAGCCATAGCCGGCAGCATGTTCTCCGTCTCCAACATGATCCTGCAGACGGCGATCAACCGGATGGGAATCGACGAGGTGGCGGCGTGGACCGCCTACGGCAAAGTGGACAGCCTCTGGTGGATGGTCAATCAGGCGTTTTCCACGGCCATCACGACTTTCGTCGGACAGAATTACGGCGCAGGCCTGAAGGACCGGGTACGGAAAGGAACACGGCAGGTCCTCGCAATGGAAATGGCGGCTGCCGCCGCCATGTCTCTTGCATTTAACATATTCGGTTCCGTCCTTCTCGGCTTATTCACGACGGACAGTCGCGTCGTGGAGCTTGGAATGCAGCTCGTGCGCATGCTGACGCCGTTTTACGCTGTCTTCGCCATTTCCGAGATCACCGGCGCGACACTCCGCGCAGAGGGACACGTGCTCGTCAATACAATAGCGAACCTGATCGGCGTCTGTGTGTTCCGCATTATCTGGGTCACGCTGGTATTCCCGCATGGAACCTTCCGCCAGACGATGTCCTGCTATCCCATCAGCTGGGTTCTGATTACCATCTTTATCGCGGGCTACTACCTGCGGAACCAAAAGAAGATCCTTGCGGGGCTGAAGGAAGGAGATTGACCGGATCCCCCATTTCTCAGTATTTCATACCAAAGGGCACTTTTCACAGTAATTCATACCAAAGGGCACCGGTAGGGCAGCGGTCGATGATCGCTGCCAATTCTTTTGCCGGAGCCGCATTGGGATCGATCCACGGCCTTCTCTGTATGTCAAATGCGGCGGGACTGCCTGTTACGCATTCTTTTGCGTGGCGGCATTTGGTGGGATTCCAGAAGATCAGGATCCCCTCACCGACATAGGTCTTGTAGCCTCTTTCTTCCATCGCTTCCCGGATCGAATTCATCGTGACCACCTTTCTTTTGCAGGAATCCCGCCCTTCAGAAGGGATCCTTACGTTCACATTTACAGAAATCCCGCCCTTCAGCAGGTATTCTTTCGTTCACAGCTCAGCTTTCATGGAACACTTACAAAGTGGCCTTAAGAAACCGGCTGACCAGGCTGAGGGATTCCTCGTTCCAGCAGCCTGTCCCGTGACCTCCGCCAACGATCTTATAGAACTCCGCGTGACCGCCTGCATCGATCACTTTCCGGCAGAACCGCTCTCCCTGTGCCGGCGGGATGATAGGATCCGCATCGCCGGTGAGGAAGAGAAATGGCGGCATCTTTTTCCCGGGAGTGATCAGGTTCACGGCGCTCGCTTCCTCGAGATGCCGCTCCGGATCATCCTTATAGGTGTCCCGGAAAAGTTCCCGGATCTCGAAGGGATAAGGACCTTCGCCGGGGCGAAGCTCCAGACCCGCGTCGATGCGGTCCCGGACGAGGTTCGTCATATCGTTCGGACCATAAAAGATCACGCAGCTCTTTACGGAAGAGCTGAAGTCTCTGTATCCGCCGGCCATGTACGGATCCTTATCCTCAGAGAGAGCCGTGAACGCGGCAGTATGTCCGCCGGAGGAATCTCCAAGCACGGCGACGCGTTCCGGGTCGATCAGGAAATCGTCCGCATGCGCGCGGAGAAAACGGATCGCCTCCTTGACATCCTGCACGGCGGCAGGATGCGCCGTCTCATCCGTGAAAACGCCGCGGTATTCCACGGAAGCCGTCACATAGCCCTGTCTCGCAAAGTGCATCATCGCGCCGAGATGCTCCATGCCGGTCACGCCAGCCCAGCCGCTGCCCGGGACGTCCACGATCAGCGGAAAGCGCGAAGGATTGACCGTCGGAGCAAAGAGCGTCCACCGGATCTCAGAACCGAGATCCTTCGAGAGCAGCTTCTGCAGGCCGTCCCGTGTGTGGTCTTCTTTCCGGTAATTCGGCTGCTGCGGCGTCAGGATCTGAAGCTTCAGTTCTCTGCCGTTCCTGTCCGCGTATACAATGTCACTTGTGAAAATGGGGCAATAGAAGCTGCCCGCATCGGCGTGGAGTGTTCCGGTAAGCATTCTGTTCCTCCTCGTGCGTGAAAAAATAAACGTTCTGTTCCCGACTATCTTATGCCGTCGCGTGTCCGGTCATCTTTATTCTATCGTAATCGCGGGTGCCGGGGACAGCTTTTTCATGTGTGATATAATGAATAAAAAGATTCGATTACGATGATCAGAGAGGATACTTCCTGTGGGGGGTGTCCTCTTTTTTCGGGTGGGGTGCCCGACGATGAAACAGAAGGGCCTCAAAGACAGGGAATAACAGTAGTGTAAGGGCACTGGATCAAGAAGCGCTGAACCAGGAGCACTGAATCCAGGAACTATAGAGAGATAACTGAAAAAGCAGAGAGGGAATGCAATGGAGCACAAGGGTGCAAAAGAGATCCTGCGGGAACTCGCATGGATGAGCGTGGGAACACTGCTTATGGCAGTGGCGACGAACTTTTTCTTCTCCCCGGCGGAAATGGTCCCCGGCGGCTTTACGGGCCTGGCAATAATCATAGAACACTTTTCATCGCAGTTCATGCACCATCGGATCCCGGTCTGGCTCGGCAACATCATCCTGAACGTGCCTCTCATCGTCTTTGCGATTCTGGTGCGCGGGTGGAGATTCATGTACCGCACATTGTTCGCCGCTATGATGTTTTCCCTTTGGCTCTACATTCTGCCGGAATACAGTGCGGCCGGAAACGATCTCGTTCTGACCGCAGTATTCGGCGGCGCCCTGATGGGAGCCGGGCTCGGCGCGGTCCTCCTCGGCAAGGGAACGACCGGCGGAACCGATACGATCGCGGCGCTTGTGCAGAAAGCACTGCCACACTTCGGAGTGGCTAAGCTGACGCTTGTGCTCGATGCGCTTGTCGTTCTTCTGTCTGTCTGGATCTTCGGCCTTCGGGTCTCGCTCTATGCCGTGATTGCGGTCACCCTCACAGGAAGGATCGCGGACGGTTTTGTCAGCGGCTTCCGCAACGCTTATTTCATCTATGTGATCTCAGACGAGTACCAGGCGATCGCGAAAGGCTTTATGCAAAAGCTCGACCGCGGGGTGACAAAGCTGCACGGAACCGGCATGTATTCCGGCTCGGACAAGCCGGTACTGATGTGCGCGGTCTCCCGCCGGCAGTTCGTTACAGCGCGGGAGATCGTGAAGGAGTGCGATCCGGATGCTTTCCTTATCCTCACCGATGCGCAGGAGGTCCGGGGTGAGGGCTTTATGCCCTATGCGGCGGACGAACTGTGAGCCGGCAGTTCTGTCCAAGCGCAGCCCATCCGCTAAAAAAACATCAGCGAAAAATCTATTTGACATCTTTCTGTTTTTTCGCTATTATAACTATTGCTCTTTATAACGAAGTGTGGCTCAGTTTGGTAGAGCGCTGCGTTCGGGACGCAGAGGTCGCAGGTTCAAATCCTGTCACTTCGATTGCTAGGCGAAGGCCGGAATCCCAGTTTTTATCAGGGATTCCGGTTTTCTCTTTGTCTCGAATCTATTAATTGGTTTCAGACGGCCAGATGGGTGACCGTGGGTGATTTTTTCAGGCTATTTTCAACTCATCGGTATCCGGGTAGAGTACATTTACTGCCTTGCTCATGATCTGCGGATTCAGGAAAGAACCCGCATAAGAGTAATACTTCTCATTAACTTCGACAGAATGCCCCAGGATCAGTGAACGCTCTCTGACATCAAATCCTGACGGGATCAGCACATTTGAATTCAGGCTCATCCTCAGTGCGTGATTATTGGTTACGTCAAAACCAAGGCTCTTACAGTGCCGTCTCAGATACAGTTCATACGATGTTTTCTCGATCCAGTTTCCTTTTTCATCGCAGAATACGAACTCGGACTCGATGTTTCTCTCTTTCTGCCACTTTCTGCAGTATTCCAGAATGTCTTTTACTCCGGGAAATATCGGGACGAACCTTCCGCCCCGGCTTTCACCCTTTTCATCCTTGGTCCAGGGAAGTTCAATGAAGCCTTTCCGCTTTCCATCTTCGATCAATACCCGCTGCTGTGAGTGAACGTTGATCCAGCCTTCTCCGATATCTGACCATCGCAGAGTCGGCAGTTCGCCTTCCCTCATTCCTGTCCGGATAGACAGCATGACCATTCTGGCTCTTGGATTGTCTATGCTCCCTACTTCCTTATTCCAGAGAGATGAGATCTGTGCCGGAGACAATATTTTCTGATCGGCCCGTTTTCGGGTTGTATCACACAGCCGGAAGAAATCATCCTTTTTCAAACCTGCGATTGGATTTCGGGAGATGTAGCCGCGATCAAGCAGACAGTTAAAAATGCCCTTCATGAGCTGCAGATAGTCTTTAACTTCGCGAATCTTTACTTTCTTCCCACGCTTTTTTTCATTTGCGACGATGGTTCGGTTCAGCATCTGGACGAATTGATCCTGATTAACTTCGCGGCACCGCTTTGTCCTGTACCCGGCTTCTGTGAACTTAAGGTAAAGATATCGATTTCTCTCGATCGTAGCCTGTCCTCTTCCTCTGTCAGCTTTCAGATCCGAATACAGCCTGTGGGCTGCGTTCAGCGTGTAATCGCCTGGCAGCATGTCTGAATCAGTACGGTAGTATTCGTAAAGATAATCGATCAGTGCCTCGTAGGTCGTCCGCTCAACTTCCCTTCTGGGATTTCCTACCCTTGTACGCCATCTCTTTCTGTTTTCCATATAAGAAATGGCTCTTTTGTGCCTTTGCTTTACATATTTCTCCTTTTGTTTATTTCTCATTATCCGCTCTATCATTGCGGAAGTTGCTGCGTCAAATTCTATATTATCATTTTTGAGTGCTTCGAGTAGCATGTCCTGTGTGATCGTATTGGTTGTCGTTTGTTCCATAGATTCCTTTCCGCCCACATATGGGCAAAACAAAAAGCCCCGGTGCGTTTTGCACCGAGGCTGTGACAGAGATTTCTTTGTGTGCCCTGTATGGACACATGGGCGATATTCAGTTGTTTTTCAGATTTTCAGGCCAGACCTTGTCAACAGGACCTGTCAACAAGGGTCAAAAACTATTTACATAAAACGAACATGGCTGGGGAATCCCTTGATTACCGGGTGTTCTTCGAACGAAACTGCTAAATATGAAAAAGTTTCATGCCTTGTTGACGCTGTTTGTTGACAGACGGGTGTCTTACTGAAACGGCAGGTCTTCATCCCGGATAACAGGATCGAACTGCTCCGGCAGAGGGAGAGAAGGGGAACCGGTGCCCGTCCGTTCCCAGCCGCGCTGAGTTCCGTAGATGGGGAAACGCCGGGAGTCCTTGTAGGCCTTCCATCCGGTGATCCTGCCGGTTGCAATGCCGGTACTGACGATCTCCGAGATCGCGCGAAGCTCGAAGGGTTTTGGCTCATCCAGAGCGCGTCCGAGAGCTTCCTTGAACAGCAGGCGAGTGCAGACTGCGGTGCAGCTGGTGTTCTCCAGGAAGTCGTAGATCAGGCCGGCATCGGTGTCCTCCTGACTGAACTCTTCCCGGTAGGAAGCTGCCATGGCCTCGATCTCATCCGAGAGTTTCAGGCTGACCGGACCTGCCCTGCGGATCTCCATGATCTCGGCCCACAACTGCAGGAAATAGTTCCTGGAAGCTGCTTCGTCAGCCAGGATGTGGACCTCCGCCTTCTCCGGATGGACCTCGACAGGGTAAAAGCGCCGGTTGCCGGTGCGATCCAGCGGAAGGAACTGCTTCTCATTTGTCGTGCCGCCGAAGACGCACTGCCGCTTGCGGTCTCTGGGATAACGGTCGTAGGGCGTCCGGTAGGTGTCCTTCTGGCGGGAGAGGAAAGCCTTGACGGCTTCATTGGTCTTTGTGTTCTTGAGTGCTGAAAGTTCCGCGAGTTCGATGATCCAGTGCCCCTGCATGTAGGAATAGGAACGATCATCCCCAAGCCGTTTCAGGTCGTCGGAGAACCAGTCGTCCGAAATGGCGAGGAACCGGAAAAAGGATGATTTGCCTGCTCCCTGTCCGCCGACCAGACACAGGAGGCAGTCAAACTTGCAGCCGGGATGGTAGAGCCGCTCGACAGCCCCGAGCATGAAGTGCTGAAAGGCAGCTTTCGTATACTCATTCCGGTCCGCCCCAAGGAAGCGGGGCAGGGCATCCGCGACCCTGGGGATACCATCCCAGACAAGGGATTCCAGTAGTTCCCGGATCGGGTGATATCGGTTCTCATTTGCGACGATCCCGATAGCCAGGTTGATCTTCTTGTCATTCGTGAGACCATAGACCTTTTCAAGCCGCGCGATGATGTTGCCGAGATCCGTATCCGTGAAATACATACTGTCATCTCTTTTCCAGGGAACATCACCCTTGATGCAGATCCGTTCCGAGAGCTCATCTTTGAAAACGTGTTCCTTCAGGACCGGATCTTCCCGGAGGACGATGGCGCAGTTGCTGGCGGACTGGACCACGGCTCCTTTTTTGGAGCGGGAGAGCAGCCCGCGGATGTCGGCAGCGCTGAGATCATTGTCCTTGCTGCAGGCAGGAGCTGCGCCGCCTACTCCTGACGTCTTATCTTGAATTGGGAGTATCGACTGCATACCCGCCTGCGCTTCAGCTGAAGCAGTTGATGATGTCATGGATGATAGTCACCTCCGTTTCTTTCTCTTTGATCAGTGCTTCTATGTCTTCCTCCGGATAAGTGCTGTCCGGTCCCAGGATGTCCAGGATCTGTTCGATGTGAGTGGATTCATCACAGCAGGCCTGGAGTACTTCTTCACGCTTTTCTTCGCCGAGTACCGCAGCTTTATGCATCATGCGCTGAAGGAAGTCACGGTAGCTGCAGTAAGCGGAGTAGTATTGTTCCCGGACACTTTGGAAATACCTGTTAAAGGAACCGGAACAGGAAACAGCAGACCGATTTGTGCCGGCATCGTTTGCGAGATCCAGATCTGCTGCGATCTTTTCAGCCGCCTCATATGGCGTCAGACGAAAAAGGGACGCGACCAGATCGATCACATCTCCATGAACCCCACAGCCGAAGCAGTGGTAATGGTCGTCATAGATCTGCAGGCTGGGAAAGCGGTCCGGATGAAAGGGGCAGATCGCTTTGCCGTCTCGCCCGGGTCTGATCCCATAAAAATAGGCAGCCTGCCGAAAATCGACGGACTGCCTGATAAGCTCAAAAGTATTCAGTTTTTTTGTCAATGGCGATGACTCCTTTCTCAGCGTTCGCTGCTGTATTCATTACTCTTTATTGTTGGCAGGCTGTTTCGCCTATCTTCATCAGGATGCCCTGACAAATGTCTCCCGTCAGGCTGACCGGATCTTTGCCTGACGGTGCTTTTTAAAAGCGATTTTGGCTGACGGCCTCTCACGATCTCCATCATCATTTCATGTTTGCTGTAGCGGAAGCTTTCGATGACAGCGAGATCAACCAGGAGCTCTGCCCGGGCGGTGCGGATCTTTTCCATTTTCGGGGAGAATACTGCAGGAGAGCCGCTCCCGGATGTCATGGCAGAAGTACGTTCTTTCTTCCAGATAGCCTCCAGTTTATTCAGATCTTTTTTCAGCCGGAGTTCGAGCTCATACAGACCCCGCTCATCCTGCACACCATATTTCCGGATCAGCCGGTACATGTATTCCGGGGAGTGCAGTTTCTCCCTGCCACTCAGCCGCCTGATGTATATTCCCTGGGTGTCGACCAGCATCCGGCCGAAGACGGACAGGATCTTTTCGACCATTTCTGTGAGGGCGTTATGGATTGCTGCCGCTGCCGATTCTGCTTTTTCAGCAACTGTTTCAGAAGCAGCCGCGATGGAATCGAGCAGTTCCTGCTTCACGTGCTGCAGTACTGAAGCCGCCATCTCGTATTCATGCTTCGCTTTGATGAGCAAAGCATTCCGGCGCCGTATCTCACGATTCGCATCGCCGCGCGACGTCCGGATCCCCTTCCTCTCCATCGCGTTGGCGCTGGGACCGAGGTGGATCGTGGGGATAAGGCCGGTGCCCTGTTCCTGGAAGGATCTGTATTCCCACCGCTCATCGATCCCCAGTTTTTCATTCACCGCGTTAATCGTGCCGCACAGGTCCCTTCGCCAGAGACGCGCGTTCTCCCGGCTGTCCCAGTCGGTGGTCTTCTCGGTCGTACACTTCCAGCCCTTGCCGTTTTTGCCGGGGATGCGGTTCCCATCGTCGTCCAGCAGGTACACCTTCCGCTGCTTCGAATCCCAGGTGCCGTCTTCCTTAAACGGCCTCATCGTGAGGAGCACGTGGACGTGGAGATTTCTCTGCCCCTCAGGGTTCACTGAATCATGGACTGCCCAATCCGCACACATGCCTTTATCCGTGAAATCCCGGCGGATGAAATCACGGACGATCTCCACAGCGGCCTCATAGCTCCAGTCGTTCGGGAGCGTAAACTTGATCATCCGGGCCAGTTGGGAGTTCTTTGATTTCTCGACAGCTTCGACCGCATTCCAGAGCACGGACGGATTGGAATACTCCTCTGGTGCGTGCAGGGGCAAAGAGACCTCGTGATGGACGAGGTCCTCCTTTGCCCTGGGACGGTAGTCCCTGCCATCGTAATCGCTGTGCAGAGGCATCCTGCTGATGTAGGAGGCTTTCTCTACAGCCGACTGGCCGGCGCTGCGCCTTACGATGGAGACCCTTGTGCTGAGCTGTTTTACCTGCATGGTTTTTCCTCCTCAGCACAGGGGAGAGGGGAAGGGCGAAAGCCCTGCGGGGAGAGTGGTCTCCCCGCCTGCCGGATTACCGGCAGAAAGCACTCCGCAGGAGGCCGTCGGCAGACGCTCCCGGCGAGGGCGCCAGATACCACCGAAGGTGGTATATCTGTGCGCAACCCATAAATGGGTTGGCAGGCTCTGGTTGTCCTCATTTAGTCACCTCTCTTCAGGATCGTCCGCTTCTTCCGGCCAAGGAGCGGGACGTCCTGTTTTGCCGGCTTCTTTTGCGGCTTCCTTCTCAGCAGCCTCTGCGATAACGAGCTGTACGACCCTCCTCCATTCCTCCTACTTCCGGCCGGCCGCTATGTTCCGGTTCATTTCCTTTTCATCGAAGGAGTAGCACTCCGGGAAATACTTCACGACGGCGCCGCCCATCATAAATTTGTGATGGTTTTCAAAATGGTGGCGCTTCTCGCTCTGTTTCTTTTTCTCTGCTTCCAGCCGGGCTTTGGCCTGGTCATATGCCTTCTGGGCAGCGTCGATCTTTTTCTGTGAGTT
>JAEEGL010699323.1_pt1 | contig 10482 bp, 8 predicted proteins | sample 9134231 | NCBI WGS metagenome assembly JAEEGL01 (sample SAMN16246548, study PRJNA631951) | gut metagenome | biome: gut microbiome; feature: rumen; material: fiber-attached | host: Bos | place: Iran: Karaj | collected 2018-10 | reverse complement strand
TGGGAGGCGTAGTCAAAGGGATCGATGGTCTTTCTCATGAGGGCCTCCTGTATGGGTCAGCCCGTAGGCCGGGCTTTACAGATAGGGAATCATGGAACTGAGGCGGTCGAAAACCAGATCGGGTTTCACGTCGGACGAGGAGAGATCCTCCCGTTTTGTCTCCCCGGAAAGCACCAGGATGCCGACCAGCCCGTGGTTTACCCCGGTCGCCACGTCCGTATACAGGCGGTCTCCCACCATGGCCATTTCCCCTTTTCCGAATCCGGTCCGCTTCAGCGCTTCCTCCACGATGCCCGCGTAGGGCTTGCCGAGAATCACGTCCGGCCTGCGGCCCGTGCTGGCTTCGATCAGGGCCATGAAGGAACCGGCGTCCGGGATAAAGCCGGTCTCCGTAGGACAGTTGATGTCCGGATGCGTGGCGATATACGGGAGGCCTGAGCGGATCAGGTCGCATGCGGTACACAGCCTGCCGTATTCCAGCGTCGTATCGAAGGCCAGCAGCACATAGTCCGGATCCTGATCCGAGATATTCAGCCCCATGGCTTCCAGTTCGCCCCGGAGATCCGGATTTCCCATCAGGAAACAGCGGCCTTCCGGGAATCTCTGCAGGCAGTAATGGGCCGCGGCGTGGCCGGAGGAAATCACATCCCTGTATTCTTCCGGCACCCCCATCTTTTCGAGCTTCCGGACATAGGCGGAGGCCGACCGGGAGGAATTGTTGGTCAGGAAGCGGGCTGTCCGCCCCGTCGCGCGGAGGGCTTCCAGGAAATCCAGGGAGCCTTCGATCAGATTGTTTCCCAGATAAAATGTCCCGTCCATGTCAAGCAGGAAGCAGCGTACGGGCCGCAGCTTTTCCCGGATTTCTTCACCGCTCATCCGCTTACTCTCCATACAGCTCAGCCATCAGTCCGGCGGCGGCCTCATGCAGGAGGCCCAGATCCCAGAGAAGGCTGCTGGTCAGGTATTTGTCCCGGATCTCCCGGCTTCCTTCCAGGGCGTCCAGCGTATCCTGCCGGGAAAGGTTCAGGTCCGCCGGGACCAGCGGCATGCCGCATTTTTTCATGAGGGAATATATCTGTTCCCGCGGCGGCAGTTCCTCGCGGATGATCGCCCGGATCTCGGGCCAGTGCTCCGCGATGGTATTCAGGCGGGAGCGCCAGTTTTCCGGGCTGTTTTTCCGGATTTTCTTCTCCAGCGCGAGCACGGCGGGCGTAACAGCGCCGAAGATTTCTCCCATGCGCTTTTCCCAGGCTTCCCTGGAATAGGCGCTTATGGCTTTTTCCGCCCGGCCGGTATCCACTGTATCCATATTCAGGAAATGCTCGTAAATCCACAGTGTGCACAACGTTCCCACGCCCACCTGGATCCCGTGAAGGTCAGAAGGCTTTCCACGCTGCAGCGCCTGCATTTCCCACAGATGGCTGAAATAATGCTCTAGTCCGCTGGCCGGACGGCTGATTTCCGCGAACGCCATGGAAATTCCGCTGATGACCAGCCCTTCCAGCACCGACTTCAGCGCTTCCGGATCCCGCCGCATAAGCCCGTCCGACTGATCCACGATCCTGCGCAGGCAGGACCGGACCATCCCGGCGATTTCTTCGCAGTACGGATCCCCGTAAACAAGGTGGCTGATCCGCCACTCGCAAACGGAAATATATTTGGCCAGCATGTCTCCCAGCCCTGCCTGAAGCATGATATCCGGAGCGGTGGCCAGGATATCGGTATCCGCAATGATTGCTTCCGGGCACGCGTTGTACAGGCTGACCTTCAGCCGGTTCTGGATCATGGACGCGGAATTGGAACAGTATCCGTCCATGGAGGGCGCCGTACATACGACCATGCTGGGCAGTCCGCAGGCGTGGGCCATGACCTTGCAGCAGTCGTTGATCACCCCGCTTCCCACCGCGACGATCACGTCGCAGGCAGGATCCATCGCCATGGCCAGGGCGCCCATCGCCCATTCGTCCGGTTCCATTTTGCCTTCCCTTTCAGGGAACACGAATTCCGACGCGGATACACCCGCCCCGGCCAGAACCGCCCGCACGCGGGCTCCGGCGGCTTTCTCCGTATTTGCGTCCATGACTACCATGGGGCGGCGGCGTCCCTGCCGGGCCAGCGCCTCGGGCAAAGCGTTCACGGCGCCCGCTCCGGCGCGGAAGAACCTCAGCCCGCAGCGGTGGACCTTCCCGCAGGAACAGGGGATACCTTCCTCACGGATCAGTTCCGCCAGGCTCATTTCGCTCAAATGCTTTTCCATATTCTGTATTCCTCCCGATTCAGGCGTGGTTTCCGGATTCCGCCATATCATAAGTCCGGTATTCAGCCGGGTCAGCTGTGGAAAACATCCTTCAGCGCCGGATAAATCATGCTGTACAGCCGGAAAGCCTTCCCGTAGGCCTCCCGGTTCGCTTCGTCCGGCAGGATCTCCTGTTCCGTTTTCAGCACGGCGACCGCTTCTTCCGCCGTTCCATACCAGCCCGTGCCGATCCCGGCGATCAGGGCGGCTCCGTATGCGCCGCCCTCGGAGGCGCCGGACTGGGTCACGACCGGAACGCCGAGGACATCCGCCAGCATACGCAGGAACAGTTTTCCCTTCGCGCCGCCGCCGGAGACGGCCGCGCTGTGCACCGGGGTGAAGGAACGGTAAATATCCACGATCTGCCGGAGCGAATAGACGATGCCCTCCATGACCGCCCGGATCATATCCCCCTGGGTAGTGTTCAGGCTCAGTCCGTAGAGCACTCCGCGGGCGTCGGCGTCCGGCCAGGGGCACCGCTCGCCGCTCAGGTACGGAGCGAATACGACGCCGCCGGCGCCGGGCGGCGACTTTTCCGCCAGGGCGGACATCAGGTCAAAGGCGTCCGCTTCCTCCAGTTCGGCACGGGAGCGGATATTCCCGCAAAGCTCATCCCGGAACCAGCGCAGCGCGCCGCCGGCGGTCTGGGTAGCTCCGAAGCTCATGTAGGATCCCGGCGTAACGCCGCAGAACGCCTGAAGTTTTCCTTCCGGGTTCGGGGTGTACCGCGTAAAGCCCATGGACACATTTCCAGCCGTCCCGATGACGACTCCCACCCGGCCTTCCCGGACCAGTCCGCTTCCGAAGGACTGTACCACGGCGTCCCCGCCGCCGGCATAACAGGGGGTTCCCTCCCGCAGGCCGGTTTCGGCAGCCGCCTCCGCCGTCACTTTTCCTGCCAGCGCCGTGCTTTCCAGGACGGTGGGGAAAAGGGAAGGTTCCAGCTCCAGCGCTTCCGCCAGACGCGGGCACCAGCTGCGGTTCCGCGTATCGAACAGCCCCGTTCCGGAGGCTTCCGAGACATCCATGCAGATTTCCCCGGTCAGGCGGTAACGCAGATAATCCTTCGGGCACAGGAACACCGCCATCTTCCGGAAGCACTCAGGTTCCTCCTGCCTCAGCCAGAGGATTTTGCCGCCCGTGTAACCCGCCAGCATGACGTTGTTTGTCATTTCGAGCAGCGCTTCCCTGCCGCCGGCCTTCTCCTCTGTCTCCCTGCACTGCGCGGCTGTCCGCTGGTCGCACCACAGGATGGATTTCCGGAGTACCTGCCCTTCCCGGTCCAGAGGGACCAGGCCGTGCATCTGGCCTGAAAAGGAAATCCCGTCGATCTCCTCCGGACGGATGCCGCCGGCTTCCCAGAGCTGCCGGATGCTTTCAAACGCCGCCCGGATCCACCAGGCGGGCTCCTGCTCCGCACAGCCGGGTTTCGGCGTCAGCAGGGGCTATTCCCGGGAAGCTTTGGCAGCCACCCGGCCGTCCCGGGCAATGGCAACGCACTTTGCGCAGGATGTTCCGATGTCGATGCCCAACATGTACATGTTTCTGTCCTCCGGATGAAGGAATGGTTTACCGCCGGATTATTATACCATGGATTACGGCCTGAAAAATATCCGTAATCATTCTTTTCATTGAAAACTGTTTTTTACTCCGAAGATTGCGCCGCGGCCGGAAAGGGCAGGATCAGGCCAGGGAGACAGCGCCTTCCGGAGCCTTCGCCAGCGGGCCGCATACCGGTGCGTCGGCGTGCGCGGCGCCGGACAGGTCCGTATCCAGGGACAGGAAACTGCCGTCCGGAGCCTCAAACCGCTGTCCGCTTTCAAAAGCGGAGCCCAGGAGGCTGCTGTCGACCCGCGGCATCCCTGTGGACGGCAGGTGCTGCCACAGATCCGTATCCAGCACCCATTTCCCGTCCTTTTCAGCAAGGCTGAAAACGATCTTTTCCGGCATGACCCTGGCGCCCGGTTCCGCGCTGCAGGGGTTCGCTCCGTGGAAGTATACGTTGCCGCCGGCCCAGACCGGCAGATGGCCGTAGTACATGGCCCGGTCGCTGCGTATGCGCTCCGGCGTAAAGCGGGCGTAATACTCCTGCGGAGAAGGATAACCGTCCCATGGCAGCGTACCGCAGGCCAGGTGGAGCATATTCAGCCCGGCGCGTCCCGCAGCGGCCATGAAATCCGCCAGCTCAGGGTCCTCCTCCTGCTGGACGAAGATGTTGCTGTAGAAGCGTGCGTCCCCGTGAAGGATGGTCATGAATCCGGCCACCCGGGTGCTGTGCGGCACATGGTAGGGCGTAAAACGGGCGGATTCCGGATGGTCAGGCCCGGCGTTATGGGTACCCGTTCCCACGCAGGTGAAGGAGCCCGCGATCAGGTTGTGGGCGAAAGCGATTCCCTGGGTGCTGATCCGCCCCGCGCAGGGGGAGAGCATCAGGTTATGGTCGATCAGCGTCGGGCCGTGGGATACTTCCACGAACAGGTCTTCACCCAGGCTCAGCGGGTTTCGGATGGGCAGCCCGGGCAGGGGCCGGTTATGGTGCAGGATATTCGCGGTGACGCGGGTGCCCTGTGCCTGCCAGTCCAGCCAGATTCCGCGGGTGCAGTGGTGGATCCGGTTGCGCCGGATCACCGTGTCGATGGCCGCGTGCAGCTTGATTCCGGCGATTTCCGCGCCGGTCAGCTGCTGGTCCAGGTTGATATGGTGGATATGGTTGTCCTCGATCAGCGAGAAAGCGCAGCCCATATGGCCGGCGATACCCGCCTGGCCGCAGTCGTGGATATGGCAGCGGCGGACGGTATGGCTGCCGACGGTTTCCCGGCTCCACCCGTCATTGACGGCCTGCATGACGGCGTCGCGCTCGGTCTGCGTTCCATGTTTAAATCCCTGCCGGGTCCATTGGTTTTCGTTTCCGGACTGCAGGTATTTCCCCAGCGTGACGCCTGTGCAGCGGCTTCCGTAGACCTCGCAGTCCTCGATGATCCATCCCTTCGCCCAATGAGGGCCGACCATGCCTTCCTGGTACGCTGTGGGCGGGGCCCACTGCGTCGCCGCCTTGCAGAAGACGAAACCGGAGAGGGTAATGTAGTCCACGTGCATGGCGGAAGGGTGGAAAACCGTCCTGCGCGCGGTGTATTCCATCTCCAGGTCCCGTGGATCACGCCCGTACAGGTTGACGGTGAAGACTGTTTCCTGTCCGTCTGTCCGGGCGGCCCAGCAGCCTTCCGGGCAGGCGGTACGGAGCCATTCCGGAGGATCCGCGAGCTGCTCCGGATCAGCCGCTTCAATCAGGGGACGATCTCCGGCGAACAGCTGGCCCCGGTGCACAGGCCGTTCCGGATCTGCGTAAAACCAGTCCCCGTCCACGCAGTCCGCATAGGGATTGCTTTCCGGGAAACAGGAGCAGGGAACTGCGGCGGTCCACAGGCCGTCCGCGTCCCGCGTCCAGTCTTCCAGCGGTTCAGCTCCGGTCACAACCGCCGCGCCGGGCTCCAGGGCGCGGTAAACGATACGGCAGGCGTCCGATGTTCCGCCCCGCGGAGGATCCACCTGTTCCCGGTATATACCGGGAGCGACAACAATCTCATCCCCGGCTGCCGCGGCGGCTGCGGCTTCCCCGATCGTCCGGAAGGGATACTCCCGGGTTCCGAGGCTTTCCCGGGTTTTCAGGTCCACATAATAAATCATATTCTTTCTCCTGCAGAAAGGGGGAAGCCAGCAGGCTTCCCGCCAGTATTCAGTCCGGCCGTTTCCGCGGGCTTATGCGCCGCCTTCCTTTTTTCCGTCCGGCAGTGTGAATCCGCTCCCGCGCAGGACGGACTGCAGCTCCGGCAGGTTCACTTCGGCGGGGACGCAGCCGTTCCGGAGGCTCAGGGCGGCTGCGGTACCGGCGGCCTGTCCGGTCATGGCGCAGAGGGAGATTGCCCGGACGCCGCTTTCCGCCACGTGGCCGGCGCTGATACACCGCCCCGCTACCAGCAGGTTGTCCGTCTGAACCGGTACCAGGCAGCGGTACGGGATCTCGAAACTTCTGCTGCCGACGATCGGCTCATAGATATGGCCGTGATAGCCGCGGCCGGTTACGCTGCCGTCGCCTTCCTGAAGCCGGGCGGGATCGGGCGTAAGCATATCGTAGAACCGGGGATAAACCGCGATACAGTCGTCAAAATGCCGGTCGGCTTCCATATCCTCGATGGTCAGCCGGTACAGGCCGTGGATCCGCCGGCTGTCGCGGAAGCCGATTTCCGGGGACATGGAGGCGATCTGGGTTTTTTCCATGCCGGGGTAATTCGCTTTCAGATAACGCCAGATGTCCAGGATAAAACGGCGGCATTCCTGCTCGCCCCGGGTCAGGTCGTCCATATCCGTCGGATCAATGCCGTAGGAGCAGGCGTAATTGACATAGGAGACGATGCCGGCCTCCGTCAGGCGCCCCAGGGGCAGATCCTGCCGGAAACAGGGCAATCCGGTGACGCCTGCCCGGTATTCCTGATGGAAACGGCGGCTGATTTCGCTCAGCCCGTCCCCGTTTTCCAGCAGCTTCCGGACATCCGCCCCGGCCAGGCGCACGCTTACCGTGCCGGGCTGGCAGCGATGGTCGGTATCCCGCCCCTGGTCGAAGGGAACTCCGGCGGCGAAGGCAACGTCGCCGTCGCCCGTGCAGTCGATGACGAGGCCGGCTTCGACAGCCTGCGGCCCCTGTTTGGTCTGGATTACGACGGCCCGGATGCTGCCGTCCCGGATCACCACGTCGTTGACGAAGGCGTGCAGCTTGACGTCCACGCCTTCCCGGCGGAGAAAATCATCCAGGTATACCTTCAGAAGCTCGCTGTGGAAGCGGTGGGCGGCGTTGGGCCTCAGGTCGTCGGAGGGATATTCGCGGTCAAAGCCTTCCTCCACCTCCCGGGCGATTCCCTGGGGAGCGAAGGGCGTGCCTTTCATAAAGTAATTGCAGGTTTCCACATAGCAGGCGGTTACATTGCCGCCCAGGAATCCACGTTTCTCCAGCAGCACGGTCTTCATGCCCATACGGGCGGCTGCCGCGGCGGCTCCCGTGCCGGCGGGCCCGCCGCCCACTACCAGGACATCCACGCGCTCGCGGAGAGGGATACTTTTTTGCGGAACCGTGATATTCACTGTGTCCTTCCTCCTTTGTGAAAAAGGTCTTATTTCTGAAAACGGCAGGCACAGAAGCCTGTGCCTGCCGCTGGAAATCAGATTACGCCCGGCACCATCATCAGCGTCAGGACCGATGCCAACAGGTTTTTATCATACGATCCTCCCTGCTTTTCGGTTTTGTCCCGGAGGATCTCCTGCATTTCCATTAAAATTATTTCATTATCTGAATTGATCAACAAGGTGGAAAAAACGTACACTTTTGGCAAATATTCAACCAGATAATGCAAATCGCCGGTATTCCGCGCGCACCCGGGCGGTTCCGCCTGCGAGCGGGTTCCGGGACGCGGCGTCCGCCTTGCGTTATCCGGCGGGAATCAGTAAAATGAGGGTATATCATACGGTAAAGCACGGCGCTTCCGCCGTATGCGGGAATCTTCCGGGACAGAAAGGCAGACAGGGCGAAGGCGCCGCCGGAAAGGGACGGAAAATGGAATTCGGAGCACAGAGCTATACGGTCCGGGAATACTGCCGGAACGAGAAGGATTTCGCGGAAACAATGGAAAAGATCGCCGGGATCGGATACCGGTTTGTCCAGCTGTCCGCCATCGGCCCGATCGATCCGGCCCGGGTAAAATCCATCTGTGACATGAACGGGCTGAAGATCGTTCTGACCCATAACCCGGAAGGGGACTTCCTGAAGGAGCCGGACAGGCTGATCGAACGGCATCAGCTGTACGGCTGCGCGTATGCGGGCCTCGGTTACCTGCCGGACCGGTACCACATGCCGGACGGGCCGGCCAGGTTTGCGGACGACTTCGGGCCTGCCGCGGAGAAGCTGCGGGACGCGGGAATCCGGTTCATGTACCACAACCATGCTTTTGAGTTTGAAAGGATGCCGGACGGCAGGACGATGATGGAACACCTGCTCTCCGGGATCCCTGCGGACCTGATGGGCGTTACGGCGGACACCTACTGGCTCCAGTACGGCGGGATGGACGTATGCGGCTGGCTGGAGCGGCACATGGACCGGCTGTACTGCGTGCACCTGAAAGATTTTGCGGTCAGCGGATTCGAAATCCGCATGGCGCCGGTGGGCGGCGGGAACCTGGATTTCCGGCGGATCATCGCCATGCTCCGGGATGGCGGAGTTACCGAATACGCACTGGTGGAACAGGACGACTGCTACGGCGCCAGCCCCTTTGACTGCCTGCGGGAGAGCTATAAATATCTCCGGAAGCTCGGATAAACAGTTCTGCTGAATACCGGGGCCTTCAGGCTGAAGAGGGCAGGGAGAACAGGCGCGTATGGAATCGGGGAGAAAGGGAGTGAAGACGGTGCGGCGGAAAGGGAACTTTGACCGGCAGATGCTGGGCACCGTCTTTGCCCTGGCCTGGCCGACCATGCTGGAGCAGCTGACGCAGACCGCCGTGCAGTATATCGATACGGCGATGGTCGGATCCCTTGGAACACAGGCGACGGCCGCGGTGGGCGCGACCGGAACGGTCAACTGGATGATCGGCAGCATCGTTTCCGCCATCGGCGTCGGATTTCTTGCCTTCATCGCCCGCCAGATCGGCGCGGGCCGCCCGGAGCGCGCGAAGGAAGCAAGCGCCCAGGCGTGCATGGTCACGCTGCTGCTGGGGACGGCGCTTACGGCGTTTACCCTGCTGGCGGCGGAGCATGTGCCGGCCTGGATGCGGGTGGATCCTGAAATCCGGGGCATGGCGGCGCGGTATTTCAGGATTATCTATCTTCCCATGCTGTTCCGGACGGCTTCCATTCTCCTGGGAATGGTGCTGCGGTCGGCAGGGGATACGCGGACGCCCATGCGGATCGGCCTGGCGGTCAACGGCATCAATGTACTGCTGAACTTCCTGCTGATCTTCCCGGCCCGTACCCTTTCCTTATTCGGCCTGGAACTTCCGGTCCCCGGCGCAGGGCTCGGCGTGGAAGGCGCAGCCTGGGCCAGTGCGGCGGCCTTTGTCTACGGCGGCGCCATGATGGCCCGGGCGGTCTTCAGGCATCCGCTGGTCTCGCCCCGGCGGCAGTCCTTCCGCCCGGACCCGGAGATCCTGCGGCCCTGCGTCCGCGTCGCACTGCCCAACCTGGCGCAGCGCTTCGCGACCTCTTTCGGTTATGTGGTCTTCGCGTCCATGATCAACAGCCTGGGCGGAGTCTCCACAGCGGCGCACACGATCGCGAACACCGTGGAAAGCGCGTTCTATATTCCCGGATGGGGTATGCAGACGGCGGCGGCGACCCTGAGCGGGAACGCTTACGGCGCGAAGGACCACGGCCGGCTGAAGCGCCTCGGAAGCACGGTCCTTCCGCTGGAGGTCGGACTGATGATCGTTTCGGGAGGCCTGCTGTTCCTCTTTGCCGATCCGCTGGTCAGGATCTTCAGCAGGGACGAAAGCGTGATCCGCCTGGGCACGACGGTTCTGCGGATGGTTGCGGTATCGGAGCCCTTCTACGGGGTTCCCATTGTGGTGGAGGGCCTGATGCAGGGCGTCGGGAAAACGACGGCTCCGTTCGTGTACAACGTTATCGGCATGTGGGCTGTACGTATCGCGGGGACGTATGTCTGTACGCAGATGCTGGGACTGGGGCTGGTTGCCGCCTGGGGATGCATGATCGGGCATAACATGCTGCTGTTCGTATTCTTTATGTATCACTATTTTTCCGGACGGTGGGATCCTTTTATTCCGGGACGCCGGAATTCCGCACGGGCATGAAAGCACCGCCGGCGCCGCGCCCTGCGTACAATCCGTAAAAAAGAAAGCCGGGAACCGGCTGGAAAGCAGCCGGTTCCCGGTTTTGACCGTTCAGGGTTATTCCGCTGTTTTCAGCGCGGCCACCATATCGATGCGCCGGTTTTTCCGGGCTACCATCAGGCCGACAATCAGTGAAACGCCGAAAGTCAGCAGGATACTGACCAGCCAGGTCGGCAGGCCCAGTACCAGTTTCAGTTCATATTCGGACGCCAGTGCAGTCAGCAGGTACTGCAGCACCCCGACGCCGGCCGGCACGCCGATCAGGATGCCGAGCACGGTCAGCCACAGGTTCTGGCT
>JAEEGL010565765.1_pt1 | contig 10482 bp, 8 predicted proteins | sample 9134231 | NCBI WGS metagenome assembly JAEEGL01 (sample SAMN16246548, study PRJNA631951) | gut metagenome | biome: gut microbiome; feature: rumen; material: fiber-attached | host: Bos | place: Iran: Karaj | collected 2018-10 | reverse complement strand
TTACGTATCGAAAAGCGGCACTTTTCATCACGAAAAGCGGTGCTTTTCTTTTCCTGATAGCATAAGATACTGTGTGTCAAGCACATAACCAAGCACATAAAACTATTCGGAATTTATTTTACAAATTCGTCTTTTTTGCTGGTTCCGAAATTGTTAGAAAACGTTGAAATATTGGCGCGTTTTTTGGTCAACTCAATTCTTTTTGCTAACTTTGCACTCCAAATACATTGATGCGAAATGAGCAAAGGAAAACTGGCCAAATTTGCCGACATGGAAACCTATGCGAACGTCTTCCAATATCCCTACCCGGTGGTGAGCGACGTTCCCTTCGACATGCGCGGCCACTGGCGCGAACAATACTTCAAGAACCAGAACCCCATGGTGCTCGAACTGGGTTGTGGGAAGGGCGAATATACCGTCGAGCTGGCAAAACGCTATCCCGACCGTAACTTCATCGGCGTCGACATCAAAGGCGCACGCATGTGGACCGGCGCCACGCTGGCCCTGCAGCAGGGACTGACGAACGTGGCCTTCCTGCGCACCAACATCGAAATCATCGACCGATTCTTCGCCGAGGATGAGGTGCAGGAAATATGGCTCACCTTCAGCGACCCGCAGATGAAGAACCCCCGCAAGCGGCTCACATCAACCTATTTCATGCAGCGCTACCGCAGATTCCTCACTGACCAGGGACTGATTCACCTGAAGACCGACTCCAACTTCCTCTACACCTACACCCGCCTGATGGCTGAGCATAACCGCCTGCCGGTTGAAATCCAGACCGACGACCTATACAACAGCGGGGTGGACAGCAACAGCGTTGAGGTCAGCATCCAGACGTACTATGAACAGATGTGGCTCGAGCGCGGACTTAACATCAAATACATCCGCTTCAGACTGCCTCAGGAGCCTCAGCTGGAGGAGCCGGACGTCGAAATACCGCTCGACGACTATCGCAGCTATCACCGCTCGAAGCGAAGCCCAAAGCTCACTGCTTGTTAGGTAAAAGTGAAAAGTGAAGAGTGAGAAAGTGAAAAGTGAAGAGTGACAACAATATGATAAAAGAGATGTTTTTGAATGTAAACAGATATCGATGGGTGATGGGAATGCTTTTTGCTTTCCTGTTCGTCGGGGCAGCTCATGCCCAGCAGATGAATATCACCACCGACTCTGTCGGACAACTGGCACGCCAGCTGCCTGACAGCATACGCTACTCGATGCAGGAACTGAAAATCAGCGGACCGCTCAACGGTAACGACCTGAAGGTGATACAGCTCATCACCAACCGGCTGAAACCCAAGAAGCCCAATGAACAGGTGCTCACGGTGCTCGACCTCTCGGAGGCTAACATCATTGAGGGCAAAGGCAACTTCCGCACACGAACCAACGTGCTGCCTGCCGCTATGTTCCTGAACTGCAAGGCATTGGAGCGCGTCGTACTGCCAGAGGGAACCGTCGAGGTGAGCCGCAGCTGTTTCAGCGGATGCGTCAGCCTGCGCGAAGTGGAAATCCCGGACGGATGCAACCTGATTGCCGATTATGCCTTCAACGGATGCACGGCTCTGAAGGAATTAAAACTGCCGCTCGAACTGACCACCATCGAGAACCATGCCTTCGACGGCTGTCGCGCACTGACAGAGATTGAGGTGCCGACGAGTGTCAGGCTCATTGATGTCTACGCCTTCAACAACTGCTCATCTCTGACCAGGATTGGCTTAGAGTGCGAAATCAACCGTATCAGTAATTCCACCTTTGCAGGTTGCACCCAGTTGCGCGAACTGATTCTGCCACAGACGGTGACCACCATCGGCAACGACGCCTTCAAGGGATGCGCTTCCATGGAGTCCATACAGATGCCTGACGCCATCGCCGAGATTGGCAACAGTGCCTTTGAGGGCTGTTCCAGTCTGCGCTCCATCGAGATGACCAAGGCGGCACGCATCGGTAGCGATGCCTTCAAAGGGTGCTTTAACCTGATTTCGGTTGAGATTGAGAGTGCTAACCGCATCGGCAACGCTGCCTTCGAGAACTGCACCGGACTGCAGAACGTCAGCATCGACGGCAACCTGCAGGGCATTGGCACCGAGACCTTCGCCGGATGCACAAACCTGGCTTTCGTATCGCTGCCAACAACGGTGAAGACCATCGGCACAAGGGCCTTCTATGAATGTAAGTCACTGCCTGCCATCGACCTGCCTGAAGGCGTCACACGCATCTACGACCATGCCTTCGAGGGGTGCGCCAGCCTGAAGTTTGTCACGATTCCAAACCTGGTGAAACAGTTGGGCAGCGACACGTTTGAGAACTGCACGTCGCTCGACAGCGTCTGCATCCTGGGATTTGTAGAAAAACTTGAGAGCGACGTCTTCCGATATTGTCACTCGCTGCGCACCATCGTCCTGCCGGTCAGCATCAAGAGCATCGGCGACAATGCCTTCCAGGAATGCTCGTCGCTGACCACCATCAACCTGCCCATTTCGGTGACCAGCATCGGCGATAATGCCTTCGAGAAGTGCGCCTCGCTCCAGACGATGGTCATACCGGCCGCCTGCACCACCATCGGCAGCGCCTCGTTCCGTGAATGCAGCGGTCTGAACCGCCTGGAACTGCCTGCAGCCATCCGGAAGATTGGGGGCAACGCCTTCACCAAGTGCGTGTCACTGCGCGAACTGGTGATTGCATCGCCACTGCCACCTAACATCACGCACTCTACGTTCAAGGGCGTCGTCATGGGGGCTTGCCAGATTATAGTGCCGAAAGGTGCCAAAGGCAATTACCGCAACGACAAGTCGTGGGCTAAGATGCCACTGGTTATTGAGCAACAGTGAGGGTTGAGGATTAACTGGATGAGACAGGTGCTTCTCTTTTTTGTCGCGATGCTGGCGCTTGATGCTGCAGGACAGACACCGGCTGACAGCATCGACAAGCAGGCCACGGTCGGCGAGGTGACGGTAACTTCTTCGGCGGGGCTACGCCGCATGGGAGGGGCCGTCAACGGCGTCACCATAGGCCGTCAGGAACTTTTCAAGGCGGCCTGCTGCAACTTGGGCGAGAGCTTCACCACCAATCCTTCGGTCGACGTCAGCTATAGCGATGCGGCCACGGGGGCTAAGCAAATCAGACTGCTCGGACTCTCAGGCACCTACGTGCAGATGCTCACCGAACAGCTGCCTGCCTTTCGCGGGGCGGCACTGCCCTACTCGCTCGACTATGTGCCGGGACCTTGGATGCAGAGCATTCAGGTGTCGAAAGGCGCCGCGACGGTCAAGAACGGCCATGAGTCGATGACCGGTCAGATTGACATTGAATACAAGAAGCCGAACGACGCTGAGCAGCTCAATGCCAATCTATACGCTGACTCCAAGAGCCGTTTTGAGGCCAACGCCGATGCTAACCTGCACCTCAACGAGCAGCTGAGCACCATCCTGCTGGTTCACGGAGAGAAAGGCTTCGGCCACCACGACGACAACGACGACGGATTCCTCGACATGCCCCGCCGCCAGCAGTTCAATCTACAGAACCGCTGGAAACTCGTCACCACCCGCTACATCATGCATGCCGGCCTCAGCCTCCTCAAGGATGAGCGCGAGGGCGGCCAGCGCTCGTCCTCGTATGTTGCGATGCCATCGCAACCCACAGAGGCCCCTTCGCTGCAACCCACCCCCCTCTACACCATCGACACGGAGGCCGACCGCTACGAGGCATATATGAAGCATGCCTTCATCCTCCGCCCGGAGCGTCAGGAGAACATCGCCCTCATGGCCAACGGCTCGCTGCACCTGCAGGATGCCCAGTACGGCCACCAACAATACGACAACAATGAAAAGACGCTCTCGGCTCAGCTGATGTACGAGACTAACCTCGGCGACGCACACCAGCTGTCCCTTGGCACCAGCTTCAACCACTACCACAGCCGACAGCACCTTGACGGCACACGCTTCCACGAGAAGGAGACCACTGGCGGCGCCTACGCCCAATACACCCTGACACTCGAGCAACTGACGCTCATGGTTGGCCTGCGGGCCGACCATAGCAGCTGCTTCCACTGGTTCGTAACGCCGCGCTTGCACCTGAAGTATTCTCCCAGCGACCTGGTCAGTTTCCGGCTCTCTGCCGGCAAGGGCTATCGCACACCGCGCTTCTACGCCGAGAACCATTTCCTGCTGGCAAGCAGCCGCCCCCTGCGCATGCAGTATATTCCCACGCAGGAGAAGGCCTGGAACTACGGCCTCAACACTGCATGGAACATACCACTGGCCGGACAGACGCTGAGACTGAATGCTGAATACTACTATACCGACTTCCAGAGCCAGCTGGTTGCTGACTACTACCAGAACGCCATCGACGTCTACAACACCGACAAGGGATATTCGCACACCATACAGATTGACGCCACCTACCCCTTCGCCGAAGGACTGACGGCCACGGCAGCCTGGCGCTGGAACGACGTGAAAAGCCGCTACCACGGACAGATGCTGGAACGCCCGCTCACCTCGCGCTACAAGGCATTGCTCTCACTGAGCTATGCTCCCGGCCTGGCACTCTGGCACTTCGACACGACGCTGCAACTCAATGGCGGCGGTCGCATCGTCGACACCGAGCGGTTCAGCGGCTATGAGCAGCTGCAGGCGCAGGTGACGCGCGACTTCCGCCACCTGTCGGTCTACGTCGGCGGCGAGAACCTGACCAACCACCGGCAGAAGCATCCCATCCGAGGCTACGACAACCCCTGGGGACAGAACTTCGACGCCACGCTCGTCTGGGCACCCGTTCACGGGCCCATCTTCTATTTAGGAATAAGATATAATTTCGAACGAATATGAAAAAACTATTCATCATTGCCGCTATGGCCGCCAATGTCGCGGCCGTCGGCGCTAAGGACATCAAGACTGTCGTCTTCACCACCCAGCCGAAGATGCACTGCCAGAACTGCGAGAAAAAAATTAAGAATGGCGTGCGCTTCGTGAAGGGCGTGAAGAAGATTGACACCAGCGTTGAACGCCAGACCGTCACCATCCAATACGATGCCGACAAGACCTCGACCGAGGCTATCCAAAAAGGGTTCAAGAAGATTGGCTATGAGGTCAGGGAAATGAAAAACTCAAATCTTAAATCTCAACCTTCGAATCAGAAATGACGCTCTATCCGAAACTTATCATGGACGCGCTGGCCACGGTGACTTATGCCGGCACGAAGAAGAACCTCGTGGAGAGCGGCATGGTGGCCGACACACCCGCTATCAACGGCATGAAGGTCCGCGTGGTGCTGGAGTTTCCGCGTGACACTGACCCATTCCTGAAATCGACCATAAAAGCGGCTGAAGCCGCCATCCACTACCACGTCGGGAAGGATGTCGAGGTTGAGATTGTCACTGAGTTCAAGTCGAAGCCAAGGCCGGAAGCTGAGAAGCTGTTGCCTGGCGTGAAGAACATCGTGGCCGTCAGCTCGGGCAAAGGCGGCGTCGGCAAATCGACCGTCGCCACTAACCTCGCCATCGCGCTGGCACGCTTAGGCTACAGTGTCGGACTGCTCGACTGCGACATCTTCGGCCCATCCGTACCGAAGATGCTGAACACTGAGGATGCCCGCCCCTACGCCGTCAACGTCGACGGTCGTGACCTCATCGAGCCCATCGAACGCTATGGTGTCAAGATGCTGAGCATCGGATTCTTCGTGGCACCCCAGACGGCTACGCTCTGGCGAGGCGGCATGGCCTCCAACGCCCTCAAGCAACTCATCGCCGATGCTGACTGGGGCGAGCTGGACTACCTGATTCTCGACACGCCGCCGGGCACAAGCGACATCCACCTGACGCTGCTCCAGACGCTCGCCATCACGGGCGCTGTCATCGTCTCGACGCCACAGCAGGTTGCACTGGCTGACGCCCGGAAAGGCATCGACATGTACCGGAACGACAAAGTGAACGTGCCCATCCTCGGACTTATAGAGAACATGGCATGGTTCACGCCTGCTGAGCTGCCCGAAAACCGATACTACATCTTCGGGCGTGAGGGCTGCAAGCAACTGGCACAGGAGATGGACATACCACTGCTGGCACAGATACCACTGGTGCAGAGCATCTGCGAGAACGGAGACCAGGGCACGCCCGCCGCACTCGACGCCGACACCATGACCGGGCAGGCCTTCATCAACCTGGCCCAGGCCGTCGTCACGGTGGTCAACCGACGCAACCGCGAACAGCCACGAACGAAAATCGTCAAGACGTCTTAGTCAACAAGCCATCAGAACTATAAGACAACAAGCCATCAAGACAAAAGAAACGTCTTGATGGCTTGTTGTCTAGGTAATACCCAAGCTGCGCCGTGAGGTCAATAGGCGTGGTCGGTCTTTATTTCGTCCTTGGTCAGCTTCTTGGCGTCAATCTTGCGCCAGCAGTAGACGATATAGGCCAGGACAAAAGGAACAAGGAACGACACATAGAACATGGTGCGCAACGTGAACTCACTGGACGACGCATTCTCGATGGTGAGCGACGACTGCAGGTCGGCCGTTGAAGGATAGAAGGCCGTCATGTTCCATCCGGCACAAAGCAAAAGGCAAAGCACCGTAATGACCGTGCCGCAGCCTGACAGCCAGATACCGTCGTTCTTATCTTGCAGCACATTACGGGCAATACCCCAGAGCACCAGGACGATGCCCGTGACAAGGAAGACGAGCACGACGGGCATGTCGAGCAGGTTGTTCAGGTATTTGTGAGGCTCCATCACGATAGTGCCGTCGGCGGTATAGGCAAAACCGTCCTTGAGGAGCAGGCGAACCAGATAGGCCACGAAGAGCACCACGAAGGGCACGGCACTGCCGATAAGACGGACGCTGCCGCGAGAGCGGACATCCTCGTCGGCTACATTGTTCATCACATAGAGCGTGCCGAGCGTGCGGGCCAGGAAAACGACCGCAAGGCCGAAGACGAGCACCCAGGGATTGAGCAGGGCATCGAGGCCATGCGAAGCATTGGCCCATTGGCTGATGATGGGTGTCGCAGCACTGGCATCAATGAGGTTGCTCTTCTCGACAATAAAGTTCGAGCCCTCGAAGAACGTGGCCACGGCGCCACCCAGAAGCAGCGGACCGACCAGGCCGTTGAGCACGAGGAAGAACTGGAACGTGCTGGGACCCAGGAAATTGCCTATCTTGTTCTGAAACTCATAGCTGACGGCCTGCAGTACGAACGTGAACAGAATAATCATCCACAGCCAGTAGGCGCCACCGAATGAGGTTGAGTAGAACAGCGGGAATGAGGCAAAGAAGGCACCGCCGAAGGTGACGAGCGTGGTGAAGGTGAATTCCCACTTACGACCGGTGGAGTTGAGGATGAGTCGGCGACCCTCCTCGGTCCAGCCGAGCGAGCGTATCATGGAGTTGGCTCCCTGAACGAACATCAGGAAGACGAGCAGTGCGCCGAGCAGCGACACGACGAACCACCAATAGTGTTGCAGAAATGTGTATGTCATTGTTGTTGTTGTTTTATTTCTTATTGTCGTTATTTCGAGGGAATGATTCCGGGATTCGATTGTCGTTATTCCGGGATTCCGTTATAACGTTATTACGACATCTCGGAATAACGTTATTTCGGGATAACGATATTCCGAATGCCGCATTCACTCCTCGTCGGGCCCTTTCTTGATTTGCTTCAGCAGAATGTTAATCTCTACGGCCAGCATCGTGGTGAACAGAATCAGGAACAGGAAGAAGGTGAACATGACACTCCCGGAGTGGAGGTCGCTGACGGCGGCCCAAGTGGGCAGCATGTCCTGGATGGTCCAGGGCTGACGCCCGAACTCGGCCACAAGCCATCCGCTCTCAGAGGCAATATAAGCCAGGGGCACCAGAACGATGCTTGCCCAGCAGAGCCAGCGGGGCAAGGACCCGGCGCCATGCACGTCGCTGTCGGCCTCGTCCAGAAGATAGAAAGCAGAGAGCAGCCGGCGGGTCACCACCGACAACAGGGGCACGCGGAAAGCCAGCAGCCACACCACGGCAAAGAAAAGGATGAACAGACATCCCAGTCCCACCATCGTGCGGAAGGCCCAGAAGTTCACAGGGATAAAGGGCACCACCTCGGCTTTGTCGCGGATATAGCCATAGCCGAAGTACTTGAAGTTCTGATTGAGCACCGACAGGAAGGCACTCGTCACTGTCTCGTCGGCTCCGGCGGCCTTCGCCGTGCGATAGTCCGAAAGAGCCTGGATTGCCAGTTTGCCACGTTCCATCTTCTCCTCAACAGAGGGCTCGCGGGTGCCGTCCGGCAGTGTGTAGCCATTGAGCAGGTCATTCACGCCAGGCACGAACCCATGCGGGTCGTTGGTGGCCATCACTGAAAGAGCGTAAGGCATGTCGAGCTTCAGCGGAGCGCTCTCCTCATTGGCATAGTCGGGCTGGCACAAAGGATTGACCCATGCCACGGCGGTCAGGCCCTGGTCGGTGCCGCCATTGTAGAGGGCCTCCATGGCTGCCAGCTTCATGGGCTGTGCCTTAGCCACCTGCTGACCGCTGATATGTCCCGTAAAGGCAGCGCCAAGCGAGGCCACGAGACCCACGACGGTAGCAATCCGGATGCTCTCCTTGGCCAGCCGCATCTCGCGTTTCTTCAGCAGATACCAGCAGCAGACGGCCACGCAGAACACTGCACCGATAATCCACGACGAGATGACCGTATGGAAGAACTTGCCCACGGCGAAGGGCGAGAAGGCCACAGCCAGGAAGTCGACCATCTCGTTGCGCATCGTGTCAGGATTGAACGCACAGCCGACAGGATTCTGCATCCACGCATTGGCCACCAGAATCCACCAGGCCGAGATAGTAGCGCCCAGGCCGGTGAGCCAGGTGGAGGCCAGGTGGAATCCGCGCGACACTTTCTTCCAGCCGAAGTACATCACGGCGACGAACGTCGACTCCATGAAGAAGGCCAGGATGCCCTCGATGGCCAGCGGCGCTCCGAAGATGTCGCCCACAAACCATGAATAGTTCGACCAGTTGGTGCCGAACTCAAACTCAAGGATGATACCCGTGGCAACGCCCATGGCAAAGTTGATGCCGAAGAGTTTCTGCCAGAACTTGGCAACCTTCTTCCAGAACTCGTCGCCCTTTCTGTAGTAGATGGTCTCGGCAATGCCCATGATAACGGCCAGTCCGAGCGTCAGCGGCACAAAGAGCCAATGATAGATGGCGGTGAGCGCAAATTGTGCTCTCGACCAGTCGATGGTGCCGGCATCGACCGTCAACAGTGTTGAATAGATGCTTTGCATATTATAAATAGGAATTAGGTTCTGAGAGTTTAGCCTTGCACACTCAGCGGTCCAGCATCTCCGTAGCCACGAAGTCGGCCTCGCGACCCTCCTCGGCATGCTGCTTCAGGAAATTGGGGAAGAAGAACACCTTGAGGATGGCAAACAAGATGAAAAGCTTGATGAGGATAATCGCCCATAGGGTTCGCCCCAGCTTCATGCTGCGGAACCCGTCGTAATAGAGGTAGAAGACCCGGCCAAGAAAACTGTCCTTTCGCATAGGCTCATGTCTTTTTAGGTTGATAGACGATTGCAAAGTTAAGGAAAAGTTTTGATACCGCCAAATTTTTCGACGCGTAATTCTGAATTTGTCTGTAAAGCCCTTATTCCGACTTCTATCAGGCTTACCGGCAAATCATTAAAAATTGTTCGATAATTCTGTAAATAGTTTAAAATAAGGCCTAATCCAAGCGAGAAAACAGAGAATAATTTTGCCATTTCGTCGGAAATGGCTAATTTTGCAGAAAATTTTTATACACGCTATTTAAAATAAAGGATGAAAAAGTATTTGGTGCCACTGCTTATCGTGGCTATTCTGGCCCTTATCGGCGGCCTTATCTACCTATCCATGGACCTCAAGCAGCAGAAGCAGGAAAACCAGGAGATGCAGGAACTGGCTGAGCTGGACAAACAGGAAATGGAGAACGAGTACGAGCGCTTCACCATGCAGTACAGTGAGATGATGACGTCCATCAACAACGACTCGCTCATCGCACAGCTCACGCAGGAGCAGCTTCGCACGCAGCAGCTCCTGGAGGAACTGAAACAGGTGAAAGCCAACGATGCGCGCGAAATCACCCGACTGAAGAAGGAACTTGCCGCCGTGCGCGAGGTGCTGCGCTCCTATATCCGCCAGGTCGACTCGCTCAACCAGCTCAACCAGCAGCTGCGGCGGGAGAACGAGCGCGTCAGCACCCAGCTGGCTGAGACAAACCGCGAGAAGCAGGGTCTGCAGCAGGAGAAGGAGACGCTCACCGAGAAGGTGGCCATAGCCGCCCAGCTCGACGCCACGGGCATCACGATGACGCCGCTGAACAAGCGCTCGAAGACAGCCAAGAAGATGAAGGATGCCAAGACGCTGCAGGTCAACTTCACCATCGCCCGCAACGTGACGGCCCAGAACGGCAACCGTACCATCTACGTGCGCATACAGACACCGGCCGGCACGGTGCTACCC
>JAEEGL010430209.1_pt1 | contig 10482 bp, 7 predicted proteins | sample 9134231 | NCBI WGS metagenome assembly JAEEGL01 (sample SAMN16246548, study PRJNA631951) | gut metagenome | biome: gut microbiome; feature: rumen; material: fiber-attached | host: Bos | place: Iran: Karaj | collected 2018-10 | reverse complement strand
GGATGTTACCGCTGTTGTCCAGAGCCAGGATGGTGTTCTCGAAGTTGGGCTCGGCCGTGTTCTTGATAATGGAATCAATCTCGGCGTTCTGCTCTTTAATACCAGCTTCCACGGCAGGCTCGTAGTCAGCATAAGTGATCTTGTCAAACGGCGGAATGCCGTACTCATTCTCGTACTCCGACATAAACGGATTGTTCTCGGTTGATTTTTTGTCACTGCAGCTCACAAGCACTAGAGCAGCGAGAGCAAAGACGGTGAATAAAACTTTCTTCATGTCATTCAAACTTTTAGGAATATTGGTTATTATTTATCTGTTATTTCGATATCAAATGTTGCCATGACCGGATAGTGGTCACTGCTGCCACCCGTGATGCGCTTGGCCTTCATCGCCCGCACATCACCCCGATACAAAATCTGGTCGATGCGGTAGGGCAGATTGTGGCGGTTGTAGGTATGTCCATAGCCACGACCCGCCTCGGCCCACGCGTCTTTAAGGTCATTACCACGAATCGTGCGATAAACATAGGATGTGGGCACATCATTCATGTCACCACAAACGATGACGTTAGCCGGTGACTCATCAATAGCACGACGCAACTCCTCAGCATTGTCACCGCGCAAAGCAAACGAGCGGCGCATGCGTTCCAGCGGAGACGGCTTGACGTCGGGCGACACCCTGACAGTCTCACTCTTTCCGAAACTCAGGTGGTAGGATTGAAGCCTGAAGTCCACCAAACGCAACTGCTTGCCACTGGGCAGTTCCAAATCATAAGCACGAGCGAGATGTGAAGTCATATCGCGATTATAGCCTAACGGGGAACGGCTGTGCTGCGGTTCTCCAATCGCCTGGGTAGTAAAAGGATATTTGGAAAGGATATTCAAACCTTCGGGGCTGCTATACTTGTAGGGGTACTTAGAGTTGACTTGATTCATGTAAGGTTTTAATGAAGGAATCTCTCCCCAATCAAGACCTTTGGCCCCACCCTCTTGCATGAGCAACACCTCGGGATCAGCATCAAGAACCAGCTTCAGTGTCTTGGACGGCTGCGCACTCAGTTTGGGCTCATTGTAGTTGAAAGAGAGCACGTTATAGGTCATCACCTTGAGCAACAATGATGGGTCGGCTGGTGAAGGCGGTATATTGTCAACACTGTTCATCCCGACGTAATACTTGAGAATGGGCAACGTCGCAATGATTGACAACACAATCATCGGCAATGCTACCCAGCGCCGCCATAACAATGCGACAACCAGTGCAATCAGCATGATAATGAGCATCGGCATGAATGCCAACGTCAAGAAAGGACCCCCGACAAATGACTGAGGGTTGATTTTACCTGCATAGGCACATACTATCAATAACAAAGCCCCAATGGCAATAATGATTTCAAACGTCCAATTCTTGCGTTTTCGACGACTGCGATATGATGAGTGGTGATGTGACATTGCGCTGTTTTTAATGCTGTTAATGATAATTATGGTTCACGGCGGCGGGATGCATTGAATAATTTGTCTTTTTCCTCGTCAGTCAAGGCATCATATCCTGATGTCTTGATCTTACCTAATATATTATCAAGCTCAGCCTCGCTGACTGAGTCGGCAGGACGCTGAGGTTTAGAAGGTTCTTGGTTCTTGTACTGAGGGTGTTTAGTGCGCTGGGGACGCTTGAATTGAGGCAGTGACCGACCATTGAACAAGCCGACCACGCCGTCAATTACGGCATTGAGCGGACGGGTGATGTCGCGACCATGCTTGATGCGCAGCGCGAACAAGGCACCCACGATGGCGCCTCCGATGTGGGCCATGTTCCCACCGATGTTGCCACTCTCAAGCCCCATCACGTCAATCAGGACCGTGACGATGGCCACCCACTTGAGCGATACCTCGCCGATGAACAGCAGGCCGATCTTGTAATCCGGGGCATAAACCGCCGTGGCGACAACCACAGCAATCACCGATGCCGATGCCCCTATCAGAAACGACTGATGGCCAGCAAAATAGGGCAGCAGATTATAGGCAAGCAAATATAACAGAGCTCCACCCCACCCTCCAAGCAGATAAATGCCAGTAAGCTGTTTCGGGGAAAAATACTCCATGAAGATGCGTCCCAACCAGTAGAGCCACAACATGTTGAACAAGATGTGCAACAGTCCGTAGTGGGAAAACATATAAGTTACCAGAGTCCACGGGCGATGCAACAACGTCATCAGGTCACTGGGCAGTTCCACCCAGCTCACAGGGTCACCACTGGCATTAAAGAGCATGGCTCCGATGACAATGATATGCAGCAACAAGAACACCCCGATGTTGATGAAGATGAGCCTCAACAACATCGAGCCTTGTTGATAGTTGCGCTTAATATCGTCAATAATAGCCATTGCGTGATATCGAGCCTTTGTGCCTCCAGTAAAGTATCATAATAATGCCGGCAATCATGCCGCCAAGATGGGCGAAGTGGGCCACATGGTCCATGAGACCAGAAATGCCGAAGAACAACTCAAACAGACCGTAACCCAACACCATCCACTTGGCCTTGATGGGGAACGGAATAGGAATGATATACATCGGCATATTGGGGAACAGCATACCAAAGGCCAACAGGATACCAAACACGGCACCCGAAGCACCCACAGTCATCATGGAATTATAGAATTCGTCCATCGTGAAAGCTGCATGGCCCTCATTGATAGCCTTGATGATATCGGTCACCGATGTTGCCGCCGGCCCGGTAACGCTGCTTGCCAGAATGCTCTGCCATGAGAATTGCCATACCAGTTCCTGGAGCAACGCAGCCCCCAGACCACATGAGATGTAGTAGAAAAGATACCGCTTGCTGCCCAGCACACGTTCCAACAAGCTACCAAACATCCACAAGGAGAACATGTTGAAAAAGATATGGCTAATGCCTCGTGTGTCATGCATGAACATGTAAGTGAGCAACTGGGCAAGATTGAAATCCGACCCTTTCCAAAAGTGTAGACCCAGCAAATGCTGCAAGTCAATCATTCCAGCGCGCTGAAACACAATAGTGGCCAACCACATCAACACATTGATGATGAGGAGGTGCTTGGTCACGGGCATGATAGAAGCCCATAAGGACCTATTATTGTTTTGCATATATGTCGTTCTTTTTCTTATGCTTGATTTAGATTACAAAAGTATAGAAAAAGTCCCTATTTATGGCTATTTCAGCTTAAAAAAAACAAAAAAAGGCCATTTTTAGGGGATTTTTCGCAATTTTTCTAGAAATTTATTTGGCGAAACCGTTGTTTTACTTATATTTGCGCAAAGAAATTAACCATTTTATTTATTCACATAACTAATTTTAATAAAAAATTATCACTATGAACAAGACTGAATTAGTACAAGCAATTGCTGAAAATGCTAATCTTACCAAGGTTCAAGCTAAGGCTGCTCTCGATGCCACTTTGAATGCTGTAGAAGGTGCCCTCAAGAAGGGTGATAAGATTGCTCTTATCGGATTCGGTACCTTCCAGGTTGTTAAGAAGGATGCTCGTCAGGGTATCAACCCCATGACCAAGGCTAAGATCAAAATCCCCGCAAAGAAGGTCGTTAAGTTCAAAGCAGGTGCTGACCTGGCTAAGAAGGTTAACTCCAAGAAAAAATAAGCTATTGCTTGATCGTGATTTAGAAATCAACCGCGGAATGTATTACCGCGGTTGATTTTTTACATATATCAATAAAAAAACATGACGATTAAGCTGTGCTAATGATATTTTGTTTATATTTGTGGCTTGAAACCTATGGTTTCAACCAAATTTGATCTTAATTACTATTAACAACAAATATTAATCGCTTATGAAAAAAAACATGACTCACAGAACCTGGTTGCGTCGTCTCGCGCTGGCTGTGGGATGCCTTGCCACAGTAACAGCCGTTCAGGCTGCCAGTGTCACGGTTGACGGCATCAATTACACCACCAACACAAAGGGAGAAGCAACCGTTGCCAAGTACACCATCGTAAAAGCGACGGACACAACTCCTGCCGACACCGCTTTTTACACGGGTGAGATTGTCATCCCCGAGACCATCACAGTTGATAACAAGACCTACACTGTGGTGGCCACTGCTGCCAATTCGTTCCTTGATTGCAAGGACCTTATCAGCGTGACACTCCCCTCTACCTGTGTCACCATCGGCCGTAACACCTTTAAAGGCTGTGCCAGCTTGACCAAGAGCCCTCTGCCCGAAACCGTTACGAGTGTGGGCAGCGGTGTGTTCAACGGATGTACAAACCTTGAGGAAGTCACCATTTATCCCGGATGGAGCAAGCCCATCAGTGAGGAGTTTGCCAACTGTCCGAACCTGAAACGCCTCATCATTTCCGAGGGTCCCGATCCCGTGGTCATGAAGATAAACATGTTCGGCGCCAGCAGTGAAGCCCGCGTAGCTATCAACAGCATTGAATACATCTACTTGGGCCGCAACGTGGATGCCAGCGCATATACCAATGCCGAACAACCCTTCCACAACATGGGGCACCTGAATACGGTTGTCATCGGCGGCCAGGCCACAACCATCCAGGGCACCACATTCCAAGGTTGTACCGCACTGCGTACCGTAACCTTTGAGGAAGGTAACCACATTTCGAGCATCGGCACCAGCGCCTTTGCCAGCTGTACCTCGTTGGCAAGCATTGACATTCCCGCTGCTGTAACTGTTATTGAGCAGAGCGTGTTCAACAACTGCCGCAACTTGAGTAATGTAACCGTGGGTGACGGCGTGACCAGCATCGGCATCACCTCGTTTTACAATACCAAGTTAACCAGCTTCACGTTCCCGAGCGCTCTCACTTCGATCGGCCAGAGTGCTTTTGAGAACAGCAAGCTTGCTGGAGACATCGTTCTCCCCGACAAATTGACTGCCATCGGCACTCAAGCATTCGCCGGCACACAATTGACCGGTGTAAGCATTCCCGCTACCGTCACCAGTATCGGCAGTGGCGCTTTTGCCCCCATCCCCACCCTTGCCAACATCACCCTTGCCGAGGATAATGCCAACTTCAAACTCGACAATGGCGTGCTGCTCAATACCGCCGGCAACCGCCTGCTGGTAACCGCTCACGAAGGCGAAATAGGCACCTCCTACAGCAATGCCACCGTGACCAGCATCGACAACTATGGTCTGGCCTATGCGCCGTTCACCAGTGTTGACCTGCCCGCATTGACCACAATCGGCAATTACGGCTTCGCCTACAGCGACATCGAGGCATTCACCCTCGAGAACAATGTCACCGTTGGGCAAAACGTGTTCGCCGGATCCAATCTTAAGGAGATTGTCATCGCTGACGGTCGCAACGAAATACCTCAAGGTTTATGCGGCCAGTGCACCAATCTGACCAATGTAGTGCTGCCGGCATCGGCTACCAACATGATGCGTAATTGCTTTGAGGGCTGCACCGCGCTGGAAGAGATGGAAATCCCCGCCAACGTGAACTATATGGAGCCCGGCTCTGTGCCTGCCACTATCAAGGTGCTGCGCGTGCTCAACGTCAACACTCCCGCCCTTGCAGCAGGTGTATTCAACGAGAATCAGGGCGATGTTATCTGTAAGGTAGCTCCCGGCTCAGTCGAGGCATTCAAGAGCGCAAATCAGTGGCGTTACCTCAACATCGTTGCCGACGAGACCATCTCGGGTGAAGGCTCCACGCTGGGTTGCCCCACCGGACTTTACTTTGCCACCACCGATGGTAGCCTGATGTACAAGGACGAGAACGGCAATATCGTCAACACCAACTTCAATGCCGGTAAGCATGCCTTGACGCTGCAGAGCTATAAGAACCGCGTGTACGTGGCCGTTGCCGGAGACCGCTTCACCTATCAGGATCCCAACCAACCCCTGGGTGATGGCGAACTGTTCTATGTGAACAACACCAACGGCATCTTCTACCGTGTGACCGTGCTCAACAACGTGGGCTATGCACCCAGCGAGGACCCGTTCACCATGTTCATTGACAAGAATGAGAATAAGATCTACATCAGCGACCGCAATGTCGGTATCCACGAATTGAATGCCGACACCACGGGTCTGTATGGCCAACAGCCCTTCCTGCTGCAGAACCAGTGGATCCCCTACTACGGCGATGAAATCAGCTGGGGTAGTATTACCGGTGGCTTTGCCCAGGACAAGCATGGCATCTTCTGGATGAGCAAGAAGTTCAACGGCATCTGCCTGCTGCGCTTCACCAAGGCCGACATCTACCCCGACGGCGGTACCGGCAAGCCCAAGCACTTCAACGCCTTGTTCAAGGACGCTATCATCAAGACCTTCTACCTCGACGACGAGAACGGCTACCTGTATATGCAGGTACAAACCGATCCCTATGGATGTGTGCCTGGTATCTACCGTATCGCACTCAACAAGATCGAGGATATGGAAACCGGAGCCGACGTTGCCGGCAACGAGGGTCTGCGCATTGCCGACTGTGAATTGATTGATGACTCTCCCATCAAAGTCGAAGGAGCCGAGGACAGCGGTGAGCTTGCCAACGTGGCTCAAATCAATAGCGACGGCGAGTACATTTACTGGAGTTACATCGCTCCCGCCAGCGACGCTGAGTCCATCCGCAACAGTGTAGCTCTGGATCCCAACAATCCATTGCACAAGAGCGGTATCAAGTGCCTGCCCGCTAAGCCTAACGAGGACGGCACAATGCCCACCAATGTATCATTTGCAGTTGAGGGTGTTCTGGCCTATGGCGTGTGCGGTGCTACATTCACCGAGCCTGAGCCAGGTCCCAATCCTGGAGAAAACAAGGGAGATGTGAATGGTGATGGTGAGATCAACATCGCCGATGTCAACTACCTTATTGACATCATCCTGAGTGGAGAAATCACTGAAAAAGCCGATGTCAATGGTGACGGAGAAATCAATGTAGCCGACGTCAATTACCTCATCGACATCATTTTATCGAGCAATTAAGGTATCTAAACGATAACCAGATTATCATTAAAGCGCGGGTCATCAACGGCCCGCGCTTTATTGTTCTTTACCAATAAAAAAGAAGAATGGATTAACCCATTCTATCTACCGACAGTATTAAGTTAATCCAAAAACTCTTCAAAATCAAATCTGTTCTCTTCTTTTATCTTTTTCCTTTATGCGTTGCAAATATAGTATCATTTTCTGATTCACAAAAATTTTTTTCACTTTTTTTCATGAAATCGGTAAATTTTCATTCACCCCGCCGCTTCGATCCATATACCCTATCCACTACCAGTGCGATAGCGCCGTCGCCGGTAACATTGCATGCCGTACCGAAGCTGTCCATGGTGATGTACAGGGCAATCATCACGGCCTGTTGCTCGGCATTAAAGCCCAGGAATGACTGCAGCACACCCAGTGCAGCCATGATAGCGCCACCGGGGACGCCCGGTGCAGCCACCATCATCACACCAAGCATCAGGATAAATCCGGTGAATTGGCCAATGTCGATGGTGCCACCCTGCATGAGTAATAATGCCACGGCACATGCAGTGATTTTCATGGCGCTGCCCGATAAGTGAATCGTCGCGCACAAGGGCACCACAAAGCCGGCAATGCCTTCACTCACCCCGTTTTTCTTGACTTGGTTAAGCGTCACGGGGATTGTTGCCGCCGATGATGATGTGCCAAGGGCCGTGAAATAGGCAGGCAGCATGTTATACAAGGCCCTGAAGGGATTGCGTCCTGCAATGGTGCCAGCCACCACATACTGCAGCACAAGCAGGAAAATATGCATCACGAAGATGACACCGATGATTGCTACAAACACATTAATAATGCGCCAAGCCTGTCCCGAATAGGACATGTTCAGGAATATCGAGAAGATGTAAATGGGCAGGATAGGAATCAGTGCCACCTCGATGGTCTTGGCGATAATGTCACGGAATTCATCAAAACCCTTCTTTAACTGCGGCGATTCAAAGAATGAGATGCCCAGTCCCATGACAAAAGCTGTCACGAGAGCACTCATGACGTCCAACAGCGGAGGAATCTCAATCGTGAAGAACGGCTGGATCTCTTCGGCTGTCGCCACTGCCTGGGCCGCCTGGGAGCGGTCAATGAGCATCGGGAAGATGCCCGTGCTGGTGAAATAGCTCAGGAAACCCGAGAATATCGTGTCGCCATAGGCAATGAGGGCGGTAATGAGCAACAACCTGCCGGCACCTTTACCGATATCGGCAATCGCGGGAGTGACAAGCCCCAAGATGATGAGCGGTATCAGGAACGAGAGGAAGTGACTGAACACACTATTGAATGTCACAAAACACCTTACACACCACTCGGGAAAAAACATACCACACAACACACCCAAGATGATGGCAATGATAATGCGTGGCAACAAGCCTATTTTGGATAATTTCAACTTCATAAATTTTGATTCTTTTCTTTTTTTGGGCAAAGGTAATATTTTTTGCCGTACTTTTGCGTTTATTAAATGAATGTCTATGATTACCATATCTAAATATCTACCTGCGATGGCTGCGCAATGGGACGAGTTTGTGAAATCTTGCCGCAACGCCACATTCCTGCATCAACGCGGTTATATGGACTATCACAGTGACCGATTCACCGACTGCTCCCTCGTCGCATTGCGTGATGGTAAATGGTGCGCAGTGTTGCCTGCCTGCATCGATGGTGACACACTCTATTCCCACCGTGGCCTCACCTATGGTGCATGGTTGGTGCCGCTCAAACACTTTGATGCCACCGTCATGATCGAGGTGATGGATGCTGCCGTCGAGTGGATGCAGATCAATGGCATCAAGCATCTGGTTTACAAACCAGTGCCACACATCTATCACCACTATCCATGCGAGGAAGACCTGTATGCCTTGTTCCGTCACCATGCCACTCTCGTTGAGACAAACATATCCACGACTATCGACCTGGCTTGCCCGCTGCCCCTTGACCGTGGCAACAAGAGCGGAGCCAACGCTGCACGCAAGGCAGGAATAGCTGTAGAACAAAGTGAGGATTGGGAAGGTTTCTGGCACCTGCTCTCGTCACTGCTGGACGAGCGCTATGGCACACGCCCGGTTCACTCGCTTGAAGAGATGCGTCTGTTGCAAGGTCGATTTCCTGAAAACATCAAGCTATATACCGCGACCCTTGACGGTGAGATGCTGGCTGGCGTGGTAATGTATCTGTCACATCCCGTTGCCCACTGCCAATATATCGGGGCGTCACCTCGCGGTAAGGACAGTAAAGCATTGACACTGCTTTTCAGCTATCTTATTGACGAGTACAAGCGTCAGGATTACCGCTACTTTGACTTCGGCATCAGCAACGAGGACCATGGGCGTTACCTCAACGAGGGCCTCGTCAGGCAAAAGTCCCGACTGGGTGGCCGTGGAATCGTCTATAATACCTTTGACATCACATTATAAATAAATGAGCGGCAAACAGAGCAACATATCACGCATGGCGATGAAAGCAATGGGCCTCTTTGGTGGGGTTCAGGTGATGGGCATCCTGTGTTCCATTATCCGCACCAAACTGGTAGCCTTGTGGATTGGCCCTGTGGGCATTGGGTTGTTCGGCTTGTTCAATAATGCGCTTGAAATGATCTCTACAGGCACCAACCTGGGCATCAGATCAAGCAGTGTGCGTGACATTTCTCAAGCCATGGCCTCTCATGACCAAGGGTTGGTAGCACGCATGATAACAGTAGTGCGGCGATGGTCGTTGTGGCTCGGTCTTGCAGGAGCATTGCTCACCTTGTCGCTGGCACCCTTGCTCAGCCAGGTGACCTTTGGCGACCACACACACATCTGGGGTTTTGTCATCCTGAGCATAGCTGTATTGCTTCAAGCACTGACCAATGGTGAATATGCTGTCCTGCAAGGCACGGCGCGTCTCAAACGGCTCGCCAGCGTCACTCTGTGGGGCACCATTGTGGGGCTGGCTATATCAATCCCGTTGTTTTATCTGATGCGCGAGCGCAGTATCCTGCCGTCAATCATCGCCTATGCAGCAGCACTCGTCACCTTCGCATGGCTGTTCCGTAATCGCGAATATGCACCCGCCAATATAAGTTCCCGAGAGACCTTTGACATGGGCAAGGGCTTTGTCAAGCTGGGCATCTATATGACGTTGGGAAACTTTGCGACCATCTTGGCGAGCTATGCCTTCAACGCGTGGCTCAATATCAATGCTGGTACCGAGACTGTGGGTTATTATCAAGCGGGTTATACCTTAATTAATAAATACACGGGCTTGATTCTTACAGCTTTGGGCATGGAATATTACCCCAGACTGGCCAAGGTCGCCGAGAGTCGAATGAGGCTGAGGGCTTTTGTCTCCCAAGAAATAAACGTAGCCATTGCAGTCATGGCTCCCGTGGTCGCATTGTTTATCCTCTTACGAGAAGTGGTAGTGTGGCTGCTTTACACACCTGAGTTCAACGTCATCCTCTCTTTTATCTCCTGGGGCATGATCGGCACCGTTCTGCGCACCATGTCGTGGTGTTTGGCTTTC
>JAEEGL010307608.1_pt1 | contig 10482 bp, 9 predicted proteins | sample 9134231 | NCBI WGS metagenome assembly JAEEGL01 (sample SAMN16246548, study PRJNA631951) | gut metagenome | biome: gut microbiome; feature: rumen; material: fiber-attached | host: Bos | place: Iran: Karaj | collected 2018-10 | reverse complement strand
TGTACTACATCGGCTACACCTCCGTCATCTCCAACTGCGAGGACGGAAGGATCTTCGAGTACATGGACTGGAACTACGGCGCCGAGGAGGATGAGGAGGACGTGGTCGAGTACTCCGTGGCCCACTTCTTCACCGATGATGAGGAAGAGGCGGAGGACTACGTCATCACCGCCCCGGCGGACGCCGTCCGCCGGCAGCTGGCCGCCCAGTATCCCTCCGAGGAAGTGCTGGACCGGGCCTGCATCATGGTCTACTTCAACAACGAGGTCAGCGAGCTCACCAACCGGATGTGGATCCGGGTGCGCTGCTTCAACATAAGCCGCATCCCCACCTGGGGATGGATCCTCATGGGGCTGGCCTTCGCCGCCTTCCTCTTCCTCTTCATCTACGGGAAGATCAAGAAGAGAGGCGAGAACCGGCCGGAGGAGCTGGCAAGGATCCGCAAGGACGGCTGAGAAACGCGATATGGCGAGAGGCGGGGCATAGGCCCCGCCTCCTTTGCACGCAAAAGGGGAAGCGCGCCGCGCTTCCCCGGTCTTATTATGGTTCAAAGTGTTTCCGCCAGCCGCTTCACCGCCTCGAAGGAGGCGTCGCTGATGTCGTGCTCGATCTTGCAGGCGTCTTCCACGGCGGTCTCCCGGTCCACGCCCAGCTTGATCAGCAGGTCGCTGAGGACATTGTGCCGCTCGTAGATCTTCTCCGCGATGGCCCTGCCTTCGTCGGTGAGGGTGATGTAACCCTCCCTGTCCATCAGCACGTAGCCCCCGCTGCGCAACAGCGACATGGCCCGGCTGATGCTGGGCTTGGAGTAGTTCATATAGTCGCAGATGTCCACCGAGCGCACCGACTTTCCCGTCCGGGAAAGGATGAGGATCGTCTCGAGATACATCTCCGCGGATTCCTGGATGACCATTCTCTCACCTCGTTTCCGCAACGATTATACCACCATTCTCACAGGTCCACAAGAAGACGGCAGCCTCGCGGCTGCCGTTGCTCTCATTCGGAAAGGGAATACCCGAAGTGCCGGATGCATTTCAGTTTCACCTTGCTGCCCGCCTGGCGCAGTTTCCGCCGCAGCGAACTGACGGTGGTCCAGACCACGTTGTAGTTGCCCTCCAGGTAGTCCGCGCCCCACAGCTTGGCCTTCAGGTCCTCGGTGGAGAAGATGCCGCCCGGGTTGGAGATGAGCAGCCGCAGCATCTGGAACTCCTTGCGGGTCAGGTTCACGGTGCCGGCGGCGGAGGAGACGGTGATGCGGGCGCCGTCCATGACCAGGTCGCCGAAGCGGATCGTGTCCGCGGTGTACACGTCCTTCCTGCGCAGCAGGACCTTGGCCCTGGCCTGGAACTCGGCGGGGTAGAGGGGGGCCGTCATGGCGTCGTCGGCTCCGGCTTCCAGACAGTCCACGGTGAAGGTGAGATCCTTCTCCCGCAGGATCACCATGACCGGCGTGCGGATCCCTTCTCCGCGGATGATGCGCAGCAGGGAGAGGATGTCCAGACCCGGCACGTCGTTGCACACGACCGCCGCGTCGCATCCGCCGCCTTCCAGCAGTTCCAGCAGCTCGGAGGGCGTCTGGGCCCGGCGAGCGGTGCAGCTGCACTGCCTGAGGGAATTCCTCATCATCACGAAACGTTCCTCGTCATTCACCGCCAACAGAAACAGCATGTCGGTCACCTCCTGTCGATTTACGTATATGATAAACCTTTTGCAGCCGATGTGCAAACATTCAGCGAAATTTTTTCGTATCCCGTAATTTCATCTTGACGACGGGCGCGGAAACGCCCTGCGGCGGCGGGAAAACTGCGTCCGTCGTCTAAATGATCCTTTAGGCGGTAAGAGACCATAGCATTCCCGGCGGCGCGGAGACGCCCCGCTTCTGTGCAGTTTCGCAAGCATCCGGACGCCGATTTGTGAAAAAGGGCAAAAACGAAGGGCCCAGTTCAAAAAGCGTTTACATCCTTCGGCCAAATCAATAAAATAAATATATCTGTAATTGGGGTCTTTGTGCCCTGTGGCAGGGGACCCCCGCTTTTACACAATAAACGTGAGGTGATTACATGGCTGAAGAAGTCCTGTTGATGGACAAGATTACCAAAGTCTACTCCAACGGTTTCGTAGCGAACCAGGACGTAACTTTGTCCGTCAACAAAGGTGAGATCCACGCGCTGGTCGGTGAGAACGGCGCTGGAAAGACCACCCTCATGAAGGTGCTGTTCGGCATCGAGCAGCCCGAAGGTGGCCGCATCGTCATCGACGGAGAGGAAGTGCAGATCCACAACCCCCTCGAGGCGATCAAGTACGGCGTCGGCATGGTGCACCAGCACTTCATGCAGGTCCCGTCTCTTACCGTGGCCGAGAACATGGTCCTCGGCATGGAACCCAAGACCGCGAGCAAGCTGTTCCTCGACAAGAGGGAGATGATCCGCATGACCGAAGAGGTCAGCAAGAAGTACAACCTGATCGTCGACCCGAACCTGAAGATCGAGGACTGCTCCGTCGTCGCCAAGCAGAAGGTGGAGATCCTGAAGGCCCTCATCCGCGGCGCCAAGATCCTCATCCTCGACGAGCCCACCGCCGTTCTGACTCCTCAGGAGACCGACGAACTGTTCGTGGAGCTGAAGAACCTGGTCGCCGACGGCGAACACTCCATCGTCTTCATCTCCCACAAGCTGCACGAAGTGAAGCAGCTGTGCGACCGCCTGACCGTCATGCGTCTGGGCAAGTCGGTGGGCAAGGCCAACATCGAAGACGTCACCGAGGCGGACATCTCCCGCATGATGGTAGGCCGCGACGTCGTCCTCGAGATCGACAAGGAACCCGCCAAGCCCACGGAGCCCGTCCTGAAGGTCAAGAACGTCACCGTGAAGAACGACTTCGGCAAGACCATGCTGAACAACATCAGCTTCAGCGTCCGCAAGGGAGAGATCCTGGGCGTGGCCGGCGTCGAAGGCAACGGACAGACCGAACTGGCCGAGATCATCTCCGGTCTCATGGACTACAACCACGGCGAGATCAGCATCAACGGCGAGTCCATCAAGGGCAAGACCATCCGCCAGATCCGCGAGCTGGGACTCAGCCACATCAACGAGGACCGCATGACCTACGGTGTGGCCAGCGCTGCCAGCGTCAAGAACAACATCATGGCGGACCGCTACTACAAGAAGGAGTACCTCAAGAAGAGCGGCCTGCTCAACCACAAGGTCATCGATGAAGAGGTCGACGGACTGATCAAGAAGTTCCTGGTCAAGTGCGAGACCCGTGACGAGATGTGCAAGATGCTCTCTGGCGGCAACGTCCAGAAGGTGGTCGTCGCCCGTGAGTTCTCCAGCAAGCCCTCCATCATCATCGCGGACCAGCCCACCCGCGGCATCGACGTCGGCGCCACCGAGTTCATCCGCAACCAGCTGGTCGCCATGCGCGACGAAGGCACCGCGGTGCTGCTCATCTCCGCCGACCTGAACGAGGTGCTGGAGGTCTCCGACAGCATCATCGTCCTGCACGACAACGAGATCGCCGCCTACATCGAAGACGCCTCCAAGCTTGAAGAGTACGAACTGGGCGAATACATGCTCGGCGTCAAGAAAATGTCTGCTGAGGAGGTTGCGAGAGTATATCATGAGTAGTAAGAAGATTGAACAGAGATTCGAAGCCATCCGCATGCTGGCGGCCGTCCTGATCGCCGTCGTGCTCTGCTTCGCCATCATCCTGATGATCAGCGAGGAGCCCATGAAGGCGCTCAAGTTCCTGGTCGCGGGACCCTTTACCACGATCAGCCGCGCGGGCCAGATCGTCGAGAAGATGCAGCCCCTGCTCATGACCGGCTGCGCCCTGAACCTCATGATCCTTGCCGGCAACTTCTCGGTCATCGCCGAGGGCTGCTTCCTGCTGGCCCCCTGCCTTACCGTGGGAGCCGTCATCGTCAACGAATGGTTCGCTCCCCTCAACAACATGGGCGAGCTGGGCAGGATCATCTGGGTCATCTGCTCCATGCTCTTCGGCGCCCTGATCGGCGGCCTGGTGGGCTGCCTGCCCTCGGTCATCAAGAGGATCTGGGGCTGCGACGAGGTCATCACCTCCATCATGCTGAACGCCATCATCGTCCAGTTCGACGACTGGATGGTCAAGAGGGTGCTCTACGATGAGTCCGCCGGCGTCTCCGCTTCCAAGCCCTATCCCGAGTTCAGCAAGCTGACCAAGCTGATCTACGCCACCCGCGTGACCACGGCCATCTTCATCGGTCTGGTCTTCTGCATCCTGACCTACTACATCGTCAACCACACCAAACTGGGATTCGAAGCCCGCCTGGTCGGTCTCAACCCCAGCTTCGCCAAGTACTCCGGCATCAACGTGCAGAGGACCGGCTTCATCATCGCCCTCATGGCCGGCGCCTTCGCCGGCATCGGCGGTGTCATCCACACCCTGAGCTTCAATGAGAGGTTCAACTGGGTCGCGGAGCAGGGCTACGGCAACAACGGCATCTTCGTCGGAATCCTGGCCAAGAACAATCCCCTGATGCTGCCCTTCACGGCGTTCTTCCTCGGCTATCTGCTGGTCGGCGCCGAAACGATGGGCAACAACACCGACGTCCCGCTCGAGCTGATCAACGTCATGACCTCCCTGATCATCATGATGCTCGCCGCCGAGAGCCTGCTGGCCGGCGCCAAGCACAGGGCGATCGTGCGCAACGCGCAGAAGCTCGAAGCTGCTAAGAAGGAGGCGTAACACATGGACGCGAAATACATATTCCAATTCATTTGGAGCGTCATCAGCACCTCCAACTTCTGGACGATGACCCTCCGCATGACCACCCCGATCCTGTTCGCGGCTCTGGGGTCCTGCATTGCCAAGAAGTCCGGCGTGTTCAACATGTCCATGGACGGACTGATCAACTCCACCGCCTTCATCTCGGTCATCGGCAACGGCTACATGCGCTACTTCGTCATGGGCGGCCGCAAGAAGTCCGAGATCGTCGCCGAGATCGGCGAGGAAGGCTACAAGCTTCTCCGCGCCAAGGCGGATACCTGGGGCTGGATCGCGGGCATCCTCGCCGGCATGGCGTTCGGCATCCTCTTCCAGCTCATGTTCGCCTACTTCGTCATCGACCTGAAGGCGAACCCGTCCCTGACCGGCATCGGCGCCAACCTGCTCATCGTGGGATTGATGCCCTTCATGAGCTTGCTCATCTGCGGCAACCGCGCCAACTCCAACACCTGGACCAAGGACATCAGCAACATCCCCATCATCGACATCCCGTTCCTGAACAAGATACCGGTGATCAAGACACTTTTCTCAGGGCACTACGTGCTGACCTACGTCGTCATCATCTGCATCTTCATCGTCAACACGCTGCTGTTCCGGACCGCCCTCGGCCTGCGCATCCGCGCCGTCGGTGAGAACCCCGGCGCCGCCGAGTCCGTCGGCATCAACGTCCGCGCCATCCAGTACAAGGCCTGCGCCCTCTGCGGATTCTTCGGATCCATGGGCGGCACCTTCATGTCGCTGTGCTACGTGGGCTTCTGGGTCAGGGGCATCTCCGCCGGCCGTGGATACATCGGACTGGCCGCCGCCACCCTGGGACAGGGCAACCCCATCGCCACCACCATCTACGCCTACGTATTCGGCTGGTTCGACGCCCTGGGCATCAACATGAGAGCGCTGTCCCTCTTCCCGGCGCAGTTCCTCTCCATGCTGCCCTACATCGCCACCCTGCTGGGCCTGATCCTCTACTCCATCAACCTGCAGAGGAAGATCAAGAAGGCCAAGGCCGCGCGGTAACCAAATCACAAACGTGCGAAAGACCTGCCCCCACGGGCAGGTCTTTCCAGAATCCCAACGCCTGAAAGGAGGCGGAGATGCTCAAGAGGATACCCTTCGGAAACACCGGACTGACGGTGACAAAGACTTCCATGGGCTGCCTGCCGGTGCAGCGCTGTGACAAGGAATACGGGGTGAAACTGATCAGGGCCGCCTACGACGGCGGCATCCGGTTCTTCGACACCGCCAACGCCTACACCGACAGCGAGGAAAAGATCGGCATGGCCCTGGCGGACGTGCGGGACGAGGTGGTCATCGCCACCAAGAGCATGGCCCGGACCCGGGAAGGGGTGCTGGCCCACATCGGGAACAGCCTGCGCATGCTGAAGACGGATCACATCGACCTCTTCCAGTTCCACAACGTGCCCGAGGTGCCGGATCCGGAGGACCCGGAAGGCGCCTACGCCGGCGCGCTGGAGGCGAAGCGAAGGGGATGGATCGATCACATCGGCGTCACCACCCACCGGGCGGACGTGGCGGAGCAGTGCATCGACTCCGGCCTGTTCGAGACGCTGCAGTTCCCCTTCAGCTACATCTCCTCCGACCGGGACATCGCTCTGGCGGAGAAGTGCAGACAGGCGGGGATGCCCCTCATCGCCATGAAGGGACTGGCCGGCGGCCTGCTGACCGACGCCAAGGCCTGTTACTCCTTCATGAACCAGTTCGACAACGTGGTCTGCATCTGGGGCATCCAGCGGATGGAGGAACTGGAGCAGTGGCTGGCGGTGGGGGAGGCCGACGTCACCATGGACGAGAAATCCGCCGCCGTGATCGCCAGGGACCGGAAGGAACTGAGCGGTGCTTTCTGCCGGGGCTGCGGCTATTGCATGCCCTGCACCGTGGGCATCGAGATCAACAACTGCGCCCGGATGGACATGCTGCTGCGCAGGAGCCCCTGGCAGCCCTACATGACCGACGAGTGGCATGCGAAGATGCAGCGGATCGAGGACTGCGTCGAATGCGGTCTCTGCGCCTCCCGGTGCCCCTACGGCCTGAATACGCCCAGCGTCCTGAAACGGATGCTGGCCGACTACAACGAGTTCTACGCTTCCCACGCCGGTCTAAGGTGACTTGTACGGCATTCTGGATGGGACGGCGCTTTCGGGCGCCGTCCTTTCCCATGTCCGGCCGAAACTCCAAACCCATACCAACAGTATGAAAAAGAACATTCCAATGGTATTGGCGGTGTGTTCCCTTTTTCGCTTCTTTGGGGCATAATGACTTCGGAAGCACAGAGGAGGAGGACGGAAGATGAAGACGACGCTGGCGGAAAACGTCCGCGCGCTGCGCAGGGAAAGACCGCTGACCCAGGAGCAGCTGGCGGAAGCCCTGGGGGTGACCCCCGGGGCGGTGTACAAGTGGGAGGCGGGGCTGTCGGTACCGGAACTGTCCCTGATCCTGGAGATGGCGGATTTCTTCGACGTCTCGGTGGACGCCCTCCTGGGGCACGACGTCCGGGACGGCAGCCTCTCCGCCCTGGCGGAACGGCTGAACGCCCTCTTAAGGAACAGCGACCCCGCCGCGCTGGAAAAGGCGGAAAAGGCGCTGCGGAAGTACCCCAACAACTTCACGGTGGTGCACGGCTGCGCCCAGATCTACAACGTCTTCGGCTCGGAAGGGCACGACGGGAAGCTGCTGCGCAGGGCGCTGGAACTGTATGAGAAGGCGCTGCTGCTGATCTCCCAGAACCGCAGCCCCTACATCAGCGAGCAGACCATCCACGGGGACATGGGCGTGATCCACCTCCTGCTGGGCGAGTCGGAGAAGGGACTGGACATCCTGAAGAAGCACAATGCCGGCGGCATGTTCGACGACGCCATCGGGGGAGCGCTCTCGCTGCTGCTCCGCCGGCCGAAGGAGGCGGAACCCTATCTGGCCGACGCCCTGCGCGGCAAGGTCTTCGACCTGTACGGGATCGTGGCCGGGCTTGCCTTCGTGTTTCGGTCCAGGGGCGACTGGAGCGCGGAGGAGGAGATCGTCCGCTGGGGGTTGACGGTCTTCTCGGGGATCCGGTCAGACGGCATGACCGGCTATCTGGACAAGGCGGAAGCGGTGCTGTGGCTCCTTCTCGCCGACGCAAGGCTTGAGAGCGGCAGGAGGGAAGAAGCCCGGACTTCCGTGGGGGAAGCCGCCGCCCTGGCCGCGGCCTTCGACGCGGCGCCGGATCACGGGATCGCGGATCTCCGCTTCGTCCCGGGCCCCGCCGACAGCAGCGTCCACGACGTGCTGGGCGGAACGGCGGCGGAGAGCACGGCGTTCCTCCTGGAACGGCTGGATCACCCCGAACTGTCGTACCTTTGGCGGGAAGCGACGAAAGGAAGCGCCGGAGCTTCTGGTGAGAATGAAGGAGTGGATCGATGAATAAGAAGGAAAAACAGGCGCTGCGCCGCCCGTTCCTGCGGGAGATGTTCCGGGGCAACCGGCTGAACCTGGCCATGGCCGTTGCCGCGGGATCCCTCGCGGCGGTCTCCAATATGGTGATCTCCTGGCTGATCAAGGAGGTATCCGACCTGATCGCCGGGGCGAGCCGGTTCAGCTTCGGTACGCTGCTGGCCATCATGGGATCCGCCGTGCTGATGCTGGTGCTGAGCGCCGTCCTGGATTACTTCTTCCTCTCCCGTTTCATCTCCCGATCGATGAAACAGTACCGGTCGTACGTGTTCGGCCGGATCATGGAAAAGGGGATCCAGGCATTCTCCGGGGAGAATACCTCCCTCTATCTGTCCGCCCTCTCCAACGATGCGAACACCATCGAGAAGGACTTTCTGTCCCGTATCGAGAGCGCCGTGCAGACGGGGATCGCGTTCGCCGGGGCGCTGGGGCTCATGCTCTGGTACAGCCCCCTCCTGACCCTGGTCTCCATCGGCTTCTCCCTGCTGCCCATCATCGTCTCGGTCATCTTCGGAAACCGGGCCGCCGAGGCGGAGATGGCCGTCTCCGACCGGAAGGAGAGCTACGTGGGGATGCTGAAGGACGCCCTTACCGGATTCGCGGTGATCAAGAGCTTCAGAGCGGAAGAGAGCATCTCCCGCATGCAGGAGGAGCAGAACGGGAGAGTGGCGGAGGCCGTCTCCCGCCGCATCCGAACCAACGTACTGGTGGGATATACTTCCAGCATCGCGGGAGGGCTGCTGCAGTTCGGTGTCTTCTTCGTCGCCGCCGCACTGGCCCTGTCCGGGAAAGGCGTCACCGCCGGCATGGCGCTGGTCTTCGTACAGCTGCTGAACTACGTCCTGGAGCCCATCCAGGTGTTTCCCTCCTTCTTCGCCGGCGCCAGGTCCGCCTTCGGCCTGATCGACAAGCTGGCCCTGGCCCTGGACAGGAACGTGCCAGTCGAAGGGAAGCGCATCGATCCCGTCCTGAAGGAGGGGATCTCGGTGAAGGACCTTCGCTTCTCCTATGAGGAGGGGAAGCAGGTGCTGGACGGCGCGGACATGGAACTGGAAGCCGGAGGATGCTACGCCCTGGTGGGAGGTTCCGGCAGCGGCAAGTCCACCATCCTCAACCTGCTGATGGCCGCCCGCAAAGACTATGAGGGAGAGATCCTATACGACGGCAGGGAACTGAAGAGCATATCCCCCGGTTCCCTCTATGACCTGGTGTCCATCATCCAGCAGAACGTGTTCGTCTTCAACAGCACCATCCGGGACAACATCACCCTCTTCTCCGACTTCCCGGACGAAGAGGTGGAACGGGCGGTGCGCCTGTCCGGCCTGAGCGAGCTCATTCGGGAGAGAGGGGAGGACTATCTCTGCGGCGAGAACGGATCCGGCCTGTCCGGCGGGGAGAGGCAGCGCATCTCCATCGCCCGAGCGCTGCTGCGAAGGACACCGGTGCTGCTGGTGGACGAGGCGACCGCTTCCCTGGACGCCGAGACCTCCTTCGGCGTGCTGGACGCGATCCTGAAGCTGGACGGCTTCACCCGGGTCCTGGTCACTCACGACCTGGACGAGAACGTCCTCCGCCGCTGCAGCGGCATCTTCACCCTGAGGAACGGCGCCGTCTCTGAGCGGGGCACCTTCGACGAGCTGATGGACCGGAGAGGGTACTTCTACTCCCTCTTCACCATCTCCCAGCAGTGAGGGAGGGACGCGGCATGGCGGAAGAACGGTTCAGACACACCGGCCGGCCCGGGTTCCTGCTGGGCTTCGTCGACTTCTTCACCGCGGGGCTCTTCTTCCTGTTCTACATGCCCTTCGGGGGGCTGCAGGAGGAACTGGAGGAGATCCTGGGGCACAGGCTGATGCCCTACTGGAAAGCCTATCTCCTGGGCATCCCCACTCTCTTCGTCTATCCGCTGGTGTGGATGTCCCGCATCGCGGAGGAACTGAAGGCGAAGGCGCTGGAACTGGGGATCCCGGGCCCCCACACCTCCTGGTGGCACATGTTCGGCTGGAACGTCTTCGGCCTGCCCCTCATGGGGCCGGCGGTGGCCACCGGGCGGTTCTTCCGCACCCTGAACGCGGTGGAGAAGAAACTGAACGAAAAGATCGTGTGACGGGAAACGTCGCCGGAAGACAGCAGCGCCCCCGCCGCGGCGGAGGCGCTGTCTTTATGCAGGGATCTCACAGATAGCGGGAAGAGTCGTCCCGGTCGTCGGAGAAGAGGCGCTTCAGATCCTCCAGCCGCTGCTCCGCGGTCCGGCGGAGCTGCTCCCCGGCTTCC
>JAEEGL017322325.1_pt1 | contig 10483 bp, 8 predicted proteins | sample 9134231 | NCBI WGS metagenome assembly JAEEGL01 (sample SAMN16246548, study PRJNA631951) | gut metagenome | biome: gut microbiome; feature: rumen; material: fiber-attached | host: Bos | place: Iran: Karaj | collected 2018-10 | reverse complement strand
CTGATTATAGGCATAAAAAGAAAAAACAGTGAAGCGGGATTCTTCTAACTACCACGTGGGGTATAAAGTAGCTATCTAGATACGGTTCTCTTCTCTAGTCATCCTTTTAGGATGGCTATTCGTCGAATTATCACGGAGTTTTGCCTTTTATATTGTTAAAAATGCTATATTTGCGGCTTGGCTCACTTATCTTGCACATAAGGGAGCGCGGACATTAGACTAATAACTAAAAGATTATCATATGAAGAAAACTTATCAAGAGCCTCGAATTGAGGTAATTGCGTTAGGCACGGAACAGAGTGTACTAACGGTGTCTAATGGCGTTTTGACGCTTCTGGCAACAACTCCTCCGGATAATGGTATAGAGACATTGAGCGGATGGGATTCAAATATCTCTTGGGACTAAATAGGAGGATTGTGATATGAAAAAGATTGGTTTTTTCTTAATTGGGTTTGCGCTGATAGTTTGCGGCTGCTCAAAAGAACAGTCAACCGGCCTTCTGCAGATTGCTCCGGATAATGATGTTGTCTCATTCACGGCAACATTTGAGGGTGAAGCACCTGATACCAAGCTTGGCATCAACACCGGCAACGGTGCTTTAACATGGATGGACGGCGATGCAATTGCCGTTCAGATGACAGATGACTCATTTATTCCTTTTACCTACTCTTCTTCCACCGGAAAGTTTTCTGCCTCTCTTGGCGAAAAGAAGGTAAAGGATGGCGGCGCTGCGTACTATCCCTCCACTATCGCTCTTGCTGGGACTCCCAGTTCAGTGACACTGCCCTTGTCATACACAGCCAGTGTTTCCGGCTCCATTGCAACGGTTTGCCCTCCCATGGCTGCAACGGTTAGTCTTGGTGATGAAAACCTTGCTCTCAAACATCTTGGCGGCATCCTTTCCATCAGGGTCAGCTATGTTCCGGCCGATGCCAACAAACTTGTACTTATGAGTCCCGGTGTGGGCACCACCGGTACATTTGCCATTACAGATGATACAGAAGACTACATTTCTGCAAAGTCTGGAGTTGGTGTTATTACCGTAAACTTCACCGAGGGCGCTTTCGGCACCAATGCCACAGAGTTCTTTATCCCCGTTCCGGTATCATCCTTCACCAGCGGCTTTATAGCCACATTCAAGAATGAAGCCGGCGAGGCTTTATATAGCCACACCGCCGCCAATACAGGTATTTCCGTAAATCGTGCAAGCATTGCAAAGATGGAGCCGCTGACTGTCCCTATTTCTATTTATGTACGAAATAACGGCACTGATTGGACCAATTTTATGGCGTATTATTCTTCCGGAACTTATACGACATCTTCCTGGAGCACGAATGAAATTTCAGACTTTACTACGACATATACTCACAACGGAAACAGTTATTATAGATTCACTTTACCCGCAACGGAAACAGTTAGCACAACGAGCGAAATAATATTTCATGACTCTGAAAACGATACTGTTGGACGCGTTGATTTACCCGGTTTAACACTTGGAGGAGATCGTTATTATACAATCAGCGGAGATGGGGCATGGCGTGTTTATGTCTGTGATGGCCTTAGTTGGAGCGGTGGTAATTTACGTGCTTGGAAAGATGGTTGGGAATGTTTTACCGGCGTAAATGGTGGGGTTGGCCCTACAGAGAATGGTACCGTTACTTTGATGCTTCAATACTATAACAACTATACATTTAAGTATTGGACGGGTATTAATTCGGATGATAAGTTTTATTATCAGTTTTATAAGTCAGATAATAGCGAATCCACTCCTTCTTACGGCATTTCTAGGCCGGGAGGTAACAAAGATATCGTCTTCAATGCTTATTATAAAGCGGAGGAGGGTATAAAACTAGATCTCGTGGGGACAGGACACGTTGTGACATACACTCAGGATTAATAGAACAATTACATCTTCTTTTCTGCGACGACCTCACACGGGGTCGTCGCTTTTTTTGTGTTGATGTCCAACAATCTTAGTCACATATAGCAGCGTTTTCTTGACTAAGATTGGCGCTGAAGACGATCTTAGTCACATTTGGGGGCGTTTTCGTGACGAAGACCGGCAAAAAGGACGTAGAGATGCCCGGTCGGGGCCGGGAATGACGTGGAAAGGGTCGGGCAGGACGCCAAAGAGCCCTACAACTCAAACTTCACGGTAGTGTCGTAGTCGTTCCAGTTGCGGAGGTAGAGGGTGATGGAGGATTGGTCGTAGACGTTGCTGTACTGGGTGTCCTCAACCATACCGTTGTCCCACACAAGGTCCTTCCAGTGCACCTGGGAAAGGCATTCCTGGGCATCGTCCAGGGTGAGGACGCCGTCGTGTTCGTCCAGGAAGGCATCCGCCGTTTCATACCTCCACCAACTCCGGCTGTGGGGGTTGCCAACGTACTCGCTGGGGACGGTTGTGAAGTATTTCTCCGACAGCAGGTGATTAGTCACCAGCATATAGTTTTCATCGGCCTCTTTCCTTACCACCATCGATTTCCAGCCGTCCTCGCGGTCGAACTCCAGCACGGCGCAGTCGCCGGAGGCATCGGCAATCATATAGTGGTAGCCGGAGCCAACGGTTGCGTCGTGGTGGATATCCAGCGTTGCAGCAAGGTCAAGAGCCTCCTGCACGGTGGCGCAGCGGTCAAGCCATAGGCGCATTATGATAGTTGTGCCAACATCGTGCTTAGGAGTATCCTGCTGAGCAGCCTGCTTTGGAAGCGCCATAATAGACGTGCAGAGACCCTTCTCATTAATACCGTCCACCGGCGCATACACGGAAGCAAGGCAACTGAGTTTGGCGCCAAGGCTTGTGGGAAGTTTCTCCAGCGAATAGCCAAAATGCGACATATCACTCACGGCAATGGAAGCGTACCCCTTCTTTGGCCTGGACACGGTTACCATCGTGGGATTCTTGAAGAAGTCATAGTTACGGCCATACCAGAAGCCGTTTTCACCCGCCTTTTTAGCCTGGAAAGACGTGCAGTTCATAGTCTTCATCTCGCCGTTTTCATCGGCCACCTGCGCGCTCTTTATCTTGAGCGGAAGGCCCTTGCCTATGCGGCCGATCACATAATCCAGTAACTCGGCGTTGGCGTCGATATCCTTGGTAATTAGGTCGTCAAGGTCATACGCGGCCTTGTACTCCATCTTGTAAAGGTACTGGTTCCCGCCAACCGGCTGGACAGAACTTATGGTTTTAATTTCACCGCCCCAGATGCAGGCGACGGCAATGCAGAGAGCGGCAATTATGCCGATAATCCAATAAAAAACTTTCTTCATTGTGATGCGTTTTACACACAAAGATAAGTTTTTATGTTCAACGTTAAGCATTTTTTTGTACATTTGGGAAGATAAAACACACTAAAACCTTATATCATTATGAAAAAGTACATCGCAGAATGTTTGGGCACATTTGTCCTTACCTTCCTGGGCTGCGGCACAGCAATGTTCCTTGGCTGCACAACTCCCGCCGGAGTAGTAGGAACCGCCATCGCATTCGGTCTTGCAGTTGTTGCAATGGCCTACACCATCGGTGGAATAAGCGGTTGCCACATTAACCCCGCAATCACCCTCGGTGTCACCCTCAACGGCGGCCTGAGCTGGAAAGAGGCCTGCGGCTACTGGTGCGGCCAGATCATCGGCGGTATCCTTGCCGGCGCTGTCCTCCTCCTTGTTGCCAAAACCGTTGCCGCTCCGGATCTTACCGGCGCTCTCGGTTCCAACGGCGTAGCCAATGCCGGCGGCGTATGGGGCGCCTGCCTAGTTGAGGTAATCGCAACCTTCCTGTTTGTGCTGGTAGTCCTTGGAACCACCGATCCCAAGACCGGCGCAGGCAACTTCGCAGGTCTTGCAATCGGCCTCAGCCTCATCCTCATCCACCTTGTGTGCATCAACCTCACCGGTACTTCCGTGAACCCTGCACGTTCTATCGGCCCCGCACTCTTTGCGGGCGGACAGGCCCTCAAGGACCTCTGGGTATTCATCTGCGCACCTCTGGTGGGCGGCGCACTTGCCGCACTTGCCTGGAAAGGCATTTCCTGCGAGAAAAAATAGCCCCCTGCGCCTATGAGACGCATCATCGCACTTGCACTTATAGTTCTCACTGCGCCTCTTTCCGGGGCGCAGGAACTTTTTGTGTTCGACTCCCCAAACCTTCACTGCACGGACTCCGTGCTGGTGTTCTCGCCATCGGCTGATAAAGATCTCCCCACGCTGTTCCTCCTTCACGGCTTTGGCGGAAAGTACTCCGACTGGAGCCGCCACACAGACCTTCAGGCAGCGGCGGAGAGCAGCGGCTTCCGCATCATCTGCCCGGACGGCTTCTACAAAAGCTGGTACCTCAACGACGCCAACCCCGCCAATATGCAGTGGCGGAAATTCTTCTGGGAAGAGTGCTGGCCGGCAATGGAAAAACGCTACGGACTTAAGGCCGATAAAACCTTCATAGACGGCCTCTCGATGGGCGGCCACGGGGCAATGAACCTGTTCCTGGACCACCCCGAGCGATTCCGCGGCGCCGGTTCAATGAGCGGCGTACTGGGGCTTCACCACTCCGGCGGCTCAAAGGAAATCATCCCTGGAATCCTTGGCGTTGAGTCAATCTATGACCCGGTGTGCGCAGAGCAATCGGCCATAAACCGCCTCTACAGGGTAGGAACGGCAGCACCGCAGAAGATAATTGTAATCTCCTGCGGCACCGAGGATAAGTTTATGATTGCCTCAAAGGAATTCGAGCAGCGCTGCACGGAACTGGGCATCCCCCACGTCACGCTGTACTCTCCGGGAAAGCACACCTGGCAGTACTGGGTGTGGCTCCTGCCCTATCACCTCAAGTTTTTCTCCGAGGCCCTATAACAGTTCCAGGAACTTATTCATACCGGCCGTCGCAACAGCCTTGATATGGGTGATGCGGCGGTCGTATACTGTTACATCGGCCGGATCTATCAGATAGATTGGGGCCGATGCCGGGGCGTACCTGTACAGCCCCGCGGCGGGATAAACCTGCAGGGAAGTGCCCACGATGAGAAGGATATCGGCCCTGGAGACCATATCTATGGCCTTTTCAATGGCAGGGACGGACTCCCCGAAGAACACTATATGCGGCCTTAACTGACGCCCGTTGGGGGCAAGGTCCCCGAGTTTTACCTCTGAATAGCCGATATCAATTACCTCGTCCTCCTGGAAGGTAGCGTCGTAAAGGCCCTTTTCAGGGCGAACCTTTGTGAGTTCCCCGTGAAGGTGGAGGATGCGCGTGGAACCAGCCCTCTCGTGGAGATTATCCACGTTCTGGGTTATTACATCCACGTCATAATCCTTCTCAAGGCCCGCTATTGCAAGGTGAGCGGCATTGGGCTTTGCGTCTTTGAGTTGGGCGCGGCGGGCGTTGTAGAAGTCCAGCACAAGGCCGGGGTTACGGAGCCAGCCGTCGTGGGAGGCTACATCCTCCACGTTATACTGCTCCCAAAGGCCACCGGAATCACGGAAGGTGGCAAATCCGCTCTCGGCGCTCACTCCGGCGCCGGTAAGGACTACGATGCGCTTTTTCATTTCAGGATCTTCTCTATACGTTCAAGTTTTCCGTCTACCGGCGCGGGCTTCACTCCAAGGAGTTTGCACAGCATAGGATAGAGGTCCGTGTTATGAAAGGCGCTCTGCTCTCCTTCAGTGAAGGGGGCCTCATAAGCCACCTTGAAATCAGGGCCCACGGCGCGGAAAGCAACCATCATATCCGTTTCCCTGGGATCAAAGCCGTGGGTGCCCTGGTTGCGGGAAGGCGCAAAGTTGAACTGCCAGCCAAGGTCAGGGCTCACTATTATGTCTCCAAGGCGGTTGGAAGTGCCGTAATTAAGGTATTCCGGAACCTCCCCGTGCTTCCACACGTTGAGGTGTGGGATGTCCTTGAGGCGGTTATAGAGGCTGTCCACATATCCTTCCTTTGCCCAGATGCTTGTGGGAAGGGAACCAACGCAACGCTCCACCCACTCCTGAGGCATAACGTCCCACCACGCCACAAAGCGCTCCGGGGAGATTTCCGTCATGCCGTGGTCACCTGCAAGGATGAAGTTGATGCGGTCTCCGTGAGGGAGGGCCTTAAGCCGAAGATACAGGGAGTGCATAAGGGAATCCATCTGCTCCGCCATATCCTTGGTCTCCGGTGAGAAGGGGCCGTAGACGTGACCCTGGTGGTCAGGTTCGTCAAAATAACCCATCACAAGGCGCGGGCGCTCCGCCTCCGGAAGGCTCATAAGGCGCACAATTTCGTCGCAGCGCTGTGAGAAGGTCCAGTGGGGTTTTTCATCCCAGTGCCTGTAATAGGTGGGATATTCTCCCTTGATGGGGATGTCGGAGCCAACCCAGTACACCACGCCGCACTTCACGCCCTGGCGCTGGGCCGTAATCCAAACGGGCTCCCCAAGGTAATAGCGGGGGTCAAACCTTGCCTCTGCGTCCTTTATGGCATAGCCGTGCTGGGTGTCCGGATTCCAGAAACTGTTGTTCACCAGCCCGTGATGGTCCGGCACCAGACCCGTTGCCATGGTATAATGGTTGGGGAATGTTGAGGAAGGGAAGGAAGGTTCCATCCTTGCCTTCACGCCCACCGTTGCCAGGGAGTCAAAAAACGGCATCTCATAATAATCGGCATAATCCCATCGGCTTCCGTCAAGGGAGATGATCACCGTATAGTTCTTGGGTTTGCAGGCCGATATAACCGCCACGGCCGCTAGAAGGCTCAGTAAGAGTTTACGCATAACCATTTGTTTATCCTTACAAAAATAGCGAAACTAAAGATCCAGTGTTACGACTCTTCCGGAAGAAGGGAGTTTTCCTGTTACGTCATGAGAACCAGTAGGCATATGGCCTTTATTCTCATACATAATGCCGATAAACGCATTCCCGCTCACCTCTGTCCCGTCCTCGTTGAGTTTATTGCGATCCATCGAAAATTCTACTTTTATCGCATCTATATCGGCATTGTTCAAGGGATCTTTAACCGTAGTGACACCGGAGAACCTGAAGGTGTTCTCGTCGGAAACGGTGTTATCCCAGTCCGGCGTTCCGTGAACTCCATCTAACCAAAAGGCTTCGCCAATAGAATAATAAGGCTCTCCCCACATCCATTCTTCCCAATTATCTCTATTCTGGGGCCAATAATTTGTATTCCAGCCAAACTGCATACGCGAAGCGGCAGAATCCCATAAGAAAGAGTATGAATGGACGGAATCAAACCCATTATAATCCCATAAAGTATTTCCAGAATCATCTACCCTGGAAGCAAAAGCCCCGGTAGAATCGTTGTCGCTTCCAAGGTAGACCGTAAGCGGGCCGGGAGTTCCGGGATGATTGGGCAGAAATCCATTCATAGAATCTCCTTGACTGTATGGACCGCCATCGGCAACATAAATATCCTTATACCTTATTTCCGTATAAACATAAATGTAGTCCTTGTCTGATGCCAGTTTCAGACGGAGCAGACTGTTAAGTTCCGGGTCCTTGAGTTCTGAATAGATGTAGCGCCTGGCATCGGCCGTCAAAACTGTAATCTTATCCCACTCCGAGAAGTCACCGTCTATTGCAACATCCATTGTAATTTCCTCTGCGGGCACAACGGCTACCGTGCTTTTTGCGGTATATCCCCCGGCGGTTGCCGTAATGACTGTTTCACCTGCCGACACAGCCGTAACGACACCATTGGATACAGTTGCGACTTCCGGATTTTCAGAAGACCACCTTACTTCTGGCTTTTGAGTAACTTCCTCGGGATGAAATATGACCGATAATGTCTCTTTATTGCCCACTTTCAACTCAACTCCGGGTTTGTCTAATGATATCCCCTCAAGTCTTATAATTTGATCCCCGGGAGTTTGAAACCAGGGCTTTTTTGAATCACTGCCTACACGCAAAAACCTGGTTGCATGACTGGTGTCCCACATTTCCATATGAGCATTATCATATAGGGCGATGGTGAAGGTTGCCGATGCCGGGGCCGCAGTATTTGTCAAGGTAATTTTATTCCCGTCAATCTCATAACCGTAAGACACGTCGCCGGATAATGACGTGAATGTGCCGTCTTCCTTGAATTCTGAAATAGTCCCTTGAGCATCTTCCCAAGAGCCCAACAGATCCTGAGAAGAAATAACCTCATCGTGAATTCTTCTCATCGTTATGGTTTGAGTCAATGCCTGTCCCTCTGATTCAATCTGCGAACTCATCACAAGACTTGTCTTTGACAGTGATATGATATCGACATTCATACCACCATTGCTTGGAGGGATACTGCCGGTGTATAGTATAAAACTGTTAATGGCGAGGCCCTTTCCGTTTTTGATTATGTCATAACGGAAAGAAATAGAAATGCCATTCTCATATTCATACCCGGATCCGTCTGTATTGAAAATAATGGTATCGTATCCGGCGTTTTCACCGACAGCCTCGTGGGTTTCGCTTCCGGAGGCGCCTTCATAAGCCAGCGATCTCTTTTCCATTTGCCAGACGCCGGCAAGATTTTCTTTATTAACCTCAACATTAACCTCAACGTCAATGTTATCATCTATCATACCATCTACATTGTCCTCCACAATTTTGGTAGGAGTACAGGAGGCAAGAGCAATAGCCGCAAGAAGGCTCAGTAAGACTTTACGCATAACCATTTGTTTATCTAACCATTTGTTTATCCTTACAAAAATAACGAAACTTTTTGAAATAGAACATACACTCCGTTTCTTGCAATTTTTACGGGAAAGCGGTAAATTTGTGATTCGAAAGAGAATGAGGTGAAATAATATAAGGTTATAACCTAAAAACATATATGAGCAAGCATTTCACTTTACCTTACGAGGGCGGTCTCATTGAGAAGAACCTCCCGCAGGGCATCCTGCACACTTATGAGAAAATCTGGACAAAGGTTTACCAGGATTCACGTCCGGCATCCTATGCGGTAGCAGACATCATTGAGGAAGCTATCAAGAACCAGAAGGAAGGCCTGTTCAGGCTGGGTCTCACAACAGGCGCCACCCCTACTTCCCTTTACAATGAACTTACCCGCCGTTACAAGGCCGGAAAGATTTCCTTCAAGAACGTTGAAGTTGTCACCATCGACGAGTATTACCCCGCTTCATCTGATGAGATGCAGAGCCGCAACCACTCCATCCACGAGGCCTTCCTTGACAAGGTGGATATCCTGAAGGAAAACATCCATATCCCTGACGGAACCGTTCCTGAGGACAAGGTGAGCGACTACTGCATAGAGTTTGACGCAATTGCCCGCAACCTTGATCTCCTTGTGATTGGCGTAGGTGAAAAGGGCCAGGTGGGCTTCAACGAGGCCGGCTCCAACATCAAGACCCGCACCCGCACCGTCCGCCTATCCTACAACTCCCGCAAGAGGCAGGCCAAGAACTTCAACCACGACATATCGGCCACCCCGGACAAAGCCATCACCCTTGGAATTGGCACAATGCTTTCCTCCAAGAAGATTGTCCTTATGGCCTGGGGCGAGGACAAGGCCAATGTAGTGAAGGCGATTGCCGAAGGCCCTATGACAACTGACTGCCCTGCGTCCCTTCTGCAGGCCCACGACCACATTTCACTGTATGTGGACGAGACCGCGGGAAGCCTCCTTACCCGCAGCGTGGCTCCCTGGCTGGTAGGTCCCTGCGACTGGACTCCCAAGTTCATCAGAAAGGCCGTGGTATGGCTGTGCCAGGAAACCGGAAAGCCCATCCTCAAACTCACTGAGAAGGATTACCTCAACAACAACCTTGACGAACTCCTCCAGAAGTTCGGCCCGTACGACAAGATAAACATCAACGTCTTCAACGACCTACAGCATACCATCACCGGCTGGCCCGGCGGTAAGCCCAACGCCGATGACGCAACGCGTCCGGTATCGGCCAAACCTTATCCCAAAACGGTCCTTATTTTCAGCCCCCACCCGGACGACGACGTAATTTCAATGGGCGGTACGTTCATCCGACTGGCCTCCCAGGGACACGACGTCCACGTGGCTTACGAGACCTCCGGCAACGTTGCCGTGCACGACGACGTAGTGCTCCAGCATATGGACTGCGCCTTCCAACTTGGTTTTGCCGATAAATTCGCAGAGGTGAAGGCCATTGTTGACAGCAAGGTTCCCGGAGAGCCGGAGCCCCGCGCGCTGCTTGAGATGAAGGGCGCAATCCGCCGCTCGGAAGCCCGCGGCGCCGTGCGTTCGTTCGGCCTCAACGACAACACCAACGTCCACTTCCTCAATCTCCCGTTCTACGAGAGCGGCGGCATCAAGAAGAACCCACGTTCACAGGCCGATGTTGACATAATCAAGAAACTCATCACAGACCTCAAGCCCCATATGATCTTTATGGCAGGCGACCTTGCCGATCCTCACGGAACCCACCGTGTGTGCACGGAGGCCGCCCTGGAGGCTGTTGAGCAACTCAAGGAAGAAGGCAACAAGTGGCTGGATGAAACCCACATCTGGCTGTATCGCGGCGCCTG
>JAEEGL016587595.1_pt1 | contig 10483 bp, 11 predicted proteins | sample 9134231 | NCBI WGS metagenome assembly JAEEGL01 (sample SAMN16246548, study PRJNA631951) | gut metagenome | biome: gut microbiome; feature: rumen; material: fiber-attached | host: Bos | place: Iran: Karaj | collected 2018-10 | reverse complement strand
TCCACGGGGATGACGTGCATGCCGATGCCGTCGCCGCCGGGAGGGATCAGGTGGGTCTTGCCCTCGAGAGGCAGGAAGGTCATCTTGTCGAAGCTGTCGGCCAGTTCCGGATACTTGCAGACCTGATCGTAAACCATATTGGTCATCTCTGCGATGCCGGGCACGAACAGCTGGACGTACCACTGCTTGACGTGCTCGGGATTCTCGCGGTGATACTCCACGATGCCGTGCATGGCGGCGTCCGTCAGCAGCTCTTCGACGCGCTCCTCGCTCTTGCCGGTGAGCTTCGCGATCTCCGCGATCGTCTTGGGCTTGCGAAGGCCCATCTTCAGCATGATTTCCGCGATCTCGTCGCTGGTGCAGCAGCGGTCGAGGATGATGTACTCGGGGTCGTTTTCGGTCAGACGCTTGAGGCCGAACTTGTAGGGAAGGCGGTCGGTGATCATTTTGCCAAGATCAAATAAAATCTCTCTTGCCATCGTGTGTCTCCTCTCATGTTTTTCGGTGAACGGATTGCAAACTCCCTCTATTTATATAAAATATCATAAAAGGGAAACATTGTCACCTGTTATTTCCAATAAAAAGGACCTGCGGATGAAAAAAACGCTATCGATTTAACGGATAACGGGATATGACTATTTGACGTTACCTGTTATTGGCTGTTTGTGATAATTTTATAGAAGAGTTAGCAAGCTTTTTTGGTGCATATTCATGAAAAATGCAAGGAGGAGCCATATGAAACTCGAATCCTGCGGCTTCGGAACAAAAGCCATCCATGCCGGGAACGTCAAGGACCGGCAGTACGGAGCGCTGACGACTCCGATTTACCAGAGCTCGACCTTCGTTTTTGACAGCTGCGAGCAGGGCGGCCGCCGTTTTTCCGGCGACGAAAGCGGGTACATTTACACCCGCCTCGGCAACCCCACCACCGCGATCCTGGAGAACAAGATCGCCGCGCTGGAGGGCGCGGAGGCCTGCCTGGCGACGGCCTCTGGCATGGGCGCCATCTCATCCTGCCTGTGGATGATTGCCGCTGCCGGGAAGCATATCATCGCAGACGGCACGCTCTACGGCTGCACCTTCGCGCTGCTCAATCACGGCATCAGCCGCTACGGCGTGGACGTCGATTTCATCGATACCAGCGACCTGGAGGCCCTGAAGGCGCATCTGCGCCCGAACACCGTCGCCGTCTATCTGGAGACTCCGGCCAACCCGAACCTGAAGATCACGGACATCGCCGCCGTCTCGGAGATCGCGCACGGATACAAGGCGGACATCAAGGTCGTCTGCGACAATACCTTCGCCTCGCCGGCGCTGCAGAACCCGCTCTCCCTCGGTGCGGACGTTGTCGTCCACTCCGCAACCAAATATCTCAACGGACACGGAGACGTCGTCGCCGGCTTCGTCGTCGGCAAGGCGGATTTCATCTCGCAGGTGCGTCTCTTCGGCCTGAAGGACATGACCGGCGCCGTGCTGGATCCCTTCGCGGCGTTCCTGCTGCTCCGCGGTCTGAAAACGCTGGAGCTTCGCATGGCGCGCCATTGCGAGAACGCCGCGAAGGTGGCGGACTTCCTCGCCGCGCATCCCGCGGTCGAAAAAGTGAACTATCCCGGTCTGAGCACGCACAAAGGGCATGAGATCGCCGCCCGGCAGATGAAGGCCTTCGGCGGTATGGTCAGCTTTGAGGTGCGAGGCGGCAAGGAGACCGGCATGAAGCTGGTCAACGCCCTGCAGCTGATCACCGTCGCAGTGTCTCTGGGCGACGCGGAGAGCCTCATCGAGCATCCCGCTTCGATGACCCATTCCACCTATTCGCCCGAGGAGCTGGCCGCCTCCGGCATCGCCCCCGGCCTGATCCGTATCTCTGTCGGTCTGGAGAATGCGGAGGATATCATCGCCGATCTGGAGCAGGCGCTCGCCCTGCTCTGAGCCCGTCACGGCAGCAGAACAGAAGCCGCCCGGCGCCATGCGCCGGGCGGCTTCCGTTTTGTCGGATCAGGTGTTCTCGTTCATCTCGGAGGTCGTTCGGATCAGGATCTCGACGAACTGCTCCGCCGCCGCGGAGAGCGGCCGCTGCCGCCGGGAGATGAAGCCCAGGCGCATATCGCAGGAGTCGCGCAGCGGTACGGCGATCAGCGCGTCGTCGGCGTAGCCCTTCGGCAGGATGCCGCTGCCGGTCGACACGCTGTCCGTATGCGCCATGACGTTGTAGATGCTGGCGCGGTCGTTGACGTAGATCATGCGGTCAAAGTCGATCCCGGAGCCGCTGACGGCCTCTTCGGCAAAGTTCAGATCGCTGTCCGACTGCGTGAAGACCACGTGCGGATAGGGCCGCAGGTCATCGAGGCAGACGGAGGCGCGATCCGAGAGCGGATGGCCCCTGCGCATGAACACGTGGGGGCGGAGCGTGACAAGGGGATAGAATGCCAGGTTCTTGTCGTCAAGAGAACGGAGGACGGCGTGCTCGGTCACGTCCGAAACGAAGATCACGCCCACCTCGCTGAGTCCGGAGGCGACCTCGGCGATCACGCTGCTCATATCGGTCTCCTTCAGACTGAGTTGCAGGGAGTCCTCGCGCTGCGCGTTCATAAAGTCCACGAAGGCTTTGGCGCAGAAGGGGTAACGCTGTGCCGCGACGGACAGATGCAGGCGGTCCATCGAACGGCGCCGCCCGTAATAGCGCATCAGGCGGCGGCTCTGCTCGACGATCGGCGTGATCTGCGAAAGCAGCTCCTTGCCGTCCTCGGTCAGGCTGATGCCGCGGTTGCTGCGGCGGAAGACCCGGATACCCAGTTCCTTTTCCGTCTCCTGCACGGCGCTCGAGAGCGCGGACTGCGAGATGAACAGGCTCTGCGCCGCCTTGTTCATCGAGCCGCAGCGTTCGATCTCCAGAAGATAGGTCATTTGAAGAAGAGTCATCGGTACACCTCACGACAGGGGGGAGCGCCTCAGTAGGCGACGGCGACCCCGAGAAGGATGAACAGGATCACGAGCGCGAAGTTGACCGCAAACAGCGGCGCGCTTTTTTTGATCCAGGTGAAATAGTCGAGTTCGATCATGGACAGCGAGAGCAGCAGCACGGGAGAGGTCGGAAAGAGCACGTTCGTATAGCCGTCGCCGAAGGTATAGAGCAGCACGAGCATCTGCTTGCTCAGCCCGGTGTTGACCATGGCGAGCAGGCCCATCACGAGGATGGCCTTCGCGGTGGAGGAGGAGATGAAGAACTCGAGCAGGAGCACGATCAGATAGATCACGATCGCGATCGCGTATATGCTGTGTCCCTCGATCATGCGGTTGATCTGGCTGACGATGGTCGGCAGCACCGAGCCGCGGTCGAACACGAACTTGATCGAAGCCGCGAGCGCGATGAACACGATGGTCGGCAGCGCGCCGGCAAAGCCACTCAGAAAGCTCTTCAGCACGGATCTCATCTCTCCGCGGGCCAGACGGCCGGCCAGGATGCCGAAAATCAGGAAATAGGCGATCAGCACGACGACGGTATAGCTCCGCAGGGCGGACAGCAGGGAACAGAGGATGATGAGCGCGAGCGCCGTCAGCAGGAAGACCGCGTAAACGAACCGGATCCTCGCGTCGTTTGCCGTCTGCGCCTGCCCGTTCAGCACGCTCTCGGCCGATTCCCGCAGCAGCAGGTCGTGCCGGGCCGTCAGGCTGCGGGCGGGGTCTTTGCCGATCCTCCGCAGATAGGAGAAGAGGAACGCGAGCAGCAGCAGGAACATGACCGCGAAGATCAGGATGCGGAACCAGATATGTTCCATCGGATTGACGCCGATGATCTCCGAGGCCAGCAGCACGGTAAAGGGGTTGGTGATCGCGCCGGCGAAGCCGAAGCCGCAGGAGAGGATGCAGATGATGAAGCCGGTGAAGGAGTCGTAGCCGATCACGACGCAGAGCGCGGTCACGATCGGCAGCATGGTCAGCATCTCCTCGAACAGGCCGAGGAAGGAGCCGAAGCAGTAAAACAGAAAGGCGATCAGGACGAGCAGCAGCTTTTTCTTCCCGCGGAAGCGTTCGGAGACCGCGCCGACCAGGACGCGGATGCCTCCGACGTCGTTCATCACCTGAAAAGCAGCCGAGATCACGAAGAGAAAGAGGGAGAGCATCACGAGCGTCAGCCCGTCGGAGGAGAAGAAGACGAGGATCGGCGCGAGAAGGCCCTGCCAGATCGGGATGCCGCTCAGGTCGTCCCGCTGGATGTATTCGAGATAATTCGGCTCGCCGTTCGGCAGGAGCGCGAACTCGCCTCTCGGCACCACGTAGGTCAGAACGACCGATACTGCGAGCAGTACGACGAGCAGGATCGTGACCTCGAGGAAGGTCTTCTGCGAGATGCTGATGAGCGTTCGTTTTTTTGCTTTTTGTTCCATCATGCCTTCCTCCCGGGGATCAGGGATTCGAAGCGTTCGCTTCGTTCAGCAGGTCGACGAGCAGAGCCCAGCGCGCGACCTGGTTTTTTTCTTCGGTCGGATAAAAGTAATAGAGCTCGTCCCGATGATACAGCTCGAACTCCTTCCCGCAGGAGAAGGCCAGCGCGGGGAGGCGTTCGATCGGGACCTCAAAAGCGACGGACGCGGAGCGATAGGAAAAGCCCGAGGGCGTCAGCGAACAATCGCCCGTCTCCCGGCGGACCGGTCCGCCGTTTGCCCCGTGGATCTTCGTGCGGACCGGACAGGAGAGCCGGAAGTCCTTCAGCGTCCGCCGCTCCATGTCCTTGATGCGCTCATAATACGCGCCGATGCTTCCCGCGGCGTCGGCGAAGCGATAGCTTTCGTCCAGACGGTGCCGCGCGCCGCAGGCGCGGCAGACGAGCTCGTCGTCCGAGCCTTCGGTCTGATACAGCGCGCCGCAGTCGGCGCAGCGATAGAGCAGCGTTTCCAGTCCCTCGGCCTTGCCGCGCTGGGGATAACGGTCGATCGGCGCGGCGGAGGCGTCGGAGCGGAGCTCGGAGGCGATGATATCGTCGATCTCCCGCGCGCTCATGCTTTTCAGCTCCTCGGCGCCGATCACGCGGGTCACGCGGATGCGGACCCGGGAGCGGAAGCTCTTTTTCCTCCATTTCGGCGCGGCAAAATAAGCGCCCTCGATCCGGGCCAGCACAAGGTCGACCTTCAGCTTCCTGTACAGCGCGCCGCCCTTTTCCACGATGGGATTGCTCCGCCCGTCCGGCGAAAGCCGCCCCTCCGGGAAGATGACGACGGGGTAGCCGCCGCGTATCGTTCGCAGCAGGCCGACGGCGGTCGACATGTCGCGGGTGAACAGCTTCTTGGACAGGATGCCGCCGCCTTTGGCCATGCCCTTGAGAAGAGGCCGCGTGCAGTAATATTCGTTGACAAGATAGCTGGGCCGCTTCGGATGAGCGAGCTTGCTGACGTAATAAAAATCGAAGAAGGACTCGTGGTTGACGAGCAGGACGTACGGGGCGCGCGCTCTGCCGAGCAGCGCGTCGTCGACCTCGATCTTCTGCCGGCCGCCGAGCCAGAGGCGGACGATGAGGAAGATCAGGTCGTACATGGGAGAATCGGGAGTGCCGGAGCGGCCGTTTTCTTTATCCATCTGCCTCGCCTCCTGACGTTCAGTATAGCATAAGCCGCGCCGCTTGACGAGCGGAAAATCAAAAAGAATCGAAAAAACGACAGCCCCCGGCTCGAACGGGCCGGGGAGCTGCCGCTTTTCATCGATCCTTTTCAAGCAGCTGCAGGATCTGCAGCGCGTTCGCTGCGGCGCCCTTGCGGATCTGGTCGCCGCAGCACCAGAGGCTCAGTCCGTTCGGCTGCGTCAGATCCTCGCGCAGGCGGCCGACCCATACGAGATCCTGCCCTCCCGTCTCCAGCGGGGTGGGGACGCCGCCGTCCGCAAGGCGGCAGCCGGGAAAGCGCGCGATAGCGGCGCGGGCCGCGTCGACGCCGACCGGCGCCTCGGTCCACAGGTTCACCGAGATGGAATGGGAGCGCATGACCGGAACGCGCACGCAGGTGCAGCTGACCTTCAGCTCGGGAGCGTGCAGGATCCGCCGCCCCTCGTTCTGCATTTTCATCTCCTCGTCGGTGTATCCGTTCGGCTGCAGCTCGCCGATCATCGGGATGAGGTTCATGGCGATCGGCGCGGAGAAGACCTCGGCTTTCGGCTCATGCCCCTGCACGTAGTCCGCCAGCTGATCCTCCAGCTCGCGCAGCCCGCGCACGCCCGCCCCGGAGACCGCCTGATAGGTGCTGACGACCATCGCGCGGATCGGCGACAGCCTGTGGATCGCGGCGACGGCCATCAGCGTGATGACGGTCGAGCAGTTCGGGTTGGCGATCAGGCCCTGATGCCGGAAGGCGTCGTCTCCGTTGATCTCCGGCACGACGAGCGGGACGCCGGGATCGAGCCGGAATGCGGAGCTGTTGTCGATGTAGACGGCGCCGCTTGCCCGGATCGCCGGCGCGAAGCGGCGGGAGACCGGCTGATCGGCCGCGCCGAGCACGTAATCCAGCCCCCGGAAGCACTCGTCGTCCGCACAGCGCACGGGCAGGCGCTTCCCGCGGAAGCTGATCCTCGTCCCGTCGTTTTTCGGACCGGAAAGCAGCCGCAGCTCTTCCGGCTCGATCTGGTATTCCTCCATCAGCCGCAGCAGCTCGCGCCCGACGGCTCCGGTCGCGCCGAGCACGGCGATCCTGAGTTTTCTCATGGTCTCTCCCTCCTCAGGCGGCGCGCTGCCGCCCGGTGTGGTCTATCGTCGTCTCTCCTTCGAGCAGCAGCTCCGATACCGGCACGATCGTATAGCCGTCCTTCAGCAGGCTGTCGAGGATGTCGGGGAGCGCCTCCGGCGTATGCTCGGCCGCGTTGTGGAACAGCACGATGCTGCCGGGGCGGACGTTTTTCAGCACGCGGTCCCGGATCTCCTGCGCGGAGATGCCCTTCCAGTCCAGACTGTCCACGTCCCACTGGATCGCGGTCATCCCGACGTCGCGCACCGCCTGGATCACGTGGTCGTCATATTCGCCGTAGGGACAGCGGAACAGAACGGGGGAGACCCCGGTGACGGCCCGGATCTTTTCGTTGTTGCCCAGCAGATCGTTTTTGATCTCTTCGCTGCTGAGCTTGGAAAAATGCGCGTGATGGAGCGAGTGGCTCATGACCTCGTTCCCGGCCTCGGCGATCGCCCGTACGGAGTCCGGATAACGGTCGACCCAGTCTCCGACGACGAAAAAGGTCGCGTGCACGCCGCGTTCATCCAGGATATCGATCAGCGTCTGCGTGTCCTCGTTGCCCCAGGCCGCGTCGAAGGAGAGGGCGACCACCTTGTCCTCCCGGTCGACGCTGTAGATCGGCAGCTTGCGCTGAGCGGCGGAGACGCCGACGATGGCCGGGCTGTTGACCGCCCAGAAGATCAGCGCGACGGCGAGAACGAAGCCGACGGCGGACAGCACGGCCCGGTGCTTTCGTAACATGGCTTTCCAATCGAACATGCGGATCCCTCCTCGCTCTCAGCGTATGAGGAGGGATCCGCATTTCATGCTTGTATCGTCCGCGTTCACAGACCGCGGCGCTTCAGCTCGCGCAGGATATCGAGATAGACCTCGCAGATATCGGAAACGCCCGCTCCCCGCTTTCTGCTGAAGGGCATGCGGCGCAGATCGATCGCGTCCAGGTGGGAGATGCCCCGGAAGCCGTTCGCGCGCAGGATATGCACGTTTTCGCCCCAGGAGGCCGAGGCGACGGAAACAAGGCCGTCGTTTTCTCCCTCGATCCGGTTCAAAACGAAATTGGCGGTCGACAGATTGATATCCGAAAAGGGATGCGACATCACGCAGGCGTAGCTTTGATAGAACACGCCGGGCACGTCCGGATTGGCCTCGTTGAAGCGTTCGGCGGCGGCCGTGGTGAAGCCCTCGCAGACCTTGAGGAAGTCCGGCTTTTTGTCGCCTACGACCCGGATCCAGTTGTCGACCGCAAAGGCGGCCATGCTGAACAGAGGCCGCGGCAGCAGCATCAGCCGATCCAGCGTTTTCGAGCCGCGGTGAGGCGTGGCGATCGTCGTGACGCTGGCGATCCTGTCGCCGTATCCGAGGGAAGAGGCGACCATCCGCGCCTCCAGACCGCCCTTGGAATGCGCGATCAGATTGACCTTCTCCGCGCCTGCTTCGGCGAGGATCCCGTCGATGCGCGCGGCGATGACCGCCGCGTTCGTCTCGACGCTCGCCCAGCAGTCCTGCAGCCCGTAGTAGACCTCGGCGCCCGCCTGCTCCAGCACCCGGGGAATGCGGCCCCAATAGACCGGCCATTTCAGGTCGCGAAAGCCCGCTCCGTGGATCAGGACGACGGGGTATTTGGTTCGACAGTCCGTGCCTGGCATAAAAACGCTCCTTTTGAGGCTTTATTCCACTCGCTCCAGGATCAGCTCCGAGGATCCGTCCTCCAGCGAATTGTACGCGTCCAGATGGACGTGGCTGCCCGGCTGTTCCTCGGACAGCCGGCTCAGGATCCCGGCCAGGGACAAAAGCCCGCCGCGGTTTGCGCGGATCAGGGCGCCGCAGTCCGTGATCTGAACGGATATGGCCGAGTCTTCAAACCATTTGATCTCCATGTATGTTTCCTCTCTTCCGTCCGTCTTCAGCGGCGGCAGAAGCCGTCGATCTCGTCCTGCAGCAGACGGAAAACCTTGGCGAGCAGATATCCGTCCGCGACCGCATGGTTCAGCCGGACGCTCACCGGCATCAGGAGCCGGCCGTTTTCCTCCCGGTAGCGTCCCCAGTTGACGATCGGGGAGAAGTACAGGTAGCCGTCCGGCAGCTCGATGTTCAGCGCGTCGTAGGACAGCCAGGGAATGTAGGACGCGTCGAACCAGTTCGGGTGGTTTTGGGGATCCAGCGCGTAGTCTCGGGTCTGCTTCGCGCGCTCGAGATCGGCCAGCGCGCCGCGGTAAAAGCGCTCGTAGTCCTCGTCGTAGACGGTATAAACCGGCGTGCAGGTCTCCGTGTCCTCGTGGAACACGTACTGCGTCGGATGGATGACGTCGTAGCAGATCAGCTCGTCCGTCTGCCACAGGTAGCCCATTTTATAATCGTCCCGCGCGTTCAGAGTACGGGCCAGAAGATAGAGGAAGTTCAGATAGAACTTCGACCCGTTCCCGCGGGAAAACGCCGCGAGCTCCGTCACGTCGACCCTCGCGGTCATCGAAACGGAGCATTTGCAGTCCTCCGAAAAATGGCGGTAGACGCCCTTCCGGTAGTAGCTGTCCTTATCAACGATCCGATATCCCATCGTCACCCCAGTCCTTTCAGGTTCCGCAGCGCTTCCGCGTTGTTCGCGGTGATCATGGACAGCTTTTCGCAGCGGTCCATCTCCGCGCAGCCGCCGCAGGTCGCGAGCTTCTTGCGCGCGGCGCACGGGCGGATCGGGCACAGCGACTCGCAGAAGGGCGTTTTCACTCCCTCGGCGCGGCATCCGGTGCAGCGGATCATCTCAGGCGTGATCGCAGCGCCGTTGAGCTCCGACCATAGCTTCGCGACCCTTTCGCGCAGCGCGGCGTCGTCGTTGACGGTTGCGATCCGCGCTTCGCAGGCTTCACAGTCCAGCCCGCAGAAGGCGATCATGTTATTCATGTTGCGTTCCTTTCTCCGGTCCCGTCCGGGTCGTTTCCGTTAGTTGTGTCAGGCCGGGAGACCGCTTTTGCTTTCGCCGTCGGTCCGACCGTCTCCGCGCGGCCCGGGCCGTGCTTTTTCATGCTCCTTCATCGCGCAAATGGCCCCGCCCGGTAATCGGGAACACAGTTGCCGCGTTTTTCGCGCCGGGGTACGTGGCGGCGTGTTTTTTCGGTCACGCGATCGATCAGCTCGCCGCCTTCCGCTTGATCAGAAGCCCTTCCTGGATCGCCGCCGCAGTCGCAGCCGCGCAGACGACCGCGGCGCCGTACCTCAGATCTATGAACCTCAGTGTCAGCGGAAAGACGAACAGCAGCCCTCCGGTCGCCTTGTTCATTCTCGAATGCACAGATACGAACTCTTTCCGACGGATGAATCCCGCCGCGATATTCGCCGCCTTGATGAAGGCGATGACGGCGATCCAAATATAGAGCCAGGTCGGAACAGGCAGTACGGGCAGCAGCTTGATCAGGCATACCGCCGCGAATACGAGATCTGCGGCTGTATCAAGCCTTGACCCGAACTCGCTGACCGTGCCTGTTTTCCTTGCCACAGCGCCATCCGCCATATCGGTGATCCCGGCCAAGATATATAAGAGATAGAACGCCGGTGAAAACACAGGGCAGGACAACAAAGCGATACTGCAAATGATACGGACGACGGAGATAAGATTTGCCATGTTACGCCCTCGACATCAATACGACCGTCTCAACTGCGCATCCTCGACGAAAGAAATCGACATGCTACAGTTTCAGCACAGCAGATAATTCATCATCTTCTTCGAAATATTTCCTGTTGAATTCCATAAAGCCAACGGAACTATAGAAGTTCTTTGCTGTTTC
>JAEEGL015517639.1_pt1 | contig 10483 bp, 10 predicted proteins | sample 9134231 | NCBI WGS metagenome assembly JAEEGL01 (sample SAMN16246548, study PRJNA631951) | gut metagenome | biome: gut microbiome; feature: rumen; material: fiber-attached | host: Bos | place: Iran: Karaj | collected 2018-10 | reverse complement strand
CCGTTCACGTGGATCGGCTCCAGCGTGTAGTTGCCCGGGACGAGGGGGAGGCCTTCCGACATGCCGAGTTCCTGCCGCTCGATGGCGTTGTAGTAGGGGGGCGTGTAGCCGTTGTTGTTCGTGTTGCCGCCGTCCATCAGGGAGAGTCTGCGCCAGAGGCCGTCGCTGGTGCCGCCGCTCCCCTCGTAATCCGTGTCATACAGGTCGGGGAGTCCGAAGGTGTGGCTGTATTCGTGGCAGAACGTGCCGATGGAGGCCATCGTGTATTTCCCGACTTCCGGGAGGAGCATCAGTTCGGAAGAGCAGGCGTAGCGGTCGATGGTGACGCCGTCCAGTTTCAGCCGGATCCCGCCGGCACTGAGGAAGAAGGCGTGGGACCAGATGCAGTCGGCGTTGCGGTCCGGGTCGTCGGCCTCGTCCTTGCCGGCGAAGAAGACGAAGACATTGTCCACCTCGCCGTCCCCGTCGTCGTCGAAGAGGGAGAAGTCGACGTGCTCGTCGGCCTGTTCGCAGGCTTCCCGGACCATCTCCTCGGCATGCGTGTCGTTTCCTTCGGAATCGTTCTTTCCGTAGTAATCCGCTGTCTTTGAGAGGGTGACGATGTCCGTGACGGTGAAACGGAAGTCGAAGGCGCCGTGGAACTGGTCGTTGAAATAGTCCACGGCCGTCTTTCCGCCATCCCCGTTGAGGAGCCGTTCGAAATCATCCCGCGTGAAGCGGAAATCCCCCTCCTTGAACTGCGCGAGGATGACGATCCCGTGGCGGGGGATCGTGGCGTTGGCCGTCGCGGGATGCCGGGTGCGGACCCGGCGGGTCAGGTTGGGCCGGCGGTCCAGCGGGACGCGTGCCCGCCGGGCGTTGGCATTGCGGCGGAGCAGTTCGTAAGGGATGGCGCGGCTCGCGTCAATCACGTCCTGCGGCGTCTCCGGGTCACCTACGGCGTACGGCGTGGCGTGCCGGAATCCCTGAGCGTTGAAGGCGGCGTAGCGGTAGGTCCCGTCGTCGGTCCGGACGACGGCACAGCCGTCCTCGGTCGTGAAAAGGTGGTAGAACTCGTCGCCCGTGCAGTGGAGCACGAAAACCGTCCCGTCCGGCTGCGTGACGGTCAGCCGGGTCCGTTTGACGGGCACGGCGGCCAGCGCGATCGAAAGGAAAAGACAGAACGCTGCGGCGCGGATTTTCAGTCGGGTCGGTTTGTACACGATACAAATTAAGCCAATTTTTCGCTTTTATACAAGCGGGAGGGACGGAAATGAGCATGCAAGAAGCCGGCCCGAAAGAACTCCGGAACCGGCTTCTAGACGTGTACTAAAACCTAAACCTGACTTATTGATGCAAGTTTCCGGGGAAACGTTGCAGGAAAAATGAAAAAAATCGAAAAAATTTTTCCGGGATCGGCCGGAATCAAAAAACGGTGGCCGTCGCCGGTCACCGTAAGCAGGGGTCGATGCGAATTACTTCGCGGACTCGACGGAAACCTTGCGGAATTCCTTGAGGTCCTTCATAAGGGCAAGGGCGGCCTTGCGGGCACGGGCACCGGCGGCCTTGTTACCCTTGACGACCTGCGCTTCGGCGTTCTTTGCGTATTCAGCAAATTCGGCAGCGATTTTTTCGACGAGTTCTTTCATGATGTTGTGTTTTTTTATTAAAAAGCGTTAAACATTAAATTTCAAAAACTTGTGCAAGATATGGATAAATCCGAAAAAAAACAAAAAAATGCGAAAAATTTCAATTATCCTCTTCTTTATCAGTCTTTTTTTGCGTTTTTACCCTTGTGTTGACCAAGTTCATGGCACGTTCCGCACCGATTGTGGAAAATGCCTTGATTCCGGCGACCACCCGGTCGGCGAGGACGGGGATTTCCGCCTTCTCCTCTTCGCTGAGCGGACCCAGTACATAGTCGACCTGGCCGCCGCGCGAGAACCCGTTTCCGATGCCGATCCGGATGCGGCAGTAATCCTGCGTCCCGAGCAGCTGTTCGATGTTCTCGAGGCCGTTGTGACCGCCGGAACTCCCGTTCTTCTTCATGCGGAGGGTGCCGAAGGGGAGGTTGAGGTCGTCCGAAATGACGAGCAGGTTCTCGAGCGGGAGGTCGAGGCGCTGCAGCCAGTAGCGGACGGCGTTGCCGCTGAGGTTCATGTACGTCGAGGGCTTGAGCAGGGTGAAGTGCCTGCCCTTGAACGAGACTTTCGCTACGTCTCCGTACCGCTCCGTAGAAAAAACGGCATTGGATGCCTTAGCCCAGGCATCCAATACCATGAATCCCATGTTGTGGCGGGTTGAAGCGTATTCGGAGCCGATGTTACCCAATCCGACTATCAAATAGTTCATGCCCGGTCCGGTCGAGGGAATTACTTCTTCGCGGCTTCAGCAGCGGCCTGCTGCATGGCGCGGGTCGTCTTCACGCGGCAGATGATGGTGTTCTTGTCCGTGAGGATGTTGATGTTGTCGAACTTGAGTTCACCGACGGTGAGGCGCTTGTCGAGGCCGAGCGGGGTGATGTCGATGTCGAGCTGGTCGGGAAGGTTCTCGACGAGGGCGCTGATGCGGACCTTGCGGGCAAGCTGGGTGAACTTACCGCCGGCCTGGACACCCACCGGGTGGCCGGAGAGGTTCAGCGGGACGTCGATCGCGACCGGCTTCTTCTCGTCGATGGCGAGGAAGTCGATGTGGAGGCACTCGTCCGACACCGGATGGAACTGGAGTTCGTGGAGGACGGCGGGATAGGTCTTGCCGTCGAGCTTGAGGTCGATGATGTAGGAAGCCGGGGTGTAGATGACCGGTTTGAGATCCTTCGCATTGACGGTGAAGAGAATGTTCTCCAAACCTGCGCCATAGAGGTTGCAGGGAACGAGGCCCTGCTTGCGGAAGGCCTTGATCACGGCCTTGTTGCCGACTTTGCGGATTTCTCCGCTGAGTTCAAAATGCTTCATTTTACCTTGAATTAAATGTGTTACTCAGTCTGTCCCGTAGGCAGACCCCATTGCACCAAAAGCGCGTTCGCTTTTATTTGGCGCGCAAAGATAGGAAAAAAATACCCGACAGCCAAATAATTCTGCCTGTCTTTCACGGATTTATTGGTTTTTCCGGGGATGGTGGTCGAGGACCGTCCGCTGCCAGAGGTCCGTCTCGACATGGGTGTAGATTTCGGTGGTGAGGATGCTTTCGTGGCCGAGCATTTCCTGGACGGCCCGCAGGTCCGCGCCATTCTCGATGAGGTGCGTCGCGAAGGAATGGCGGAACGTGTGCGGGGAAATCTCTTTCCGGATGCCGGCCACGATGGCCTGGTGCTTGACGAGGTTGAAGATGGCGACGCGGCTGAGCGGCTTTCCGAAGCGGTTCAGGAAGAGGTAGCCCGTGTCCGCCCCGCCGGTCCGCGGGCTGAGGGCGAGGTAGTCCCGGACGGCGTCCGCCGCCACCTCGCCGAGCGGGACGATGCGCTGCTTGTCCCCCTTGCCGACGATCCGGACGAATCCCTCTTCGGGGAAGAGGTCCGAGGTCCGCAGGCCGGCCGCCTCGGAGACCCGAAGGCCGCATCCGTAGAGCATTTCGAGGATGGCGCGGTCGCGGAGTCCGTTCGGGGCCCGCAGGTCCACGCTGTCGAGGATGGCCGCGACTTCTTCCTGGGAGAGCACGGCGGGTAGGTAGCGGCCCAGTTTCGGCGTCTCGATGCCGTCGCAGGGGTTGTCTTTCCGTTCACCCTCCAGCACGGTCCATTTGAAGAAGGACCGGAGGGCACTCACCCTTCTCGCCTGGGACCGCTTCGACAGTCCCTGCTCTTGCCCGCGAGCCAGATAGTCGAGCAGGTCGTCCCGGTCGATATCCGGCAGGGAGGCGTCGGGCATGGTCGAGAGAAATGCCTCTGCATCAGACGCATAGGATGCCACCGTATTCGGTGACATCCCGCGTTCGAGCTTCAGGTAGAAGCGATAGTCCCGGATGAGCCGTGCGACGTCCATCGCCTAGAGCGTCCCGTATTTCCGGCCGTATTCCAGCATCTGGCCGAGGTAGTCGTCCGTATAGACCACCTTGTAGTCGACGGTCTTCCCGTCTTCGACCACGGGCACGATGTCCGGGTTGATGAAACCGCCGTAGGGCTTGAGGTGGAGGGCTTCGTAGCGGGCGAGCACTTCCTTGTGGAGTTCCGGGTCGATGTGGACGGCGTAGGTCTCGATGAGGTTCTTGCCGGCCTCGAAGTCGCCTTCGGACTTGATGCGCTGGATCTCCGCGAGGAGTTCGGCGAAGAGGCCGCGGAGGGCCTTGAAGTCGTTGACGACGAAATAGGTTTTCCCGCCCTTTACCTTCTTCTCGATGACCCTGTCCTTCGCGCCCTTCTCATAGCACCATTCGGCGATGAGCTTGCGGTTCTGCATGTGGGCCTCGGTGTTCGGGCGGCCGGGGGCGACGCGGGTGAACTGGACCATCATGCCGTTGCGGATATAGTTGGCGTATTCGGCCTTGTAGGCTTCCGGATCGGGCATGATGCCGAGTTCGACGAGTTTCGGGTCCGCGGCATAATAGAGGCCGAACAGGTCCGCGCGGGCCTCTTCCAGTGCGGAGGAATACTCTCCCATCGCGGTGGTGGAGACGCCGGGAAGGAGCTGGCCGGAGCCGTGCCCGAGGCATTCGTGCAGGTCGGTGTGGATCTCGTCGGCGACGGATCCCCATTTCTTGGCGAGGGCGATCTCCTTTTCGGAATAGGCGAACTCGGCGAGGGTGCTGTTCGGGGATTCCTGGGCGGAGAGGTCGTAGGTGTGGGTGATGTTGGAGATGGTCACGGACTTGGAGCCGTGTTCCTTCCGGATCCAGTCGGCGTTCGGCAGGTTGATGCCGATCGGGGTGGAGGGATAGCTGTCGCCGGCCAGGCAGACGGCGTTGATGACCTTGGCGGAAATGCCCTTGACGTGCGGTTTGCGGAAGCGGGGGTCGATCGGGGCGTTGTCCTCGAACCACTGCGCGTTGGCGGAGAGGATCTCCGTCCGGCGGGATGCGGCCTCGTCCTTGATGTTCACGTAGCCTTCCCAGGAGGCCTTGCGGCCGAGCGGGTCGTTGTAGTCCTCGATGAAGCCGTTGATGAAATCGACGGTGCCGAGGGTGTCCTTGACCCATTCGATGTTGAATTCGTTCCATTTGCGGAGGTCGCCGGTCCTGTAGTAGTCGATGAGGATGCCGAGGGCGCGGGACTGGATGTCGTTTTCGGCGACGGCGCGGGCCTTGTCCAGTTCCGCGCAGATCTTTTCGAGGGCGGGGGAGTAGATGCCGCCGATCTTCCAGGGCAGTTCCCGGATGACGCCGTCCGGACCCTTGACGACCTTCGTGTTGAGGCCGTAGGAGACGGGTTCGGGATCGTCCGGATCCACGATGCAGGCATAGTATTCCTCCACTTCCTCGCGGGTCACGCCTTCATAGAAGTTGACGGCGGAGGAGCGGACGATGTCGCCGGCGGTGTCGGTGGAACGGCGCTGGGGATAGAGGTCCGGGTCGTAGACCACGTCGAGCAGGCCCTCGTCGGGTACGCCCACGGCGACGAGCAGGGCCGCGAAATAGTCGCGCGGGCAGTCGGGGAAGAATTTGTCCTCGGCGTAGTGGTGGTGGATGCCGTTGGAGAAGAAGAGCCGTTTGGCATAGACGGTAAACGCCTGGAAATCTTCACATTCCCGGTCTCCGGAATAATCCTCAAGGATGGCCTCGACGGCATGGCGGACCCGCAGGTTGTCCTTGCAGTTCTGGTCCCAGAGGATGTCGCGTCCGTATTTGGCGGCTTCCGCAAGGTGATAGGCATATTCCTTCTGGCGGAGGCTCAGCGCCTCCCACCCGGGAATCCGGTAACGCATGACCTTGAGGTCCGCGAAAGAGTCGACGGTGTATTTGAATCCGTCCCCGGCGCCGGACGCCGGTCCGTCGCAGGCGGCCAGGGCGGCGGCCGCTCCGGCAATCATCAGCATGGCAAGAGTTTTGTTCATCATGGCGCAAAAATACGAAATTAATCCGTATCTTTGTCTTTGGTTGTGATGAAAAAGAAGATGATGGATTTTCGCCCGGCCTTCCGTTTCCTGGTCCCGCTGCTGCTTGCGGGCGGGATGCTCGCGTGTTCGAAGCCGGACGATTTTTCCCTGGATCCCGGGAGTCCGTCCGTTGCGCCTTCCCACCGCGACTACACCCCTTCCGTCACCTACAACAAGGTCCTCATCCTCTATGCTGAAGGCCACAATTCCCTGAGTACCTACATCAGCGACGATATCAAGGACCTGACAGAGTCCTATATCCCCCCTTCGGCGGGCGATGCCCTTCTGGTGGTCAGCAAGTTACCCCTTCGCGCCGGCCGCTATTCCGACCCCGTGTCCCCGGTCCTGTACCGGTTGAGGCAGGCCGCCGACGGCAAGCCGGTCCGCGACACGCTGCTCGTGTTCCCGAAGCGTTCGTCCCTGGCCACGCCGGAGATCATGTCGGAGGCCCTGACCTACATCCGGGACCATTTCCCTTCGGACCATTACGGGATGATCATCTCCTCGCACGCCTCCGGCTGGATGCCGCCCGCGTATTATTACAGTCCGGCGGAATTCGAGGGCGGGGCGGTCTCGCCCTGGGCCGCCCGGCGGCGTGCAGGCGCCCCGCTGCCGTTTTTCGACGATTTCCCGAACGACCCCTCGCTGCCTGCGGTCCGGAGTTACGGCCGGGACCAGATCATCACGGGCGGCACTTCCCAGGTCTATGAGATGACGATCCGGGAGGTAGCGCAGTCCATCCCCATGCACCTGGACTACCTGTTCTTCGATGCCTGCCTGATGGGGTGTGTCGAAGTGGCTTACGAGTTGCGGGACGTGTGTGACCTCATCGGGTTCTCACAGGCGGAGGTGCTGGCGGAAGGGCTTGATTACACGAAAGTTGCGGAACGTCTCATGAAGGGGGAGACGCCCGATCCCGTCCAGGTCTGCCAGGATTATTTCGAGTATTATGACGCCCAGCCCGACGGGGATTACCGCTCCGCGACCATCTCCCTGGTGGACTGCCGGAAACTGGATCCCCTGGCCGCCGTCTGCCGGGAACTCGTCGCGGCCCACCGCGACGGCCTGATGCAGGCCAACCCCGCTTCGGTCCAGGGCTATTTCCGCTACGGCCGCTATTACTTCTTCGACCTGCTGGACATCTTCGGCCACAGCGGCGCGACGGAAGGGGAGATGGCCTCCCTGCAGCAGGCGCTGGACGGCTGCGTGGTCTACAAGGCCGCGACGCCGTCGTTCATCGGATTCGATATCCGTGTCTTCTCCGGTTTCAGCATGTACCTGCCGTCGATCTCGACGTTCTACCCGAAGAAGAATTTCAAGTATCTCAACGATTTCTACCGGAAGGAGGTCGCGTGGAATGCGGCCACCGGCCTGGTCGAGTGACGCTACGCGTCTTCAGCGCACGCCTTGTTGTAGCAGTCGCGGCAGAGGGGCTCGTAGGTGTCCTTCTCGCCGAGGACCACGAGTTTCCGGCTCTGGGAGAGACGGTGGGAATGGTTGGCGAGCGCCCCGCAGCGGACGCAGATGGCGTGGACTTTCTGGACATCTTCCGCAATGGCGAGCAGGCCGGGCATCGGGCCGAACGGCTTGCCGAGGAAGTCGGTGTCGAGGCCGGCGATGATGACGCGGACGCCGCGGTTTGCCAGCTGCTGGCAGACCTCGATGATGCTCTCGTCGAAGAACTGGGCTTCGTCGATGCCGACCACTTCGACGTCGGGATCGATCTGGAGCATGCGGGCGGGCGTCTTGATCGGCGTGCAGGAAATGCTGTGGGAATCATGGGACACGACATCCAGGTCGGAATACCGCTTGTCGATGGTGGGCTTGAAGGTCGCGATCTTCTGCTTGGCGAACTGCGCCCGTTTCAGGCGACGGATGAGCTCTTCGGTCTTTCCGGAGAACATGGAGCCGCAGATCACTTCGATGCAGCCCGATTTTTTCGTGTTTTCTGAAAACATTTCCTTATATTTGTGAGTGTCATTGCAAAGATAGGCAATTATGGAGAAGAACACAACAGCGGTCCTGAAAGATTTTTCCGAGCGGATCGACAGTCTCGGGCGCCAGCTCGCCGCCCTGAAGGAGGAACTCGCGTCCCTGGAGGCTGCGCTTTCCGGGGAAAAACCTGCCGTCCAGCCGGATGCGGTCGACATCGACATCGACGTCCTGGACATCCCGGAGACCGCGGTGCCGGAGCCGCCGGCTGTGGAGGCCGGGATTCCGCTCCCGGACCTTCCGGTCGTGGATGCGGACATCCCGTTGCCTGAGGACCTTCCGGCGGAAGAACCCGTCGAGGCGGACCTCCCGGAGGACGAGCCCGTCGTAGCGGACCTCCCGGAGGACATCCCGGAAGAGCCGGCGCCCGCTGTTGCGGCTGAACCTGTTGCCGAGACGCCTGTGGCAGAGGCCCCCGCTGCCGAGCCCGCCCCTGCGGAGGAAATGACCGCTGCCGAGCCCGCCCCGGCCGAAGAAGAGGATATGCCCCTCTTTGCGGAAGAGACTCCTGCTCCCGTGCCGGCAAAGGGAAAGCGCGCCAAGGGCGCGGACGGTTCCTATGCGTGGATGACGGCCCGGCCCGGCATGCCGGTCAAAAACCTGCGGAGCGCCATCTCCCTGTTCGACCGCGCCCTCTTCATCAACACGCTTTTCAAGGAGGACTATGCCCTCTATGACAAGACCATCGGGGAACTGAACACCCTTTCGACCCTCGACGAGGCCGTGGATTATGTTGCGGAACGCTTCCCGGACTGGAATCTCGGCTCCGACGTCGTCTACAGTTTCATGATGGCCATCCGGAAGAAACTCGGTTAGGATGGCCGGACGCCTGTACATCGTGCCGACCCCCGTCGGCAATCTCGAGGACATGACTTACCGGGCCGTCCGGGTGCTCCGGGAGGCAGACTTGGTCCTCGCGGAGGACACGCGGACGACTTCCGTGCTGCTCAAGCACTACGGGATCAGCGCCCGCCTCCAGTCCCACCACAAATTCAACGAACACCAGACCGTCGCCCTCATTCGGGAAAGGCTCCTCGCCGGTCTGGATGTCGCCCTGGTCAGCGATGCCGGTACGCCCGGCATCTCGGATCCCGGCTTCCTCCTCGTCCGCACCTGCGCCGGGGAGGGGATCGAGGTCCAGACCCTGCCCGGCGCGACGGTCTGCATCCCGGCCCTGGTCAGTTCCGGACTGCCCTGCGACCGCTTTTGCTTCGAAGGGTTCCTGCCGCAGAAGAAGGGGCGGCAGACCCTGCTGGACGCCCTCTCTGCGGAAACGCGGACGATGGTCTTCTACGAGTCGCCCTACCGGCTCGTGAAGACCCTCGAACAGATGGCGGATCATTTCGGCCCCGGGCGGCTTTGCTCCGTCGCCCGCGAGATCTCCAAAATCCATGAGGAACACCGCCGCGGGACGCTCGCGGAGGTGGCCGCATGGTATCGTGAACACGAGCCCCGGGGCGAGATCGTCATCGTCGTCGCCGGAGCGGAGCCGCAGCGGCGGAAAAAGAGCCATGGAGCAGAACCCGAAACGGAAGGAGCGGACGGATAGGCCCTCCGCGTCCTTCGTCATGGGGGCGGTCGCCCTCGTATTCCTTGTCATTGGTTATCAGACGGCCCTCTTCGTCCATCAGGCGGCCGTGAGCCGCGTCGTGTCCCACCGGGACCGGCCGGACACGGTCTACGTCGTGGACGGGGTGCTGGCGGAGGCGTTGCTGCGCGACGCATCGCCGGCAGAGGCCCCGCCGGAGTTTTCCGGCCCGGCCAGAACGGCCGGAAGGCGCCGGACCGCACCGGTGACGGTGCGGAAGGACGCCCGGCATGCGCCCGGAGCGGTCCGGCTGGCCGGGCGCCGGGTCGAAAGCTTCCGTTTCGACCCGAACACCGTCAGCGCCGCGGACCTTCAGCGGCTGGGCTTTTCGGAGCGCCAGGCCGCTGCCATCCTCCGCTATCGCGAGGCCGGCGGCCGTTTCCGCAGGAAGGAGGATTTCGCGCGCTCCTATGTCGTGGATGATTCTGTCTATGAGCGGCTTGCCCCCTATATCGACATTCCGCGGATCGACATCAACCGGGCGGACAGCGCCGCTTTCGAAACCCTGCCGGGCATCGGAAAGTACTTCGCCGCCCGCATGGTTTCGTACCGGGCGGAACTGGGCGGGTATTCCTATCCGGAACAGCTCATGGACATCCGCTATTTCGACCGGGAGAAATACGAGGGACTCAAGGACCTGATCCGCTGCTCGCCGGCCGCGGAATACCCGCTCTGGACCCTGCCGGAAGGGGAATTGAAGCGCCATCCGTATATCGGCACCCAGGCCGCCCACGGCATTGTCCTGTACCGGGAGAACCTGCCGAAGGAAGAATGGACGGTGGAGGGCCTGGCCCGTGCCGGGGTGCTGGGTGCGGAAATGGCGGAAAAACTCGCGCGCTGCCGGATCGCTACTCCGTAGCCCCTTTCATCGCCTTTTCGACGGCGGCGGAAGCCTCGT
>JAEEGL015376143.1_pt1 | contig 10483 bp, 9 predicted proteins | sample 9134231 | NCBI WGS metagenome assembly JAEEGL01 (sample SAMN16246548, study PRJNA631951) | gut metagenome | biome: gut microbiome; feature: rumen; material: fiber-attached | host: Bos | place: Iran: Karaj | collected 2018-10 | reverse complement strand
CATTGACAACCCGCAGATAGCCACTGCCACTGGCGGCAGTAGCGGCTTGCGCTGTGCCGACCGGCTTGACCGGTTCTGCACGTTCCTTTCCAGTACCCATACCTATTACGGTGATTCGCAGTTGGTCATAAGGGCTAACCACCGCCTCAAAATTATTATTAAGCGGAAAGTTTTGGGCAGGATCAAGGTCAGCGAGATAATTCACTTCCTTCGGTGTTACGCATGAAGTCACTGTAACCACCCAAAAAACAAATAAAGCCAGTAGTTTCGCGTGTTTCATAAGGTTTTATTAAAAATTTTACAAAATTACAACAAAAACCATTTAATCGCAACCAATGAGACGCAATTTCTTTTCAAAATCTTTTTACTAATGCCAATCGTTTGACAATGTTTTTAGCAGACTGGAGAGTCAATTCCTTGAACCATTGAAACATATTGTCTGTCCATCGCTGGGGATGGGTGTTAACCAGCACATGCTCTGGGAAAGACCGTTCATTAATAGTTTGGATGATATCATCAGTGCTATGGTAAACCCACCCACGCTGTTCCCACTGTTCCTGATACTCAGGGATTTTGTCACGCACGCTCACTTTATAACCATCCCAACGGCGTCCAGTGTCAGTAAGATAAAACACCTTTGAGAAATCCGTATCCAAATAGGATTCCGTCTCAACGCCAAGCTTATGGTAGTCATAGTGTTTCCATATGTCGCGGCTATCCCATTGGGAGGTGGGGCTACCATGCATGCATATCGTGTTTACCGGCACCAACGACCTGAGCCGTTCCAGATTGCGACAAAAATCCTCGTAGGCTGCTTCCAAATCGCCGTGGCAGGTAGTCAGCGACTCATAGTGGTAGCCGATACTGTGGCCAAGAGCGGCAATTTGCAGGATAATGGATTCATTCCAACTATCAGGAACAGCTCGGAAATAATAAGTGGCTTTCCAGCCCAATTCACACTCTAACGTGGCGGTTACCAAGCTGTTCTTAGGCTTCTTGTCAACATCATGACGAAGTACCACGTCTCCGTAACTCTGAAAGGCGGTAAGGAGTTCTTTATATTTTGATAATGTAAAATCCATTTATTTAAAGCGATATTGATAATCAGGATTATCCTGCATTATTTTTTTGCTTTCGGGATAATTCTCAATGAACCATGTGAAGAAAGCGGTGACATCAATATGATCGTCTAGAAAACGTCTTCGTTTTTCTTGCCATTCCTTTCGCAAAACGTCTGGATCTTTCGCTAGCAGTTGCTCCAAGCGAGCAACCAACTTATCAAAGTCATCTGGCTGATAGGCATAACAAAGGTCGTATTTCTGCTCCAGTTCGTTTGGGACGGAAAGCCGGCCTGCAAAGGTATTGCATTTCAGCGCAGGCACGCCCAAGATGGCGGCTTCCGAAGTCATGGTCTGGCTGTCACCCAGAAACAAGGAACAATAGGACATCAGAGAGTGGATTTCTTCTGGAGGCACTGGCAGTCGGTAGGGCTCGAATTCGGGTTCCAAGACTCTTTCTGAAGTGACAATCACACGTCCGTATGGTTTTAAAAGTTCCAACAAACGAATTTTTTGATCAAGACTCAATCCTTGTTGACCAATATCGTGGTGACCTTTGAGTGCTACAAAACGCATGATAAAAAAACGTTCTCCCATTTTCAGACTTGCCTTCTCAAGCACCGAAGGATTAGGGGTAAAACGGTTTGGATGAAGATAAGCAAGTTCATGAGTGCCGGCATAATAAACAGCTTGTTCAGCTTTTCGACAGATGCAGGAGGGTGTGAAAACCACCTCGCTCATCGGGTGTTCGTATTTAACCACCAAAGGCTCGGAAGCGTCATCATCATCATCGAAGGCAAAAGCCTTCATTCGGGTAAGTTTAGCAACATGGCCAAGCACAATACCACTACTTAAGCCTATGTCTATATGGTTGCGTTGCACGTATCGCAGCACTCGCACATCTTGCTGCATCACGGTCCACGCTTTTCCAAGCAGTGAGTCGCGCTTTCCTCCAAGATCGAGCCACGTGGTCATTCCATAACACTCCATCAACCGTTTAGCCACGGGAATGTCACGAACGGAATAGAACACGGCATGTCCGAGACCTTTTAGTTCTTCTGCAAGGCCATGCAGCAAGTGCACATGACCAGGATGTCCGATGTCAATGAGGATATTCATTTGCGAAAAGGATTTAATCTTACTGCCCAATGAATTGCTTTCTCGTACAACACCTTGATTTTAGAACGCATTCCAAGCAGCATCTTCCAACGGGAAAAGACCATCACGGGCACAACGGCATATTCTGGATCAAACTTTTTTTTATAGTGTGCTACGCCACCAAAAATCAAATCCCCTGCTCCTCTGTTGTGCAAAAGTACTATTGCCTCCCATAAGAGGATCTCATTGGGGCAATAGTGCATATACTGCTTGAAACTACCACTTGTAAAATACGAGCTACCTCCTTTATCAAGGGTGAAAATAGCAGAGGCCATAGACTGTTCCTGGCCAAATTCATCCTTACCCTTTACCTCAAGCATTAACACCCTGTTTGGAAACAAGGATTGACACAAAGCCAACATATATTCCTTATGCTGACAAGGAAGCCCTGTATTCTTTTTACGTCTTAGCACATCTTGGATATGTTGGTGATGCTGCTCAACAAACGCTGGTATGTCAGCTTCACAGTCAACGCTTTTGACATAAAGTCCTTGTTTACGAGCCTTATTGATGGCGTATTTGCACGATTTATAATTGAGGTTTGCCCACAATTCATCAAGGGGGCGTAGTGTGTCAAGACAAAAAGTGTCTCGGCGAGTGTAATAAACACCTTCCTTATCAAGCCACGGATTGTTCCAATCATCTATCCATTCCTTGCTATTCGTGCGGAGTCTCCAATCACAAACCTGGACATAATCAGCTTGTTTACTATTGAAAAGCCAATTGACGAGCTTAACATATATATTTACCCGCTCTTCTTGTGAATAAGAATCGAGCATACAAAGCCCTTGGGAATAGGTACCCGTTCCCATGGAAGGAGCAGATACCAATCTAAGAAACAACAAATTGCTTCTGACACCCACAAAATAACCCCGAACAACCTCTTCCGATGATATTTCAACCACAAACAGTTTTCGACGCATACGCCCTAGATATGATGCCCAATCAGCAGAAAAAAAACACATGCTTTCGGGAGAGCCCTCAATCAACTTCCACACAGAGGTGTCAGGAATAATGCTTTTAAAACTATAATTCATTTTTTGAGACTATCGAGAACTGAAATAGCCAAACGGCCAAGGTTATAAACAATTGCATTGTTGATTCTTCTAAAACGCCCATGCTCAACAAGCGTTCCTCCAAACTGAGCTTTGAAATCCCTAACTCCATAATGATCGCCTGGTTCACCAGCTCCCATCATGTCATAACGACCGAACCCTTGGTCTGAAGCAAATCGAATGGCCGCATAATTGGCCATAATCGACGGGTGCAACTCACGGTATTCTTGATCAAGTCCACAACAATACCATGCATAGACCACTCGATTTCCAAGCAACAATATCAGCTGTCCTCCTATTACCTTTCTTTGCGGAGAAAGCACATAAAAGTATTTTGCAAAAGGGCACTTTAAAAGACTCTCAAACATCTCATAAGGGGGTAGCGGTTTATGTATCTTATTACGATATAGATCTGACAGAATACCATAAAACGACGGAAGACAGGCGTTATCGCTGTTTATTACTGCACCATTTTCCAATGCTCTACGAATACGTTTACGTCTGCTTTTATCAAACCCTTTTTCGATTTCTATTTCTGACGTGTCAATATGGAAATTATAATGTGGCTGATATTCAAAGCCACATGCTTCGAAGGTTTTTCTCCATCGTGAATAATCGTTAAGATTGCGAGTTTCTATATAGATACACTGTTTTTTTAATTCCGAAAGGACCGAGCACAACAATAGTTTTAAGGCATCGTCTGAAATACTATCATCGAGTAAAGGTCCTCCATTGATAATAGCTCGTGTAGTAAGTAGTTTTTTCAACCTTTTACCTTCCGACTGAATGACACAAACCACCAGACCTTTGAGGACACAATCTTCTTCAACGCCCAGTATTTTTATGTCATACAACTCGTTTTCAATGAAAAAATCAAATATGTCAGGCGTTTGGAAAATCGAAGCAACAGGAGACCTATTCACCAAGGCGACCCATTGTTTTCGATCTATTAATGATATGTTATTCAGCACCTTCATTGACTATAACTTTTCTTTTATTATTATTCATTAAAGGAATGCAATCCATTACTTCAACATAGACAGGAGCTCCTATTTTATTTTTCCAATACTGAATTATTTCTTTCTCGATTTTATCATTATATCGATTGTTCACCACCAGTCTAAACACCACGGACCGATCTCGACGCTTAACTATCTGATATGTTTCCACCGCATCAATTTCAAACAGAAAATAATGGCTAAAATTATGATTAGTAAACATTTCTCCATTGTCTCCAATCAGGACATCACTTTCACGGCCCACAACTCGAATGATTCTGCCATCCTTAACTTCCACCAGATCTTGGGTATCATAACGCATGAAAGGCATTGCATAATTCCATAAATCCGTGCTAACTACCCTTCCAATTCCATTGGTGATTGGACAATTATTATTATCTAAAATTTCAATTATACCATAGTAACCACTAACTTGATACCCGTCATGAACAGGAGTTTCATATGTATTTGGTGTCCCCTCGCAACTATATGAATCAATTACATCGCAACAAAAAGCGTGTTCCATGATTTTTCGATATGCATCCGACAAGGTAGCTCCCGTGGTCATTAAATGCTTAGGAGAAAAACTGTATTCGGGGTGACTCCCCCTGAATTGAGCCAACAAGAATAGAGGCGCGGGATATGAACGGATCATCGTTGGTCGTTTTTTTTCAATCAATTCCGAGATGGTTTTCAGAGTTTGGTTATTAATAGATTGAAAAGGAATGTAAATACAATTGTTTAAACGGTCTTGCCAGATTTTCAACATGCCATGCCGAGGTGAGTTGGTTATTTTAAGGTATTTATCCCCTAATTGATAACCAGCCTGATACCAAGTGCGCAGTTTGGATGCCATGTTGACCGAATACGACAATTTTGACTCATAAAAAACAAATGGCTCGCCGGTAGATCCACTGGAATGAGAGACAACACGTTGATTCTTCGGAAACGACTCTGATGCAAATTGCTCAATCCCCTCTTTTCGCATCAAAGACTTACTCACGATAGGCAATTCCTCGAGGGGTATTTCTTTGGGCCTCAAACCGCATACGTCAAACCAATCCCGATAAAACGGGACTTCCTTAGACACATACTGAACCAATTCACGAAAACGCTTTTCCTGAAAGCATTTCATCTCAGCATCATTCCATGTCTCAGCTTCGCACAACTGACGCAAATAATAGTGAACCCGCTCGCCTTTTACCAAATCACTAAGCGGCAAGACGATATGCTCATGAATGAATCCCATAGCTTAAATATAACTGATCTTTCACATTAATCCACTGGTATTGTTTCACTCGGCACCTTGCGTTTTCAACAATACCTTTCACTTCGACTTGATGTCGCATTGCCCACAGCATTTTATCTGCAAGTTCAGCATCATTGTTGCTCTCGAAAAGCAGTCCGTTCACTCCATCATCTATCATGTATGGCACACCGCCAACATTCGATGAAAACACCAGAAGTCCGGCGTTCATAGCTTCAATTAGGGAAACAGGCATGTTGTCAACTATAGGCGCCGACAACATCACATCCGCCTTATCAAGATACTGATAAATCATCCGATTGTCCACACGACCTGTAAAAGTCACATTGTGCAAACCCATGTCGTTAACCTGTTGGACCAACCCTTCATGTTGAGATCCATCCCCCACCAAAACTAATGATGCTTCAGGAATCACTTCTTGAACTGTCCGAAGCGCCCGCAATATGCATGGAATATTATATAGTTCTTCGTGGGCGCGGATACAGATGAAATCAGGGCGTATTATACTACGCTCTTGGAAACACTTATCGTTTAATTCTATGATATTGGGGATGATCTTGAATGGTATCCCATGCTGCACGAACACTTTGGCTAAAAAGCCCGACAACACAATGTTGACATCAGTACGCAACAAATAGTGTCGTACCAACCGAGGATGGTTGTCGAAAAAAGTTCCCCCTCCCCCACCATGATAGGTCAAAACAATGCGTTTTCCGAGCCTCTTTCCCACGCTGATGCCAATAACTGCAGGCAAAAACCCCCATCCCGAACAACAATGGATGTGCATTACATCAAACTCTTTGGCTTGGCTATGAAGTTTGGGTATCATCCTCAGCCGTTTCCATAAAGACGCCTTGGTATTGAATATCTCTGCTTCATGGCCTTCACTACGCAGTTTTCGTTGAAGAATTTCCACCTGGCCTGATATGCCACCCACTCCAGGTTTGTAATTGCAAATATATAAAACTTTCATAATAGACCCCTAGAACCTAGTTTAAACACGGCCCAGCCAATAATCATGACAGGGACAACCCAATACCATCTTTTAACAATGCGATAGTTTTTTGCATCAAGCAAGGTGATTCCATAAGCTGCCGCTATGATAAGAACGGGCAGTCCAGGAAGCAAAAAACGTTCTGAGTTGGCGAAACCACTAGCTGACACAATACCTAAGTATGCAATCACAAAAGCACCGATTAGCGAAAGATTGCGCCAATTCTTTTTGGTGAAGATGGCACTGAACACGGCTAGCAACACAAAGCCGCCAAAGAAATTGCGCACAAAGTTACCACCGCTAATCATTTGCTGGTTATACTGCGCGTCAACATCAACCATGGTTGGAAAAGGTAGCACAAACATCATGGGGGCCATCACTGTTCCTGTGGCATACTTGGCCCATTGATTACCTCTACCCATTTGCGATTCTCTTTTTGCAACCTGATTTGTCTCTCGATCCTCAAGCACACCTTCAACCTCGTTTTGTATGACACCACCTGCAAAAGCCAGAACAGCCACCACGCCCCATGTGATAAGCAAAGCACGCTTGCCACGACCCACTACCGAAGTGTTGGTGAACACCACAGCGGTGGCAAATGCCATTACACCAGCGATTCCCAGCACCGTGCGAAATGTAAAGAGTGAAACCAGCAAAGCCAATGGCACCAAGATAGTCCACACGTTGTATTTACGACTACGGAGCAAATAATCAGCCCGCTCCAAATAAGCCACAACCAGAAACAACATAAATGTCTCTTTTAGATGTAATCCGCAGTAGAAAATGAAATTGGGCATAAAGCATGAAAACACCGCAGTCATTCGGCTACCTTCTTCGCCTATGTTACGTTGACCAAGCCGATAAAGCAACACGCATGTAAATGCACTAAAAACTGCATTCACCAAACGTGGAAGAATAATGCTTTCGCCAGTAACCTTAGATAGAACAGACAGGTAAAAAACATAGCCAGAGTCGGAAATGGAATCTGTATCGATAAACAAGTACCTCCAAACACCCACCAAATTGGCGTTGCGGTTTCCCATTGACTCTTCGTAATACCATATTGAGTCGCCAGCGCTAAACTCGAAAGGAATGCCTGTGGTGAAGGTATAATAGAAATAACTAATCGCGACCCAAAGCCAACGCAAGCCAAGTGCAACCAAAAAGACATTACGCATAAAAACCTTTGGCGGCAAAGGTTTCCATTTTTTACTGAATGTACTGCTCAACAAAAAGAAACCTGTCACCCAAACCACATTAAGGAGCAGATAAGGCAAACTCATGGCGTGATCCAAAAACAGCAAGGACACTGCCAAGAGGGAGCCTATATAGATGTAAACGCCCTTCTGCGCTATTTGTTTCGGGAAATAAGGAATCATCGCTTTAACCAAATAATTTGCGTTTAAACTTGATCAAACGAATCATCATTTTCGGGCCGACGAGACGTTTTATCATTCCCTTCCATCCAGCTTTTTTCATATCACTCCAAGAACCCATAAAATGGTGATCACAATAAGTGTTATCCGTCAAAAGATATTCACCTGTAGTTTGACGAGGGCAAAAAAAGTCCGAAGGAAAGACCGTCAAATCCTTATACTGTTGCTTTTGACCGTCTGAGATAAAACCATTGGCTTTCATTATATCTGAAATACGTTGCGTATTTGTTATCGTATTCAACGTGCCATCCTTATTAATGAAATGTTCACCCTGATAGCTTTGTAGTTGCTCCGTTACCCACTCTCCACCAGCCTCACTTGCCATCAGTCCAGTAACTGGAGGCAAGTATTTACTTCCTTCATAACCCGTGAAAGCTTTAAGATGCAGCAAATCATCCAAAGGTTTCAAAATCTCAACATCGGTGTCCATATAAACGCCACCTTCGGTTTGCAGGGCATACAAACGCACATAGTCCGTCACAAAAGCATAGCGTTTTGCTTCGTATGCTTCCGCAGTATAAGGCACACTGTTGACATCAAAATTGTCTTCATCCCATAATTTGTATTTCCAGTCTGGCATGTACTTGTGCCAGCTGGCAATACAATCTTTGGCCAGTTGCGGCATCTCGCCTCGGCCGAACCAGCAATAATGTATTATTTTGGGTATCATAATAGATTTTTTGTGAAAGAACTTACATAATGCAAAGCTCTTGATAGCACATAGACCGCCATTAACATCAACAAAACATTCATCAAACTATAACGTGTAAGGAACATCAAAGACAAAGGACCTAAAATCAAAGGATGATGTGTTAAATACACCTCGTATGAGATTTGATCCCAATGCTTTAAGGCAACGTGTTTCTTATCCGACTTGATGAGCCGTAAAAGAACTCTATACAAAACCACAAACAAAAACAACCCCAATACCCAATGCAACCAAATGGTATGGTAACGGTATTCTGTTAGGGTCAACCAATCAATCTTAAATGACATTCCCATCAGTATCAAAAAGGCACCAGCAACAAGAATAACGACATTTGAAAGTTTCTTCGAATCGAATAAGCCATACAACATCCCTGCAAAATAAAGAGCCACCCAGGCAAAAAAGCTATAGAACTTCTTAACGATCACAAACTCAATGGCACAGCAAATCACAAAAGCCAACACACAAAACAGAGGATACTTTATTTGAATCCTTTTCACCCAAGGAGTCAATAAGTAGCCAACCATCAATACCGTGAGAAACCAAAGATGGTTCAATCCATCAATTGGAGTCGCAAACCATTGTAAATTAAAAAGATACAATACAATTTGCCTTTTATTGGGCTTATAAAGATTAAATAGTACATATACACTCACTATCAAAGTCACCCAAACGAAATAAGGCAAATATACCTTTACAAAACGTTTCTTATAAAATGCAAAAGGTGATGACGGCAGTTCTAGTTTGCCATAGAGAAAACCCGACATGAAAAAGAAGATTTGAACGCCCACATTCAACAGCCAAGCCACCTTCATGTCATAGCATTGAGCAATATGGCACAACACTATTAGCACCATCGCAAAGACTCTGATGATGGACAATGCGGTACTCTCCGATTGAGTTATCCTATTATTTTCAAGCATTTTTGAAAAATTCAACAATTCTGTCACAGGCCAATCCGTCACCGTAAGGGTTGACCGCCTCACTCATCTTTCCATAAAGGTTGTTGTCATCCAACAACTGTGACACACCTTGTTCAATTCTATCTCGATCCGCCCCCACTAACAAGACCGTCCCTGCTTCCACCGCTTCGGGACGTTCCGTGGTGTTACGCATGACCAACACAGGCTTTCCAAGTCCAGGAGCTTCCTCCTGAATACCACCACTATCTGTCAAGATCAGATAGGATTGCTCCATGAGAGACACAAACGGGAGATATTGTAATGGATCAATCAGAAACACATTTTCAGAGCCATCACCAAGAATCTCCATGACAGGTTTTCTGACATTAGGATTAAGATGCACAGGGTATACAAAATCAACATCAGGATACTTTATCGACAACGATTTAATCGCATGACAAATGTTCAAAAAGCCTTCACCAAAATTCTCACGACGGTGACCTGTAATCAACACCAGACGTTTCCCATGAGCCAAGCTATTCGTATCATAGCCCAAATGCAAGATGCTTTCGTGAAGTGTGTCTCTAAGTCCTTGTTCCGAATGAATCTTATTGACCACCCAATGCAACGCATCGATCACGGTGTTCCCAGTCACAACAATATTTTCAGCATTCACGTTTTCTTTCAGCAGGTTTCGTTTTGAAAGCGGTGTAGGCGAAAAATGATAGGTGGCAATTCTTCCCGTCATCAACCGGTTCATTTCTTCAGGCCACGGGCTATAGATATCACCTGTGCGGAGTCCAGCCTCCACATGCCCTACAGGGATCTGCTGGTAGAACGCTGCCAAAGCAGCCGCCATAGAAGTCGTTGTGTCGCCATGCACAAGCACAACATCTGGCTTTAGATCTT
>JAEEGL015119870.1_pt1 | contig 10483 bp, 10 predicted proteins | sample 9134231 | NCBI WGS metagenome assembly JAEEGL01 (sample SAMN16246548, study PRJNA631951) | gut metagenome | biome: gut microbiome; feature: rumen; material: fiber-attached | host: Bos | place: Iran: Karaj | collected 2018-10 | reverse complement strand
TTCCAATACTTTGAAACTTGAATTCTACAGATGTATTATGGAATGCATTAAGAATTCCGAAGCACATTCCCAGGGTAAAAATATCACTGTTAATATTTCCTGCCAGGACGGAGCTAAAGCTGAGATTATTGATGACGGTGTGGGATTTAACGTAAGTGATTATTTTTCAAACAGGGTTAAGCATTACGGTCTGTCCATAATTCAGGAGAGAGTAAATATGATGGGTGGAGTCATTAGTATTGATTCAACCATAGGTAAGGGTACAAATATTTCTATTTTTGTTCCCTTGTGATGTTTTAATTAATTGTTTTTTAGAGTATACTTTATTTATAGATTTGAAAGAGGTATTTTATGATTAAGATAATGTTGGTCGACGATCATAACTTAATACGTGAAGGAATCCGCCAGCTTTTGGAATTTAATGATGATATGAGAGTAATCTGTGAGTCATCTAACGGACAGGAATGTCTTGAGATGCTTCAGAATGTTCAGATTGATATTCTTCTTTTAGATATTAATATGCCGGGCATGAATGGCATTGATACTCTTGCGGAGATACGAAGAAGAAAGATTCCTACAAAAGTATTGATGTTAACTGTTCACAATGAGGTTGAATATCTGGTCAGAGCTACAGATATAGGTGTTGAAGGTTATATATTAAAAGACGCCGGATTTGATGAACTGAAGACAGCAATCTATTCTATTATGAATGGTGAGAATTATATTCAACCCAAACTTATTCCTTCTCTTAACAATTATCTGGTTCATAAGGATATGGAAGTTGATAAGATTAAGTCATTAACAAGAAGAGAGATGGATGTACTTAAGCTTATGGCTGTCGGTGGATTTAATAAAGATATTGCAGCCAAGCTTAACATCAGTGAGAGAACTGTTAAGAATCATATTTCAAATATCTTTAAGAAGATTGAAGTTACTGACAGAACACAGGCTGCCGTTTTTGCAATCAAAAACAATCTTGTAAGCATATAAAAAATTTTTTAATAATAATTTTAGGATGTTTCACGTGAAACATCCTATTATTTTTCTCTTTGACCCCAAGATAATGTTTCACGTGAAACATTTAACCCCTAAATCTTGTAAAAATCGTGAAACAAATACCAGAAAAAGGGGCCGTGAAACATTTTTGAGACGCGTTTTACAGTAGAATGTAGATACAAATAGTGATATAATGTTGAACAGTGATGAAAAGAAACAAACCATATTATGGAGGAAATAAATGAGCAAAATTATTGCCATAGCCAACCAAAAAGGCGGAGTTGGTAAAACAACAACAGCCATTAATCTTTCCGCTGCTCTTGCGGAAGAAGGAAAAAAAGTTCTGGTTATCGATACAGACCCGCAGGGTAATACAACCAGTGGTCTGGGAGTTGATAAAAATGAAGTCGAAAACACGGTATACCAGTTGATATTGGGAGAGTGTACAGTAGAAGATTGTATTATCGATAACGTATACGACAATCTCTCACTGATACCATCCAATGTACATCTTTCAGCAGTAGAGATTGAACTGATAGGTGTTGAAGATCAGAATTTTGTACTTAAGAAAGCAATAGAGAAGGTCAGCAGTAAATATGATTATGTATTGATTGATTGTCCTCCCTCACTCAGTGTATTAACAGTAAATGCACTTACAACAGCAAACAGTGTACTTGTTCCGATTCAGTGTGAGTATTATGCTTTGGAAGGATTAAGCCAGCTTATACATACAGTCAATCTTGTCAAAGAAAGACTGAGTCCGGAACTTGATATGGAAGGAGTCGTATTTACAATGTATGATTCCAGAACAAATCTTTCGGCACAGGTTGTGGAAAATGTTACGGCTAATTTCCACTATCACGTATTCAATACAGTAATTCCAAGAAGTATCAGACTTGCTGAAGCTCCCAGTTACGGAGAACCGATCTGTAAATATGATCCAAAGTCTATGGGAACAGAAGCTTATCGTAATTTGGCAAAAGAGATTATTAATAATTAGGAAAAGGATGAGTTATGGCAGTTAAAAGAGGATTGGGAAAAGGTCTTGATGCACTTATACCTGATGTAAGTGACAAGAAAAAACAGGTAAACAAAGTAACTGAAAAGAAAACTGAAGAAACCAATGGCGGCTCAAGCGAAACATTGGTTGATATCAATAAGGTTGAACCAAACAGAAATCAGCCCCGTCAGTATTTTGACAAAGAAAAACTAAAAGAGTTATCTGACTCAATTAAGCAGCACGGACTGATAACACCTATTTTGGTTCAGGACAGAGATACATATTATGAAATAGTGGCCGGTGAAAGAAGATGGAGAGCCAGCAAAGAAGCCGGTCTTAAAAAAGTGCCTGTAATAATAAGAAACTTTACAGAGCAGGAGATTCTTGAGATTTCTCTTATTGAGAATATTCAGAGAGAGGATCTTAACGCAATTGAAGAAGCAAGGACCTATAAGCGTCTTATGACAGAGTTCAATCTTAAGCAGGACGAAGTAGCGGACAGGGTAAACAAGAGCAGAGCAACTATTGCCAACTCGGTAAGACTCTTGAAGCTATGTGACAATGTTCAGCAGATGATTATTGACGGAGAATTGTCGGAAGGACATGCAAGAGCAATCATTCCTGTTGAGAATCCGGATGAACAGTATAGAATAGCTCTGAAAATATACAACGAAAAGATGAGTGTTCGAGATATTGAAAAATATATCAAGAACATGAATGAACCCAAAAAACCGGTTAAAGAAAAAGAAATAAATGAATCTCTGCTTGCCATATACGATAAAGCAGCAGAAGATCTTAAAGTATCTCTCGGAACCAAGGTGTCTATCAGTTCAAAAGACAACAAGGGTGCCGGTAAGATAGAGATAGATTTTTATAACAATGACGATTTTGAGAGAATCGTTGCAATACTTGGAAAAGGAACAAAATAAATGAACAGCAGTATCTTAGCACATTTAGGATTTGGAAATATCGATCCGGGTTATATATTAATCGGCATGGCAGCCCTTATATTAATACTTTTTATATTGGTGATAGTCTTCATAGCAAAAGAAAGAAAATTGTCAAAAAAATATAATAAGTTTATGATGGGAAAAGATGCCAAAAGTCTGGAAGAAGACATCGTCAGATTATATGAAGACAATTCTCTGCTTAAAGATCAGGCTGAAAACAATAAAAGGGATATAAAGAGACTTTACAAAAGACTCAGCAAAACATACCAGAAGCTTGGTATTGTAAAATACGATGCTTATCAGCAGATGGGTGGTCTGCTCAGTTTTTCTCTTGCATTATTGGATGAGAATAATGATGGATTTGTACTTAATTCAATTCACAGCACAGAAGGATGTTATCTCTATACAAAGGAAATAACAAACGGCGAGAGCAAAATTGAATTGGGCAATGAAGAGAGAGTAGCGCTTGACCAGGCAATGAAGTAAAAGTGTGTGGGGGAATATAATTGAAACTTATCAAGCTGGATGAAATAATCGGAGAAGAGATTCTGGCAAGGCCTATTATGACCGATGATTACCAGGAACTGTTATCCGAGGGAGTAAAACTGAAAATAGAATATATTCCTAAGCTAGTAGATCTCGGAATAACAGAAGTCTTTGTCAAAGATGATCAGGCGGATTCCGAAAAAATCGTTATTCTGGGAGATGAGATCAACAAGAAGTGTCGTGATCAGATTAAGAATATAATATCAAAACATACCTATAACGATCAGACACAGGATATGAAACAGATCAGTTCTACAGCGGATGATATCATATCCAATATTATGGAAGAAAAAGAAGTCGTAGAACAGATATATGATATCAAGGAAAGAAGTGCCGATATATACGAACACTCCATAAGTACCTGTTCGCTTGCCATGCTTGTTGCATTAAAGATGCAACTGGACAGAGAAACAGTACATGATATCGGCGTAGGATGTCTTTTACATGATCTTGGCTTAAGATATATAACAGTCAATTTTGAAAATACAAGTCTCGACGACCTTAGCGACAAGGAACTTGATGAATATAAGAAGCATCCTGTATATGGATACAGTGCGGTGAAAAATGAGAACTGGCTGTCAAAGACCAGTAAAGAAATAATCCTTTGCCATCATGAAAGACTTGATGGAGAAGGATATCCTCTTCACACAAAAGATCTGTCGGTTCCGGTAAAGATCGCGGCAGTATGCGATTTCTTTGATGAATCCATATGCGGTATCGGTTATGTGAGATTAAAGGTTCACGAAGTAGTAGAATATTTGAAAAATTACAAAGGTATATCATTTGATACACGGGTCGTAAACGAATTATTGGATTTTACTGCTGTATATCCGACAAACAGTGAGGTTATAACAAGCGACGGAGATAAGGCTATTGTAATCAGACAGAATAAGAGTTTTCCGGAAAGACCTATTCTGCAGCTTATTTCCGATAAAAACGGTAACAAATACGGCGACACCAAAATTATGGATCTGCTCGTATACAATAATGTTATGATTGAAAAAGTATTAAATTAAAAATATAGGAGAAAGACATGATTGACATTAAATTTTTGAGAGAAAACCCTGATGCGGTAAAGGAGAACATCAAGAAGAAATTTCAGGACAGCAAACTTCCTCTTGTTGATGAGGTAATCGAGCTTGATAAGGAATCCAGAGCTGCAAAGCAGGAGGCCGACGAAATAAGAAATAAGAGAAATTCTATTTCCAAGGAAATCGGTGCTCTTATGCAGCAGGGCAAGAAAGAAGAAGCAGAGGCTAAAAAGCAGGAAGTAGCAGCCAATGCCAAGAAGCTGGAAGAACTTGAAGAAAAAGAGTCCGAGCTTCAGGAAAAAATTACAAAAATAATGATGACAATCCCTCAGATCATAGATCCTTCTGTTCCTATCGGAAAAGACGACAGTTGCAATGTTGAAATACAGAAGTACGGAGAACCTGTTGTTCCTGATTTTGAGATTCCATATCATACAGAGATTATGGAGAGTCTGTCAGGTATAGATCTTGATTCTGCAAGAAAAGTAGCAGGTAACGGATTCTATTATCTTTTGGGAGATATAGCAAGATTACATTCTGCCGTAATATCTTACGCTAGAGACTTTATGATAGACAGAGGATTTACTTACTGTGTTCCTCCTTTTATGATCAGAAGCAATGTTGTTACAGGTGTAATGAGTTTTGCCGAAATGGAAGCCATGATGTATAAGATTGAGGGAGAAGATCTTTATCTTATAGGTACAAGTGAGCATTCCATGATAGGAAGATATATTGATACGATTCTCGATGAAGAAAATCTGCCTCAGACAATGACCTCATATTCTCCTTGTTTCAGAAAAGAAAAAGGAGCACACGGCCTTGAAGAAAGAGGTGTATACAGAATTCACCAGTTCGAGAAGCAGGAAATGGTAGTTATCTGTAAGCCTGAAGATTCAAAGATGTGGTATGATAAGCTCTGGCAGAACACCGTCGATCTCTTCAGATCTTTAGATATTCCCGTAAGAACACTTGAATGTTGTTCGGGAGATCTTGCGGATCTTAAAGTAAAGAGTTGCGACGTAGAGGCATGGAGTCCCAGACAGAAGAAGTATTTCGAGGTAGGAAGCTGTTCTAATCTCGGAGACGCACAGGCAAGAAGACTTAAGATCAGAGTAAACGGTAAAGATGGAAAATATCTTGCTCATACTCTTAACAATACAGTGGTTGCACCTCCAAGAATGTTAATCGCATTCCTTGAGAACAACTTAAGAGAAGACGGTTCGGTAGCTATTCCGGAAGTTCTTCAGCCATACATGGGTGGAAAAAAGGAATTACGTCCGAACAAATAAGCAGTCAGATAAAGGCGTAGTTATGCACAGATATTTAAGAGCAATCGGATTCGCTTCCATGAACAGAAGAAGTGAATTTGAAAAACTGGTTCAGCAGGTTGCAAGCGAGGCTGATAAGAGAGCCTATACTTCAATGGATGAAGAAGCAATGTTGGCTGTATTTTCAAAAGAATATGCGCCGGGTATGGGAATTTCCATTTGCGGAGAGTATAATGAAAACAACCAGTTTTTCTTTGAATATGCCTATCCATATCTGGAAGGACAGGATATTACATCAACGGAAGATATCACCGTAGAAAGACATGCGGAAAAGGAATCCTATGCCGGAGTATGCGATGATGCCAGAGTAGAGATAACAATTATTTTCTATCTTCAGAATATTATCTCTTATCTCAGAGCTCAGAATACCGATGAACTTCCTGTTAAAGGAACTACGGTAACAATGTCGGGCTTGTCAGTTCAAGGGACTATAGTTCTTCCCCTTCAAAAAAGTGATCTTTCAAAAGCCCGAGCAGATGAGGCGGCCGAAAACAGGACCAAACTTGTGGAGGCAGCAAGACGTGGTGATGAAGAAGCCATGGAAACACTGACTTTGGATGATATGGATACTTACACCACTTTATCCCGAAAGATTCTTACAACAGATGTTTTTTCACTGGTTGATACGTATTTTATGCCTTATGGTGTAGAGTGCGATCAGTATTCTGTCTTGGGTGAGATAAAAGAGGTTAATATGGTAACCAACAGTCTTACCGGAGAGAATGTATATAAGATGAAGCTCGTATGTAACGATCTTCCTATTAACGTATGTATAAACGAGCAGGATCTTTACGGAGAACCGGAAGTTGGCCGAAGATTCAAAGGAGTCATCTGGTTGCAGGGATATATTAATTTTCCTGCCGAATAAAGGCGTAAGCCTTTAGGTTTCCTTAGTTAAATGGATATAACAGCCCCCTCCTAAGGGGCAGTTGAGGGTTCGATTCCCCCAGGAAACGTTTTTATAATATTAGAATTAATTAAATCGGCCCATTTTTGCCGATAAAAAAGCCCAAAGGGCTTAAATACAGAGAAAATCATGAATTATATTATCTTTGATTTGGAATGGAATCAGAGTTCCGGTGCAAAGGAAAATAAAATAGAGAAACTGCCTTTTGAGATTGTTGAAATAGGTGCTGTAAAACTTAACGAGAATCGAGAGATGATCGGAGAGTTTTCCGAACTGGTTAAGCCGCAGATCTATCATGAGATGCATTATATAACCAGCAGACTTGTTCATCTTCAGATGGAAGAACTGGAAAAAGGCAAGCCGTTTGTTGAGGTAATGAAGAAATTCCTTGATTGGTGCGGTGAGGATCCTGTTTTTTGTACATGGGGTTCTCTGGATCTGCTTGAACTTCAGCGTAATATGACTTATTACGAGATGGAGCCTTTATCGGAAGGACCCATAAAGTTCTATGATATCCAGAAATTATTCAGTCTGGCTTATGAAGACGGAAAAAGCAGACGTGCCTTGGAATTTGCCATAGACATGATGAATATCAAAAAAGATATTCCCTTCCATAGAGCATTCAGTGATGCATATTACACTGCAAAAGTATTTGATAAGATAGAAGATCCCTTAGTACTTGAGAAATACTCCTTTGATACTTATCATCTTCCGAAAGATAAGGAGAGTGAAGTACATATCGTGTTCTCTAATTACGATAAATATATCAGTCGTTTGTTTAAGGACAAGGGAGAACTTCTTTCCTGTAAAGAACTGACAGACACCCAGTGTTTTAAGTGTCACAGGAATTTAAAGAAAAAGGTAAAATGGTTTACTTTAAACGGCAAACACTATTATGCGATCAGCAAATGTTTCCGCCATGGCTATATGAAGAGTAAGATTCGTATACGTAAGGGCGAGGACGGAGGCGTGTATGCCGTTAAGACCGACAAATATATAACAAAAGAAGAAGTAAAAAAGCTTCTTGAGAAGAGAGATCAGTTTCTCGAACAAAAGAAGCTTAAAAAAGACCAGGCCGTAACAGATTAGCTTTATTTGAAATGTTTCCAATCAAGCTTATCTGTGCGGCTATTTACATATCTGCGTAATGATTTACGTCTTTTCCATTTCGTGGAAGCATTGACTTTTGATCTTACTATAAACACAATCACAAGCACAACTGCAATCAGAAGAATTACTCCGATTACCTTGGTGATATTTATAACAAGAATATTGTCTTCGTCCACTTCAGTTTCAGTGTCTATCTTTTTTTCTCCAAAATCAAAGACCGGAGCCTCTTCGCTGGCAGCTACTATGGAGGCGAAACCAACAAAAGCATCATTGTAATAATAATTTACTCTGGCAAGTTCGTTTGCTTCCAGGCCGTCGTAAGACAGAGAAGAAGTAACGGAAGAAAAATCCTCTCCCACGGGGAGAAGAATGTAATCGGCCGGATCGATCTGCAATATCGGCTTGCTGCTACCGAAAAAGTCCGATTTTGTTGAGAAGAAATTCAGACTCTGAATTGAATATTTGGTATCGTTATCCGCAATATTAACAGCGGTAAAATTATCAAAGCCGTAGTCAAAAAGTGTAATAGTATCCGTAAACTGATAGGGATCCTCTTCCTTCATGATTACACATATTAGCTTAAATCCGTCTTTTTCCGCACAACTGACCAATGTTTGTCTTGCAATATCCGTATAACCTGTCTTTGTTCCCACAAGATTATCATAGGCATATTCTTTTCCGGGATGTAGTTTGCTTTTTGCATATACAACCATGTCGTCTCTTGGCTGGGTAGAAGTCTTGGGAATCTTATAACTTGTGGTAGATGACATCTTGCACAACAGTTCATTGGCAAAGAATTCCTTGGCAATAAGTCCGAGATCGTGACACGAAGTATAATGGTCTTCATTGTGAATACCGTTTGGAGTAACAAAATGTGAATTGGTACAGCCAAGATTCTTGGCATATTCATTCATAAGATCGGCAAAAGCCGGAAGATTGCCGGGACCGCTAACATGTTCGGCCAGTGCATAGGCAACTTCGTTGGCTGAGCCAACCAGAAGACCGTAGAGACACTGCTCCACAGTAATACTGTTACCGGGACCAATTCCGATGTTGGCATCCTCCCTCCAATTGATACTGTCAATCGCTTCCTGAGAAAAAGTAACCATTTCATCAAGCTTGCAATTGTCAAGGACAACAAGGGCCGTAAGCATTTTTGTAACGGAAGCGGGATAAAGCTTTTCATCAATATTTTTGGAATAAAGGACAGAGCCTGTATTGGCTTCCATCAAAAGAGCACCTTCCGCTCCTATCTTGGGACCGGCCGGCCAGTTTAAAGTCTGATCGCTCTGAATGGGAAGTTCCTTTCTTTCTTCCGCTTCTGCCAGGAATTCCTTTGTCGCATCGGCATATATATATACGGAAGAAAGTGTTGAGAAAACAAGAATAAGGCACAAAGCCATATATGTAATTAATCTGAAAAAATGCAATCTGCTCATGTTTTATATCATACAACATAGGAGAATCACTAGCAAGAAATGGAAAAAGTGTAGTATAATCAAAATAGTGGTCGCTTAATAAATAGACAGAAGATTTAACTCTGTGGAGGAAAAAGAGTGAAGATAAACATATATTATGGCGGACGCGGTCTTATGGACGATCCGACATTATACGTTATAAACAAAATGCAGACGGTATTTGAGGAATTAAATGTCCGAGTTGAGCGCTTCATGCTGAATGAATTGAAAAATTCAATAGTTACTCTTCCTCAGACACTAAAGGATGCTGACGGAATCATACTGGCAACAACCGTTGAATGGTACGGCATAGGCGGATATATGCAGCAGTTTTTGGATGCATGCTGGTTGTATGCGGATAAGGAAAGACTGCAGAAGATATATATGTCTCCAATCGTTATGTCAACCACATACGGAGAAAGAGAAGGCAAGCTCAATCTTTCCACAGCATGGGAGATTCTTGGAGGGCTTCCCTGCAGCGGTTTGTGCGGTTATATCGCAGATGCGGCTTCTCTGGAAATGAACGACGAATATACAACTCTCATTGAAAAGAAGGCTGAGAATATCTATAGAACCATTAACCAGAGACTTACCAGTTTTCCTGCAAGTAACCAGGCTGTTAAAAAGATGGTTTCGGTATCTCAGAATACAGACCTTACGCCTCAGGAATCAGAGAGATTATCTCAGTATGCGGCTGATGACGGATACGTACAGCAGCAGAAAGAGGACATTCAGGAACTTGCCAATATGTTTAGGGGCATGATGAATGAAGAGCCTACCGACAGTGAGAATTATATTCAGGAATTCAAGGATCATTTTAATCCTATAGCGGGATTAAAAACTTCCTATAATATTATTGTAGACAGAAAGCCTATCTCCATAAAGATTAACGGTCCGGAAGCGGAATATTCTATGGAAGCAATAGACAAGCCGGAAGTAGAAGTTACTCTTTCAACCGCCACTATGGATGAGATTGTAGCCGGAAGGATGACTTTCCAGAGAGCTTTCATGAGCGGTGAAATGAAAGAAAAAGGAGATTTTAAGACCTTAAGATATCTTGACGAATTATTTGGTTTTATGAAATAAGGGTGTAACTATGAGAGACGATAATTGTATTTTTTGTAAACTGGCTAACGGAGAGATTCCGACAAATGCCAT
>JAEEGL014177856.1_pt1 | contig 10483 bp, 9 predicted proteins | sample 9134231 | NCBI WGS metagenome assembly JAEEGL01 (sample SAMN16246548, study PRJNA631951) | gut metagenome | biome: gut microbiome; feature: rumen; material: fiber-attached | host: Bos | place: Iran: Karaj | collected 2018-10 | reverse complement strand
ACGTGACGGAGGCCCGGATCGCCGCCCTGCTCCACGACTGCACCAAGAAGCTGGACCTGCCGGCGCAGCTGGCCCTGTGTGAGCACTACGGCATCGAGCTGGACGAGCTGGAGCGCAGGGCGCTGAAGCTGCTCCACAGCAAGACCGGCGCCGCCGTGGCCCGGGACGTGTTCGGCGTCAGCGACGAGATATACAGCGCCATCTGGTGGCACACCACCGGCAAGCCGGATATGAGCCTGCTGGAGAAGATCATCTACCTGGCGGACTACATCGAGCCCACCCGGGACTTCCCCGGCGTGGAGGAGCTGCGGAAGACCGTCCGCGCCGACCTGGACGCGGGCCTGCTCATGGGCCTGAACATGACCATCCGGGAGATGGAGGAGATGGGCAATCCGATCCATAAGAACACCCGCGAGGCGCGGGATTATCTACTGAAGAATGGGGGAACGACCATGAAGACACCGAAGGAGCTGGCCATTCTGGCCGCAAAAGCCCTGAACGACAAGAAGGCGAAGGACATCCAGGTGCTGGAGATCACGGATCTGACCACGCTGGCGGATTATTTCGTCATCGCCACCGGCTCCAGCAACACCCAGATCAACGCCCTGGTGGACAACGTGGAGAAGGAGCTCCACGAGCAGGCGGGGGAGGAGCCCCTGCACCGGGAGGGCTACCGCGGCGGCACCTGGGTCCTGCTGGACTACGGCTGCATCGCCGTCCACGTGTTCAACGCCGAGAACCGGCAGTTCTACGGCCTGGAGCACCTGTGGCGCGACGGCAGGCAGGTGGACCTGACCGGCATCCTGGAGGAGAAGGAGTAAGAATAATATACAGCTCGAGTTGCTTTTCTTTGATTGAGAGGCTGAGCTATGAAGAATGATTCACGTGTTTTGAAGAACAGGCTTAGACGATTGCTATTACGGATTTTCCTCTCCTCACTCATTTTGCCTGTATTGGTCATTGTCATATGTCATCGAATCCAGACCATTCCTCCGACAGTAGTGGAGCGAACGCTGACCTGTACGGAATTAAAATCAGAGAAAAAAGGCGTAAACCAATATATATGGTACCGCCTTGAATTCTCTGATGGGACTTCGGTTTTCGTTTCCCCTCATGGGAAAAGGTTCGATAGCGAGGGATTGGCAAATGCGATTCCGGAGCAGGTAACTGTCTCTATCGACGTAGGAAGCAAAAGATCTGGGATCAATGAAGTAATTGAAATCTCCGATGATCAGAACACTTTTCTCTCAAGGCAAGATGTCTTATCCTCACGCAGAGGATATCGATGGACCTTTATCGCAATAGCTGTTGCAGTTTTCTTGATTCATTTGGTCATTACTGTCTGGGAAATCCAGCAGTTGAATGAGAGAGATAAGCGATTGCAGAGAAAAGCGGAAAGAAAACATAATAGAAGCCAGAGAGAATAGACGGAATCTCCCCTTGACAAAACCAATCGCACCTCGTACAATAGGGTGCGTTATCGAGCAAACGACTGAGAAGGGAAAAAGGACGGGACGTTCTGCCCCAAGAGAGCCGGCGGCTGGTGCGAGCCGGCGGAGAAGCCCGTCTGTACTGGCCCCGGAGTCTTCCGCCTGAACAGGGCGGGACGGACCGCGCCCCGTTACCGGCGCGCCTGAGGCCGCCTTGTGCGGCGAAGCAGGGTGGTACCGCGTGATCAGACACAACGCCCCTGACCGGATTTCCCGGTCGGGGGCGTTTCATTTGCCAGATCGAGATGGATTGCCGCGGGCCTGCGGCCCTCGCAATGACAGGAGAACCACTCTGTCATTCCGAGGAGTGAAGCGACGTGGGAATCCGTAATACTATTGCATGAAAACAACAGTAAAGCAGAAATCATTCACATAAAGGAGCGACCATATGAAATACGATTTTGCTGCCATTGAGCGCAAATGGCAGGAGCGGTGGGAGCAGAGCAAGCCCTACGCCGCCGTGACGGGGGATCCCCGCCCCAAGTTCTACGCGCTGGTGGAGTTTCCCTATCCCAGCGCCGCCGGCCTCCACGTGGGCCATCCCCGGCCCTACACCGCCCTGGACATCATCGCCCGGAAGCGCCGGATGGACGGGTACAACGTGCTGTTCCCCATCGGCTTCGACGCCTTCGGCCTGCCCACGGAGAACTTCGCCATCAAGAACCACATCCATCCCGCCGTGGTGACCAAGCGGAACATCGAGAACTTCACCCGCCAGCTGAAGATGCTGGGCTACAGCTTTGACTGGGACCGCGTGGTGGACACCACCGACCCTGGCTACTACCGCTGGACCCAGTGGATCTTCCTGCAGCTGTTCAAGAAGGGGCTGGCCTACAAGGCCACCATGCCCGTGAACTGGTGCACCAGCTGCAAGTGCGTCCTGGCCAATGAAGAGGTGGTGGAGGGCGTCTGCGAGCGCTGCGGCAGCGAGGTCATCCGCAAGGAGAAGAGCCAGTGGATGCTGGCCATCACCAAGTACGCCGACCGCCTGGCGGACGATCTGGACGGCGTGGATTTCATCGAGCGGGTCAAGACCCAGCAGCGCAACTGGATCGGCCGCTCCACCGGCACCGAGGTCACCTTCCAGACCAACATGGGCGATCCCGTCACCGTCTACACCACCCGGGCCGACACCCTGTTCGGCGTCACCTATACCGTCATCTCCCCGGAGCACCCCCTGCTGAAGAAGTGGATGGACCGGATCCCCAACCGGGACCAGGTGGCCGCCTATCAGGAGCAGGCCGCCCGCAAGTCCGACTTTGAGCGGGGCGAGCTGAACAAGGACAAGACCGGCGTGCGCCTGGAGGGCGTGGAGGTCGTCAACCCCGCCACCGGCAAGGCGGTGCCCATGTTCGTCTCCGACTACGTGCTCATGGGCTACGGCACCGGCATCGTCATGGGCGTGCCGGGCCACGACCAGCGCGACTGGGAGTTTGCCACAAAGTTCGGCCTGCCCATCGTGGAGGTGGTCAAGGGCGGCGACATCACCAGGGAGGCCTTCGTGGCCAAGGACGACACCGCCGTCATGGTCAACTCCGGCTTCCTGGACGGCATGAGCGTCAAGGAGGCCATCCCCGCCATGAAGAAATACGCCGTGGAGCAGGGCTGGGGCCGGGAGAAGGTCAACTTCAAGCTCCGCGACTGGGTGTTCTCCCGCCAGCGCTACTGGGGCGAGCCCATCCCCCTGGTGAACTGCCCCAAGTGCGGCTGGGTCCCGGTGCCTGAGGAGCAGCTGCCCCTGGTCCTGCCCCAGGTGGAGAGCTACGAGCCCACCGACGACGGCGAGAGCCCCATCTCCAAGATGACCGACTGGGTCAACACCACCTGTCCCTGCTGCGGCGGCAGCGCCAAGCGTGAGACCGACACCATGCCCCAGTGGGCCGGCTCCAGCTGGTACTACCTGCGCTACATGGATCCCCACAACGACGAGGCCGCCGTGTCCAACGAGGCGGAGCGGTACTGGGGGCCCGTGGACTGGTACAACGGCGGCATGGAGCACACCACGCTCCACCTGCTGTACTCCCGGTTCTGGCATAAGTTCCTCTACGACATCGGCGTGGTCCACACCCCGGAGCCCTATGCCCGGCGCACCAGCCACGGCATGATCCTGGGCAAGAACCCCCACTACGTGGGCAACGTGGAGACGGAGGAGGAGAAGCAGGCGCTCATCGCCAAGTACGGCAACCAGGCCCTCCGCCCGGCGGTGAAGATGTCCAAGTCCCTGGGCAACGTGGTGAACCCCGACGACGTGGTGAAGGCCTACGGCGCCGACACCATGCGCCTCTATATCATGTTCATCGGCGACTTTGAGAAGACCGCCACCTGGTCCGACGATGCGGTAAAGGGCTCCAAGCGCTTCCTGGACCGCTGCTTCAACCTGCAGGATATGGTCAGCAGCGAGGAGGGGATCTCAAAGAAGAACGAGTCCCTGATCCACAAGACCATCAAGAAGGTCACCTCCGACATCGACGAGCTGAAGCTGAACACCGCCATTGCAGCCCTGATGGCCATGGTCAACGAGTTCTACGCCGGCGGCCTGTCCCGGGGCGATCTGGAGCAGCTGATCCTGATGCTCAGTCCCTTCGTGCCCCACATGGCCGAGGAGATGTGGGAGAACATGGGCTTCGCCGCCAAATACGGCAAGATGGCCATGCAGATGCCCTGGCCCCGGTACGACGAGGCCAAGACCATCGACGCCGAGGTGGAGATGGCCGTCCAGATCAACGGCAAGCTGAGAGGCACCGTGGTGGTGCCGCTGAACAGCGACGAGGCCGCCGTGGTGGAGGCCGCCATGGGCCTGGACAAGGTGAAGAAGGCCACCGAGGGCATGCAGGTGTGCAAGACCATCCTGGTGAAAAACAAGCTGGTGAATCTGATCGTCAAGCCCGCCCGGTGAGCAGAAAGGGCAGAGATTACTATTTCTGGAAATATTAAAAATATGTCTTGACAAGCACTCGGCGGATTTGTATAATACATGCGTTAGTCATGTCCAATGACTCTTAAAGAGTACCCTGGATAGAGCCGGGTACATCGGAGGGAGGGAAAATAGATGTCCGAAGTACATGTCAAGGAAGGCGAGAGCCTGGACAGCGCCCTGAAGCGTTTCAAGAGGAGCTGCGCCAAGGCCGGCGTTCTGGCAGAGGTCCGGAAGAGAGAGTGCTATGAGAGCCCCAGCGTCAAGCGCCGCAAGAAGTCCGAGGCCGCCCGCAAGAACCGGAACAAGCGTTACTATTGATGCAAGCGTAAAGCGCCATCTCAAACGAGATGGCGCTTTCTCATTTTCTGAACAGCTCCTCCAGCAGATCCTCCACCTCCGGCAGCATGAGAAAGGCAGCGCGATACCCCAGCTCCCCGGCCAGCGCCAGCTTGCGCCGCAGGGTTTCGGCGTCGTCAAAGAGGACGAAGTGGGTCCGATCTCCGGCGCGATAGGTGAAATACCGGGCGCCCAGGGCGTCGGAGTAGTAGGCCGTACAGCCGCGGCGCAGCTCATCCAGGCGGGCGAGGGTGAGAGGCGCGCCCTCTCCGTTGGGGGAGGGCAGCAGGAAGTCCATGGCCAGCCGCTGGCAGTCCAGAGCTGCGCTGCGGGGCGCAACGCGGGCGGCGGCCTCCGCCAGGCGGTCCCGCAGACGGCCGCCGGAGATGGCCGAGCAGATCAGCACGCAGCCGTTTTTGACGCAGGGCGCCCAGATCTCCGGCACGTAAAAACGGCGCTGCTGCCGCTGCAGCTCCCCGTCCAGAAGGGCGGCGAACCGCGCGGACGAGGCGTTGGGCGGGGACAGGAAGTCCAGCACCACGCCGATCGCGGAGCGCCGGCGGCACTCCCATATCAGATCGCGGCAGAGGAGCGTCGGGTCCCAGGTATCCGGCGCGCCCCGATCCGTGAGCATCAGCAGGCCGCCCCGCAGGGAGGGGGGCAGGGGCAGGGAGGCCAGACGGCCGTCCGGGCCGATCCGGTACGCCGCGTGAGCGGGCGGAAGCGCGTATCGCCGCACGGTGCCCAGCCGGTCCGGCGCAGCGGCCAAATAGATCTGCAATGGCATTCCCCCCTTGTTTTCCGGTGAAAAGAATGATACACTGATACCATGATATATGTGGGGAGGAGGGGGCTTATGCGTTTTTCTCTGGTGCCGGACCGTCTGTTCGACTCCTACGGGCAGATCACGCCGCAGATACTGGAGCAGATGGGCGTCAAGCTGCTGCTGTGCGATCTGGACTACACCCTGGCCCCCAAGAGCGTCCGGACCCCGGATCCGGAGATACGCCACTGGATCGACGCTCTGCGCCGGGCGGGCGTCACGGTGATGATCCTCTCCAACAACCGCAGCCCCGCCCGGGTGGAGGCCTTCTGCCGGGACCTGGGGATCCGCTACGTGGGCCACGCGGGCAAGCCCTTTGCCGGCGGCTTTCGCCGGGCCATGGAGCAGGCGGGCGCCACACGGACCCAGACCGCCATGCTGGGCGACAAGCTGCTGACGGACGTGCTCTGCGCCCATTTCAACGGCTCTCCGGCGCTGATGGTGGAGCCGGCAGGCGGGCCGAAAACCTTGTTGCAAAAGGCACTGCATGCCATGCAGGAGCCGTTTAAGAGAATGAACAGGAGGAAAAACAGATGAACCATTTCAAGAGGATCTCCGACGCTCTCCGTGAGCGCGGGCTGGACGCCATGCTGCTGACCAGCGACCCCAACTGCTTCTGGGCCACGTATTTCCACGGCGAGGGCGTGACGCTGGTGACGGAGAACGAGAGCTTTTACTTCACCGACTCCCGCTATATCGAGGCGGCGGAGCGGCAGATCGACGGCGCCGTCATCGGCATGACGGACCGATCCAAGCCCTTTATCGCCTGGATCAACGAGGCCCTTGCCAGGACCGGCGCCGTGAAGGTGGGCTTTGAGGATGCCACCATGAGCGTGGCGGCCTTCCACACCTATCAGGAGGCCCTGCACTGCGAGCTGCTGCCCGCCTCCGATCTGATCACGGGCCTGCGGGCTGTGAAGGACGCCGAGGAGATCCGCCGCCTGACGGACGCCCAGCGCATCGCCGAGCGGGCGCTCACCGACCTGCTGCAGGAGATCCACGAGGGCCAGACCGAGCAGGAGATCGGCGCGCGCCTCCAGTATCTGATGCTCCGCTACGGCGCCGAGCGCATGTCCTTCGACCCCATCATCGCCAGCGGTCCCAACGGCTCCATGCCCCACGCCGTTCCCAGCGAGCGGAAGGTCCGCAGGGGCGATTTCATCACCATGGACTTCGGCTGCGTCTACGAGGGCTACTGCTCCGACATGACCCGCACCATCGCCATCGGCCAGGTCAGCGACGAGCAGCGGGAGGTCTACAACATCGTGCTGCAGGCCCAGCTGGCCGGCATCGCCGCCGCCAAGGCCGGCGTCACCGGCGCGGCCATTGACGGCGCCGCCCGCAAGTACATCGCCGACGCCGGCTACGGCCAGTATTTCGGCCACGGCTTCGGCCACAGCGTGGGCGTGCAGATCCACGAGGCCCCCAACGCCAACCCCGCCAACGACAAGCCCATGCCCGCCGGCGTGGTGGTCTCCGCCGAGCCCGGCATCTACATCCCGGAGCGCTTCGGCGTCCGCATCGAGGACGTGATCGTGCTGCAGGAGGGCGGCTGCCTGGACCTGGCCCTGGCCGATAAGTCCCTGATCATCCTGTAAGAGGCGGTTTTTTTCGAAAAATCCGGCAAAACACTTGCCAAAGCGCCGCACATCATGTAAAATGTATCAGTCCTATGAGGACGCATACCATCAATTCGAGGAAATGGGAGTTTCCTCACAGATACAGGAGGATCGATATATGGCAACTATTACCGCCGGCGATTTCAGAAACGGCAAGACCTTCGAGTACGAGGGCAAGATCATGCAGGTCGTGGAGTTCCAGCACGTCAAGCCCGGCAAGGGCGCCGCTTTCGTCCGCACCAAGATGAAGAACGTGGTGACCGGCGCCGTGACGGAGACTTCCTTCAACCCCACCGCCAAGTTTGAGGAGGCCTACATCGAGCGCAAGGATATGGCCTACAGCTACAACGACGGCGATCTCTACTATTTTATGGACCAGGAGACCTACGACATGGTTCCTCTGGGCAAGGACCTGCTGGGCGACGCTTTCCGCTTCATCACCGAGAACACCGTGTGCAAGGTGCTGAGCTACAAGGGCAGCGTCTTCGGCCTGGAGTGCCCCAACTTCATGGACCTGGAGGTCACCGAGACTGAGCCCGGTCTGGCCGGCAACACCGCCACCAACACCCTGAAGCCCGCCACCGTGGAGACCGGCGCCGAGGTCCGCGTGCCTCTGTTCATCAACATCGGCGACAAGATCACCATCGACACCCGCACCGGCGAATATCTGGGCCGCGCAAAGTAAGAAGTCAACGGGACATACTGGACACAGGAAAGGAGAGTATGAACATGGGTATTTCTGAAAAGGTAGCCTATCTGAAGGGATTGGCCGAGGGCCTGAGCCTGGACGAGTCCACCAAGGAGGGCAAGCTGCTGCTGGCCATTCTGGACGTGCTGGACGACATGGCCGAGGAGTTTGCGGACATCGAGGACGAGATCGTGGATCTGGAGGATGGTCTGGACGCCGTCAGCGATGATCTCAACGACGTGGAAGAGTTCCTCTACGAGACCAGCGACGACGAGTACGAGGAAGACGAAGAGGATGACGACGAGTATTTCGTCACCACCTGCCCCGAGTGCGAGGAGGAGGTCATCTTCGACGAGTCCGTCCTGGAGGACGGCGAGGTCGTCTGCCCCAACTGCGGCGCCAAGCTGGAGTTCGATCTGAGCGACCTGGCCAACGCCACCGGCGCTGACGAGGAAGACGAGGACTGAGACCTGTGACAGGGAAGACCGGCGAGTGATCGCCGGTCTTCTTTCCGCTTTTCGGAAAATGATAGGCCCCTTTTCCGAAAATCGGAGAAAGCCGTTGCACAGGCGGGAAAAATGCGGTATAATAACAAAAGCGTCACTGCGCGCTGGCATCCAAAATACAAAGGATCGAGGTATGAGGCATGAGACCGGAAGAGAAACTGAATATGACCATGCTCTGCGATTTTTACGAGCTGACCATGGGAAACGGCTATTTCCAGAACGGCTACAAAGACCGCATCACCTATTTTGACGTGTTCTTCCGCCGTGTGCCGGACGGCGGCGGCTTTGCCATCGCAGCCGGCCTGGAGCAGCTGATCAACTATATCGAGAACCTCCATTTCGACCAGGAGGACATCGCGTATCTCCGGGGCAGAAAGCTGTTCAGCGAGGAGTTCCTGGAATATCTGAAGGACTTCCGCTTCACCGGCGACATCTACGCCGTGCCGGAGGGCACGCCCGTGTTTCCCCGGGAGCCGCTGGTGGTGGTCCGCGCCCCGGCCATCGAGGCCCAGCTCATTGAGACCTTCACTCTGCTGACCATCAACCATCAGAGCCTCATCGCCACCAAGGCCAACCGCATCGTGCGGGCGGCCAAGGGCCGCACGGTGCTGGAGTTCGGCTCCCGCCGCGCCCAGGGCCCGGACGCCGCCATCATCGGCGCCCGCGCCGCCTACATCGGCGGCTGCAACGGCACGGCCTGCACCATCTCCGACCAGATCTACGGCGTTCCCGCCGGCGGCACCATGGCCCACGCCTGGGTCCAGATGTTTGAGACGGAGTACGACGCCTTCAAGACCTACTGTGAGATCTATCCCACCAACGCCACCCTGTTGGTGGACACCTACAACACGCTGAAATCCGGCGTGCCCAACGCCATCCGCGCCTTCAACGAGGTGCTGCGCCCTCTGGGCATCACCAAGTGCGGCATCCGCCTGGACTCCGGCGATATCGCCTACCTGAGCCAGCAGGCTCGCAAGATGCTGGACGAGGCCGGCTGGGAGACCTGCCAGATCTCCGCCTCCAACTCCCTGGACGAGTACCTGATCCGCGACCTGATGATCCAGGACGCCAAGATCGACATGTTCGGCGTGGGCGAGCGGATGATCACCTCCAAATCCGAGCCGGTGTTCGGCGGCGTTTACAAGCTGGTGGCCGTGGAGGATGAGAAGGGAGAGATCATTCCCAAGATCAAGATCAGCGAGAACATTGAGAAGATCACCATCCCCCATTTCAAGAAGGTGTACCGCTTCTTCGGCAACGACACCGGCAAGGCCATCGCCGACTACATCACCCTTCACGACGAGACGGTGGATGACAGCCACGATCTGGTGATCTTCGACCCCAACGCTACCTGGAAGAAAAAGACGGTGTACGATTTCAACGCCAAGGAGCTGCTGGTGCCCGTCTTCCTCAACGGCAAGCGGGTCTATGAGTGCCCCTCTCTGCCGGAGATCCAGGCATACTGCCGCGAGCAGGTGGATACGTTCTGGGATGAGATCAAGCGCTTTGACAACCCCCAGACCTACTACGTGGACCTGTCCGACAAGCTGTGGCAGATCCAGCAGGATCTGCTGCACAGCAGCAACTGAGCAAATCACACGCGGGGCTGTCCGCCTGTGCGGACAGCCCCGTGACGATATTCGGCGGAAAGGAGAGATCAGCCTGTGAAAAAACCAAAGGTCCAGCAGCATACCGAGCGCCGGATCGCGGCGGCTCTGCGTCTGCTGCTGGCATTCGTGTTGCTAATGGCGCAGATCGGGCTGACCTTCCTGCTCAGCGCCCTGCTGCGCCAGCGCAGCGCCATCGTCTATACGGTGCTGGAGCTGGCCGCCATGGCCCTGGCCATCCGCATCTACAACCGGCCCGGGACCGCCGCCTATAAGATGGGCTGGATCGCCCTGGTGCTGCTGGCCCCCGTGGCGGGCATGATCCTCTATCTGCTGTGGAGCGGCGACCGGCAGAACAAGCAGCTGAACCTGAAGCGGATCCCGCTGCCCCGGGAGAGCGAGGCCAAGGAGGAGCAGAGCCGCCTGAACGTGGAGAAGCTGCGGCGGGTCCATCCCCAAGGGGGGCGCATGGCCTCCTATATCCACCGCCAGGGCTT
>JAEEGL013586028.1_pt1 | contig 10483 bp, 14 predicted proteins | sample 9134231 | NCBI WGS metagenome assembly JAEEGL01 (sample SAMN16246548, study PRJNA631951) | gut metagenome | biome: gut microbiome; feature: rumen; material: fiber-attached | host: Bos | place: Iran: Karaj | collected 2018-10 | reverse complement strand
TGAGGAGTATAGAATATACAATGAGTTAAGAAGAAGAATGATTCAGGCAGAGATAAGCGAGAATGTGTTTGCCCCATCTCTAAAAGTAGAAGATTGCGAAATAAAGTTTGAGAAAGAAAAAATTGCCTTTACCGCAAGCAATGGTGAGATACACGAGTACTCGAACAGCGATTTTAGAAAGAAACCGAAATCAATGCTAAATAGTATCTTGGCGCTTATGGGTGAGAAGAAATAATAGTTGATATGAAAATAATAAAAGTGGTAGCCGCATTAATTAGACGAGGAGATGAAGTCTTAGCCACCCAGCGTGGATATGGACCCTACAAAGATTGGTGGGAGTTTCCAGGCGGAAAGATTGTACCTGGTGAGACACCTGAAGAGGCTCTGGCTAGAGAAATCAAAGAGGAACTTGCAGTAGACATTACTGTAGATCAATACATAACTACCATAGAATATGACTATCCGGAGTTTCATCTTGTGATGGATTGCTTCTGGTGCAGTATAAAGAATGGTGAATTGATACTTCTTGAGCATGAAGCGGCTAAGTGGTTGCCATTAGATAATTTAAATCAAGTCAATTGGTTGCCGGCGGATGCGGAAGTGATTGAAGTTATAAAAAGCACCATAAAAACTAGTGGGGGAGTACAATTATAATAGGTGAAAAATTTGCATTAATGCAATATCCTGTAAGTGCTGTTTTGGGTTTAATGGAAGCAGAACAGTTTGTTATACCTGAAATTCAAAGACCATTTGTATGGAAGAGAAGTCAGGTAGGGGATTTGATTGACTCGTTATATAACGGTTATCCAACAGGCTATATTATTACTTGGAAGAATCCTGATGTAAAAACCAAAGATGGAACTGTATCCAATGGTATCATATTTCAATTAATATTTTAAAAACACAGGTACGACAATGCTTACAACAGAAATAAATCAGTATGATTATTTAATTACAAATAAGTATTATACAATGGGTCAAAATGAACCGAATGATGTTTTTCGTTTTGTGGCTTACTGGATAGCTTTTATTCAGTTAGTTAATCGGGATACCATTGCTCCTGAACATGTGGGTGAAACAACACGTATTAAAGACTACTGCAAGTCTAAAGCTGATAAGTTAGTTAAAGTGATTGACTTTGATGCAGACTATATGTCTGTATTCAAAGAACGACCAATAGTAAAGGGAACGGAACGAGTAAGCAGGATTCATAGAGATAATACAAAAGAGTATATTGAGGATTGTGTACTTAGAGAGTTAGAAACAAGAGGAGATTTAGTAAACTCAAGTGATGATATAAGTAAGATAGCACAAGACTTCAAAAATATAACTAATCCGAATGCAGACATGAAAGTAAGAATACCATCCCTATTTTGCTCGATTTACAGAGTTAGGTGTAACCTATTCCACGGAAGCAAATCACTAATTGAAGAAAGGGATGCTAATCTTATTAAAGCATCTGCAGATATACTTGGGCGTTGTTTGGACGAATTAATAAAAATGACTTTTTAGGTGAAAACATGGATATTGTAGAGTGAGGAAACATTAAAATGAATATTTGGAATAGAATTAAATATGCATTGTTCTATTCAATAGGTACTTATCTAATAATAGTATTAATAGGGCTTATAGTAGGAGCAATAACGGGGATGGAATTCACAGCTCGTAGCCTTTTGATGGCACCTCTTGGTGGAGGATATTCTCTTTTGATGTTATTGGTAGCATTTGTGTTTGGATTATACGAAGGCGGAAACAGATAAAGCCCTTTACATGGGCGAGGTGAAACAAATGATATTTGGAAAAAGAAAAAAACTAATCAGTTTAGCGCAGGGAATATTAGGAGCAATGGAATTAAATGCCGGTTTCCTTAAAACACAGTTTATCCGAATTGTTGAGAAATATGGCATGGATTTTGATGGTGATAATCCTGCGTTTGAAGCAGAATATCAGAACTTGATTAAGCGCTTTAGAGAAAAGGTTTTTGAGACCGTAGTTGCAAAAAGCGGTATGGAAGGACAAAATGCTGTATGGTATAAAAACACTTTAAACACGATTATGCCTGAAGCAACAGGAATGAATCAGGTAGATCTTGATGAAATGAAAAATACAACAGGAATTTCTCCTGCTGTGCTTTTGATGACACTATTTTATGCCTTCCATGAAGAAAGAATAACTTATGGGGAAGCAAGACCTATTAATGTGGAAGAACAAAATATAATTAATAGGATTTTACATGAAATAGACAATGAATATTAGACAGTAATAGGCAGAACCATCTTGGAGCAAAAGTTAAGTTCCTTGATGAAGTGATTTGTGATCTTAGAGTATTTCTTGAAGATGAACTTAAAGCAGGAGATGAAATCTGGATGCAGAATTATAAGGCAATGGTCGAATTCCAGGATACTGACGGAAGTTTCAATCTTTTTGATACATTTAAAGTCGAAAGTGACGTACAGGTAAAGTACACAGATTCCCGCCACAAACTGCACACTATTAGCAATATAAAAGGAAACAAACCATGACCATCCGCACCCGCCTAGTATCAGGCAACAACAATTACATAAAAACCGCCGATAAGGCCAGACTTCAGGACACTGCTGAGAACGGGCAACATCCTATTGCCATAGTGGTAAGTTGTTCGGATTCCAGGGTGATCCCGGAGCAGATATTTGATGCTTCTGTTGGAGAGCTTTTTGTGATCCGTGTGGCCGGAAACGTCCTTGACCGGCACCAGCTGGGGAGCATCGAGTACGCCGCAGGGCACCTTCACTGCAGCCACGTCATCGTGCTGGGGCACACCGGCTGCGGTGCAGTAACCGCTGCGCTCACGGGTAGCGGCGACGGATTTATCAAGTATATCACTGACGATATTCTGGAAGCTGTAGGCACTGAGCGTGATCCCTACAAAGCATGCTGCCTGAACGTGAAGCATGTGGTGGATCGCCTTAAGGCTGAGTTTAACGAGCACCCGGAGGTTGGCTCCGCGGTGATTTTAGGCGCTTTGTATGATATCAGGACCGGAGAGGTCCTTTGGCTGGATAAGGAGGAAGACCTATGAAGACGCTTTTTAAGAACGGAACCATAATCGACGGATCAGGTGAGAAGCCTTACGTGGGCGACGTGCTGATCGAGAACGATGAGATCATTAAAGTAGGCGGAATGATAGATGAACTTGCCGAAAAGGTAATCGATATTACCGGATTGGAAATATGCCCGGGGCTGATCGACGCGCACTCTCATAACGATTTCTTTTATGATTACGACGATGCTGAAAAGTTCTATAAACCCTTCATTCAGCAGGGCATAACCACCCAGATTACGGGCAACTGCAGTTTCTCGCCCTTCGGAGTGGATCCGAATACGAAGTACAGGGGAAAAATCGGCGGCGGGCTCTTTGATGCCAAGGCGCCTTGTAGTTTTGCGGAGTTCAAAGAACGTGCGGCAGGCAGGCTCTATGTAAATATGGTACCTCTCATCGGCCAGGGTTCCGTTAGAGCAGGCATGACAGGCTACGATCCTGCGCCTTACACGCCGGAACAGATTGAAGAAGAAGTGGCTCACGTGAGGGAGGCCATGGAAGGCGGCGCCTTCGGCGGGTCTCTGGGCTTCATGTACGAGCCTGACAGATATGCTAAGATGGACGAGATAGTGGCCTTCGCAAAAGAGATCGCCAAGTATGACGGTATCCTGACGATCCATCCCAGAGCCAACTCCATAGTGAGTGCCGACTATCCCCTCATCACCAAAAAATCCCACCTCGAGATGGGTCTCGACGAGACAGTAGAGATCATGCACCAGTCCGGAGTCAGGCTGGAGTACAGCCATCTGATTTTCGTAGGAAAGAGAAGCTGGAAGCTCCTCAACAAAATGCTTGCAACTTTCCGCCGTGAGAAAGCTGCGGGATATCCCATCGCTTATGACAACTATGTTTTTCATTACGGAGCGTCGGTCATAACCGTTGTTTTCCCTCTGTGGTACGCACAGCTCACCGAAGAGGAGGCTGCAAAGCCCATAAACCGGTTCAAACTGAATCTGACGATCCTCATGTACCGCAAAGTTCTGGGCATTGACTGGGACGACATGGTGATCGCATATATATCAGACGACCATCCCGAGTACGAGGGCATGACCATACCTGAGGCGGCTAAGCGTGAAGGCTTATCCGAACTTGACATGTATCTTAAACTGGTGAAACTGTCCAATCGCGCGGGCTCTATATATCTCGGAAAATACTATAACGCGGAGATTGTAAAGACGCTGATGGAGGACGACATGAGCATCTTCATGACGGACGCCTGGGTAGAAGAGAAAGGCCTGCAGAACATTGCAGCATTCCAGACTTTCCAGCAGTTCTTCTTGCTTGGGGCGAAGTACGGCATTCCCGTAGAAAAGATTGTACGCAAAATGACTGGTCAGACCGCTGACCGCTATCAGATACCAAACCGCGGCTACCTCAAAGCCGGGTACAAAGCAGACATCGCGGTCATCGACCGCGCAAATATGAAAGTGGACGAGAAGAAGCCCGATCATAACCCCGGCGGAATCGAGTACGTCTACGTGAACGGCGTGCCAGCCATCGTTGGCGGTGAGTACGTCGGCGACGTCAAGGCTGGAGTGGTGGTGCTTAAGAAATAGGATTTCAACTGCTGGCATTAGTATAGAAACTGGCGAAGATATTTTTTTCAAACGAGGAACAACCATGACTACTACAACCGACAATCGCCTTTCCAAGGCTCGTCTTCTCATGCTGGTTAAGATGCTTTATGAGAAGACCGATGATGAAAACAAAATGACGACCAATGAGATCCTGGAATATCTGAGATCCCTGAAGATCCATTCCAATGACAAGACTCTTAGGCGCGACATGGCGCTTTTGCAGGAACTTGGTTTTGATGTGATCGTGGAGCACAGCAAGCCCAACCGCTATTTCATGGGAAACCACGGTTTCCAGCTCCCTGAAGTTAAGCTTCTGATAGATGCCGTAGCATCTTCCAGATTCATAACCGAGAAAAAGAGCTGCGAGCTGGGTGACAAACTTGCAATGCTTGCCAGTGAGAACCAGCGCCAGATGCTGACCCGCCACATCCACGTTACCAACCGTGCAAAGACGGATAACAAGGGAATCTACTACACGGTGGACCTCGTAAACGAAGCCATCACCAACCATAAGAAGATCGCCTTCCAGTATACTGAATATGACGGTAACAAAGAAAAAATCCTTCGCAATGACGGTGAAACCTACGAATTGAGTCCTTTTGCGCTATACTGGAATGAGGATTTCTACTATGTGGTAGGCTGGTCGGATAAGCACGAAAACGTATCCGTTTTCAGAACGGACAGGCTTTTTAGGCCGGAGATCCTTGAAGCGGATGCGTGCCCCGAACCAGAAGGCTTCAACCTGGACGATTACTCCAGAAAGATTTTTGAGATGTACGACGGTGAAGAAGTCGATGTAGTCCTCGAGTGCAAAAACGACTTCATGAAATACATCATAGACCGCTTCGGAGAAGATGTGGATACTGAACCTGTGAGTGAGGAGACTTTCCAGGCCCGCGTCAGAGTATCTCTTAGCCCGACCTTCTATGCGTGGGTATTCACCTTCGAGGGAGGCATCAAGATCCTTGAGCCGGAGAAGGCTGTAGATGACATCGTCAAGATGGCGAAGAAGATAGTGAAGGCGGAGAAGAAATAGTTTTTCAATGATAATCCAGGAGGCAAGCTATGAGCTTTAAACCAAAATATACTGATTTTGATTCAGCGCCAATGGCATTTTATAATTTTATTAAATATGCGATTTGGGTAGGGATAGTAATAGGTATCATTCAAGTTATTGGCAGCATTGGAATGTTTACTGGACAACCTCTTCCTGATAGCTTAATAATTATGGGTGTAATAGGAATAATAATAGATATTGCTGTGATCGTTTGTGAGATAATCGCGGCCATAGGGCTGAAAAACATGGAATGGTCAGGCGTCAAAGCATACTACCTTTCCTTTATCATTTCGATTGTCGGAGCAATAATATTAATGTGTTATGGTGGATTTGCTTTTGGGATTGATCTCGTTCTTGATCCGGAAATCTTAGGTCAATTAATAGGTAATGCCGTTGTCTTCGTACTGGTAAAAATATACTTTGACAAAAGAAAACTTTTGTTCAGCCCCAATAGCGTTAACATTGACGGTGATCTCTATGCTGATTTTTCTCCCGCATCGATACCGGACAGAATCACAGAAAGCGAAGAATTGGGTGATGTGGAAGAAACGAGTGATGATATTGCAAGCAACTAAGTTTCTGCCTTGGAATTTATAACCCCATCGCCAATTACCGATATATAAAACACACATAAAAACACAAGAAACTACCATGAAAACTAACAAACCGAACAACTTTAAAGCGGAGCCCACTGATCTCCAGATGGATCTGGAGGAGGAGTGGAGCGAGCTCGTCAACGACCGCCTCAATGGGGCGGATCACGTGGATTTCTCAGGTCTGACTGAGCCTGGGGACCTCATGGCTCAGGAAAGAACTGAGATGGCGCAGGAACGAACCTCCATGGCAGAAAAGCGCACTTCCATGGCCAAGAACCGCACCAAGATGGCCTTCGAGCGGACGTCGCTTTCCAACTCACAGACTTTTCTCGCATACATAAGGACTGCCGTTGCGATCTTTGCGGCGGGCATTGGTATGTTTGAGTTCGTCGAGCACCCGATCATTATCAAGGTCGGAATCGCCTTCATGGCGGTGGCGCCGGTGATGCTCATAGTGGGCATCGTGCACTTTTTCGTCGTCAGAAAAAAACTCAGCAACTGGCTCAAAAAGTAACTGCCGGAAAGTAGGCTTGTCGGCCTTTGCGGCTAATTCCTACTCGGCGAATAAGCCCGGGGATCTTAAGGCTCAGGCTGAGGCTCGTGATGAGATCAGGGGGCTCGCCCAGGTGATCGCGGGGGACTGATGGTTTGAGTGGTGTATTTGGGGGAAACCGCCTGGCAATAAACTGTAAATGGGAAAGGTAAAGGCGGACTAATGGAAAACACATACTCTTTTTTTACCAGGCTGATCGGAACGCTCGCGGTGATACTGCTTTTCTCTGCGTACGCCGGGAGCACTCAGCTCATAAGTAAATATAATAAAAAATTTGGCGAGGGCCGTGACTATAAGTTCATCATCGTGGTCGGACTTTTGGGCGGCCTCTTTGGCGTGTATGGAAACATCTCGGGATTCAGCCTGCATGGCGCGATCATTTCCGTCCGCGATATCGGCGTGATGCTGGCGGGATTTCTGGGCGGGCCTGTGTGCGGCCTGATCTCGGGATTTATCGCTGGCGTGCATAGGCTCTTTATGGGCGGGATCACGGCGGTCGCCTGCGTAATTGCGACGACCTTGATTGGGCTGTTTTGCGGGATACTCTCGAAGGTGCTGCCCAACGAGACGCAAAAAGCCAGCGGGGCCTTTTTCATCGGCCTTGTCATGGAGGCTTTTCACTTGTTTGTCGTGCTCGTCGTGGTGCATCCTTACTCGGTCGCTGTGGACATCGTGCGGCAGATCGCGCTCCCCTTCGTGACGGTGAATGCGGTCGGAATCGCGCTCATGATCGGAATCGTCCACTACATTCAGAACCAGCAAGCCATGTCCATGGAGAGGCAAAGGCTGAAGTCAGAGCTGGAGGTGGCGAGCGTGATTCAGCGTTCTTTGCTGCCCGATCTTAACGAAAAGTATCCGGGCCGGCCTGAGGTCAAGGTGAGCGCCTTCATGGAAGCGGCGAAAGAGGTCGGCGGCGACTTCTACGATGCCTTCTTCGTGGGGCCCGACAGGATGGCGTTCCTGATCGGGGACGTCTCCGGAAAAGGCGTGCCCGCGGCCATGTTCATGGCATCGACCAAAATAATTTTACAAAACTGCATCAGGGATGTGGCTGATCTGGCGGAGGCGATCACTCGCGCCAACACCACCCTCTGCGAAAAAAACGAGGCTGACATGTTCGTAACCTTGTGGGCGGGCATCCTCGATCTGAAATCGGGGGCGCTCACGTATGTGAGTGCCGGCCACAATCCGCCCGTGCTCATCCGCGGCGGCGAGGCTGATTTTATCAAGGGGCGAAGCGGTTTCGTCCTGGCCGGCCTCGAAGGCGTGAAGTACAGGGTGGAGGAGATCCAGCTCGTGAAGGGCGACGCGGTATTCCTCTACACGGATGGCGTGACGGAGGCGACTGGTGAGAATAATCAGCTGTTCGGGAACGAGCGGCTGGTGGAGTGCCTGAAGGGTTGCGTTCAGGGGTGCGGGACGCCGGAGGGCGTCGACGTCCAGGCCACCATCGACACTGTCAAAGCCTCTATCGATGACTTCGTAAAAGAAAACGAGCAGTTTGACGACGTCACCATGCTCTGCTTCAAGTGGCAAGGCTGACGGCGCCGCGAATCTCAGCATGCGAGTAGTGTGAATTTGGATTTTTTGCGGATACACACTAGCGAATAGTGTGTATTTAAGATTTTCGCAGATTCCCACTACTGAAATAGCTGGAATATTAGTGTGAAATAAGGATTTTCACGAATTCCCACTAGTGGCCGACGAAAGTGATAGTGTGGATTTAGATTTTTTGCGGATACACACTACTGTGCGAGAGGAAAAATAGTGTGAATTTGGATTTTTTGCGGATACACACTAGTGGCATGTGTACAGAACGGGAATCGCGAAAATATTACACAGGTTTTTTGGCTGTGCAGGTCAAGTCCTAATTTGTGTGTAAAATGCTCATCCTGTCAAAATACGATTATGCAGCATCGAGCATTGCTTGCTGAACAGCAGCAATATCTTTAAGTTTAGGAAAGAGGCTGGTTTTGATGTTCTCAAACGTTTTCTCACCAAACATCCTTTGCCTCATTGTCAGCTGGTCATTGTACTCTAAGGCCACAGCTCCCATCAAACGAATGACTGATGATCCGTTGGGGAAAATCTGTATCACATCTGCCCTGCGCTTGAATTCTCTGTTAAGACGCTCAATCAAATTTGTTGTACGCAGTTTGGTTCTCATCCATTCAGGCAGCTGCATTACCGTCATCGTATCTTCAAATCCTTTGTCCAGGATTTCCATGGCTTTTGAAGCTACCGGTCCATAATCTTTAATGATGCCTTCACATATTTCGCGTGCTTCTTCGAGCGTGTGAGCGCTGAACATGTTCTGAAGTTCCAACCTGAGACCTTCCTTGTATTTTGTCGGAGTTGATTCCAGGATGTTACGCAGGAAATGCACCTGGCACCGCTGCCAGGCTGCTTCGGGATATGTTTTGACTACTGCTTGCAATATTGATTTATGGGCATCGGATATTACCATGTGTACATTCTTGAGCCCTCTTGCTTTTAAGTCCTTGAAGAACGTAAGCCAGGAGTAATTATCTTCTGCATCAAACACATCAAATCCAATGATCTCACGTGTGCCTTCAGAACGGATCGCCAGAGCGACCAGAAAGGCTTTTGATACTATCCTGTGATTTTCTCTGGCTTTAAAGTATGTGGCATCTACCATTAGAAAAGGAGCATCTTCTAGATCCAGCGGCCGGGTCCTGAATGCAGTGATTTCTTCGTCCAGTCTTTTGCATAAAGCCGAAACTGTAGATTTTGAAAAGCTGGTCCCACATAAAGTCTCCACTACATTTGTGACCTTGCGTGTTGAAACACCGTCGATGACCATCTGGACCATTGTTGCTATCAGAGAAGCCTCACTGCGCTGATAGTTTTCGAATATCATTGTATGGAATGGCTGATTCCTGTGTCTGGGTACGGTAAGTGTCAACGTTCCGATCCTCGTATTCAGCAGGCGTTCGCGAGTCCCGTTCCGGTAGTCCGTACGATCATCCGTGCGTTCATGTGTGGAAGCTCCGATCTGATCTTCTGATTCAGCCTGCATGATTGCGTTAAGAATACGTTCGACAAGCATTTTGAATGCATCGTCTCGATTTCCTGATAAAACTTGTAGAACTTCTTCGTGTGATAGTGTAATATTAACTTGAGTCATGTTCATACCTCCTGTTTTGTGTTTTGTGGTAATTACATTATACAGGATGAGCATGGCTCATTTCTATTAAATTGATTTTACACCATTATACGGGCACAACTCCGATACTCATACCTTTTCCCTACTCCGAGGGTTTTAGGTATGAGTTTGATCTCCGAAACTCATGCCTTTTCTCTTCTATGAGGGCTTTAGGTATGAGTTTGATCTCCGTAGGTATGTGTTTGAACTCTGAATTCATGCCTTTTCCCTTCTACGAGGACTTTAGGTATGAGTCAGCACGCTGGCACTCACACCATTTCCTCGCCACAGGGACAAATGGTATTAGCTCCAAGCTAAAGTGCTCCCCATGTCAAGGACACGGTGAAAAAATTTTGTATGATTAGATAATCATCAGATCGGGATATACTCCTGTAGTAATATATTCGTAAAATTCATTAGGTGATAACTTGCATAGTCCCATTTGATAACGGTCG
>JAEEGL013449440.1_pt1 | contig 10483 bp, 9 predicted proteins | sample 9134231 | NCBI WGS metagenome assembly JAEEGL01 (sample SAMN16246548, study PRJNA631951) | gut metagenome | biome: gut microbiome; feature: rumen; material: fiber-attached | host: Bos | place: Iran: Karaj | collected 2018-10 | reverse complement strand
GTGAAGTCGCCCGTCGACTGAGCCAGCAGCTTGATCACCTTCACGGCAGGACCCGTCTTCGCGCCCTCAGCCAGCGTTCCCATCGTGGCCTGAGCCACCTTGTCCTGCTCAGCGTCGTAGAGCGTCTCCAATCCATTGGCCTCAACGGTAGCCTTGAAGATAGCCAGGTTTCCAACTTTAACAGTGTTGCCGCCGAGCACCATCTCGCGCACGCACTTCACAAAGTCGGTCAGCACGCCGACGATCAGACCCTCTGAGAAAGCCGTGTTGTGATGAGCCATGTGCTCGGCCATCTCATGGATGCCCATGGTCTCCTTGTAACTCACGCGGGCATAGAGCTTACCCGCCTGCTCTGATTCCGAACTCTCGGTCACCTTTGAAAGATACAGTTCAATCATAATTGTAACTATTTTTAATGGTATTAAATTATTAAGGCCAAACTACATCGGGTGGCCTCCTTCCCGCCTTAATTTCTATGCTACAAAGGTACAACTTTTTTCTGAGACTACCAAATATTTTCGAAACTTTTTTCGTATTTTTTTTGTTCACTTTCCCCCGAATCAAATAACCCACCCTTATTGCTCAATAAGGCAGGGTTATCGCTCAATAAGGCAGGGTTATTGCAAAATAAGGGAGGGTTATTCTCAGATAAGGCAGGGTTATTGACGGTGAACCGGCAAAGGGAAACTTTCAGTTTCCTTTCTTACGGTACTGACCATTCCTGATGCGATCGACAATATGATACTTGCTGACGAACTGACCGACGTAACGCTCGGCAGATTTCCAGGGTATGCCAAGACTGTTGGCGGACTGCTTGGCATCCTGAGTTGTAAATTCAGCCCCGAGGGCGTCAAAGAGCATTTTCTCTGCTGACGAGAGACTGATGCCGTTGCTAAAGCTCTTCACTTCGTCATGAGGCAACAGGTTGGCATAGACATGCGTCGTGTGATTAATCAGACAGTCGGCAATGGTCATGGCCGTACTGAAATCATCCTCTGCGCAGACAAGTGTCTGAGACAAGGGTTCGAACTTGGGGCTTCGATCATCACATCTGAGCACGGTGAGCACCATAGCCAGGCGGAAGGTAGCCAGCCCGAGGCGCTTGACGAAGGCATCGAGCTGTTCACCGTAAAGACCGATCTGCTCAAGCAGCAATCCCGAGAAGTATTCGTTGAACCGCTGTTGCTGCTCTATGCTGAGCACGAACTGGAGCGGATGCTGCTTCCGCTTCTCAAGTTCATGATAGAGTTCTTGGTAGCGCTGCCCCACGCGGAAGAAAAGATCGGAAACAGGCTCATCGCATTGGGCAAACACATTACGCCACTCGTGTCGGCTCTTAAGGTTGTAGAACAGAAACCGGTTAGCCAGTCCGTTCTCCACCTGCTGGGGTGACAACAACTGCGGAATCTGTCCTGGCGTACAGGTCAGGAGTGCTGCCAAACGTGGGCAATCCAGATTGACGTGCTCGTCATCTTTACGTCGGCTATAGCTGATAGGCTCGTGATGAAAGGCCTTTCTCAGTCCGTCACTGTAGTCGCCATAGTCCTGCTTCAGCGCCTGAGTGAGCGTGTCGGCCTCTGTTTCGAAGATGGCACCCCATTCGCCGTTATCGGCCAAAGCCTGATAGGCAGAAGTGGCCGAAGAGTTGGCGGGAATGAATACGGAGCGATAGACAGGTTTCTCAGGCTCTGGCTGAGTGGCACGCTGCTTCCTTTCGAGGGCAGACCATTTGGTCATTTCCTTCAGATAGTCCTCCTTCTGCAGCTCGTACTGATGGCGTATCTCCCACTCAATGGGCATCAGCAGCTGGCGGCAATCGGAAATGACACCCTTGTCGGCACCCGATGGTGCATCGACGAGCGTATAGAACGGAGGATACACTTTTTTGCCGTCATAGATACCGAACACCCCAGGCATTGCTCCCGAGTAGAGCGTCAGAGCAGCCAGTATCACCTTGTCGCGCCCCTCTGGTTCAGATTGCGTTTCCACTGGTATACGCAGCAGAGATGGCTGCATGCCGATATCCAGTTTGTCAGAAAAAGTCTCTGTGTACTGAACAATCTCAGCACTCGGGAGTCCTGATGCGTTTCCCTCAGTTCCCTCACTTCCCTCACGGCTGAGGGATTTTGAGGGAACAAGGCTTCTGGCTGCAGACAAGCTATTGGAATTACCATTATTATAAGATGTTCCAGATATAATATGATCCTCTGTCGTCTTGTCGCCAGTATTACCCATATCGACGTGAGGGTTTGAGGGATTTGAGGGAAACTGTCGGCTGATGGCACTGAGGTCTACACCAGCCTGCTGCGCCATTTTGTAAAAACTTGCGATTGTCGTACGACCGTCTTGTTTCGAGAGGCATTCCTGCCATTTCTTCTCGCAGTCAGCCTGGTTATACTTACCACTTTGGGCGCAGAGCTGATGGAACAGGTCGCGACCGTCATCGCCGAGTCCGTTAGCCAGCGCGAATCCCAAATGAAGATAGTCATCGTACGATTCGGCAATGTTGGCACCCAGTCGCAGCAGCTCTTGTGTCGTGGCCTTTGCCTTGGCCAGCTCGTTCCCTATATCGGGAACGGCTGGCTGGAGATGATTCACCTGACCGGCTGGCTGCTGGTCGTTAGAGTTATCGGCTTTCGAAGCCTCATTTGCTGAAGCCCAAGCCAGGGGGTCGAAAATATGATTGTTGTCCATACAATACTTGAATTATCTGTGTTTAGGTTTACTATCAAAAATACTCATAGAGGTCGGGCTTGAGATAAGCGCCTGCGTCGTGACACAGGAAACAGGCCCTTGAAGGATTGCCACACATCTTATCCACCTGTTTGTCTGTCAGATGATAAGTATGCATCAGGTAATTCCTGACAGCCGTGAACCATGTGCGATGGTCGCAGCGCGAGAGGTCGATGTGGATAAACCACTTCAGACCTGTGCCGCGAGGCGAGCGGAAAAGCAGCAGTGTGTCGAACATCGGTTCGTGGACGAGGAGCCTAAAGAGTTCCTCTACCCTGCCATCCAGATGGTCGAGATCCATGCAGAGCACACCCGAGTGCTTCACGAGCGAGGTGTCGCTGCAGTAGGTGAAAACGCCAGAAGGCGTCACGTAGTCGAAGTGCTGCCCCTTGTAGCTACGAGCCTCGTCATCATCAGCGATGAGTCTGAGATCGCGGGTTTCGGGGAAATACCTGCGGGTAGAGATGTAACGATAGACCTCAAACAGCGACAATGGCTGTCCGCTGGGCCACTTGTTAGAAATCGGCTTCTTGAAGAAGCTCATCCGCACATCAGCCGCATTCCAGCTGGCAGCGGATTGTGTTGGGTTGTTCTTTGCCTCCATACTATTCTTACGTTTTGTTGATGAAGGTTTACCCACTTGCACAAACGGACTTCGGTATAGTGGTTCCGATTTCACCTTATCCGTCCCCAAGGCCCGTGCTCGGTTATGCCCCAGATGTCGTTAACTGGGTGCTAAATTAGAGATTTTTATAGAGATAATGTGTGTTTTATGAATCAGAGGTTCAATGAATTCAGCAAGATAACAAAAATCAATAAAAGTTCATAAAGTTCAAGGATAAGGTCATAAAGTTCATCACAAACTAATCATTTTTTCCATAGCCTCATAGACAGGTTGGAGGCTTTCTTCCAAAGGCTTGCAATCATTGATTAATTTCCATACTTCATCCTGATGCCTCTTAATTGGGCTATCATAGCAAGCTATACTCCTGCTTAATTTGTTAGAGGAAGTATCTGTTCTTCTTTTCATAGAACTTAAAAGCGATGGAGTGTCTTTCAGCTCAAACACAATTTGATGCAATATAGAATCGAATGTCTCGCGATCAGTATCACGAGCGATAATATTCCTTTTGATACAAATAAAGCGCAACGCATCGCATAAGCTTCCTTTATTGGCATTTACTATAGACCAGGTGTCATCATTCAATTGCTTAACAAAAACATCAAATACATCTTGCGATAAGAGTATTTTTGAGCGTACAGAATCAGGCAAACTATCCAAAGTTATTTTAGAATGATTACCAGATTCATTCTCAAATGAATGAACTACAGAAGAAGAGCCAAATAGTTTCCTTGTTTCTTTTGGCGGGGTCACAAAATCAGTCTCTTCATGTTGTTTACAATAGGTTTCAAAGAAAAGTTGTCTGAAAGACCTAGCCTCTTCTAATTGTTTCCTATCGCTCATAATACGATCGTGTATTTCCTGAAGTTTATCGTCCAGATTTGAAACGTAGGGAACATTTTGCTTTGTTTTTGGGTCACGATATGCTATGTGGGGTAAACGTTGGGCCGTCTGAGCACGCCATGTCTGCACAATCAATGTCATAAACATAAGCATGTCTGGTTCTTTTTGAATAAATGACATGGCTTGCTCAATAAAATCACAATCATACCACTTTGTTTGAACACCCAAATCCAATTTCATTAGTGCAAGAGGATTGTTGTTCATCAAATCCCCTAGTTCATAAGCGCTATATACTTTTTCAAAAGCTAAATCAGCACTTACTTTCTGCTTTTCTGAAACATTTTTGGATTTAGTTTCCATAGGTGCTTCCCTTATATTTTATTTTGGTTGCAAAGATACTAAAAAACAATTTAATAATCTAATATATTAGTATAAAATTGCCCCAAAAAGGCAACTTTTTCCAATTTCTCCGAAAAAAAGTTGTCGATTAAGGGAAAAATCCCATAAATAATAGTGTTTGCAAATAATTCTGATATGTATTTATCGACACAGTAAACTGTCGAAACGAGAGCAAAGGTAAGGGGTATCTTCGGCTGGTTCCAAATAATATATGACAATTTGTCAGATTATGATTTTGGCCTATTATTTGATTATCTATCTAAAACGGCCTATAACTTATGGATATAATAGAGACCCAAAAGACAAACATTGATTCAGAAAGTGAATTAAGTTACAAAGATAATGAAAAAGACTTTCATCATTATGCTTATGATGAAACAGGGAATCTTATCTATTTACAAAAAGGAAAAGAATATGAACGAAAAGACTATAAATGCCTTGCATGTGGTGAAATAATGAGGCCCGTTATGGGTAATAATCGAGAATGGCATTTTCGACATAAAAATTGTAATCCAAGTTGTAATAAAGAGTCCTATTTACATTCATTGGCAAAAGAGCTTATAAAGGCTAAATTTGACCATGATAACGAATTTAACATTGCTTACTATAAAAAGGATAGTTGTCCCCAAATTGGTCATTGTGCATATTGTTCATCCAAATGTAGCAGGCTATTCAAGCATAACATTAACCTTAAAGAATTGTATGACACATGCGAGGCAGAAGAAACTGATGGTATTTCTCTATACAGGGCAGATTTAAAGCTTTCAAACAGCAAGAAGCCAAAACTTAAGCCCGTCTTTATTGAAGTGGCTTATTCTCACGACTGTGAAAATGATAAAATTAATTCAGGGATTCAAATCATCGAAATTAAAATAAACAATGAAGATGATATTTTACAGCCTTTGGAAGAGCAACAGCACATGTTCATAAATGAAGACTCTGCGAATCCATATCAATTTTGCGAACTACCCCCAGTCAGATTTTATAACTTCGAAAGGAATGCGAAGCTTAAGTCTTTCGAAAAAGACTGTTACTATGCCAAAGCAAAGAAGGCGCTGAAGAAGAGATTTGAAAAATCAGAAACATTCCCCATTACTTACAAAAGCTTTTCAAAATGTTCGTTATTTGGCAAATGTAGTCTATCCTCATCAGAATGTAATCAGAAAATAGTTGATATAACAAAAGATCTAAAAGCGATTTATAATAGATGTTCTGAAAATGAGAAAGGAAATGTTGTTTTGTCAAACACAGAAACAGATGTTCAACCTCTTACATTCAAATTGTCATTTGATGGGCAATCTGGTTATGAAGATGGGAAGTTGATTATTGAGTTTAAGCAATATAATGATGTAAAGAAAGAGCTTGTAGAAAATGAATTGTTACATATAGACTTATCATGTACTGCAAATCCTTATAAAGATGCACATAGGCCAACAATTAGGTTTTATAATTTTGAAAGGACGTGTAAAGATATGCAGTCCATTCAACTAAGAAGTTTTATTGTAGTAAAGAAGGATGGGAAACTATTATGGGGACTGCCGGGATATAATATATCATGCCAATTGGAATATGAGCGCTCAAAAGAATTAGTATACGAATTGCTTTTTCCCGAATCATATCTATACAAAATTAATATGTGTTTTGTAGGTATGATAAAAGCAAGGGCAAATGGTATAATGATTAGAGATTGCAATCTCTGCCAACATTGTCATAACAAACGAGGTGGTTGTCAACGATATGGCAACTATATGAGCAATTTGTTAACAGTGAAAGATACGCAGCAAGAAGCAATGAATTGCCAACATTTCGCTTGTTTCAATCCGTATCGTGTATTAGATTATCTCATGAAGAGATACCATCACATACCTTGCCGTGAATGGGTCAGGAAATAAAGAAATTACGAGACTAGGAGTCTGAACACCTAATTAAAATTCTTCTTTTACATAATGATATCTTCCGTACATCAAGCGGACAGCGTATGGAACATATAACCTGGCTAATTTCTTATCATACTTGATAATGTCAATACTAAACGCCAAACCTTCTCCTATAGGTGCATAGCCTCCAATATAATAAGTATTTTTGTTATCATCTTTTTGGGGCAATAAGTAATACTTTTCTGATAGCTTTTCCCGCAATTTATCTTGTTTTTTCTGCGCTTCTTTTAACGTTTCTGCATCTAAGATAAAGATACAACCATTCATGTAACTACGTAAACCATCAGATTCGAAAAGGAAATAAATAGTATCAAACATGATACCGGCATATGACTTATGCTTATATCTTATAGACATTTTATCAGAATCATATTCAGGAAAACCATATTTGTTTTCGAGCATCGTTCTTGCTTCTTCAATTGATGTTCCAAATGGAATGCCACAAATCTCTTTGACTGTTTCTTTTTTTCTTGTGGACTCCATAAGTAAATCTGCCAATCTCTCTCTTGATTCCTCTAACGCTTTCCTGCTCCGGATTAATGCCTCTTCCTTATTAATAAAGGCTATATAAAAGTTGCCGCCATCAACTCCCATTAAAATCTCTCCCTGATAGAATCGCCACTCAAATCCTTTCCAACTTAGATGATTTCCATACATTTCGTCGTATTTACAAATAAGACTATCAAATGCCTCCCTTTTATATGCCAAGGTATCTATCTCCACCAAAACTGAAGAAATCTCCTTTAAGCTATCTGTCATAAGACGAACATACACATTACAAGGCTCAAATCCTTCAAATGACCCAATCAACTTTTTTGTTTCCATCACAAATCTTTGATTTTCATAGTCATTATTCTCAGCTATAACAAACCCCTTTTCTTGCACAAGTCTGTTTGCGAAATTATCAATTGAACCTTCAATAGGTACATCTAAAAAAGACATATGCTCTTGTGCCAGAGAAAATACAGATGTCATAAGAGACAATAATAATATCGAAATACGTTTCATAAATATATAATTTAATTGATGCAAAGATAAGAAGAATTTCAATAACTTCCAAATAATTCTGAATTTAATTTTGTTTTTTTGCCCTTATCTTTGGTAGTCTCGATTATTTTTTGTAACTTTGTAGGCAGATAGAGAGGTGGTTTTGACCACATAAATAACCCTAATTATTCACCATTTAAAACATCGGAAAATTATGAACAAGACGGTAAAGACGATCCTTCAGGCGATCAGTTACATCATCACCCTCATCCTCGGCGCAGCAGGGGGCACGATGGTGTAAAAAGGTAAAAATGTAAAAATGTAAAAAGGTAAAAGACTTACGAACGCCATGGAAAACCAGAAAGGCTTCAAAATCTCTCAGTACGCCTGCGCGGTGTTGCTCATCGTGAGCAGCATCGCGCTGGTGGCGTATCAGGTGGTCAAGATCGACGACGTGGCTGGCGGACTGCTCTATTATGTGGCTCAGTCGTTCCTGCTCGCAGGCTCGATCTTCGGACTGGATCAATACATCAGAATTATTAACAAACATTACCATGAAAGAGAATCAAAATGACATGAACGCAATCGACGGCGTTCGCTTATCGCCGCATTTCCTTTTGCGAGAGTTCCTGAATCTGAACAAATACCCCGAGAACATCCCCACGATGCAGGTCGTGGCAAATCTGACTTATGGCTGTCATCAGTTGTTGGAGCCAGCGCGGCTCATGGTGGGGCCGATCATCATCAACTCGGGTTTCCGTTGCGAGGCCGTGAATCGCCAGGTGGGTGGTGTACGCAACTCCCAGCACCTTGTCGGCCAGGCTGCCGATATCCGTCCGAAAGACCCTGCGCAGTTCCAGACGCTCGTGGAGTTCTTCAGGAAGTGGGAGTACACCGACCAGCTGCTGACGGGCAACGGCTGGCTGCACATCTCTTGGAACCCTTTCGCCCAGCCCCGCCATTACATCCGCATCGGTTACTATCGATGATTTTTGCAACTCGGGGCCAGGCCCCAGCGCTTAGTTTTGGGGCCTGACCCCAGAGTCAAATGAATACTATATTTGCAAATGCATGCATTATCATCTTAACGGATGGTTTTTCCAGCTTATTTGTTTGGAGTATTTGATTCTTTTTTCATACTTTTGCACTCGGTAAAACTATTAATAACTATAATCGAGATTGAAATGAAAAAAGCATTATTCCTTCTTTCCCTGCTGGTATCGGGAAGCTTGTCGTCCTATGCCCAGGAAGCAACGAAAATCGAGGCCGAGGCGGCTAAGTACGCTGATTGTAAACTGATTGAAGACAGTAAATATTCGGGGGGAAAGGCCCTGGAGCTTACAGACGAAAGTGCCAAGATAACCTTTACCTACAACGCAGCTGAGAGCGGCAAATTCACCCTCTATGTCTGCTATGATGCCCTCTATGGCGCCAAGGTTGTCAATGTCACCGTCAACGGAGCTACTACGAACCTGCAGACGGGCGACAAAGTGCTTGAGGAGGCTGAGGCTGGTACCTTTATTATGAAGAAAGGTGAAAACACGATTGAGATAACTCCCAACTGGACTTGGTTCCGTATCGACTATATCAGTATCGCCAGCGGCAGCTCTGCAGCCGTCGAGTTTAATATCTCCGATAAGCCTGTTGACGCCAAGGCCTCTGATGCTGCCAAGAAGGTTTACACTTTTCTGCGCGACAACTTCGGCAAGAAGACGGTGTCGGGTATCATGACGGGCGACATGACGACTGCCAACGGCGACGTGACCAAGCACGAAGATGTACAGGCTGTCTATAAGGCTTCTGGCAAATATCCTGCCCTTGTGGGCTTCGACTTCATGAATGCCACTGGCAAGGAAGAGGAAACCTCATGGTACAAGGATTATACCAATGCCTCGATAGAACTGGCCAAGGACCTCTATAAGCGTGGCGGCATCCCTGCCTTTACCTGGCATTGGCGCGACCCGAGTCGTGCGACGAATGCCTTCTATGCCAACAATCAGGATCAGACACCGTGCACCTTCAAAATCTCGTCGGCTATGAATGCTGATGGCAGTTGGAACACGTCGTCGAGTGCCTATAAGAATATCATCAAGGATATCCATACCATAGCCGACTACTTCCTGGCCTTGCAGCAGTCGGGCATTGCCTGTATCTTCCGTCCGCTCCATGAAGCCAGCGGAGGCTGGTTCTGGTGGGGGACCGACGGGGCTGAGCGCTGCGCGAAGCTTTACCAACTGATTGTCGACGAGATGACAGGCGTGAAGGGCGTACATAATGTCATTTGGGTATGGAATCCCTGTACGGTCAATGACAAAGACTGGAACCCGGGTGAGTCATACTATGATGTCATCGCCATCGATATCTATAACAACAATTTCGACTACTCCAGCAATTATGCCGCATTCGACAAGCTGAAGACCCTCTCAGAAGGCAAGAAGCTCATCGCTCTCTCTGAGAACGGACCAATCCCTGATGTCGACAAGGAGTTTGAGGAAGAGGCTGTATGGTCGTGGTGGATGCCTTGGTATCAGTCGTGGAACGGTAAATTCGTCGACAAGACCAGTTCGGCTGAGTGGACGAAGTGTATGAACGACTCCCGTGTGATAACGCTTGAGGATCTATCACAAGGCTGGGGAACTTTCGTAGATACGGCCATCCGTTCTCTCCAGAGTGAAGAGCCTGCCGACAACAATATCTTCGACCTCCAAGGGCGGCGGCTGGCAAAAGTACCCTCCAAGGGCGTCTATATCATAAACGGAAAGAAATATATCAAAAATTGACAAACAAAATTCAAGGCCTGCAGATATGCAAGCCTTGAATGCTGTTTTGGGGGCGTTAATGGTATTACAGTTTGAAGCCCAGGCCGCTGAGCCACTGGAAGAGCGTGTTGCGCTCAGAGGCTTCCCAGGAATCTATGGCATCGTTGTGGGTTCCATCCTTAATATAGAGAATCTGGCTGTTC
>JAEEGL012639171.1_pt1 | contig 10483 bp, 5 predicted proteins | sample 9134231 | NCBI WGS metagenome assembly JAEEGL01 (sample SAMN16246548, study PRJNA631951) | gut metagenome | biome: gut microbiome; feature: rumen; material: fiber-attached | host: Bos | place: Iran: Karaj | collected 2018-10 | reverse complement strand
GCACGCCGCTACTTCCTCCTTGGGCAAGTGCAACAGCTTCTGGGACGCAACGGCGATGCCTACCGCTCGTTCTCGAAGTGTATAGCACAAAGCCCTCCCTACCAACTTGCATTCAATGCCCGAATACTTCGTACTGAGGTAATGGGCGAAGGACGCGGAAAGTCGCAGCTGCAACAGTTGCGACGCATGGCTCGCTCAGAGAAGAATAAAGAGTATCTCGACCAGGTATATTACGCCATCGGCAACGTGTATCTCGCGCAAGCCGACACGGCATCTGCCATAAACGCATACGAGACAGGACGTCAGAAGGCTACGCGCAATGGTGTGGAAAAAGGAGTCCTGCTACTCCGCCTAGGACAAATATACTGGGACCAGCGACGCTTCGACAAGGCACAAGGATGTTACAGCGAAGCCATCAACCTCATCGACCGCACACGCTCTGACTACAATGAGATGATGCGACGCTCGAAGATTCTCGACAAACTCGTACCCTACACCTCGGCAGTATTCCTGCAGGACAGCCTACAGTCGCTCGCCAACATGAGCGAAGAAGACCGCAACGCGGCCATCGACCGCGTCATCGAGGCTCTCGTAAAGAAAGAGAAAGAGGAAGCACGTGCGCGCAAGGACTCTGCAGCTAACGCACGCGCAAGCGAAATGGGGCTAGCGGACGAGGGACCCGAGGACGTGACGGCACGCCGACACCCTGGAGCCAACCAGGGGCAGAGCCAAACATGGTACTTCTACGACCCCATGCTCGTAGCACAAGGCAAGGAGGACTTCCGCAAGCGTTGGGGAAGCCGCAAGAACGAGGACAACTGGCGACGCTCCAACAAAACCGTCATACAAATGAGCGATGATGAAGGCTACGACTACGAAGCCGAGGACAGCCTGCAAGCCCTCCAGGACAGTCTCGCTATGACGGAAGGTGTGGCAGAGAGTGACTCTGTATTGTCTGAGGACAACGACCCCCACAAGCGCGCATACTACCTCAAGCAAATACCATTCACCACAGATCAGCGCGAAGCCTCGAACCTCATCATCATGGACGGTCTCTACAACGCCGGCATTGTCGAGAAGGACGAACTCGAGGACTTCCCCTTAGCCAAGGAAACCCTCCTCAGACTTACGCGACAGTATCCCACATACGAAAATCGCGCAGATGCCCTGTATCAACTCTTCCTTCTGTACTCGCGCTGGGGGAGGACTGCCGATGCCGACCGCTGTCGCGACCTTATGGCAGAAGAATTTCCCGATAGTAGCATGACAAAGCGCGTTCTCGACCCCAACTCTTTCACAATGGCACGCTTTGAACGGCAAATGGAGGACTCGCTATATGCCGCGACCTACAGCGCCTACCTTACACACCAGGTTGAAGCGGTGGAGACGAACTATCAATATTCCTTGCAACACTATCCAACGGGACTTAACCGTCCCAAGTTCATATTCTTACACGCCCTCTCGCGCATAGGCCGCGTCGATGGAAAGGATATAGCACAGGAACTCCGCGACCTCGTGCGCGAATACCCTGAAAGCGATGTGTCGAAGCTGGCAGGAACCATTGTTAATGGCCTCGACTCTGGACGTTCCTTTGCATGTACGGGTTACAACCCAGGCTCACTTTGGGACCAGCGCAGCCAAATGGCAGATTCCATTGCAGATGGTGACACAGAGTCCGCGACTCTTTCCGCAGAACGAGAAACGTCGTTCGTTATCCTCATTGCAGCGCCTCGCGACTCCATTGATATCGACCACCTCCTCTACGGCATCGCCCACTATAACTTCACCAACTTCTACATACGTAGCTTCGAGATGGAGAAGGTTGTGGACACCCACCTGACGCAACTGCGCATAAAAGGCTTCCGCAGCTACGACGAAGCCCACGCCTACGCACAGGAGATTTATGCCCTGCCGGACATCGCCGAAGATCTGAATCACGCACGCACATTCCTGCTTTCGGCACATAACCTCGCTCTCATAGGCAAGCGCTACAGCTTCGAGGACTACCAGACTTTCTTTGATGAGAACTTCTCGCAGATAACGCCTGAGCCAAACATCACCCTTGACGATGCGCTACCTTCTAAGGAGAACTATGCCGACGAGCCTGAACACATTTATCCTCTCAAAGTAAAAGAACCTGAAAAGACGACAGAGGGAACTCCCGTGGTTACGGACACTTCTGCAGAAACTTCTGAGACACCAACAGCACCAACGACACCTGCAGACGCCGACGACGAGAAAGAACCCGCAACTCCCACTGATAGCGAAGGCGAAGAGACCTATGACGACGAGCCGCAGGTGAATCCCCTACTCCCATCCCGCACCGACGATGTGGAAGACACCGAAGATGTTATGGACGATGAAGAGGCCGACGAAGACGTTGAAGAGGAAGATGAGGCTGAAGAAGCGGAAGAAGCCGAGGAGTATGAGGAAGACACAGAGGGTTCAGACATTCCTGAAGATACTGACGACACAGAGGACTCCGAGGATTCTGAGGACAGCGAGGACAGTGATAACAACGAGGATTCTGAGGATTCCGAGTAATGCCTCTTTGTCTGAGAGAATTTTCCCCTACACACTTATCCGCGAGGTTTCGAGATAAGTGTGTTTTTTTTGTTATTATTTCCCGTTTTCAATTCTTTTCTCTATCTTCGCCCCCAAATATCATCTAACAAACAAAAAACGACGAAACAATGAGAAAACTTTTCACCCTTTTCGCAATGTGCGCGTTATGCGTTGTTGCATCTTTTGCCGAAAGCGTTACTATAACGGTTTCGCCCTCGACAGGACAATGCCTACGTGGAGGTTCCTCTGCCGTAAGCGGAGCAGGAAGCTATTACAGCACATGGAAATCTACGAACACTACACCGCAGTTGACGCTTAGCACGTCGAAAAACGATATGTGGATACATACGGACGGTAGCAGCGTACACTATTTTGGTGGCGTGACCTTCACGATGACGGTTCCCGCGGGATATGCCATCACGGGCTACAGCTTCGACTTCGTGGGCTACGAAGGAAACAGCAACAGCTACACTACGCGCCGCGAAATGACAGTTACGGACGAGGACGGTAACAAATACGAATGTACCGCCACGACATCTGGACGTGTGGAAGTAACAGACATTGAGACTATGTCAACGAAGTTCAATGTTGTGGGTCCCGTATCTGGAAACGGGAATGTCCTCGTCACAAACTTTAAGGTCGTTGTTGACAAGAACACGTATCCTACGCTGCAGCCCTTCGAGACGACGACCATTACGGCGGGGCAGTTTGCTGAGGATACGCCTTGGTACACCTTCGAGGTGAAGGCATTCGGTCGCCAGGCGTACCGCGTCGGTGACAGCAGCGTGGGCATTCAGTCGAACAATCCGCTCAAGGAGGACGACGCGTACCTATGGTGCTTTGTCGGCAACCGCGAAACGGGCTTCAAGATCTACAACAAGGCGGCGGGCGCAACGAAGTGCTACGCAGTAAATAGAGGCTCGCTCGCCACTGGTGCTGCTCCCGAATTCGTCGTTGAAAACAGTATGGATGAGGGCGCGTACGATAACCTCTGGTATTTTACGGCATCGACATCAGACCCCTCGATGAAGGGCTACAAGCCGGTGTATCTGAGCCCGTCCTCGAATAGCTCGTATGCCCTGAACGACTATCAGGGGAACGGCGTACTGAAGTTCTGGGACGGCCGCGATGCAGGTTCTACATTCACCATCTGCCCGCAGGGGCGTGAAATCCCATATGACGGCGCTCGCACGGTGAGAGTGTTTGACAATGCGGCGAGCAGCGTGCCCTACCGCATTCCTGCACTGGCAAAGACTGCCGACGGCAAGCTTGTCCTGGTCGTAGACTACCGCTACAGCAAGGCGGACATCGGCAATGGCCCCATCGACCTGCGATACAAGATTAGCGCGGACAACGGCTGGACTTGGAGCGAGGAATATACGAACCTCGGCGACGGCGACGTATCGAAGTCCAGCGGCAACCAGTGGGACTACGCCTTCGGCGACCCCAGCATCGTGGCTGACCGCGAAGACCCTAACGAAATTCTCGTCATGGCCGTAGGCGGACATGTGGGCTACTTCTCGTCCACCTACAGCAACCCGCAGCACGTCGTACGCTTCCGCAGCCACGACGGCGGCACGACGTGGACGAAGGGCGACTCTCTGACATATCAGATTTACAACCTTTATAATGGAAGCGTGGCAGGTGACCCTGTAGGCATCTTCCTGACTTCCGGAAAGATTATGCAGAGCCGCTACATCAAGGCAGGCTCACACTATCGTCTCTACATCGCACACCCCTTCAGGGGCTCTTCGCGGCAGGCCGACTTCGTCATCTACTCCGACGACTTCGGCGAGACGTGGAAGGTGCTTGGCGGCAAGGGTGTCATGGCAAGCTCAGGCTGCGACGAATCGAAGATTGAGGAACTCCCCGATGGCAGCGTCGTTATCAGCAGCCGCGTACAGAGCGGCGGCCGCGTCATGAACGTGTTTACATACACCAACTCGCAGACGGCTGAGGGCACATGGAGTACAGACGCCACCCCCGACGTGATGGCATCGGGCAAGGTAAACGCCTGCAACGGAGGCATTCTCGTAGTCCCCGCAAAGCGCAACAGCGACGGCAAGCAGGTATATGTTGCCCTGCAATCGGTGCCTATGAGTTCCAGCCGCCAGTACGTAGGCTTCTACTACAAGGAACTATCTGACGCCGCCGACTTCATCACTGGCAAGGCTATGGCGGCAAACTGGCAAGCAGGACTGCGCGTTTCCGAAACCACCTCGTGCTACTCCACTATGGTCATGATGGACAACGACAGTATTGCTTTCGTGTATGAGGAGAACGGCAACAACGGAGGCTACGACATCGTGTTCAAGGCCCTCTCGCTTGACACAATCACGGCGAACAAGTATTCCTTCGACAAGACGTTCACGGACCGCAGCTCGTACTTCCGCAGCAGCCTTGACGAACGTATCGACAGCGAAATCACAGGAGGAAACATTGTCGGGATGCCGACTTCTTCGGAAGAGCTTGACGGCCTTCGTGCTGGCTTTGAGGAGAATCCCACGCAGGAGGGCATGGAGCAGATTTGGGCAATGTACCAAGGTGGACTCCCCACTGTTCCCCTGCTCACGGGACGCCCTTATCGCCTGCGCAACGCTAAGCAATATACAGCCGGCGTGACACGCTACATGTCCATCGACAACAGTACGATGACGACGACGAACAGCACGGAAATGCTCATAGACGAACTATTCGTATTCCAACCCACGACAATCGAAGGGCAGTACTACGTGTATAGCCCGCAGCGCCAAAGCTACGTAGGTCGCACAGGTGCCAACGAGACTAAGGTTCCCTACGTTGCTTCCACATCGCTCGCAGGCCGCTTCGTCGTAGATTCGAAAGTTTCTGGCATCAGCACCCTCGCCTGCAACAACCCGACCGGCACCAACATCGCCCTCCACTGCGCGAGCGACGGTCGCCTTGTGCCTTGGACAACAAGTTCCGAAGCGTCAGGATGGTACATCGAGCCCGTTGACGAATGGGAGCTCGCCCTCACCGACTGCGACAACTTCTCCGCAACGGCTGTTTGCCTGCCCTTCAAGTTTGAGGTACCAGAAGGCATAGAAGCCTACGGAGTCTCAGAAATCAACGAACTAGGCGAAGCCAACATCTCCGCATTCCCTTCTGCCCCCATCAAGGAATCTACGCCTATCATGCTTATCAGCCGCAATGGCAAAGAGAAGGTTACGCTGAACATCAATACTCCTGCAAACGCAGGAGAACTCGGAAGCACCAACATCCTTCAGGGCGCATTAGCAGCAACGACAGCCGACAATCCCTGCCTCTTCGGCTTCAAGAACGGACGTGCCGGCTTCTATCCCACAGCTTCCGGCCTTCTGGTTCCTGCCAACACGGCATACCTCGTAAATATCAGCAATGAAGGTGCTCCGCTTAACTATGCTATGCTCAACGTTGGCATCGTCAATGGTCAATGGTCAACGGATAATAGTCAACAGTCAATGTTCAATGGCACCTACGACCTCCAAGGTCGCCGCGTGATGAAGGCAACGAAGGGCATTTTCATAGAGAATGGCAAGAAGGTAATCAAGTAAATTACAACGAAACTACCGCATAACCAGCAATATCATGGAACTTCCACTCGCATCCATCTTAATAGCCGTGGGCATCATCGTTGCCCTCAGCATATTCTTCCACTTTGTGCCGTTCTTCATGTGGCTGAGCGCACAGGTGAGCGGCGTGCGTATTTCGCTTATCCAGCTTATGCTGATGCGCATCCGCAATGTGCCGCCAGGTGTCATTGTGCCGTCTCTCATCGAAGCACATAAGGCAGGACTCAGCAACATTACGCGCGACAACCTTGAAGCCCACTACATGACAGGCGGACACGTACAGCGCGTTGTTCACGCCCTCGTATCGGCGAACAAGGCGAACATCGACCTCACATTTGAGAAAGCAACCGCCATAGACCTCGCTGGACGCGACGTATTCGAGGCCGTACAGACAAGCGTAAACCCTAAGGTTATCGACACGCCTCCCGTTGCCGCCGTAGCGAAAAACGGAATCCAACTTATCGCAAAGGCACGCGTCACGGTGCGCGCCAACATACAGCAACTCGTAGGTGGTGCTGGCGAGGAGACAATCCTTGCACGCGTTGGCGAAGGCATCGTCAGCAGCATCGGCTCCGCCGAAAGCCACGAACAGGTACTCGAAAACCCCGACAGCATATCGAAACTCGTACTGAAGAAAGGCCTCGACGCTGGCACAGCATTCGAAATTCTGTCCATTGACATCGCCGACATCGACGTTGGTAAGAACATCGGCGCAACATTGCAGATGGACCAGGCGAACGCCGACAAGAACATCGCACAGGCAAAGGCCGAAGAACGGCGCGCAATGGCAGTTGCTACAGAACAGGAAATGAAGGCGAAGGCGCAAGAAGCCCGAGCTGACGTTATCCGCGCAGAGGCACAGGTGCCACTCGCACTTGCAAAAGCCTTGAACGACGGCAACATCGGCGCTTTCGACTACTACAAGTTGCAAAACCTTCTCGGCGACACTGAAATGCGCGAGAATCTCGGTCGTCTCACTAAGGGAGACATTCGCGGCGTCATCGGCACGGCACCTCCTCCCGTAAATTGATTTGACGACTATTAACCAAAAACTAACATATCTATTTTAAATAATTATTCATGAAAAAAATCTTTTTCGTAGCAATGGCAGCATGTGCCATGTGCTTTGCTTCCTGCGGAGGCAACAAAACCGACAACAATGCACAGAACGACTCTGTGAAGGTTGAAGAAACAACAGCAGCCAACGTGGCTGCACAGTCTGTATTCCAGAAATTGAAAGACGCTGCCAGCGACCCCACGAAGTTGCAGGCTGCAGTAGGTGCTGCACAGGTGGAAATCCAGAAACTTCTGGCAAATGGCGACGGCGAAGCCGTAAAACAGTACACGCAGATCCTTCAGGACCTCATCAATGGCGACACCACAGTCAAGGAGGCTCTCTCCGCCGTTAAGGATGCCGCAGGTAAAGGCAACCTGCTAAGTGCTTTTAACTCCGTAATTGGAGCTGCCACGGCTGAAGGCGCTACCGCCGCCAGCTTTGTTGAAGCAACAAAGAAAGCCGGCACAGATGCCTACACGAGCGTTGCAGAACAGGCTACCGATGTTGTAAACGCAGCAACAGAGGCTGTTGAGAATGCTCCCGAAGCAGCAAAGAAAGCTGTTGAAAATGCAGCTCAGGACCTTCAGAACCAGGCTCAGGATGCCGTGCAGAAGAAAGTCGATGAAGGCAAGGCAAAAGCCAACGAAGCTATCAACAACACACAGCAGCGCGCTGCAGAAGCCGTAAATGGCGCAGCACAGCGCGGTGCCGATGCAGCCCGCAAGGCTCTCGGCCTATAAAATGCTTTCTGGAGGTTATACCCCTCAATCGAATTTGCGCCGCTCCACATTTGTGGGACGGCGCATTCTTTTTTCCTCATCGTGGCGACAAAGCACAAGGGTGCATCTTTAAGCCTTAATAGTCCTCGTCTGTTTCGATGTGGCGACGGTCTTGCGGTGTTAGGCGAAAGCTTTCGTCGTTATATTGTTTCCCAAAGCTGAGGTCGAACCCTGCGTCAAGGAGTTGACGAGCGAGGGAAGGACGCCCGCGAAATCCGTGAACAGTCCAACGTTGGCGAGGGCGCAGCTCCTTCTTTGAGGCGAGGAGTATGTCGAAAGCACGGACACAATGAAGAATCATGGGTTTTCCCAAAGTTTCTGAGAGAGAAACATGCCAGGGAAATATTCGTTTTTGGACTTCCAAGTCTCCACGCAAGCGGTCAAAGCCACATTCGCCGACAGCCACGACTTGCGGATGGTGCGCCAACATTTTTATATTTTCCCAAAGCGCATCTACGTCACCAACTTCTGATGTCCACCACGGATGCATACCTACGGAATACAATGCGCCCTCCCTGAAAAGAAAATCCTCAGGTTTCCTAACAGCGTCAAGCGGAAGATTTATTATGGCTTCTCCTGCAGGCGCAAGTAAGTTGTGGGTATGTATATCCAAAAGCTACTAATGGTTATCTCGTCTTGCATTTCGCCTCCCAGCCGACGATGCACTTCGCGCATCGGGCTAACGATGGCTACAAGACTCGCTGACATGCGGTTATTGGTTATTTGTTAATGGTTAACTCGTCTAAGGTACGGGGTCGTAGCCACTTCCTCCCCATGGATGGCAGCGCAGTATGCGGCGAATGGCAAGCCATAGTCCTTTTATGGGACCATGCTTCTGCAGAGCTTCAATGGCATATTGCGAGCATGTCGGCGTGAAGCGGCACGATGGTGGCGTAAGAGGGGATATGCAACGCTGGTAGAAGCGTATAGGAAGTATGAGTATGCGAGAGAATATATTCAAGGTGATGAAAGAATTAAGGAAGTTTTAGCTGATTCTTTCGCTGATGTTTTGGAGCAGACGCACAATGCTTTTCTCTACACGCCGATAGTCTTCTTCCTTGTCGGCAAGCCAGATGAATGCTATATGGAGACCTTCACCCTCAGGGAGAGTGCAAAGCAGCAGCGACTGGTTCTGTCTATATGCTTCACGGATGCGTCGCTTCGTGAGATTACGGCTTACTGCGTGGTGAAGGTGACGCTTTGCAACACTCACAAGCACCTTTACCGCAGGCTCGTCAGCATTCCTCGCAACCTTCCGATATACCGCCCTGATGGGATAAACCGAAAGCGCATGGCTTTCGGTTGAAAACAGGGCGTCGATGTCGCGACGCAAACATATGTGATGCGATTTAGGGAAAGTGAAGCGGTGCATTTAACTTGAACCTTCGTATAACTCCAGTTATTTTCTCGCCAAAGCATAGCTGAAACACGTTTCGCCCTGCACTTTTGGCTTAACGAAAATGTTCCTTAAGCTTCCTTCTTTGTAGCTGTAGTTTTCTTCTTTGCTGCAGTAGTAGTGGCCTTCTTCGTTGCAGAAGCAGCCTTCTTTGTAGTAGCAGTTGCTTTCTTCGTCGTTGAAGTAGCTTTCGTTGAAGCTGCCTTCTTCGTTGCGGTGCTCTTCTTGGCGGATGTTGCAGTTTTCTTCTTTGTTGCAGTTGCCTTTTTCGCGGCGGCTTTTTCTGCCTTGTTCTCGCGTTCGAGATACAAATCCAACGAACCCGTCATTGAAGGAGCCTCAACAGATGGAGCTTCCAAGTCGAGGCGGAGTCCGGCTTCGACAAGTGCTTTTGCGGTTGCCTGCCCCCAACATCCAATACGGAGCTTGCCCTGCTTAAGATTGGGATAGTGCTTCTGCAAAGATTCCACACCACTTGGAGTGAAGAGGATAATCATGTCGTAGTTTCGCAGCGTCTTGGGCATTTCGTTGCTGACGGTGCGATACATCACACACTCCTTATGGACAAGTTTCTTCGTGTTCAGCATAGCCGTAATCTCGCCCGTGTTTACATCGCTGAGCGGAACGAGATATTTCTCCGACTTGTGCTTGCACATTACGCTCATGAGCTCTGGCCATTTACCTGTCGTACCGAAAAATACTTTCCTTTTGCGGTACTGCACATACTTCTGGATGTATAGTGCTACGGTTTCGGAAATTCCGAAGTACTTCATATCCTCAGGTATTGCCACGCGAAGTTCCTTGCAGAGCGTGAAGAAATGGTCTATTGCGTGACGCGAGTTGAAGACGATGGCCGTATAATCAAGAATCTGGATTTTCTGTTGGCGAAACTCTTTTGCCGAAAGTCCTTCTACCTTTATAAAAGGATGGAACACGAGTTCTACCTCATGCTTCTTTGCCAGGTCGAAATATGGAGACTTTGGCGATGTCGGTTCAGGTTGTGAGACGAGAATCTTCTGTATCATAATTACATTGGGTTCACTATCAGAAACATCCCTCCTGCATGCGCCAGCAATAGGAGGGGTATGATTTCGAGCGTGCAAAAGTACAAAAT
>JAEEGL012593440.1_pt1 | contig 10483 bp, 7 predicted proteins | sample 9134231 | NCBI WGS metagenome assembly JAEEGL01 (sample SAMN16246548, study PRJNA631951) | gut metagenome | biome: gut microbiome; feature: rumen; material: fiber-attached | host: Bos | place: Iran: Karaj | collected 2018-10 | reverse complement strand
CGGCTGATCGGCGCGCTGATTATGACCCACGGCGACGAGCGCGGACTGCGGCTGCCCCCGAAGGTGGCCCCGATCCAGGCGGTGATCCTGCCCATCGCGGCCCAGAAGGGCGGCGTGACGGAAAAATGCGAAGCGCTGCGGGACGAGCTGAATCAGGCAGGGATCCGGGTGAAACTGGACACCCGGGATACGGTCAGCGCCGGATTCAAGTTCAACGACTGGGAGCTGAAGGGCGTGCCGCTGCGGCTGGAAGTGGGTCCGCGGGATCTTGAAAACGGCGTGGTGACCGTTTTCCGCCGGGATACGCTGGAGAAGTTCACCGTGCCGCTGGAAGGCATTGCCGCCCGGGTGTCGGAGCTGCTGGAGGACGTGCAGAAGACCCTTTACGAACAGGCGAAGAAGTTCCGGGACGAACGGACCACCGAGGTACACAACATGGACGAACTGGCGAAGGCGGTGGAAAACGGCTTCGCACGGGCCATGTGGTGCGGGGACCGGGCCTGCGAGGATGAGATCAAGGAAAAATTCAACGCCTCCTCCCGGAATATGCCCTTTGACCAGGAAGGCTCCCGCTTCGGGGACACCTGTGTCTGCTGCGGCAAAAAGGCGGACCGGGTCATGTATTTCGCGAAAGCCTACTGATTTCAGGCGGAAACGCATTGACACTTTGGAGGAAGAGAACCTTGAAGATTTACGTGGATGCCATGGGCGGGGACCTGGCGCCGGAAGCGCCGGTGCACGGAGCCCTGAAGGCCCTCCGGCAGTATCCGGGACTGGAAATCATTCTGGCGGGAAAGCTGGATGAAATTACCCCCCTGCTGGGAGAATACGAGGATGTAAAGGACCGGCTGACGCTGGAGGAAGAACCGGAAGTCATCACCAATCACGAAAGCCCGGTGATGGGGGTCCGCAAAAAGGTGAACAGCGCCACCGTACAGGGAATGCTGAAGGTTCGCAGCGGAGAGGCGGACGGCTTCGTTTCCGCCGGCTCCACCGGCGCGACCCTGGCCGGCGGGATGTTCCGGCTGGGAAGGATTCCCGGCGTGGAACGCCCGGCACTGGCGCCCCTGGTGCCCAACGGGAAAGGGCATTTCCTGCTGATTGACTGCGGCGCCAACGTGGACTGCAAACCCGAGTACCTGGTGCAGTTCGGAATCATGGGGGATGCCTATATGAAGGGCGTCCTGGGCATGAAGAATCCCCGGGTGGGCCTGGTCAATATCGGCGCGGAAGCCGAAAAGGGCAACGCCATGGTGAAGGCGACCTATCCCCTGATGGAAAAAGGCCCCTTCAACTTTGTCGGAAACGTGGAAGCCCGGGATATTCCGCTGGATATGGCGGATGTGGTGGTGACGGACGGTTTCGGCGGCAACCTGATTCTGAAATATACGGAAGGGCTGGCCAAGGCGCTGATGGGCCTGATCAAGAAGGAGCTTACAGCGGATACCCGCGGGAAAATTGCCGGACTGATTGCCAAACCCGCTTTTAAGCGCGTGAAGAAAGCAATGGACGCGGACGAAATCGGCGGCGCTCCGCTGCTGGGGGTTCAGGGAGCGGTGGTGAAGGCGCACGGCTCCAGCAACGCATATGCTTTCTGCAGTGCCATCGGCCAGTGCGTCAAAATGATTGACGGCCATGTGGCCGATACGATCCGGGAAGGCGTGGAAAAACAGCTGAAGGCTATGGAAAACGCGGGGCGCGAATCTTCTTCGGCCGAATAAAAACAGCCATGAATTCACCGCCTGTCCCGTTCCGCCGGATTCCCGCGGCGGGCCGGCACCGGGGCAGGACAGGAGGCGGATTATGAAATTTAAAAATGACGGAGGAATGAACCATGGATTTCGAAACCATCAAGGGAATGATCGCGGAACAGCTGAAGGTAGACCCGGCGGACATCAAGCCTGAAAGCCGGCTGATTGAAGATCTGAAGGCGGATTCCGCCAACATTATGGTAATGATTATGGACCTGGAAGACCGCTTCGGTATTACCGTGGAAGACGACCAGATCATGAAGCTGAAGACCGTGGGCGACGTGGCCGCCTATGTGGCCGGAGCGAAGGGCTGAGAGAAAACCGGAACTCATGGATGAGAAAGAAAAGCGCGTAATGGACGCGTTGGGATATTCATTTCACGACGAAGCACTGCTTCGCCGTGCTTTAACGCACCCCTCAGCCGGAAAAGAGGACAATCAGCGGCTGGAATTCCTGGGAGACGCCGTGCTGCAGTATCTGATGAGCGACAAGCTGTACAGGCTGCATCCTTCCGACCGGGAGGGTTCCCTGACGCATATGCGGGCCCTGCTGGTCTGTGAGGCGGCGCTGAGCGTCATTGCGGACCGGCTGGGCATCGGGGAAGCCCTGGTGATGGACCGGGGAGAGGAGCTGACCGGAGGACGGACCAAACCCAGCGTTCTGTGTGACGCCATGGAGGCAGTACTGGCGGCGGTTTACCTGGACGGAGGCATGGAAGCCGCCCGGGCGGTGGTTGAACGGTGCTGGCCGGAAGAAGACGAAGTCAGCCGCCCCATGCAGGACAGCAAGGGACAGCTGCAGGAGCTGCTGCAGAAGGACGGCGGGGATCCTCCGTCCTACGCTATTACCGGCACCAGCGGTCCGCCCCACAATCCGGTTTTTGAGGCGGCGGTTTACTGCGGCAGGCGGGAAATTGCCCGGGGATCCGGAAAAACCAAAAAGCAGGCGGAACAGGCTGCGGCGCTGGCGGCGCTGAAAGCACTGAACGCCGGCAGCTGAGGCCGGGAACCGGAAACCATAAATTACAGAATTATTACGCAAATGTTATGAAACCGTTGACATTCTGAAACAATGCGAGTAAAATCAATCTGTATCCGAATGTCAGCGGGCTTTTTATGCCCTTTTTTACAGGAGGGGAATCCTATGTCTCAGTGGAAGAAAACTCTGCTCCGGGGATTGGCTTTGGCTATGGCGCTGCTGCTTTGCCTGGCGGGAACGGTGCCGGTTACGGGAGCCGCCGCGGAGGAGGAAGAGCAGGAGATTGTCAGCAGCTATCCCTATACCTCAATGGCGAGGGAAAAGGTAAACCTGCGTGCTTCGCGGAGCGTGAAGTCTGAGCTGAAAAAACGGATTCCCGCGGGAGCCGAAATTACCGTCCTGGGGAAGAACGGCGGCTGGGCAAACGTTGAATACAACGGAACCAAAGGCTGGGTACGGACGGAGTACATCGTGCTCAAAACGGTGAAAAAGATTAAGGAAACCCCGACGCCCACCCCGATTCCCACGCTGTCGCCGGAAGAAAACGCCGGCGGCTACAGCGTGCTGAAACGGGGATCCTCCGGGAGGGACGTCCGCAGCCTGCAGGAGGCAATGATTGAGCTGGGTTACCTGACCGGCAGCGCGGACGGGAATTTCGGGGAAAGCACGGAGAAAGCGGTTTCCGCTTTCCAGAAGAAAAACGGCTATCCGGACACCGGCCTGGTGGACGCCAACATTCAGGCCTTCCTTTACAGCGGGAAACCGCTGAATGCCAAGGGCACGGCGGTGAAGATCAACACCGTGAGCCCGGTTCCCGGATCCACCATGCGCCTGAACAGCTCCGGCTATCTGGTGGGGGAACTCCAGAGCAGGCTGAAAGAATTGGGCTATTACACGGGATCCGTGACGAACAAATATGACACGGAAACCCGGAAGGCCGTGAACGAATTCCAGAAGAAGAACGGCCTGAAGGCGGACGGGCTGGCCGGGGCCCAGACCCGGAAACTGATTGAAAACGGCGGAGTCGCGGCGGATGCGCCGGCGCCGACGGCGGAACCCACGCCGACGGCGGAGCCGATTTTCATCAAACCCGCCACCACCGTCCGGGCGGACTCCAAGGGGGATGACGCGAAGAGCGTGCAGATCCGCCTGCAGGAGCTGGGCTACTACCGGGGCAAGGTGGACGGCAACTTCGGCCGGGCCAGCGTCAACGCGCTGAAAAGCTTCCAGGCCAACAACGGGCTGAAGGCGGACGGGATTGCCGGAAAAGGGACCTACGATATTCTTTTCAGCGTGAATGCGGTTCCCTTCAGCGTGCCGGAAACACCCACCCCCACGCCGGCGCCGACGGCGACGCCGACCCCCCGGGTCAGCGTCTGGACGACCCTGCGTTCGGGCATGAAGGGCGACGAGGTGAAACAGCTGCAGGAGAACCTGATTCAGATGGGTTATCTGGACGGTAAACCGGACGGGAACTACGGAAGCGGGACCGTGGCCGCCGTGACCGCCTTCCAGAAGGCCAACGGCCTGAAGGCGGACGGGGTTGCGGGGGAAAGCACGCTGAAGGCCCTGTACGGCGGAACGGCCAAGGCGGCGGAGGTGAAAGCGACTGCAACGCCGAAGCCGGACACCCAAACCAGTTCCTCTTCCGTTTCCTCCTCTTCCGGCAGCCTGAAGGAAGGCTCCACCGGCGCGAAGGTCCAGGAACTGCAGACCCGGCTGATTGCGCTGGGATACCTGACCGGCAAGGCGGACGGCGTTTTCGGGAAAAAGACAACGGAAGCTGTGAAGGCCTTCCAGAGGGCCAGCAAACTGAAAAGCGACGGAATCGCGGGCAGCAGGACGCTGACCCTGCTGGAAACCACCAGCAAGGCCGGAACGGCGAAGGCAACGAACACACCGGTTCCGACCGCGACGCCGACCCCGGTTCCCGGCGCGGTGGCGGCTCTGACCGGGAACCCCAGCGCATCCAAAGTGATCTATGCCAACTGGTACACCACGGTCAAAGAGATCTGCAAAAAGTATCCTTACGTGACCGTGTTTGACTATTCCACCGGCATTTCCTGGCAGATTCATATTTTCTCCGTCGGCGCCCACGCGGACTTTGAGCCGGTGACGGCCAACGACACTGCCCGGATGCAGCGGGCCTTCGGCGGGGAAACAACCTGGAACCCCAAGCCGGTATGGGTGATCTTCCCGGACGGAAGCGTGTACATGGCATCCACCCACGATACGCCCCACGGGACTTCCCACAATACGGACAACAACTTTGACGGCCACGCCTGCCTGCACTTCCCGCGGACGCAGGAACAGGTGACCTCCATCGGACCTTATGCCACAAGCCACCAGGAAATGATTGACAAGGGCTGGGCGGCAACCCAGCAGATGAAATAACGTATGATGAAAAAATGGTTAGCGGTTCTCGTACTTCTCACGCTGCTGGGCGGATGCGCCGGGGCGGAGGACTTTCCGGAGGGGGAGATTGAGGAGATCGTTATTCTGCCCCCGGATCATACGCTGCTGGCCCATGACAAGCAGTATCACACGCCGGGAGAGGGCAGCCTGGTCCGGTGCGACCATGAGAAATGTTACTGGAATCTTCCCATGGGGACCCCGGACGAGGCCCGGGTCTGGGAAGTGCTGACGGCGCCGGTGACCGTGCTGGATGCCAACCAGCGGCATCAGGTGAAAATCAGGAAGGAGCCGGACGCGAACTGCACCGAATACGTAGGCGAGGTGACCGGCAGCAGCCAGGGGGTTCACGTGCTGGAGCGGGGAGATGAATGGAGCCTCATTGAAGCTTATTCCTCCTCCCCGGAGGGATCGAAGGTCAGGGTTTACGCGGAAAAATTCATGGGCTGGGTGGAAACCTCCCTGCTGAAGGAAGTGGAAGTGGACCAGACCCTGGGCCTGGTGATCGACAAGCAGTTTCAGCGCCTGTACGTGTACCGGGAGGGAAAGCTGTTTTCCACACTGCTGTGCTCCACCGGCTACTATAATCCCAAGAAAAAGAATCCATGGAACGAAACCCCGGCAGGGGAGTTCCTGTGCATCAGCTGGACCGGGAATTTTTACCTGAAGGATGAGGACGGGACCGCCAACATGCTTTGCGGCATGGCGATCCGCATCAATGACGGGATCCTGATTCATGAGGTGCCGCAGATTCCGAAAACGGACAGCAGCGGTAAAACGACATGGAGCTACAACCGGTGTGAGCGCTACCTGGGCGAGAAAGCCAGCCACGGATGCATCCGGGTCCAGCAGCGCAAAACCCCCGAGGACGTCAATCATAAATGGCTTTGGGAAAACCTGAGCAACGGAACCCGGAAGGGTCAGAACTATACCAAGGTGATCATCTGGGACGACGCGGGACGGGAACTGGTTTATCCGGATGACAGCCTGAAGCTGTATTACAACACGAAAAACTATGCAGGCTATTATCATTCCAGTCCGGACTGTCCGCTGATCCGGGGAAGTTCCCATACGGTGGAGTTTACTTACGGGGAGTTGGAGGACAAGGCGTACAAAAAGAAGACCGCCTGTCCCAACTGCGCGCCCATGCCCCGCAAAGCCGGCATTGACGAAATCAACAAAAAAAACAACCGGTAACGGACAGAAAACACAAGAAAATCTTTTCCGGGGGTAGTTTCAGTGGTAAACTACCCTTAGTTTTTTTCTGGAGGGAAATCCGATGAACCTGATTGTTCCGAAGAATTACAATCCCGTGCTGGATCTGCGGGATACCGAAATTGCCATTAAGCTGGTCAAGGATTTTTTTGAGCAGGAGCTGGCCAAGGCGCTGAACCTGACCCGGGTTTCCGCCCCGATTATGGTGACGCCGGAATCCGGGCTGAATGACAACCTGAACGGGGTGGAGCGTCCCGTCTCCTTTGACGTAAAGGAAACCGGACAGACGGCGGAGATTGTCCACTCCCTGGCCAAATGGAAGCGGCAGGCCCTGAAAACCTACGGATTTTCCGTGGGGGAGGGCCTGTATACCGACATGAACGCCATCCGGCGGGACGAGGAAACCGACAACATTCATTCCATTTTTGTGGATCAGTGGGACTGGGAGCGGATTATGGCGCCGTCCGAGCGGAACGAAAAGTTCCTGCGGGAGATTGTGAGCCGGATCTACCTGACGCTGCGGAAAACGGAAGGGTTTGTCTGCGCGCATTATCCGCATATCCGTCCGGAGCTTCCGGACCGGATTACCTTCGTGACCACCCAGGAGCTGGAGGACCGGTATCCGGATCTTTCGCCCAAGGAGCGGGAATACAAGGCCGCGAGGGAATACGGCGCGGTTTTCCTGATGCAGGTAGGGGGCCTGCTTCGCAGCGGAACGATTCATGACGGCCGGGCGCCGGACTATGACGACTGGTCCCTGAACGGGGATATCCTGCTGTATGATCCGCTGCTGGATATTTCCCTGGAGGTTTCGTCCATGGGAATCCGCGTGGATCCGGAAACGCTGATGAAGCAGCTGAAGATCCGGGGGTGCGAGGAACGGGCGGAGCTTCCTTTCCAGAAGGCGCTGCTGGCCGGAGAGCTTCCCCAGACCATCGGCGGCGGAATCGGGCAGAGCCGGATGTGCGTGTATTTCCTTCGGAAGGCGCACGTCGGCGAGGTGCAGGCTTCCCTCTGGCCGGAAGAGGTTCAGAAGGCATGCCGGAACGCCAATATTCCGCTGCTGTAAAGACGATGAATTGCAAAACGGGAGGATAAAACTCCCGTTTTCTTTTCTTTGCTTGACAGCCTGTAAAAAACATGCGAAACTGTGCTCAGCGAAGGAGGGGGAAAGCCCTCCTTCGCCGCAAGGGTTTTTTGGCGCGGGGATGGAGAGAAGGAAATGGAGAAAAAGATTTACCTGATTGTGGGGCTCGGGAACCCCGGGGAGAAATATGCCCACACCCGGCACAATGCGGGGTTTGAGGTGATGGAACAGCTGGAAAAGCATTACGGGGTCAGGCCCCGAAAGAAAATGCTGCAGCCGTGGCAGGAGGCGGAATGGACGGACGGAATCCGGAAAATCGTCCTGTGCCGTCCGCTGACTTTCATGAACAACAGCGGAATCGCGGTAAAAAAACTGATGGCCCGTTACGGGGTGCCGGCGGAAAGAACCCTCATTATCTATGATGATATCGATCTGCCTCCGGGAAAAGTAAGGGTCCGGCCGAACGGGGGTCCGGGTACCCATAACGGAATGCGCAGCATTGTGGGCGAAACGGGAACGGGGGATTTTCCACGGATCCGGGTAGGCACCGGGGACCGGCCGAAGGGGGAGGACCTGGCGGCCTGGGTGCTGGGACGCCCGGGAGCGGAGGAAAAACCGAAAATGGAAGCGGCCTTTGCCCTGGCGGCGGAATGCGCGGCGGAATGGACGGAAAAGGGCATTGACGCGGCGATGAGGCTTTGCGCGGAGCACAGGGTAAACGGCTGACGGCCGGAAGGAAAGGACGAAAAAGTGCTTGAAACATTAAAAATCCCCGGCGAAGAGGAGCTTCTCCGGGCAGGCCGGGGAAAAACCGTGGCCCTGACCGGCGTGAACGGCACGCTGGCGGCGGTGCTGGCAGCCCGGGCAGCGGCAGCGGGGAAGAAAATCCTGCTGGTGATGGAGAACGACCTGAAGGCTTCCCGGGCAGCGGACGATGTGCGGCAGCTGACCGGTTCGGCAGCCTTTCTTCCCGGCGGGGAGATTGACCTGACCCGGGCGGCCGGCAGCCTGGAAAGCAGCTGGCGGCGGCTGGAGGCCCTGAGCGCGGTTGCCGCCGGAAAGGCCGGGGTGCTCTGCACCGGGGCGGAAGCAATGGCCCAGCGCATGGGCCGTCCGGAGCCTTTCCGGGAACTGAGCCTGGAGGTGCGTCCGGGGGACCGGATGATGCCGTCGGATCTTTCCCTGCGCCTGGTCCGCATGGGCTATGAGCGGGTGGGCATGGTGGAAGGAAAAGGCCAGTTTGCGCTGCGGGGATCCATTCTGGACGTTTATCCCCCGGCCCTGAGCCAGGGAATCCGCATTGAGTTTTTTGACGACGAAGTGGACAGCCTGCGGGAATTTGACTGCATCAGCCAGCGGAGCCTGGGCGCCGCGGAAAGCGCGGCGCTGACGCCGGCCTGCGAGGCGCTGCTGCCGGAGAAAGAATATTCCGCTGCCGCAAAAAGAATGCGGAAGGCGCTGGAAGCGCTGGGCGGCGGAGAAACCGCCGGACCGGGGCTGACGGGAGAGGTTTTTCCGGCGCTGCCTCCGCTGCCGGAGGACGACGAAGACGACGCGGCATTTTTCGACCAGGCTGTGGCACCCAGAATCCGGGAGGCGAAATACAAGGCGGCCGAGGACAGCGAAACAGAGCGGCGGCTGGCCCGGCTGCAGGAGGACGCGGACAGCCTGGAGGGCGGAACGCCTTTCCGGCGGATGCGGGCCTGGATTACCGTGGTGACGGACAAAACCGCCTCGGTATGCGACTGGTTCCGGCCGGACCTGATTCTTCTTTGCGAACCGGACCGCCTGCGGACCCGTACGGAGGAAAGAAAAAACGGCTTTGCCGAAGACCTGGCAGCGGCGATGGCCCGAAGCGAGGCGGTCCGGGAACAGGAATCGCTGCTGACGGACTGGGAAGGCGTGCTCCGGGAGCTGGACGATACCCCCCGGGGCGTGCTGACGGAGATGCTGCTGGGCCTGGGCGGAATTCATCCGGACTCGGTGACGGACACGGAAAGTGCGGGAATACCGGGATACGGCGGGCAGATCCGCCTGCTGAAAAACGATGTCAGCAGCTGGCGGGCGGCCGGGTGGCGGATCTATCTGCTTTCCGGCGGGGCTTCCCGGGGAAAACGCCTGGAGGAAAGCCTGAAGGAACTGGGCGAAAACGCGGTGTATTCCGCGGAAAACCGGGAGGCGGAGCCCGGGGAGGCCGTGATTCTGCCCATGACGCTGCGCAGCGGTTTCATTCTGAAGAAAAGCGGCTGCGCGGTGGTGTCCGATGCGGATATCTGGGGAGAAAACTACCGGAAGAGCAAGAGCCGGAAATATTCCGGGGAGCGGATTTCCACCTTTACGGATCTGAAGGTCGGGGACTACGTGGTGCACGAGGATCACGGCGTGGGCCTGTACCAGGGCATGACCCGGATCCAGAGTGAGGGCACCTGGCGGGACTATCTGCTGATCCATTACGAGGGAAACGACAAGCTGTATGTTCCGGTGGAGCAGCTGGAGCGGGTGCAGCGGTATATCGGAAACCCGGGACAGGCACCGAAACTGAACCGGCTGGGCGGCGGGGAATGGGCCCGCCAGAAGGGAAAGGTCAAGGAAAGCCTGAAGTCCCTGGCCTTTGACCTGAAGGAACTGTACGCGGAACGTTCCAGGGAAACAGGCTATGCTTTCGGACCGGATACGACCTGGCAGCGGGAGTTTGAGGATGAATTCCCCTGGGAACTGACCGCCGACCAGGCCCAGAGCGTGCGGGAAATCACGGCGGACATGGAAAGCCACCGGAACATGGACCGGCTGCTTTGCGGGGACGTGGGATACGGAAAGACGGAGGTCAGCCTGCGGGCGGCTTTTAAGGCGCTGGTTGATAATAAGCAAGTGGCGATTCTGGCTCCGACAACCATTCTGGTTCAGCAGCATTACAATACGATTGTAAAGCGCTTCCAGCACACCGGCGCCAGAGTGGATTACATCAGCCGCTTCCGCACACCGAAGGAACAGAAAGAAGTGATTGCCAGGCTTGCGGCAGGTGAAACCGACATCGTGATCG
>JAEEGL011531196.1_pt1 | contig 10483 bp, 8 predicted proteins | sample 9134231 | NCBI WGS metagenome assembly JAEEGL01 (sample SAMN16246548, study PRJNA631951) | gut metagenome | biome: gut microbiome; feature: rumen; material: fiber-attached | host: Bos | place: Iran: Karaj | collected 2018-10 | reverse complement strand
ATTTCGCCATCTGGACCATCGCGTTCAGGATGATGCCGCCCCGGCCGCCCATATTGCTGTCGAGGAACTTCATATCCAGCTTGATCATGTCCACGTCCAGATCCTTGAGGATGTTCAGCGACGAATAGCCACTGCCGAAGTCGTCCATTTCAACGATGTAGCCGATTTCGTGGAGACGGTTGATGACGGCCGTCATCAGCTCCATGCCGCCGATGGCCGAGGATTCGGTAATCTCAATGCGCAGGTACTTGACGGGGACGCCGTATTTCTGCCGCCGCTTCTCGATCTCGTCCACGTATTCGTGACGGTAGATGTCGTACCGCGACATGTTGACGGAAATAGGGACGGTTGACTCGTTTTTCTCAAGGAGCTGCTTCTGGAAGCGACAGACGCAGTCGAAGATATGAACGTCCGCTTCATACAGGAGGTCGTGTTTTTCCAGCACCGGAATGAAATCCGAGGGATACTGCACGCCGAATTCGGGGCTGCGCCAGCGCATCAGGGCCTCGGCACCGACCATGTGGCCGGTGCCGTGGTTGATCTGCGGCTGGTAACAGGGATAGATATAGTCGTTTGCCATCGCTTCCGCGAAGGAGGCGATGATCTCCTGCTCGCTCATTTTTCTGTTCATGGCGGAATTCTCCTTGTAATTCTAATGGCGAGCCGGAGGGGTTACTGGAGGATGCGGATCCTCCCCTGGCCCTGCCAGTCACCGTATTCTTCGGTAATCTTCGCGTTCTTGTGGTTCTGGACGAACTCCATGATGGCGTCCACGTCCGACAGCGCGCCGTCCTGGATGAGCCGCGCCCCCTTGAACATCACCATGCCGTTACCGCCGTCCTTGAGGATGTAGGTCGTCCCGGCGACGGTGTAGAGGCGGTTCAGGTCGAGGGGCTGGCCGTTCACCATGACGTCCCTGACCCGGCGCTCCCCGCGCACGGCGACGAAGTTCCCCTTTTCGTTCAGCTCGACCGAAGAGGGAATCCGGGTGTCAATCGTATAGGTCAGGCCCGAGCACTGCATGAAACCGCCGTTTTCCTCCGGGCAGTTTCTGGCTCCCTGCTCCAGCGCGTCCGCCAGCTGCTGGCCGGTGACCTCGACGACGGCGCACATGTTGCCGAAGGGGAAGGACGTCAGGAGATCCTGATAGGTGAATACGCCCTTCTGGATTGTGTTGCGGAGCGAGCCGCCGTTGACGATGGCGACGTCGGTGTTCAGCACGGCGCGGAAGGCGTCGGCCACGAAGTCGCCCATGTTCGTCTCACCGTTGCGGACGCGGCGGACGCCGGTGACCGGGTCGCCGTCCCGAAGCTCCACCAGGGCCTCGCCCACCGGCTGCTTGAGGATCGGCTCAAACCGCTTGTTTTCCCTGGCGATGACTTTCAGCACTTTCGGGTCGGGGTCCGGGAGCACCGTGTCCAGCGTTGAGCTCAGGGTACCGTCGTCGTGCAGGATCAGCTTGCCTACCGTTTCCAGCTTCGTGCCCGTCTGGGTGATCAGGACGTCTTCGCCCTTGAGGTTCCGGCGCATGCGGGCTTCGTACTGTTCGTGGGAATGGCCGTCGATGATGGCCGTGATGCCGGTGGTATTCTCGGCGATGGCGATGCTGGACCACTTGGGAATGGAACCCTCCATGCCGAGATGGCCGACGAGGAAGACCGCTTCGGCGCCCTCCGCCCTGGCCGCGTCCACGGCCTTCTGAATGGCCCGGTAGAGCTTCTGGCCGGTCGCGTCCTCATTGAAGCCGTAGATGAAGTTGCCTTTCTCGTCCTGGAAGTACTTCGGCGTCGAGCTGCTGAGGGTCTCCGGCGTCGTGACGCCGACGAAGGCGATGCGGTGGCCGCCCTTCTCGAAGATCTTGTAAGGCTTCAGCGGCAGCGTGTTGGTGCGGAGGTCGGTGAAGTTGCAGGAGTAGTACGGGGTATGCTGGCTCTTCAGCAGCTCGAAGAAGCGGCTCATCCCGTAGTCGAATTCGTGGTTGCCGGGGATGATGAAGTCGAAGCCTACGGCGTTCATGACCCGTACCAGGGACATGCCCTGGGACATCTTGCCGATGGGCTCGCCCTGCACGGCGTCGCCGGCGTCCACCAGCAGGACCGGGACGCCCTGCTTCTTCAGTTCTTTCTTGTAGGCGGCCAGGCTGGCGATGTTGATATGCTTCTCGATGCCGCAGTGGATGTCGTTGGTGTGCAGGATGACGACGTCCGCCGCCAGCGCGGTGGCTGTGAGCGCCAGCGTGAAGAGGAGCGCCAGCGCGAAACAGGAGAATTTTCTGAGTCGGTTGTTCATGGAAAACCCTTCCTTTCTGGATACTTCTTCTAGGCTATATCATAATGAAAATGGGCTGGAAAGGCAAGAAAAAAATGGTCCGGTTCTGCCGGTGAAACGAAAAAGGCGACCTGCCAGGCCGCCTTTCTCAGACAATGAGGATTTCTGCGTTACCTTCCCGGCGGCAGGAACCGCCGCTGACCGGTTCCCAAGATGCGGGCGCTGTTCAGCACTACCGCCAGCGTCGCCGTGTTGTGGATGATGGCGGCCCAGAGGGGATTGATCTTTCCCAGGGCGCCCAGAAGCATGGCGGCGGAGTTCACGGTAATGGTGGCCAGGAAGTTCTGCCGGATGAGCTGCATGGTACGCTGTCCGATGGTGAGGGCGGTCATCAGGCCGCTGGGGTCCTCGGAGCGAATGGTGACGGCGGAGGACTCGGCGGCGATGTCCGTCTGCTGGCCGCCCAGGCTAACGCCGACGTTGGCGAAGGCCAGAGCCGGGGCGTCGTTGATGCCGTCGCCCACCATCATGATGCAGCCGCGCTCTTTGAGCTTTCTGACGTAGTCCGCCTTGTCCTCGGGCAGGACCTCGGCGTAGAAGGCGTCGATGTCCATATCCCGGGCCACCTGACTCGCCACCTCCCGGGAGTCGCCGGTCAGCATGACGATCTCGTCGATGCCGCAGCGGCGCATCTGGTTCAGCGTCTTTTTCATCAGGGGCCGGATGGGGTCGCTGATGCCGATGACGCCGAGGAGCACTCCGTCCCGGGCCACATAGATGCGATTCGGCGCCGTTTCCTCGATGGCGATGGCGTCGAGGCCCGTGACACGCGATTCCTCCATGAAGCGGCGGCTCCCGACCAGTACCCGGCCGCCCTGATATTCCCCAAAGGCCGGAACGACGGCCTCCATGCCCCGGGCGACGATGGTGGAGGAACTTTCGTGCTGGGGAACTTCCCAGTCTTTGCCCTGCACATACTTCTGGATGGCGACGGCCAGCGGGTGGACGGAGTGCATTTCCGCCGAGGCGGCCAGCAGGATGGTTTCCTTCCCGCTGACGCCTTCTGCGGTGCGGATGTAGGAAATCTGCGGGATGCCGATGGTCAGCGTCCCCGTCTTGTCGAGGACGACGGTGTCGGCTTCGGCCAGGGCTTCGATGTAGTTGCCGCCCTTGACGAGGATGCCCTTCTTCGCGGCGGCGGCGATGGCGGCGGAGATGGCCGTGGCGGTGGAGAGCTTGAGACCGCACGAGAAGTCTATGAAGAGCAGGTTCAGCACCCGTTGCCAGTCCCGGGTGGCGCCGTAAACGATGGCGGCGCCGAGCATGGACACCGGCACCAGGAGGTTCGCCATCTGGTCAGCGAAGTTCTGCACCGGCGCGCGTTGGGCCTGGGCTTCCTCCACCAGATGGACGATGTGGGCCAGCGACGTGTCCTGACCGACCTTTTCCACGCGGATGATGAGCTCGCCGGCTTCCACGACGCTGCCGGCATAGACGCGGGATTTCTCCTGCTTCATGGCCGGGTTCGACTCGCCGGTGATGGAGGACTGGTTGACGGCGGCGGAGCCTGCCAGCACCCGTCCGTCGATGCAGATCATTTCGCCGGTGTGGGCGGCGATGCGGTCCCCGTCCTTGATCGTCTCCACCGGTACCTTGCGCTCCACGCCTTCGTCCACCAGCCAGACATAGCGCTGGTTCAGGTTCAGCCGGCCCGAGATCTGACGGCGGGCCCGCTCGGCGGCGTAGCTCGTCAGCATTTCCGCCACGTTGGAGAGGGTCAGCAGGGTGAGGCTCGACTCCGGGCGGCCGGAAAGGACCGAGGCGGCTACCGCCGTAGCGGTCAATGTGTCGGCGTTGGGCCGCCGCTCCCGCCAGAGGCCGCCGTAACCGCTTTCAAACAGGCCCCGGGCCAGACCGAGGACCAGAAGACTTCGGATGACCTTCAGGCTTTCGTAGGCGGTGGGGGCGGCTTTTTCGAGGAGCTTCATGGCGGCGAAAACGCCGATGGACAAGAGCGCGTCCCGGCGATAGTCCGCCATCGTCGGCTCCGCTCCGGCCGCGGCGGTTGTTTCCCGATAGTGCCGGATGAGGCGGCGGGCGGCGGCGGAAAGACGGGCCCCCCGGTGCCAGACCCTGAGGTTTGTTCCTTCCAGGGAAGCGGCGACGACGCCGGCGGCTGCCCGCAGACGGACCTCCGCCAGGATGCGCTCCTCCCGCGGCAGGGCGTTCGCCAGTGGCAAAGTGACCAGACGATATGCGCTCATGCGATCCGCCATCCTCTCAGGAGCGAGAAGGACCACCAGAGAAGCTGGGGCCCGGAGGGAAGCTGTTTTGTCAGGAGAAGTTTCTGGACGCCCTGGAGAGCGAAAAACAGAGCCAGCAGCGAGGGCAGGTCGAACCAGCCGTTGCTTATCATGCGGAGTCTTTGGCTCAGGGCCGTCGTCGTGCGCCGGATGCTGCGCCCGACGGCGGCCAGATCCGTCTCCGCCTCCTCCAGGAGCAGCGCGGCCCTTTCGGGAGGGGTGAAGACCCGATCGGCCAGCCGGGCGGCGATGGCGTCGACGGCCGCTTCGTCGCCGTGATAGACGAGCAGCAGACTGCCGGTGACGGGATTCGCCCGGACCTCGTCCATACAGGAGAGGCGCGACAGGGCTTCGTTTACCGCCGCCGCCAGCGGCTCGTTTCCAAGGAGGGCCCTGACGTAGTAGCGGCGACGGCCCGGGATGGCCCGGGCCAATGTCATGGCCGGCGCCGCTTTCCGCCGGAAATAATCCTTCAAGCCGGAAAGGTCCCTGTTTGATGCCCGGCCCTGACCGCCCTGCCCTTTCCGGCCGACCTGTCCGCCGCCGGGGAAGAAGCCGCCGCTTTGTCTGCCGCCGCCCTGTCCGCCGCCGGGGAAGAAGCCGCCGCTTTGTCCGCCGCCGAGGCACTGGCGGATTCCTTTGCCCAGGGCCATGCCCATCATGATGCCCGACATATATGACATGAAAAACTCCCTTCTTTCTCTTTGATGATCAGGTTGCCCGGCGCGTATTTGCCGGATGGGTGCTTTCTAGCCGCGCCGCTTCTTCACGTGGGTGCGGACGTATTCCTCAATCCGGGCGAGTTCCGGGTTCTGGCGGAGCTTTTCCGGGTCGTACTCGATGAGGATAGAGCCGGTGGTGGTATTGACGCGGGCGCTGGTGACGCCGGTCGCCGCCAAAAGCTCGGCCTCGGTCTGCCGGGCCAGCGCGGCGTTTCCCGTCAGAGGACGGGCGTAGAGCCGGATCCGGCCGGGAATATAGGCGGCTACCTCTACGGTGCGGATGAAGAGCTCCAGCCGTGACTGTGGAAGATGCATGACGGAAAACAGACCTCCGTTTCGTTTCAGGTCCTGCGAGAGTTTTTTGCGGTACTGCCAGGCGTGGAGCGCCGAAAGCCCCGCCCAGGCCAGCCCGAAGGCGATATGGCCCTGTTTCGACGGCAGGGCCAGCGTGAGCAGCGTCCCGGCGGCGCTGGCCAGAAGCGGCAGGCCCAGCGGCAGTGGTTTCATGGAAATTCCTCCCTCCGGCCGGCGAAAAAGCGTTTTTCCGGCAGCCGTCCGTGATGGCCGCGCTGGCTTTTTGCGGCGCGGTCTGGCAAAAAGGGGAGGCTGTCCCATCCTGGGCAGCCTCCCCCGCTACGGATTACTTTTCCTGGGCCTTCTGCGCCGCGATGAGGTCCTCAAGCTCTTCCTTCTGGCGTTCCAGCTCGGCCAGCGGCACCTGTCCGGCCGGCGCGCCGCTCTCCAGAGCCAGCGCCTGCTGCTCCCGCTCCTGCAGGAAACGGTAGCCGAAAACGCCGGCAACCGCCCCGACCGCCAGACCAATCCAGAAATCACTCTTTGAAAACATAGTCCTTCCTCCTGTGCTCCGGGCGTCGTCAAGCGAAGCCCTGTTGAATATGAAAATTACTATTGTTATATTACCGCGTTTGATTATTAATGTCAATAATTTACCGGAAATTTTCTTTTGTATTCACATTGTCGTCAAGAGGCGGAAAAACCGGCGGCTGTCACGGAGACGCCGCCGGCTGGGAGGGGAGACGACAGGAAGGCGCGGTCATCGGGCGATGGCTTCGCCCAGCGCCTCGCAGGCCGCGAGAGCCGCTTCGTCCGGCGCGTTCTGCGTCGTCACGCCGTCGGCAACGAGATCGGCGCCGGCCGCCCGGACCCGCTCCTCCCAATCTTTCATCCAGGCGCCGCCGCCCCAGCCATAGGAGCCGAAAAGGCCGGTCTTCTTTCCGGCCAGGCTGTCCTCGGCGGCGGCGAAGAAGGGCTCGAATTCGCTTTCCTCCAAAACTTCCGCCCCCATCGCCGGGCAGCCGAATAGAAGTCCGTCGTAAGCGGCCAGCGACGAAGCGTCCGCTTCATCGACGCGGAGCAGCGCCGTCTCCGCCCCGGTCTTCCTGGCGCCTTCCGCCGCGGCGCGGGCCATGGCCTCCGTGTTTCCGGTGCCGCTCCAGTAAATGACAGCAATCTTTTTCATTCAACCATTCCTCCTAACGCATCGTCAACTTCCCGGCCGTCCCGTGCCCCTGCCGGCAGCAGCGCCGTCATGGGCACCCCGGCGGACAGTTCCCGGCAGAACGCCGCTGTGCAGACGTCGTAGCGGTCGAAGAGAGCCCGGGCCCGGGCCGCGTCGCCGTACACCTTCCAATAGCCGCAGCAGGTGAAATCCCGGCCCCGGTGCTCGATGAACCCCCGCACGTCCCGGGGCGGGTAGCCGAGGAACAGCCCGATCTCGTGGGGAAACGTCTCGCTTTCCGCGAGCCGCCGTTTCAGGTGGGCCAGCCGCTTTTCCAGCGACGCTTTCCGCGGATAGCCGCAGCGTTCCAGCAGATGGCGCGCGCCGGGCCGGGCCAGGGCCCGCTCCAGCGCGGCGGGGCGGTAGAACAGCACCAGCAGCCGCGAGGGGCCGTCCGCCAGACAGAAGAGCGCGGTGCCGCTTCTCGCCAGACAGGGAACGTACCGTGCCAGCTGCCCGGCGATATCGTCGCCGTCCCTCTTCGGCAGGGCCACCAGACTTCCCGCCTTGATTGCCCGGAACGTCGGCGCGCACAGCCGTCCCAGAAGATTCTCGAACTCCGCCGTCCCCATCCGCCTGCGCCCCCCTGGTAGTGGCGAGCCCGTTTTCCCGCCCGTTACGATGGGTCCATTATAGCGCAAATGAGAATATATTTCAATATCTTTTATGAAAATAATTTTCATCGTTTCTTCGGCGCGTTTTTCCCGCGCTTTGTCGCGGCGCGCAAAGGTAGGGAAAAAGAAAGGCCGTTGCCGGTTTCTCTCGCGGGGTGCCGGCAGCGGCATCGGAAAACGTCTGATTTTGTTCGTCAAAGGGCGGCCAGCGCCGCCTGGTATTCCTGCCAGAGCGCCGCGCTGATATTCTGCCGGCGGGGCGCCGCGATGGCTTCGTTGCCCCGGATGCGCTGCACGGCGTCCCGGTAAACCTCCCCGTCCAGCAGGGGCCGGTCCAGAGAGAGCAGGCAGGCCCATTCGATCTGGTGCCATATCCAGTTCGTGAGGTCGATCTGGTCCCAGTCCCGCGAGCAGTAGGTTTCCTGAAGGATGGCCACGGAGCTCTCGTCATCCTCCCCCGGTTCAATCTGAAGCAGCGAGCGGAACATCGTCAAAAGCAGCGGCCGTTCCTCCAGGAAACCGTCGCGCAGCCATTGCCGCTTCTCCATCACGTCGCGGCGAATCAGAAGGCCGGTGACGCCCCCCGAGGGGTATTTGCCCATCCAGAGCAGGCGCTGCCACATTACGTTGGGGTCCATCATCTGGAACTCCGGCCGGGGCTCGACGATGAAATCCGTGTACGGCGTCCATTCCGCAAAGGTCCGGTCGCCGTTCGTCAAGGCGAAGAGAAAGGGAAAGTCCTGCATTTCCAGACAGACCGTCATCTTCATGACCTTGTCCGGCGTCATGGCGTCTCCGGGGAAGAGCCACTGCGCGTAATCGCCCCGCGCCTTTTCCGAGAGCTGGTCGAAAACGTCCTTCGTTGCCCCGTTCCGCAGGACGGTCAGCGGGGTTTCCGCGTCCGGGGCGGCATCGCTCAGATTTTCCGGCGCCGGGGTATCGCCGGGACAGAGGACGAAAATTTCCTTATAGGGATAGGTCTGCTCGCCGGCGAGGCGCAGGGATTCCGTCAGCGCGTTCCTGTCGCCGCCGTAGGGAACGACCATCGTTACGATCTTCTTCCGCGCCAGGACTTTGGATTCGAGGTAGGTTTCCGCCAGGGCCTCGCTGGCGGCCAGGAGGTTGCGGAAGGCGTCCGGCCGGACGTCCCGGCTGTAGCGGAGCGTTTGCGGCGGCACGAAGGGCCGCAGGTCGAAGACCTCGGCGCGGGAAATCATCTGGCCCTGCTCGACCGGCTCGCCGCGCATCAGCGCATGGTAGCCCTTTTTCAGGAAATCGGCGGTCGGCGTGTTGACGGAGTATTTCGCGACGTTGTTGATCCAGCTCGTGGCCAGCTTGGTGGTGTATTGCTCCTCGCTGCGCCAGTGGAAATGCGCCGTATGCAGATGGGGTGCCGTCGTCCAGGGGACTCTGACGTGGCCCTCGGCCGTTTCCCAATACGCGTAGTGGCAGCCCTGGATCATCCGGAAGGGCTTCCGCCGGGCCAGCGACGCCCCGACGATGATCTTCTGTCCGGAGGCGAAATCGCGTCCGCGCCGGCAGGGGCGCGTCAGCAGGAACGTATCCTCGCCCTCGTGGGGATGGAGCGGCTCGTAGTTGCGCCATTCCAGTTTGTAGAGGACGTTCGGGTCAAGGCGTTCCAGGATGGCGCGGCAGGACTCCGCGGTGTCCGTGTTCACGAGGAATTCGTCGGCGTCCATCGGCAGCACGAAGTCGGCTCCGCGCGCCCGGATCGCTTCCCATAGCAGGTCGTTCATCACCTCGGCGTGGGCCAGCTCCGTCCGGTAATACTTCCGCACGGTGAGGGCGAAGCCTTCCTCCTGCAATCGTTTCAGGATTTCCGGCGTCTTGTCCGAGCTCATGTGGTCCGCCAGGATCATTTCGTCAGCAAAGCTGAATGCGTGCCGGACAAAGCTCTCGATGATATCGGCTTCGTTTTTGACCATGGATACGACGACGATTTTTTTCACGCGCTGTCCCCTCCGGATACGGTTCTTTTGCCTGTATTCCCTTATCATAATTATAGGCGTTCCGGAGTGATAGTCAAGTTTTATGCCTGTCTTTCGCCGTCGCTCTTGCGTAACCATGCCGGATACACTATACTTATCATGGAGGGTTATCCCCATTTTTTTCCACAAGCGAGGAGTTGTCATTCATGATCCATATATTCGACGGCGCCACCGGTACGATGCTGCAGGCGGCGGGGCTGACCGCCGGGGAGTGCCCGGAGCTCGTGAACCTCGAGCGGCCGGCGATGATGAAGAAGATTCACGAGGCCTATATCGACGCCGGCGCCACGATCCTGGAGACGAACACCTTCGGCGGCTGCGGCCTGAAACTGGCCCATTACGGCCTCGCCGACCGGGTGCGGGACATCAACGTCGCCGCCGTCCGCATCGCCCGCGAAGCGGCCCGGGGCCGGGCGCGGGTGGCGGGGTCCATGGGACCGACGGGGCGGTTCATCGCGCCTCTGGGTGACCTGCCCTTCGAGGACGCCTGGGAAGCGTACCGCGAGCAGGCGGCGGCGCTGGCCGAGGGCGGCGCCGACTACCTGCTGATCGAGACTTCCATCGACATCCAGGAAACCCGGGCGGCACTGCTGGCCGCGAAATCCCTGGCGGTGAAGATTCCCGTCATCTGCCAGCTCTCCTACAGCGAGGACGGCCGCACCGTCACCGGCACCGACCCGGAGACCGCCGCCGTCACCCTCGACGCCCTGGGGGCCGACATCATCGGCGTCAACTGCTCCCTGGGCCCCGAGCAGCTTTTGCCGGTCGTGGAGACCTTGGCGAAAAGCACCGCCAAACCCATCAGCGTCCAGCCCAACGCCGGCCTGCCGCGCTTCGTGGACGGCAGGACGATTTTCCCCATGGGGCCGGAGGACTTCGCGCGCTGGGCGCCAAAGCTCGTTGCCGCCGGCGCCGCCTATATCGGCGGCTGCTGCGGCACGACGCCGGACCATATCCGGGCTGTGGCCGCCGCAGTGAAGCGGATGCCGGATCCGGTGCGGGCCCCCGTTCACCGGCGTCTTCGCCTCACCAGCCGCCGCCACACCGT